>Ga0209437_100060_pt1 | contig 355034 bp, 337 predicted proteins | sample AraplaL_Cvi_mTSA_FD_184266 | JGI IMG/M metagenome (GOLD analysis project Ga0209437, IMG submission 184266) | Arabidopsis root microbial communities from the University of North Carolina, USA - plate scrape CL_Cvi_mTSA (SPAdes) (version 2) | ecosystem: Host-associated > Plants > Roots >...
TACGGCGTCGTCAGTACGTAGGCGATACGCCGAAAGAAATCCACGGTTCGGAAGATGTGTGCGGGTATGCGCCGCCAAGCCGGTGCCTTGGCCGCGCGGTAGTCGCGACGCCAGCCGATCATCGTCGTTCGCTGCAGCCGGCTAAAACCGGCAATATTCGCGCGCGTACTCACGATAGATACATTCATGTCCCAGCCACGCTCCACGGCCACATCCCAGGGCAGCGACATGATGGCCAGCGATTTCACGATCTTTTCGGCGCCTTTGCGCGTGACGAGATAGCAGGCCGTCGAGCCTTGTGGACCAAAGAGGCAGCGTCCGACGATATCTCCCTTGCTGCTCCGGCCCATGGCACGAAAGCCGTTCCAGCGGTGATTGACGAGCTTGATCAGGTCGGCATTGGGCGCAGCATTCTTCGCGGCCACGGCGCGTGCGAGGAAATCGATATCCAGCGCAACATCATCTTCGATGACCACGGCCATTTGGTCTTCGCTCGCCAAAAACTGTTGCAGTGCCAACAGGTGACTCCGGTAGCAGCCATACTCACCGGGTAGGATGGTGCGGCCATGCCGGCGCTGGAAGCGATCGTGATCTACATCGATCCATTCGTCGCGCGGGATGAGGGCACCGTCGACGCCGTGAATACGCTCGAATCGAAAACCGAACTCATCGCTCTGCCGCTGAATCTCCGTCAGTCGTTCGGCTGCCCGGTCGATATTGATAAGATAGACCGGCATGGTTTGTGACGGTGTAAAAGAAGTTTCGGCGAGCGCAGTTAGGGACATTGAGCACACTTGATAATTTCCATCGGCGCAAAACGGCGAGCGCCTAGCCATATATGATTGTGCATCAGCATAGAAACCAGCTTTTGTGGCATTAAATTTGGCTTATTTCCATTGCGCGTGACTTGCCTGGCATCAAAATCTCGCACGAAATCGTGAGGGAGCGCCATGAGCAATTTTTATTGTTGCGCTAACGGGCTGCTTCCAATATATCCGGCGGCGGGACACTCCTCCCCAACGAGGAGCTTTCTATCTGAGAGGATAGCATCATGACTAAGCTCGCCAAGCCGGACATCCGTCCGAATAATACCCATTTCTCTTCTGGTCCATGCTCGAAGCGCCCCGGTTGGACGCTTAACGCTCTTTCCGACGCGGCTCTTGGCCGTTCGCACCGCGCGAAAGTTGGTAAGGCAAAGCTGAAGCAGGCCATTGATCTTACCCGCGAAATTTTGGAAGTGCCGGCGGACTATCGCATTGGCATTGTTCCGGCTTCCGATACCGGCGCCGTCGAGATGGCGCTCTGGTCGCTGCTCGGCGAACGCGGAGTCGACATGCTCGCCTGGGAAAGCTTCGGCGCCGGCTGGGTTACCGACGTCGTCAAGCAACTGAAGCTCAAGGACGTCCGCAAGCTTGAAGCCGGCTACGGCGAGCTGCCCGATCTTTCCGCTGTCGATTTCGACCGCGACGTAGTCTTCACCTGGAACGGTACTACCTCCGGCGTGCGCGTCCCCAATGGCGATTTCATCCCGGCCGACCGCAAGGGCCTGACGATCTGTGACGCCACCTCGGCCGCATTCGCTCAGAACCTCGATTTTGCCAAGCTCGATGTCGTCACCTTCTCCTGGCAGAAGGTTCTCGGCGGCGAGGGCGCCCATGGTGTCATCATCCTGTCGCCGCGCGCCGTCGAACGCCTGACAACCTATGTGCCGGCCTGGCCGCTGCCGAAGATCTTCCGCATGACCAGTGGCGGCAAGCTGATCGAAGGCATCTTTACCGGTGAGACGATCAATACGCCTTCGATGCTCTGCGTCGAAGACTATATCGACGCGCTCCTCTGGGCGAAGGATCTCGGTGGCCTGAAGGCGCTGATCGGCCGTGCCGATGCCAATGCCAAGGTCATCCATGACTTCGTCGCCGCCAACGACTGGATCGCCAATCTCGCCGCCAAGGCGGAGACGGCGTCCAACACCTCCGTATGCCTGAAGATCGTCGACAAGGACGTCGTCGCTCTGGATGCCGATGGCCAGGCGAATTTCGCCAAGGGTCTGGTTGCGCTCCTTGAGAAGGAAGACGTCGCCTATGACGTCGGCCATTACCGCGACGCGCCGTCGGGCCTGCGCATCTGGGCAGGTGCCACGATCGAAGCTTCCGACATGCAGAAGCTGATGCCCTGGCTCGCCTGGGCTTTCGAAACGCAGAAGGCGACGCTCTCCCAGGCTGCTGCCTGAGGCTTGAAGCGTTTATGGCTCCGCCACGACAGGCGGAGCCCCGCATCCCGAAATTCTCGTTGTTTTCATGCAATTCCCTACGGAAAGCCGTTTTGCATTTTTCGTGGAATTGCTCGTCTTAGCTGACCCTTTTCAGGAGGCCTCCATGGCACCTCGCGTTCTCGTATCCGACGAACTGTCGGAAACCGCCGTCCAGATCTTCCGCGATCGCGGCGTCGAAGTCGATTTCCAGCCGCAGCTTGGCAAGGACAAGGACAAGCTGTTCGAAATCATCGGCAATTATGATGGTCTTGCCATCCGTTCGGCCACCAAGGTGACGGAAAAGATCATCGAAGCGGCCAAGAACCTCAAGGTTGTCGGCCGCGCAGGTATCGGTGTCGACAATGTCGATATCCCCGCCGCCTCGCGCCGCGGTATCATCGTCATGAACACGCCGTTCGGCAATTCGATTACGACGGCCGAACACGCCATCGCACTGATGTTTGCCGTTGCCCGCCAGCTTCCGGCCGCCGATGCCTCGACGCAGGCCGGCAAGTGGGAAAAGTCGAAGTTCATGGGTGTCGAAATCACCGGCAAGACGCTCGGCATCATCGGTGCCGGCAACATCGGCTCCATCGTCATTGCCCGCGCCCTCGGCCTGAGGATGCATGTTCTGGCCTATGACCCGTTCCTGTCGAAGGAGCGCGCCGAGGAAATGGGCGTGACCAAGGTCGAGCTCGACGAGCTTTTTGCCGGTGCCGACTTCATCACGCTGCACGTGCCGCTGACCGACAAGACCCGCAACATCATCGACGCCTCTGCCATCGCCAAGATGAAGCAGGGAGTGCGCATCATCAACTGCGCCCGCGGCGGCCTGGTTGACGAGGCAGCCCTTGCTGCTGCCATCAAATCAGGCCATGTCGCCGGCGCCGCCTTCGACGTCTTCGAAGTCGAGCCGGCCAAGGAAAGCCCGCTCTTCGGCCTGCCGAACGTCGTCTGCACGCCGCATCTCGGCGCCTCGACGACCGAAGCCCAGGAAAACGTCGCCCTGCAGGTCGCCGAGCAGATGGCCGACTACCTCGTCAAGGGCGCCGTCTCGAACGCCATCAACATGCCCTCGATCACGGCTGAAGAAGCCCCGATCCTGAAGCCGTTCATCAAGCTTGCCGACGTTCTCGGCGCCTTCGTCGGCCAGGTCACGGACGATCCGATCAAGGAAATTGAGATCCTCTATGACGGCGTCACCGCCAACATGAACACCAAGGCGCTGACGAGCGCGTTGCTTGCCGGCCTGATCCGCAATCAGGTTGCCGACGTCAACATGGTTTCGGCGCCGATCATGATCAAGGAAAAGGGTATCGTTCTTGCCGAAGTCAAGCGCGACAAGACCGGCGTCTATGACGGCTACATCAAGCTGACTGTCACGACAGACAGCATGAGCCGCTCCGTCGCCGGTACTGTCTTCTCGGACGGCAAGCCGCGCTTCATCCAGATCAAGGGCATCAACCTCGATGCGGATGTCGGCAACCACATGGTCTACCTCGCCAATACCGACGTTCCCGGCATGATCGGCTTCATCGGCACGACGCTCGGTTCCGCCGGCGTCAACATCGCCAACTTCCAGCTCGGCCGCGACAAGCAGGGCGGCGACGCCATCGCGCTTCTCTATGTCGACGGTCCGATCAGTGATGAGGTGCTCGGCAAGCTGACGGCGCATCAGGCGATCCGTCAGGCAAAGCCGCTGGTATTCAACGTCGACTGAGCCTGCCCGCCCTGAAGAAGGGCGGCAGCTATAGAATTCGCTCCTCCCAAGAGCCAATCCGAAAGCCCGGCGAGACATAAGTTGCGCCGGGCTTTCTTCATGGTTGTGAGGGTTGTGGATAAGCCTGGCGCGCAGGCTATCGGGGGCGATGAAACGCGCCTATCTCTATGTCATGGAGGCTTTGCGGAAGAACATCCTCGGGGAAGGAATGGGCACGCCGATTGAATGGCTGGCGAAACCCGTTTCCGTGGCGATCGTGCTCTTTGCGCGAGCAATTACCGCGGTTCGGGCAATCTGGCCCGAAAGTGGCATGCAAACCCGCCGCTGCGTCTATTTCGCCAATCACTCCAGCCATGGCGATTTCATCCTGATCTGGACTGTCCTGCCGCCACGATTGCGCCGCCGCGTACGCCCGGTGGCGGGCGCCGATTATTGGCTGAAATCGCCGCTGAACAGCTTCATCGGCCGGGACGTCTTCAACGCCGTGCTGATCGAACGGGATCGTGAAGCGCGCAAGGAAGATCCGGTCACGCAGATGACGCAGGCGCTCGATGCCGGCTCCTCGCTGATCCTGTTTCCAGAGGGCACCCGTAATCTCACCGAGCAGCCGTTGCAACCCTTCAAGAGCGGGCTTTTCCATCTTGCGCAGGCTCGCCCTGATATCGATCTCGTGCCCGTCTGGATCGACAATCTCAATCGCGTCATGCCTAAGGGCGAGTTCGTACCCATTCCGCTGATCTGCACGGTCACCTTCGGCGAGGCGCTGCATATCAGCGAGGCCGAAGAGAAGGCGGAGTTTCTAGCGCGAGCCGAAGCGGCGCTGCTGGCGCTGGCGCCCAAGCGGGCGGGGGACTGAGCATGGGCGCGGCAAGTGCGGATCTGATCCACCTCGTTCTTGGCATTTTCGGCGTTCTGATCGTCGCCTCCGTTATCGGCTACGTGCTGGAGCGGCGGCTGTCGCCTGACGGATCGAATGCTGCGATCGAAAATCTGAATGCGCGCATCAAGGCCTGGTGGGTGATGGTGGTGCTGATCGGCATCGCCTTCATTGCCGGGCGCGCCGGCGTCATCCTGCTCTTCGCCTTCTGCTCCTTTGCGGCGCTGCGCGAATTCATGACGCTGATCAACACGAAGCGGGCGGATCACTGGGCACTTGCCGCGGCGTTCTTTGTGGCCTTGCCGGTGCAATATTATCTGCTCTGGGCCGAGCAATACGGCATCTATTCGATCTTCATCCCCGTTTACGCCTTCCTCTTCATGCCGATCATCGCGGTGCTGCGCGGCGACACTGAGCGGTTTCTGGTGCGGATCGCCGAGGTGCAATGGGCGCTGATGATCTGCGTCTTCTGTGCCTCGCATGTGCCGGCGCTGCTGACGCTGCACATTCCGGGCTATGAAGGCCGCAATGTGCTGCTGATCGCTTTTCTGGTGATCGTCGTGCAGCTCAGCGACGTCCTGCAATATGTCTGGGGCAAGTTGTTCGGGAAAACGAAGATCGCGCCGCGCCTGTCGCCATCGAAGACGGTGGAGGGTTTCGTCGGCGGCGTCATCAGCGCTTCGCTGATCGGGGCGGCGCTCTGGTGGGTGACGCCGTTCACGCCGCTGCAGGCCGGACTTCTCGCCTTCGTCATCACGCTCATGGGTTTCTTCGGCGGGCTCGTGATGTCGGCGATCAAGCGGGATCGTGGCGTCAAGGATTGGGGCCATCTGATCGAGGGGCATGGCGGGCTGATCGACCGTCTGGACTCGGTCGTCTTTTCCGCGCCGATTTTCTTCCATCTCGTGCGCTACTGGTGGTCACTGTCATGACAGGAAAGCTGAAAGCGCTTGCCGGCAGCAGCATCGTGCATGTGCTTTTCGCCTTCCTCGCCATGGGCGGCTGGGCTTTCTTCGCCAACCGTATGCACCCGATGCCGAGGCCACTGATCGCGGGCTTCGTGCAAGGTGTGCTTTCGGGCTGCCTGACGCTGTTCCTGAAATCCGTGGTCGAAGCTTTATCGCGGCGGTTCGGCGGCTCTACGCGCCTTTGGGCGCCGCCGCTGATCGCCTGCCTCGGCTCGGCAACGATCCTGGTTGTCATCCATGCGCTGAGCGGCACGCCGGAGATCCTGAAGACCATTGCTGTACCGCTGCTGGTCTCTTCCAGCTATGCGGCGATCTACAATTATTCGATATCGGGCGGAAGGCCGCGAAGTCATGAGGGGTGAGGGCGTATGACCGGCGAGGGAACAGGCGACAGGCGGCCGCTGGCGAGCCGCAACACGCGGTGGGCACAGGCACTGGCGCGGCGCATGACCGGGCTTTCGGTGACGCCAAATCAGATATCTCACGCGAGCATGCTCATGGCAGCTTTGGCGGGAGCATCATTCTGGCTCTCCGGCGTCGCTGGCGGCGAGGGGACGCGAGTGGTCCTGCTGATCCTCGCTGCCTTGTTCTGCCAGTTGCGTCTGCTCTGCAATCTGCTTGACGGTATGGTGGCGGTCGAGGGCGGGAAAGGCGAGGCCGACGGGCCGTTCTGGAACGAATTTCCGGATCGCGTCGCCGATATCCTCATCTTTGCCGGCATCGGCTATGGCATCGCAATGCCAGGCCTCGGCTGGGCGGCGGCGGCCTTCGCCGTGCTGACGGCCTATGTCCGCGAGCTTGGCCGCGCCACCGGCAATCCCAGCGATTTCGGCGGTCCGATGGCCAAGCAGCATCGCATGGCGGTCGCCACCGCTGCGGCTTTGCTTTCGATTATCGAGGCGTTATGGAGCGGCGGCAGCTGGATTTTGACGATCGCGCTCTGGATCGTCGCCATCGGCTCGGCGGTCACGGTATTGAGACGTAGCCGCAATCTGATCCGGCATTTGAAGGCAAAGGGATGATTCGCGATTTCGCCCACCCCTTGCATGGGTTGGCAATCCTTTCTATATCCGTCCACAATTGAGGCTGGCTGCAAAGAGCGGCTAAAGGCCCTGTGTAATGAAAATTCGCCGCTTTTGCATGGCATCCGGCGGCAACAAGCATGATCCCGAAAAGTGTGCAGCGGTTTTTGGATCAGATCATGCGAAATGAAATCGTGAGAGCGTGACGACGTTTCGAAGAAACGTCTCCCGCTCGGCAGCATCGAAGATCGTTCAAGACTGGCGGCAACGACCGTGAATACACTGGATTTTGACAAGAGGCCGGAAGATACCCGCGTCGTCGTCGCCATGTCGGGCGGTGTCGACAGTTCCGTCGTCGCGGGCATTTTGAAGCGGCAGGGCTATGATGTGCTCGGCATCACGCTGCAGCTCTACGACCATGGCGCTGCCGTGCATCGCGCCGGCTCCTGCTGCGCCGGTCAGGATATCGACGATGCACGCCGTGTCTGCGAAACGCTCGGCATTCCGCACTATGTACTCGACTATGAAAAACGCTTCCGCGAGACGGTGATCAATCCTTTCGCAGAAAGCTATGTGGCCGGCGAAACGCCGATCCCCTGTGTTGCCTGCAACCAGACGGTCAAGTTCGCCGATCTTCTGCTGACTGCCAAGGAACTCGGCGCCGATGCGCTGGCGACCGGCCATTATATTCGTTCGCGCCCGAACCCATCACCGGAGCATCCAAATCGCCGCGCCCTCTATCGCCCGGCCGATGCCGATCGCGACCAGAGCTATTTTCTCTTTGCGACAACGCAGGAGCAGATCGACTACCTGCGCTTTCCGCTTGGCGGTATGCCCAAGGCCGAGACCCGCGCGCTTGCCGAGGAAATGGGCCTCGTCGTCGCCAAGAAGGCCGACAGCCAGGACATTTGTTTCGTGCCGCAGGGCAAATATTCCGACGTCATCGCGAAGCTAAAGCCGAACGCGGCGCTCGCCGGCGAGATCGTCCACCTCGACGGCCGCGTGCTCGGCCAGCACGAGGGCATCCTGCATTACACGATCGGCCAGCGCCGGGGTATTGGTGTTGCCACAGGCGAGCCACTTTACGTCGTCTATCTCGACGCCCGCTCGCGCCGCGTCATCGTCGGCCCGAAGGAAGCACTGGAAACGCACCGCGTCTATCTGCGTGATGTCAACTGGCTTGGCGACGAACCGCTGGAGCAGGCCGCTTTCGGCGAGGGCTTTGCCTGCTTCGCCAAGGTCCGCTCCACCCGCGCACCGTCGCCGGCTGTACTGCATGCCGATGCCAGCGGCATCTATGTCGACCTCACCGTCGGCGAGGCCGGCGTGGCTCCCGGCCAGGCCTGCGCGCTCTATTCGGCACCCGGTGATGACGCCCGCGTCTATGGCGGCGGCTTCATCGAACGCTCGGAACGCGAGCCGACGGCGGAAGCGTCGTTGAAGGCGCTGCTGGCAGGTCCTGTCGCCGCCTGAGAGCAGGCGGCGTCGGCATCAAGAGAAAGCACTGATTTTTCCAAATCATCCGCTTGACACCATGCCGAACCGCACCTTATAAGCCGCTCAACCGACGAGCTAGCGCTTTCGAGCGGCGGTTCGTTTGACCTTTGCATTTGATGTTCAACATCAAATGTGGCGTGGCGGAGTAGCTCAGTAGGTCAGAGCAGAGGAATCATAATCCTTGTGTCGGGGGTTCAAATCCCTCCTCCGCTACCAGAACTTCCAAAGTGTTGAAAGCTCTCGTGATCGCAAGCTCTTAGCGACCTGCATGGCGTGCTTGTTCCTATGGGCGCGGAAGCTAAACCACTTCGACACTTGAGAGGACCTGATTCAGGAGCCAGCTGCTCCAATCCCTTTAGGCCCGTCGAGCCGGGTTACGTTGTCATCCAAGGTTCGCACCGCTGTTGCCAGGGTCGCGAGTGCCGACATCATGAGGGCATGGTCCTGGCCTTCTTGGGATTGCGATTGGGACAGAGCAAGAGCGCGATCATGCAGCTGTTGGCCGATTGTATCGAGCCGATCAATGGTTTCCTGGTTCATAGCCGTCTCCTTCACAGGTCAATTCGGCAGGGGTGCATATGCCAATGCATGGTACGGCTTATTTGTTCCGGGCGAACCTAATCGGCAGGGCGGCAATTGCGATCCGGGATATTGCCGACAATTCCATATCGATCAGATTTGGCTGATGGCTCTTCCGGTATTCATGTTTTGCAAGGCGGCCATAGGCATTAGCCGCGATGGACGTCCTCACACAAACTCGACGCCCATGCTGTTGATTTTGCGCCAGCGTACTGCACATGCCATCAATCTCTCGTCCGAAAGTTGCAGGTCGAAGGTGTTGGGTGCTGCGAGAGGATTTTCGATTTGGATCAGGGCGCCGGTATCGGACAGGTTTCGCACGAGGCAATCGAAGACCGAATGTCCATCGTTGAAGATGATTTTTGCGCCGAGAAGCGTTCGCTTTCGGGTCGCTACCCGGCCTTCGGGTGAGAATGCCGTCATGGGATTGGCTCCTTGACTTTTGTTTTTGCTAATATGGCATGTTCTAATATCCAAGAGATTAAAAAGAACCCGCAAATTGAGCGCTTTCCACGTACTAGGGTGGTCGGGAGGCTAGTCCAAGTGTTGGGTGAATGCCCGTCGGTCAGAGCTTGGCGCAGCCGGAATGCATTGGCACTTCCCCACTCCCGAGAGGCCATCCTCCGGCACGCTTTCCGTTGAAAATATCTCGGCAGAGCCGGATGGACGACGTCGCCGGCGAACAACCCGCCGTCATTTGCGTTGTATTTTCCAATGGCCCATGGAAATCCACGCGACATATCTTGCAAGACGAAACCTGCTCTGGCACCGTGCTGCCATAGGGGATCGGGATTTTCAATGAAACTGTTTTTGGCGGCGGCCACCATGCTGGTGGGCGCCAGTTCCGCGATGGCGGCAGACGATGCCGTGAACAATGCGTTCCGGGTCTGCAAGATGATCGACAATACCGGCTTGTTTACAGCGCCGTGCCAGGTGTCCAGCCGCAGGTACGCCGTCATGGCGACAATAGATCTGCCGAGCGCCGACGCCAGAAAGGCCTGCGCGCAGATTACCGGCGTGGTTTCGTCAAAGGGACTCCATTTCCCTGGAGGAGAATGGACCGTGCAGATCAAGTCACCCACCAGCGGCGACAAATCCATCGCATTTTGCAGATTGCCGAAATAGAGCAACTCCAGGAAAACTGATTAAAGGTTTTCCGTCCGGAACCGCGAAAAAACAAAGAGATAGAGTGTTCTCGCGATTCAAGAAAAAGCGGAGGGGCTCTAACGTCGTCAGGCCGAGGCGTTCAGTTCCTCTTCGGCATAGGTAAGCTGCAGTTCCATCTGCACCGCATGCATGAAGAGGCCTGCTTGCCGCGAGATTTCGCCGTCTTCCACTCCCTGTTCGCGCAAGGCGTTGGCAAAGATTGCCATTTCCGAACGCCAGAAGCGGTTTGCCGCTTCGCCATTTAGCTGCTGAAGGGCTGCGGCACACCGCCTGACATCACTGGTACGCCTGTCGGCCGGGAATGGTAGAAGCGACATATTCTCTCCGTCATTGGCAGGGCGAATCGCCTGCCTCTGTTGGCAAGATCGCCGGCACTCGTTCACAAAAAGTGAATAATGTCAGAGAGATCCCGCATGCCGCGGGAAGGGCGGGATGATTTCATTGCATGACGGATATGCCAGCCTCCCGTGCAGCCTTGATCAAGGCCTCCCTTACGGCTTCGGCGGGGACGGCTCCAAGCATCGCTTCGAGGCAGATCCGCACTGCCGCGACATATTCCTCGCCATTTTCCACCGGCCAATATTCCAGCAGCAACTCCGCCGCCTGATGCACTGAATTGATACGGCGGGTTCCGCCGTTCTCTCCCATGACAAGCGTGATAGCCGGAAATGGGCGTAAAGTGTTTCGTTTCAAAACGTATTACCTCCGAAACATTCATGCTTCGGTAAGACTGCAAGAAGCGTTCCGGACCGTAAATCTTGCCCGATGCCTTCGCATTTAGGCGCCATCAAAGCCCGCGAAAACCGCGAGGGTCTGACAGCGGTTTGAGAATGGATTGAACCTCGCGAGAGCTCTAATCCAATACGTTCGCTTCCACGCAGGTCGCGATGAACATCTTCCTGGCTTTATCACTCAGCAGGGGATCGATATCGGCTTGGAGGCAGAGGCTTCGGGCGGAATCATATTTTTCGCCTCTGATGGTCGGCCAACGGAAAAGAAGGTGATTATGGGCTTCCCTAGGGCTTCGGACGGCCTCCGGCATCCCATAGCCGATGCGCAAATAGACTGGCTCGTGCCAGCGGCCATCGCCGGCACTAAAAATACTGGTCATTTCGATGATGCTCCGACATTGCCTCCCCAAACTCCTGCAAGAGCAAAAAGTTTCGCAATATCGGGAAAATTGATCTTCAGATTGTAAGCGGGAAAGCGGCCCCAGCATGCGGCAATCGTGGGAGAAAACGAGCATCCGCGATAGTGCCGCGATTGGTGCGCCCAGTCGCACTGGCTGGTTCGCTGAACCATTCCATAACGAGACATGCGGCATGTCCCGTCCCCGAATGGATGAAAGAGGGCGATCGTTTTTACTGAACGACCGGCATTTCCAGAGGGACGCCAGCCTCGGATGCCGCGGCGACAAAGCTGTTGCGGGCCTCCAGTGGTTGTCCCTGACCTCTTTCGACGTCGGCACAGACTTGCAGTGCCATCATGAACGCCTTGCCCTCCGCGACGGGCCATGCGTTCAGCAGCATGTTCAGCGCTTCTTTCGTATTCGCGACCGTATAGACTTTTCCGGTGCGCTTGCAGATGACCATGATGGGATTATTCCAGTCTTTATTATTCATGGCATGGGGCTCCGATCCGACGCGGCCGCAATTAACGCTACGGTGCGTGAAATCTCAAGTTAATTTCAAGACCATATCTGGAGCAGTCCGGAATTGTTTCAATCGTCGGGAAATCAATTCGAGTGCCAGCGTGATCAACTTTCGAACCGTAACTTTCGATAGGGTGTTTTTCACAGAAAATCATCGCACGGAGATTACATGCGCGGGGCAATGAGGTCATAAAAGACTTGTCGCGCGGCATGAGCGGGAGAGGATGATGGGAAGCTTTGCGGAGATCAGGGAGCGCGCCGAGAAGCGCAAGGGCGGCGCCGATGGACTGAGGGCGCTGATGCCCAGAATGCCGAACCATGAAGCGCTGCGTACGCTGCCCGACGATCGGATATTGTCGGAAATGACGCGCTACATCTTCTATGCGGGTTTCGTGCGCAACGTCATCGATTCGAAATGGACGGGCTTCGAAGCCGCTTTCTCCGGCTTCGATCCCGCCTTCCTCAACCTCGCACCGGACGATTACTGGCATGATCTGACCTCCGATGTCCGCGTCATCCGCAATGGCGCCAAAATCATGTCGGTCAGGGCCAATGCGCAGTTCGTCCGCCGGCTTGCCGACGAGCATGGCAGCGCCGGCCGCTTCTTCGCCGATTGGCCGATGGACGACCAGATCGGCCTGCTGGCTCTTCTGGACAAGCAGGGCAGCCGGCTCGGCGGTATGACCGGACAATATCTGCTGCGCGCAATCGGCCGCGACAGCTTCGTCATGAGCCATGACGTTCTCGTCTGCCTGCGGCTTGCGGGGGTGCCCGTTTCGGAAAGCAAGCCCACCAAGAAGGATCTGCGGCTGATTCAGGATCAGTTCAATGCCTGGCACGCGGAGACGGGCCTGCCGCTCACCCATCTCTCGCGCATTTGCGCCTTCTCTGTCGGAATGCCAGGGGAGGAGGACGAGGCCTGATTGATCTCATCCATCGAATGATATTGGATCGCCTCGGGATACAGGAGGAGCAGAATGACGACCGACAGCAGACCCTTGGCCATCAGCGCGCCGGAGCCGCGCTCGCTTGAGCTTATCTTCACCAAGGAAGCACTGGCGCTCCTTCGCTCGAAATACCGCATCGTCGAAACGGATCCTGACGATGTCGCGGGATTAGGGGATGATGTGCTCGGCGAGGCGCGCTATATCATTGGCCAGCCGCCCTTGTCGAAGGAGACGCTCGACCGCATGACGCAGCTGCGTTGCATTCTGAATGTCGAGAGCAACCTCATCAACAATATGCCCTATGAAGTGCTCTTTGAACGCGGCATCCATGTCGTCACCACAGGTCTCGTCTTTGCCGAACCGGTTGCCGAAATCGGCCTTGGGTTTGCGCTAAGCCTGGCGCGAGGCATCGCCGATGCCGATCTTGATTTCCGCGAGGGCAGGGAGCTTTGGGGCGGCGATGGCAATGCCAGCGCCCGGCTGCTTTCGGGCAGCGATATCGGTATCGCCGGTTTCGGCGATCTCGGTAAGGCGCTGAACCGGGTTCTCTCCGGCTTCCGTGCCAATATCAGGGTGTTCGATCCCTGGATGCCGCCATCGATCCTGAGAGAGCATGGCGTGCAGCCCGCCGGGCTGGACGAGGTGCTGTCCGCCAGCGATTTCGTCTTCGTTGTTGCCTCCGTCACCAGCGAGAACAAGGGTTTTCTCGGCGCTGAGGCTTTCGCGAGGATGCGCAAGGGTGCAGCCTTCATCCTGCTCAGCCGGGCCGATGTCGTCGATTTCGATGCGCTGATGGCGGCGGTCGCATCCGGCCATATCGTGGCGGCGAGCGACGTCTATCCTGAGGAGCCGCTCGGCCTCGATCACCCCGTGCGCAAGCTCAAGGGCTTTCTCCGCTCGGCCCATCGTGCCGGCGCGCTCGACAGCGCCTTCAAGAAAATGGGCGACATGGTGCTGGAGGATATGGATCTGATGGATCGCGGCCTGCCGCCGATGCGCTGCAAGCGGGCCGAACGGGAAACGGTGTCGCGCATGCGTTCAAAGCCGGTGACGCGCAACTGACGGTGGTCGCACGAGGCATGAAACGGCAGGTGCATTTCCGAGTCGACTCATCTATCTCTCCCTCATAGCGTGCGGATGGGGATATCGATGGCAAACCGGGAAATCGACATAGCATCCGTGGCGAACAAGGGTCGCGTTACGGCATTCATCGGCATCATCGCCGTGATAGCCGTGCTGATGCTCGTCTTCAGTTCGTGGTACACGATTGATCAGGGCGAGCGCGGCGTCATCCTGCGCACCGGTGCCATGGTCGGCACGGCGGAACCGGGCTTGCATTTCAAGTTGCCCTGGATCGAGACCGTCGTCAAAATCCCGGTGACCCAGCAGGTCACCTATTGGACCTGCCAGAACGGCTCGAACTGTCAGGCCAACGAGCATCAACAGATGCAGGCCTATTCGCAGGATCAGCAGCCGGCGGATATGCGCGTCACCATCTCCTGGCATGTGCCGGCGGATGCCGTGGAACATGTCTATTCGGAGTTCGGTTCGCTCGGCAATCTGGAATCACGGCTGATCGCACGGCGAGCTCCTCAGGATGTAAAGACGGTGTTCGGCAAATTCACCGCCGCCTCCGTCATCCAGAACCGGGCGCAGTTCAACACCGACGTCCAGGCGGCGATCGAGGCAGGCATTCAGGGTCCGGTACAGATCGACAGCGTGCAAGTCGAGAATATCGATTTTTCGGATGCCTATGAGAACAGCATCGAGCAGCGCATGCTGGCGGAAGTCGAAGTACAGAAGCTGCGGCAGAATGCGGAGCGCGAGAAGGTGCAGGCGCAGATCACCGTAACGCAGGCTCAGGCCGCAGCGGACGCACGTCGCGCCGATGCGCAGGCCCAGGCCGACGCCGTGAAGCTGCAGGCGGAAGCCGAGGCTGAAGCGATCCAGCTCCGCGGCGACGCCGAAGCGAAGGCAATCAAGGCCCGGGGCGATGCATTGCGCGACAATCCGAACCTGATTTTCCTCACCCAGGCGGAAAAGTGGAATGGTCAATTGCCGACCACCATGCTGCCGAACGCTTCGGTGCCGATGCTTAATCTCGATCAGCGCCAGAGCCCCGCCACGTCGGCGGAGCATGAATAGCATCGATTGCGCGTGATCAGGGAGCCGAGCTAGCGGCGGTCGAGCCGGTTGGCTAAGCGATCGCCCAGCCATTGCATGCCCCAGACCAGAATGATCAGCACGATGACGACGGCGATCATGACGCCGGTTTCGAAGCGCTGGTAGCCGTAGCGGATCGCAAGGTCGCCGAGGCCGCCGCCGCCGATAGTGCCCGCCATCGCGGAAGCCCCGATCAGAGTCACCAGCGTCACCGTGAAGCCGGCGACGATGCCGGGCATGGCCTCGGGCACCAGTACTTCGCGGATGATCGTCCAGCGATTGCCGCCCATGGCGCGCACCGCATCGATCAAGCCGCGATCGACTTCACGCAGCGAGACCTCGGCGATACGGGCATAATAAGGGATCGCGGCGATGGTCAGCGGCACGATGGCCGCCGTCGTGCCGAGCGCCGTGCCGACGATCAACCGTGTCAGCGGGATGAGGGCAATCAGCAGGATGACGAAAGGCACGGCGCGGAAGCCGTTGACGAGCGCGGCAAGGACGCTGTTGATTGCAGGCTGCTCGGCAATGCCGCCGCGACCGGTGACGACGAGGGCGAGGCCGAGCGGCAGGCCGATGACCAGGGAGAGGAGGCCGGACGCAGCCGTCATCCAAATCGTCTCCCAGAAGGAGCGCCAAAGCAGGCCGAGGATCACATCAGTTGTCATAGCCTAAAACCTCCACCCGGGCGGAGCGGGCTTTCAGAAAATCGCTGACCTGCGCCGGCAGATCCGGATCGCGCGTCGGGACGGCGACGAAGAAACGGGCAACGGGTTGGCTCTGGATGTAGTCGATGCCACCGTGAACCAGGCGAAAAGAGCGCGGCAGGGCAGCCGAGAGTTCTGCAAACAGTGCCCCTTGCGCGGCCGGACCGGCAAGATCGACACTGAGGATCGCTTCGACGCCTGACGTCGGCGACAGGCGGGCGGCGATGTGCTCGGGAAGCTGCGGGCGGATGCCGCCGAGCAGGCTTGCCGTGATCTCCGTTTCGGGGTTGGCGAAGACCGTCCATACGGAGCCTTCCTCGACGATCCGTCCGGCATCGATGACCGCGACGCGGTCTGCGATCGAGCGCACCACTTCCATCTCGTGGGTGATGAGTAGGATCGTCAGGCCGAGCTTGCGATTGATATCCTTCAGCAGTGCGAGGATCGACCGCGTCGTTTCCGGATCGAGCGCCGACGTTGCTTCGTCCGACAGCAGAAGCGCCGGGCGGGCAGCTAGTGCGCGGGCAATACCGACACGCTGTTTCTGGCCGCCGGAGAGGGCGGCGGGATAGGCTTTTGCCTTATCGGCGAGGCCGACAAGATCAAGCAGCTCGCGCGCCCGTTGCAGCCGTTCGGCCTTGGCCACCCCCTCGATCTTCAGCGGTAGGGCGATGTTTTCCTCGACGGTCTTTGCGGACAACAGATTGAAATGCTGGAAGACCATGCCGATGCGGCGACGCAGCGGCTGCAGTTCCTTTTCCGAGAGGCGTGCAATGTCGCGGCCTTCGATATGGATCTCGCCGCTATCGGCGCGCTCCAGCCCGTTCAGGCAACGGATCAGCGTCGATTTACCGGCGCCACTGCGGCCGATGATGCCGACGATCTCGCCACGGCGCGCGGTCAGTGAAATTCCATCAAGCGCAGGCGTCGTGCCGAACCGGCGGCGGACATCGACCAGGCGGACGATTTCGTCGCCCACCGCTCGTTCGGGCGGCGCCTGTCCGTCGATTGATGTGGCCGGGATGAAGGAATTCATGTCTGCTTCCCAATCTTCTTTTTGCGTTCGGCGCGGGTTGAGCGTGGCTTTAAACATCAAAGGCGGCCCGGGCAAGATACCCCGGCCGCCTCGCCGCTCAGCGCGGTCCCCGCGCCGCCCTGACATCAATAGGCGCTGATGCCCGTTCCCTTGTAAACCTTGTCGAACTCTGCCTTGACGGCGTCATTCTGGTAAGCCGCAACCAGCGTCTTAACCCAGGCCTCGTTCTCGCTGCCCTGCTTGACGGCGATAAAGTTGCGGTAGGGGTTGCCGTCGATCGGCTCCTGCGCAATGCGATCCTTCGGGGTCAGGCCGCTCTTCAGCGCCCAGTCGGTGTTGACGACGGCTGCGTCCAGGTCGTCGATCGAGCGGCCGACGATGCCGGCGTCCAGTTCCTTGATCTCGACGTTCTTGGGGTTTTCAACGATGTCGGCGGTTGTCACGAGAATGCCGGTGCCATCCTTGAGCTTGATCACACCTTCGTTCTGCAGCACGCGCAGTGCACGGCCCTCGTTGGACGGATCGTTCGGTACGCCGATGACCGCACCCTTCGGAAGCTCTGCCACGGTCTTGTATTTCTTGGTGTAGAGGCCGATCGGCCAGACGCCGGTATAGCCGACGCTGACAATGTGGTAGCCGTGCTGCTTGATCTGATTGTCGAGGTAAGGCTTGTGCTGGAAAGCGTTGGCATCGATTTCGCCGCGCTCGAGGGCTTCGTTCGGCTGGGTGTAGTCGTTGAAGACGACCGTCTCGATCTTCAATCCTTTCTTGGCGGCTTCAGCAGTCACGACACGCCAGACATCTTCGTCTTCACCGCTGATGATGCCGACCTTGATTGTCTTGTCTGCCGCGAAAGATGGCGTAGAAGTCGCCGTCCAGCCGAAAACGGCGACAGCAGAGGCGAGGATGGCAGCAAGGCCGGCGCGGCGGGAAAGGCGCAGCGCGTCGAAACCTCTAGAAAGCTTTTCAGTCATGGGAAATCCTGTTCCTGATGATCGAGATCAATATCTCGTGACGGCTTAATCATCTCAGACGCGTGTTCGCGCTGCCAAGCAGGATCATGCGTTGTGCGCCGCACTTCTGAAAAACTCTTTTCAGTGCGGTGCAAAGCGCAAACTAATTTTCTATAAATATTGTGGATTATTTATGCGGCAAATGAGATTTTGCCTGAAAAATGTGCAGATTAACGATGGATCGGGTCCTTCCAGAGGACTTCTTCCGGTTTTTCCACCGGTTCGATATCCAGATTGACAACGACCGGTTCCTGCCCGGAGCGAACGAGAACACATTCCAGCGTTTCATCGCGGCTGGCATTGATCTCCTGATGCGGCACGTAGGGCGGCACGAAGATGAAATCGCCGGGGCCGGCTTCGGCGACGAATTCGAGGTTGTCACCCCAGCGCATCCGGGCCTTGCCCTTGACGACGTAGATGATGCTTTCGAGGTCGCCGTGATGGTGAGCGCCGGTCTTGGCATTGGCGTGGATCGTCACGGTTCCCGCCCAGATCTTTTCAGCGCCGGCGCGCGCATGATTGATCGCGGTCGCGCGGTTCATGCCGGGGGTTTGTGCGGTATTCGGATCCAGCGCATTGCCGGGAATGATCTTGATGCCGTGTTCGCGCCAATCGATGGGCTGAGGGTCGTGATCATGCCCGTCGTGATGCTGATGTTCATGATCGCCGCACATGGCGTTCCCTTTGCTCCTGGGAGAGAGATTCGCGCGCCTTTCCTCGGCACCCGGTAATTTCATACTACGCGAAGTCATTCAAAAATAAAGAGAATTACAGAAAATTCTTAAAGAGGCTTTTCAAGTCGAGATTAATCTATAGACTTGATCAAGTTAAATGACCGGTGGGAACATTTCGTGTGTGTCCCGCGTTGCGCCGGTCACGAGATGGTTTGCCGCGCCACGCCCCGTTCTTCCGGCGCGCCAAGCTGACGAAGCAGCGCTTGGGTCTCGGAGGAGAGACCATCCAATTTCATACATGCGCCGGACTTCCAATTGAAAGGAGACAGACATGTCGAATGCCTTGCCGCCCCTTCATGAGGGTCATGCACCCATCACCCTGCAGCAGCTCTTCCGCGAAGCGCTCTATGCCTTCGAGGAATGGGACAGCGAAGTAACCGAACCGATCGTGACGTTCGAAGGACGCATCCATCCCATCAGCGTTGTGTTCGAAGCGATGCGCGAATGCACAGACATTGTGCCCAACAACATTGTCTCGGCCGTAACCGAGCGGCTAACCAAGCCCTGGGAAGGCGAAGGCCCGCTTGACACGATGACCTTTTCGACGGCTGCCCGCGTGATGGGCGTTCTCGTTCGCAAAAGGCTGCTCGCCGTGAATAACGGGCTCGACGTTGCCGCCCTTGCTGCAGACGCTCAGACGACGGAAAAATCCGATCGCTGAAAAGCGAAAGACCATTTAAAGAAGGCCCGCCGGCACGCCCGCGGGCCTTCTGCATTTTCAGCGTTTGCGGACATCGAATTCCGGATCGACAGGGATCTGCATCGCCGTGACCAGATGGTTCGTTTGTCCGGCAAGGCCGATCACCGCCAGCAGTTCGGCGTGCTGGGCATCGGTCATCCCTTTCGCCTTCGCGGCAGTCGTATGGGAATGGATGCAATAGCTGCAGCCATTGGCGGTGGAGACGGCAATGTAGATCATCTCGTGCACCAGCGGATCGAGCGCGCCTTCCGTCATCATGACAGCTTTCAGCCCTTCCCAAGTGCGCTTCAGCAGTGCCGGGTCGTTCGCCAGGCCGCGCCAGAAATTATTGACGAAATCGGATTTTCTCACTGCGCGAATATCGTCGAACACCGCCTTCACGGCCGGGATCGCCTCTGCCTCCGCATCATCGAGCAATTTAACCGTTGCCATTCCCTGCATCTCCTTCAGCAAATCCATTTGCGTCGGACAATAGCGCATTTTGTGACGTTGGCGGCAGCATAGAGCGCGAATTCATGCTGTCTTTTCGATTGCAAAAATCATGCATATGTGAAAAAACTATTCACATAAGAAGAGTAGAGCTCTCTGCGGAAACGACGGCAGGGTTAGGAGGAGAGGCGCTTTGAGGACGCATCCGCCTATCCGCATCGGCGGGTGATTGCTGAAATTCGAATGTGCAGCTCGCATAATGTGGCCCTCTGGGAGGAGTTCGACCTCGGGTTAGAGGTCGAGAGGTCGCGATGGATTTAGAAGGAGTTTTCCAATGACGCGCATCACCAATCTTCGCGTTTTCGATTTGCGCTTCCCGACATCGCAGAGCCTCGATGGTTCGGACGCGATGAATCCAGATCCGGATTATTCGGCAGCTTATGTCATCCTCGACACCGACAAGCCGGGCCTTGCCGGCCACGGCCTGACCTTCACCATCGGCCGCGGCAATGACATTTGCTGCATGGCAATCGAGGCGATGCGGCATCTGGTCGTCGGCACCGAACTTGCGACGGTTCTGGAAAACCCCGGCAAATACTGGCGGCATCTGACCAGCGACAGTCAGCTGCGCTGGATCGGCCCAGAGAAGGGCGCGATGCATCTGGCAACCGGCGCTGTCGTCAATGCCGTCTGGGATCTGCTCGCGAAGGAGGCCGGCAAGCCGGTCTGGCGGCTGGTTTCGGAGATGAATGCCGAACAGATCGCCGATATCGTCGACTATCGTTACCTGACCGATGTGCTGACCCGCGATGAGGCCGTCGCCATCCTGAAGAAGGCGGAAGCCGGCAAGGCCGATCGTATCGCTACGCTCGAGCGTGAGGGCTATGCCTGCTACACGACATCAGCCGGTTGGCTTGGCTATGACGACGCCAAGCTGCGCCGCCTGTGCCAGGAGGCGATCGATGCCGGCTTCAACCATGTGAAGATGAAGGTCGGCCGTGATCTCGAAGACGATATTCGCCGTCTCACCATTGCCCGCGAGGTGATCGGCCCCGATCGTTACCTCATGATCGACGCCAACCAGGTCTGGGAGGTCAATCAGGCGATCGACTGGGTGAAGAAGCTCGCCTTCGCTAAGCCCTTCTTCATCGAAGAACCCACTAGCCCTGACGATGTTGCCGGACACCGCAAGATCCGCCAGGCCATCGGCCCGGTGAAGGTCGCCACCGGCGAGATGTGCCAGAACCGCATCATGTTCAAGCAGTTCATCGCCGAGGGCGCGATCGACATCGTGCAGATCGATTCCTGCCGCATGGGCGGTCTCAACGAAGTGCTGGCGGTGCTGCTGATCGCCGCCAAGTATGGGTTGCCGGTCTGGCCGCATGCCGGTGGCGTCGGGCTTTGCGAATATGTGCAGCACCTGTCGATGATTGATTACATCGCCGTATCCGGCACCAAGGATGGCCGCGTCATCGAATATGTCGATCACCTGCACGAGCATTTCATCGACCCCTGCATCATCCGCGATGCAGCCTACATGCCGCCGAGCCTGCCGGGCTTCTCGATCGAGATGAAGCCGGAATCGATCGCGGAATATACGTTCGGGGGTTGAGCCCCAGCTGTATTCGTCAACGCAAAAGCCCGCCAGATCGCGGGCTTTTGTCTTTCTGCTCAAGAGGTCGTTTCAGGCGGACTTGTTGAGCCACTCTTGAATGACCGGCACATCGGCATCGTCAAACTCATGACCGGCGGGAACGGTTGCAAGTTCGACCTTTGCGTCGCCATCGCGCAGGCGTTCGGCCAATGGCTGAGCGTATGGGCCATACAGATCCTTCTCGCCGGCGACCACCAGCACATTGGCATCCGACATATCAGCCGCCGGCGGATTTTCGAGCACGGCCATAGAGCGCAGCAGCACGGCGCGGCGGATGAGATGCGGGTGCAGCGACAGCATGGCGTTCAGCAGGTTGGCGCCGTTCGAATAGCCGATATAGACGATGCGATCTGGATCGAGGCCATAGGCATGGATCGCGCCGTCGATGAAGGCAGCAAAGGCTTCGGCCTCGCTGGCGATATCCGTCTGATCGAAGGACATCGGCCCATTGCGGCGGAACCAGCGCGGCGCTCCTTCCTCCAGCGCACGGCCACGCACGCTGAGCAAGGTCGCATTGGGATCGATCTCGTGACCAAGCGGCAGCATTGTCGTTTCGTTGGCGCCGGAACCGTGCAGCAGAATGAAGACATTGCCGTTCGGCTCATCGGGCGTGAAGAAACGATGGATGAAGGGCAGGTCGCGATAGATGACGCGCGGCTCTCCGGGCATGGAGAACTGCGGCAGGATCACGTTCAGCTCGGCCAAAAGCTTGGGACTGTCGCCGGGAGCGAAGAGGCGCGTGCCAAGCGTCGTTTCGTCCTCGTCGATCAACATGCCAGGCGCATCCGTGGCGAGTTCGAACAGGATCTGGCCAGGTTCGCGGACATAGAGCGAGCGGAAATATTTGCGGTCATGCATCGTCGTCGGCCCGGAATCGATCGCCTGCAGGGCGGTGTGGACCGACTGCAATTCCGCATCGTCGGCGGCGCGAAAGGCGACATGATCGATCGTACCCGTACCCGGGGCGCTCGCCCAGAAGCCGCGGGCATCGCGGATGTCGAGGATATCGCCAGGCTCCGAGACGAGTCGGCTGATCGCGCCATTGGTGGCAAGGGGCCGGTAGTCGAAATGGTCGATCAAAATGGCCTGGGTTTCATCAGGCGTTTCGCTGAATAGCGTCGCGCCACGGATACGTCGGACTGCGTGTTCCTGCGGAATGGTGTCGCTTGTCCATGGAGCCGCCGCCTGCAGCGTGTTCGTTCCCACCAATTTGACGATGACGCCGTCCGGATCCTTCAGCCGAAGCACAGGCTCACCGAATTCGTCGGAGGGGCCTTCGGGCTTGAGGCCGGCACTCAGGGCACGCGTCAGCCAGAAACCGATGCTTGCGGGATCGATGGCGAGAGAGATTTCGCCGATCTGCCCGACGCCGGCGCGGCCGGGCGAACCATCCTCCCAGACAAGGAAAGTAATCAGCGAGCCGGGCGAGCCCTTGGCGTCGCCATAGAGGAGATGAAGCTGGGTAGCGTCTTCAAAGCCGCCGGTGCGCTTGACTAGGCGCAGGCCGAGGAAGCCGACGTAGAAATCGACATTCGCCTGGACCTTGCGGGTGATCAGCGTGATGTGATGGATGCCGGCGACCATGGAATGCTCCAGACTGTTATTTCGTTCTGGTCGCTATTTAGGTCGAGGTCATTGTTCAATGCAATGCGCCGCCCGTGAAGGCACTGTTCACAAAAGCCGCTATTGCCGCAGTGGGCGGGAGGCGAGCATCAGTGCTCGGCGAGGCTGTCTTCCGGTGATTTGCGGCGGTGGCCGCTGATTTCCGAACCGGCTGTGCGCGAGAAGCTGGCGTTCCAGATGACAGCGAGAAGCGCAATGGTCGTGACGACGATGAAGGCGACGGAGAAGTCGACCATCTCCGGCTTGGCGTGACCAAGGAACTGTGTCGAGCCATGCAGCGCCAAGGCGGCGACGCAGATGCCGAGAGACAGCATCAGTTGCTGGAAGGTCGAGTAGAAACTTGTCGCAATGCTCATGCGGTCGCGCTCGATCTCGTCATAGGCAATCGTGTTGTAGGCCGTGAACTGGAACGACATGAAGAAGCCGCAGAAGAACAGGATCACGAAGATGACAGGCAGCGGCCAATCCGGCTTGAAGATGGCGCACATGCCATAGCCGAGCGTGCCGATGAGGCCGAAGATGATAAGGGCGGTGCGGAAGCCGAGCGTGCGCAGGATGCGAACCTGAAAAGGCTTCATGGCCATGGAGCCGAGAGCGGTCGCAATGGCAATCTGGCCGGCGGCAGCGGCCGAAAGACCGAAACCGAGCTGCAGCATCAGCGGGATCAGGAAGGGATGGGCGCCCTGGCTGATGCGCGTCAGCGAACCGGCGATGACCGAGGTGCGGAACGTCGGCACCTTCATCAAGGAGAAATCCATGATCGGCGAGGGGTGCTTGCGGGCATGGCGCAGATAGGCGATGCCGAACAAGAGGCCGATAGAGATGAGGAAGACCGCGAGATAGCCTTCGCCCTCGCGGCTCGACATTTCGAAGCCGAAGAGCAGCGATCCCAGCGAAATGCCCGAGAGGATAAAGCCGGAGAGATCGAAGCGGCCGGTGCGCGGGCCTTTCACCTCCTCGATGAACATCGTCACCAGGATGAAGCCGATAATGCCGATCGGCACGTTGATGTAGAAGATCCAGCGCCAGTCGAGGTAGGTCACGAACATGCCGCCGACCGGCGGGCCGAGAATGGGGCCGACGAGCGCCGGGATCAGCAGCCAGGACATGGCATTGACCATATCCTTGCGGGCGACGCTGCGCATCAGCACGAGGCGACCCACGGGCAGCATCATCGCGCCGCCGAGACCCTGAAGGAGGCGCGCGATCACGAGGAAGAAAAGGTTCGGCGCCTGCGCGCAGAGAAGCGAGCCGACGACAAAGACCGCGATGGCGGATCGGAAGACGGTGCGCGACCCGAAGCGGTCTGCAATAGCGCCGCTGGCGGGAATGAAGATCGCGAGGCTGAGGAGATAGGATGTCAGCGAGATACTCATGGCCGGCGCGCTGACGCCGAAGTCTCTCGCCATGGTCGGAAGGGCTGTTGCGAGCACGGTCGCGTCGAGCTGTTCCATGAACATCGCGCTTGCTACGATAAGCGCTACTACACGAAAATTCGGTGCGGCCCGCCTGATGGGGGCGGCCTGAAATATCTGATCCGACATTGTCGGGGATCGCTCTCGATGGTGCGGTGGGGTCGTAAGACAGAACCGCAAGTCTGGTCATGGCGCGAAGGCCTATTTGAACGGCGGTTTGTATACTCCTGCTTGCACGCGATTGCTATATCAGAAATCGCAAATCCCATTCATGGGATGAAAAAAATGATGCACATGCAGGGGCAAACGGCATCAAATGAACGTGAGGTGAATGAATAGGCGCGATATCGCACCGAAATGCTCACGCTTGGTTTTTTCGCGTAAGATAATGTGCTCCTTCCGCCGGATGCTATAGGCAAAAAGACCGGTGCCAATTGGTGGTGGCACCGGTCCGAGTCGTCGTTTTCGGCAGGCACCGAGGCGATCAGTAGCCTTCGGCAAGCCCTGAGCCGGCACGGCTGTCCACGGCGCCGTTATAGCGGGCGCCACCGCCCTTGGCGATGTCGCTGAGGCTCTTGCCCCCGACAAGTATGCCGGCCGCCTGGCCCCAGATCGGCCAGCTATTGTCCACCTGAACCGTGTAGCCCATACCGGTCAGAAGCTTGATCGTATCGGGCGAGAGCGCGCGGGGTTCCATATAGACCTTGTCCGGCAGCCATTGGTGATGGATGCGCGGGGCGTCAATGGCTTCCTGAATGTTCATGCCAAAATCGATGACGTTGATGATCGCTTCCAGCGTGATGGTGATGATGCGCGAGCCGCCGGGGCTGCCGATCACCATGAAGGGCTTGCCGTCCTTGGTGACGATCGTCGGGCTCATGGAGGAGAGCGGCGTCTTCTTCGGCTGGATGGCATTGGCCTCGCCCTGCACCAGGCCGTAAAGGTTGGGCACGCCGGGCTTGGAGGTGAAGTCATCCATCTCGTTGTTCAAGAGGATGCCAGTGCCAGGCGCAACGACGCCGGCACCGAAGGAGCCGTTCAGCGTATAGGTGACGGCGACGGCATTGCCGTCATTGTCGATGATCGAATAATGCGTTGTTTCGTGGCTTTCGCCGAGGCCCTTGGGCATCAGATCCTTGGAGATGCCAGCCTTGTAGGGCGAGATGCCGTCGCGGATCTTCTGGGCATAGGCCTTATCGAGCAGCTTGCTGACGGGGTTGTCAACGAAGTCGGGATCGCCGAGCGCCGAATTGCGGTCGACATAGGCGTAGCGCATGGCTTCGACCATGTAGTGGACCGTGTCGGCCGAGGCGTAGCCGGTATAGGAGAGCGGATAGCCTTCCAGCACATTGAGGATTTCGCAGATGATGACGCCGCCGGAGGAGGGTGGCGGCGAGGAGATGATCTCGTAGCCGCGATAATTGCACTTCACGGGCTCGAGCTCGCGGACTTTGTATTGTTCGAAATCCTGGTTTGCGAGAATGCCGCCCTTGTCCTGGCTTGCCTTGACGATGGCATTGGCGACCGGTCCCTTGTAGAAACCATCCGGTCCCTGATCGGAAATGCCGGATAGGGCATTGGCGAGATCCGGCTGCATCAGCTTGTCGCCTGTCGCGAAGGGTTTTCCATCCGCCTTGGTGAAGATCGCCGCGGTGGCCGGATCGCGCGAAAGCCATGCCTTGCCCCCGTTCAGTTCGGCAGCATCGGCCTGGTTCAGCGTGAAGCCTTCCTTGGCATAACGAATGGCCGGCGCGATCAGATCCTGGCGGGACTTGGTGCCGTATTTCTCGCGGGCCGTCTCGAAGCCCATGACTGAGCCCGGAACGCCGACGGCGAGATAGCCGTCCGTGCTGGCGCCTTTGACGATATTGCCCTTGTCGTCGAGATACATGCCTTTGGTCGCCGCCAGGGGCGCGCGCTCGCGGAAGTCGAGGAAGGTCGTCTTGCCGTCGCGCATGCGGATGGTCATGAAGCCGCCGCCGCCGATATTACCGGCGGTCGGGTACACCACGGCCAGCGCATAGCCGACCGCAACGGCGGCATCGACGGCATTGCCGCCATTCTTCAGCACTTCGACGCCGACATCGGTGGCGAGATGCTGAGCCGTGACCACCATGCCATGCTCCGCCTCGACCGGCGGCGGCGCGGCAGCTCTGGCGGTGACGGAAAAGAGAGCAAATGTGACCAGGGTTACCGACGAAATCGCCCGCTGGCGGAAGTGGCGCATGATGAATATGCCTCCCATTGTTATCTTGATGGAAAATCGCCAACGAATGACATGGCGTCGCGCGCGAAAATGGCGATATCCGCTGTCACAATTTTTTAATGGAGCGATCCCGCCGCGGCCGGAAGCCGGCGCACTATGTCTTCCATGCACTACTACGGATAATTTCGGTCCTCCTGCCGCGCGGAAAATCGCTTCGCACTTGCAATATTTCTTTTATTAGTTGAATCTATTTTAGATTATTGCTTGTCGAAGCGAGTATTGCGTGGAGGGTAATCATGGCCGTGACGAAGCTCGAGCAATGGAAGAGCGAGCGCAGGATCAAGACCAGGCCATTCATCGTTGGCGAAAGGACGCATGTCGTGGAAATCGAATGCGACCATTGCAGCCGACGTTTTCTTCGATGGGCATCGACGGCAGCCGCCTACTGGCGCTGTGACGATTGCACCGCAATTATTTAAGCTTACCCGTTCCGGGGGTTACGCGATCAGGATGGCGCGGAAGTCGTTGACGTTCGTTCCCGTAGGGCCGGGGACGAAGAGATCTCCGATCGCGTTGAAGGCCGTCCACGCATCGTTGTTTGCCAGCATCTCAGCCGGAACCATTCCAGCCTTGCGCAGCCGTGCCACAGTGCTCGCATCTGCAAAGGCGCCGGCATTGTCCTCGCTGCCGTCGATGCCATCCGTGTCGGCGGCCATGGCGTGAATGCCGGCATGGCCGTCGAGATCGATGGCCAGCGACAGCAGGAACTCCGAGTTTCGCCCGCCCTTGCCCTTGCCTTTCAAGGTCACCGTGGTTTCGCCGCCTGACAGTAGCACGATCGGCTTGACGAAGGGCCGGTTGCGATGAAGCACCTCGCGGGCAATCGCGGCGTGGACATGAGCAGCTTCGCAGGCCTCGCCCTCGACGGCGTCGGAGAGGATGGCCGCTTCGACGCCGGCAGAACGCGCCACCTCAGCAGCAGCTTCCAGCGAGACACCGGCAGAGGCGATGACATGCACTTCATTGCCGGCAAAACGAGGATCCTCCGGGCGGGGCGCATCCGCTTCAACTTTCTCCATATGGGCGAGAACGGCCGGCGGCAGTTCGATGCGGTAGAGGCGGATGAGATCGAGCGCTTCGGCGCGCGTGCCGAGGCCGGGTACGGTCGGGCCGGAGGCCACGAGGGCAGGATCGTCGCCGGGAATGTCCGAGACGACGAGCGAGACGACCTTGGCGGGAAGGGCTGCGGCAGCCAGCCGGCCACCCTTGATGGTCGACAGATGCTTGCGAATGACATTCATCGCCGAGATCGGCGCGCCGGAGGCGAGCAGCGCCTTGTTGACCGCGATTTCGTCCGCAAGGCCCAGGCCGTCCGCTGGCGAGGGAAGCAGCGCCGAGCCGCCGCCTGATATCAGTGCGATCACCAGATCGTCCTCCGTCAGGCCCTCGACAAGTTTCAGAAGCCGACGGGAAGCGACGAGGCCTGCTTCGTCCGGCACGGGATGGGCGGCTTCGATGATCTCGATCCGGCGGCAGGGGGCGGAAAATCCGTATCGCGTCACGACAAGGCCTTGCAGTGGGCCATCCCAGCATTGCTCCAGCGCGGCCGCCATCTGGGCAGATCCTTTGCCGGCGCCGATAACGATCGTGCGGCCCTTCGGTTTGGCCGGCAGATGCGTGCGAATGCCGGTCAACGGATCTGCTGCACGAACCGCGGCATCGAACAGCGAGGTCAGGAAGGCGCGGGGATCGGTAACGGTCATATCGAACTGCCTGTCTTCTAGAGCGTTTGTACGCAATTCTGGACGGAAAACCACTACGCATTTTTCCTGAAATTGCTTCTCAGAGCGTGTAACCATTTGGTGGCTTAACTGGCTGGAAGACGCAAGGGCCACGAACTGCAATTGTGTCCTGCGCGATGAATCCCTATGTAGAAGGAAAGGGTTTCCCGCTTTTATTTCAAGGATTTTCGACATGGCCGAACTGAAAGTGAAGACGAGGCAGACGGGCGCGACCGCTACGGTCGGCCGCACCGGCTTTCCGCATGTGACGTCCGTGACGGGGGGCGAAATCGACATCGTCACTTCGCCATCGCAGCCGGGTTTCAATCCGCTCGACCTGCTCTATTCGTCGCTCTCGGCCTGCCTGGTTTTGAGCGCCCGCATGGCAGCCAGCAGCCTCGGCGTGCTCGACAAGCTCACGGAAGTGACTGCTGTTGTGACAGGGGAAAAGGCGGCGGAGGGCCTTTCTCGCGTGGAGAAATTCAACATCGCCTTCACCATCAAGGGCGATTTCAGTGATGAGGTGCGTAATGCGATCGCGCACGCCGCCGAAGATGAAATCTGCACCGTGAGCAACACTATCCGCGGCAATCCGCAGTTTTCGACAACGATTTCGGGGTGAGTTTTGGATTGGGTGGTGAAAGCCCCTCATCCGCCCTGTCGGGCCCCTTCTCCCCGTCTTGACGGGGAGAAGGGGATGGCCGCGCCACCACCGTTCCATCTCATCGCCAATATGCGCGAAGTATGAAAATTGCCTTTTCCCCAAGCGAGCGTTTGAGGTTGTCACGAGGTCGCTCCCTCTCCCCGTGAGAACGGGGAGAGGGCTGGGGTGAGGGGCCATTTTCCCCATCAACTCTGTATAATGAGTCTGACGACCGTCACTTCGCCGGAAACTTAAACCCCTCAAGATAAGGTCCAAGCTCCGGATCGATATCCACCTTCACGGCATTGTTGTAGATCGCCGTCGCGATCATAATGCCGGCGAAAGCGACGAGGTTGGCAAGCGTCGGCTCGTCGTAGCGGGCCTTCAATCGATCCCAAATCCCCTCCGGAATCGCGTTGGAATCCCTGACGATCGCCTTGCCGAATTCGATCAGCAGCGCCTCGTCGTCTGTCGGCACAATCGTTTCCGGCGTCAGGCCGACATTCATCAGCGCACGCCGGAAGAAGCCGACCGGGATGATCGAGCGGCATTCGAGTGCGATGGCATGGCAAAGGAGCCAGACGGCGCGATCGTCCAGCTCAGGGCGTAGCTCTTCGCGTAGAGGAAACCATTCCGCATAGATGCGATGCGCGACCGGCGAGTGCAGCAATGTCCGCTTCATATTCGTCATGCGGCCGCGCAGCTGCACTTCGCGATCATGCTCGGTGCGCACGGCCTCGGAAGCGGTCTCATAGTCGATCGGCGTGATATGGCTCATATCAGTCTCTTATCGCGGGCTCTGTTACTGCGCTGCCGCAGCCGGTTTCGTGAAGAAGCGGTTTTCCGGGCGCGGCAGGCCGAGGTGTTCGCGCAAGGTCGTGCCTTCGTAATCGCGGCGGAAGATGCCGCGGCGCTGCAGCTCTGGAACGACGCGGGTGGTCACGTCAAGCAGGCCCTGGGGCAGGAAGGGGAAGACGACATTGAAACCGTCGGAGCCTTCCTCGTACAGCCACTGCTCCATCTCGTCAGCGATGCTCTCAGGTGTGCCGACAAAGGCGAGGCCGGCATAGCCGCCGAGGCGTTGGGCAAGCTGGCGCACGGTCAGCTTCTCCGATTCGGCAAGCGCGATGACGCGCTCGCGGCCGCTCTTGCTGGCATTGGTTTCTGGAATTTCCGGCAGCGGGCCATCGGGATCGAATTTGGAGGCGTCATGCCCTAACGCGATCGACAGGGATGCGATGGCGCTATCGTAATGGACGAGGCTATCGAGCTTTGCCCGCTTGGCCTTTGCTTCCTCGATCGTGTCGCCCACAACGATGAAGGCGGCGGGCAGGATCTTCAGATGATCCGGATTGCGGCCGATCGCTTTCATCCGTCCCTTGATATCGGCGAAGATCGACTTTCCGTCCGCCAGGTTGCGCGGCGCGGCGAAGACCGCCTCGGCCGTTTCTGCGGCAAGCTGGCGGCCGGCATCCGATTGCCCGGCTTGGACGATGACGGGCCAGCCCTGCGGCGGTCGCGCGATGTTAAGAGGCCCGCGGACGCTCAGTTCCTCGCCCTTGTGCCCGAGGACATGCATCCGCTCGGGATCGAAGAAGATGCCGCTTTCGGGATCGCGGAGAAAGGCATCGTCGGCGAAGCTGTCCCAGAGGCCGGTTACGACATCATAGAATTCGCGGGCGCGATGATAGCGCTCGCCATGTTCCATATGTTCTTCGAGGCCGAAATTAAGCGCGGCATCGGGATTGGATGTGGTGACTATATTCCAGCCGGCGCGGCCGCCACTGATGTGGTCAAGGGAGGCGAAACGGCGGGCGATGTGATAGGGCAGATCAAAGGTGGTGGAGGCAGTGGCGACGAGGCCGATCCTGTCAGTCACGGCGGCGAGCGCCGAAAGCAGGGTGAAGGGCTCGAAGGAGGTGACAGTCTGGCTGCGCTTCAGGGCCTCGATCGGCATGTTGAGGACCGCGAGGTGATCGGCCATGAAGAAGGCATCGAACTTCGCCCTTTCCAGTTCCTGTGCGAAGCTCTTGATATGCTGGAAATTGAAGTTGGCGTCCGGATAGGCGCCGGGATAACGCCAGGCACCGGTATGCAAGCTGACGGGACGCATGAAGGCCCCGAGCTTCAATTGCTTCTGTTCGGTCATCGGCTCTCTCTCGAAAATCGCCAGGCTGTCATGAAGTAGCGACGGCATTGCCCGTAGAGTAATGCACTACGACGTAGGCGTGCCGGCCGCGCATTCAAAGAGCCGATTTCATTTATTTGATCGCTTTCGCGGAATATTCATCCGGCCGGGCTTTCAGCCACGTTCTGTCCGGCAAAAACCTTCACAAGCCAATCTATGAAGACGCGGACCCTCGGCGAAAGCTGGCGGCTGCGCGGATAGAGCATCGAGACGGGCGTTCGAGTCGGTGGATAGTCCTCAAGGACGTGCAGCAGCTCGCCCGATCGCAGGGCTTCCTCTGCGTGGTAGCGCGGGACCTGGATCAGGCCGAGACCGAGCTTGGCCGCCGCGAAGTAACTCTCGGCCGCATTGACCGAGATGGTGGCCGGCAGGGTAATTTCGCGCACGGCGCCATCGATCTGGAATTCCAGCGGCAGCAATCCGCCTGTTGCGGAAGAGCGGAAGCCGATCATCCGATGCCCGTCGAGCTTCTCCGGATGGGCGGGCATGCCGAACCGTTCGACATAGGCGGGCGCTGCAAGCGTCACCTCCTCCAGCATCGCAACGCGGCGGCCGATCATGTCGCTATCCTGCAGCGTGCCGACGCGCAGCACGCAGTCAATGCCTTCGCGGATCAGATCGACGAACCGGTCGCCCTCGGTGATCTGCAGTTCGATATCGGGATAGGTTTCGAGGAAGGAAGGCAAGTTCGGCAGGACGAAGTGGCGCGCCAGCGTTCCGTGCACGTCGACGCGTAGAACGCCCTTTGGCTTGGCGCCGGCAAAGGCGCCTTCGGCATCCTCGATATCGGAGAGGATACGCAGGCAGCGCTGATAATAGGCTTCGCCGTCGAGCGTCGGGCTCACATGCCGCGTCGTGCGCTGCAGCAGGCGCACGCCGAGACGCGCCTCGACCTGTTTGATCGCGTCCGTCACCGTCGAGCGGGGCAGGCCGGTGTCTTCGGCAGCCAGCGTGAAGCTGCGCCGTTCCACGACCCGGCAAAACACCCGCATGGCATCGAATCTGTCCATATTATTTGTTCGCCGATTTCGGATAGTGATGCCGATTAATGGTCGATTATCCGCCTCATGAAAAGAGGCATCTTCTCCTCATCGAAACGCGCTACGGCGCAAAGCAACGAAGGATGAGGAAAATGAGCAGCAATTCTAACAAGGTAGCAATCGTCGCCGGCGCATCGCGCGGCATCGGTGCCGCCATTGCAGAGCGTTTGGCCGAAGACGGTTTCACCGTCGTCATCAACTATTCCGGCAGCGAAGTCGCCGCCGAGGAACTCGCTCGCAAGATCGAGGAAAAGGGCGGTAGGGCGCTGACCGCTAAAGCCGATGTTTCCGATGTCGAAGCTGTGCGCCGCATGTTCGATGCGGCGGAAACTGCCTTCGGCGGTGTCGATATCCTCGTCAACAATGCCGGCATCATGCAGCTTGCCAAGATCGCTGATGCCGACGACGCGCATTTCGACCGCCATATCGCCATCAACCTCAAGGGCACGTTCAATACGCTGCGCGAAGCCGGCAAGCGCCTGCGTGACGGCGGCCGCATCGTCAACTTCTCGACCAGCATTGTCGGCCTGAAGCTCGAAACCTACGGCGTCTATGCCGCGACGAAGGCGGCGGTCGAGCTTCTGAGCGGCATCATGGCGAAGGAGCTGCGCGGCCGCTCGATAACAGTCAATGCCGTCGCACCCGGCCCGACGGCCACGGATCTCTTTTTGAAGGGCAAGAGCGACGAGCTCATCGATCGCATGGCCAAGATGAACCCGCTGGAGCGCCTGGGCACGCCACAGGATATCGCCGCCGCCGTCTCCTTCCTCGTCGGCCCGGACGGCGGCTGGATCAACGGCCAGACGCTACGCGCCAATGGCGGCATGATCTGAGCCCATTTGGCGGCAGGGCAATTCCTGCCGCTCTCCAATTCATCGTCAACAACAGCCAATCCTCTGAAGGAACAGGATCATGAGCAAGCAAGTCATCGTAATCACTGGCGCATCGAGCGGCTTCGGGGCTCTGACGGCACGCGCTCTCGCCAAGGCAGGCCATACGGTCTATGCCGGCATCCGCGAAACCAGGGGGCGTAATGCGGCGCAGGTCGAGGCAGCGGCGGCTTTCGCCAAGGAGGACGGCGTCGATCTCAGAACCGTCGAACTCGATGTTGCCTCGGATGCTTCGGTCGAAGCCGGTATTGCCGCCGTCATCGCCGAGCAAGGCCGCATCGATACCATCATCCACAATGCCGGCCACATGTCGTTCGGCCCGGCAGAAGCCTTCACGCCCGAACAGTTCGCCGAACTCTACGACATCAACGTGCTTAGCACCCAGCGCGTCAATCGGGCCGTGCTGCCTCACATGCGCAGGCAAGGAAAGGGGCTGGTCGTTTGGGTTTCCTCGTCGAGCACGCGGGGCGGCACGCCGCCGTACCTCTCGCCTTATTTCGCAGCGAAAGCGGCCATGGATTCGCTTGCCGTTTCCTATGCTTCGGAGCTGACACGCTGGGGCATCGAGACCGCCATCATCGTGCCGGGTGCCTTCACGAAAGGCACCAACCATTTTGCCCATTCCGGCTCGCCGGCCGATAAGGCTCGTGCCACCGAATACGACAATGGTCCCTATGCAGGTGTTCCCGATCAGGCACTGAAGGGGCTCGCCTCGCTGGAGCCGGCCGACGCAGATGCAGCCTCGGTTGCGACCGCGATCGTCGATGTGATCGACATGCCGTTTGGAACACGCCCGTTCCGCACCCATATAGACCCCTCGGAAGATGGTGCTGAAATCGTCAATGGCGTTGCCGATCGGGTGAGGGCAGAACTCTTCCGGCGTATCGGCTTGGAGGATTTGCTGAGGCCTGTCGTCAAGGGCTGAGACCGCATTGCCATCTCCCAGCGTCAAATCGCCGCTTCTGTGCCACAGGAGCGGCGACGACTGACGTGCATCGAAACTATTTTGTGCAGGACGGCATTCCAAGCCTTAGAGTTTCGTACTAAAGCGAATCCTTCAGAGGGTCGGGAGATATCCATGGACGCGAAGGACATTGGCGAAATTGCCAGCTGGCTCATGCAGGCCGGCCTCAAGGGAATGACGGAAGTCGATATCCTCTCCGGCTTCTGCGAGCAGTGCCGTCAGCATGGTCTCAACATCGATCGAGCCATGGCGCTGATGGATACGCTGCACCCGGTCTATGAAGGGCGCGCCTTCCGCTGGGACGGCAATCAGATCATCGAGCGCGAGTTCGAATATGGCCCGACGCAACAGGGGATCGCCTCTGAAAACTGGCAGCGTTCCGCCTTCTATCATATGCTGACCACGGGCGGAGACGAGGTGCGCCGGCGCATCGGCTTCGGCGACCCGACCGATTTCTACGGGCTCGATACGCTACTGGCCGACGGTCATACCGACTATATCGCCATGATCCACCGTTTCGAAGAGGGCGGCACGATCGGCGAGATGGATTGCTTCTATTCCAACTTTGCCACCGCGCATGAGGTCGGCTTTCCGGAGGAAGATTTGCGCGTGCTGCGCAAGCTGACGCCCGCGCTGGCTTTGGCGATCAAATGTACCGGCATGAGCCGCATCGCCCGCACCATTGCCGAAGTCTATCTCGGCGAGGATGCCGCCCGGCATGTGCTCGAGGGCAAGATTACCCGCGGCAAGACCGAGCGGATTTCGGCGGCACTCTGGTTCTCCGATCTCGCCAACTACACGCGCATTTCCGATACGGCCGAGCCGGATGAAATCATCCCGATGCTGAATGCCTATGCCGACGCGGTCATCTCCTCGATCCATGAGGCGGGCGGCAATGTGCTGAAGCTGATCGGCGATGGCACGCTGGCGATCTTCAAGGCTCGTAATTCCGCCGATGCCTGCGCTGCCGCCCTGATGGCGGAATCGCTGCTGCGCCAGCGGCTGCGCGACCTCAACTCGCAGCGGCAGATCGAAGGCCGGCCGGTGACGGACGTCTATCTCGGCCTGCATATCGGCGATGTCTTCTACGGGAATATCGGCAGCATGGACCGGCTGGATTTCACGGTGATCGGGCCGGCCGTCAACGAGGTCAGCCGCATCGCCTCGATGTGCCGGTCGGCCGACCGCAATGTCCTGATGTCGTCGAATTTCGTCGAGGCGCTGTCAGGCCAGCAGAGCAACGATCTCGTTTCCGTCGGCCGCTATGCGCTGCGTGGCGTCAACCGGCCGCAGGAATTGTTCACACTGCTCTCTTCGGCGGCCTGACCCGTCTGCGGTGACTGCTTTCAGCGACGGCCGGCCGCAAACATCGGGCCGCCCTTGCTGGCCGGAAAGCCATAGCCATTGATCATGACGAGATCGATATCGCTGGCGCGCGCGGCAACGCCTTCCAAAAGCAACGCCTCGCCTTCGTCAACCATGGCTTTCAGCAGGCGGCTGACGATCTCTTCTGGGGTGAAGCTCTTCGGCACAATGGCTTTTTCGGTGCGCGCGGCTTCGATCATGGCCGTTACCTCGGGATCAACAGTCCGTTTGCCATCGCGGTAGACATACCAGCCGCGGCCCGTCTTCTGGCCGAAGCGTCCCGCTTCGCAGAGCCGGTCGGCGATGACGACGTAGCGCTCCGAGGGATCGCGTGTCGCGGCCTGCCGCTTGCGGCGTGCCCAGGCGATTTCCAAACCCGCCATGTCGAACACGGCAAAAGGCCCCATCGGAAAGCCGTAGGCCTCCAGTGCTGCGTCGATTTCCTGCGGCGAAGCGCCATCCTCGACCATGTATTCCGCTTCGCGGCGATAGGCGGAAAAGATGCGGTTGCCGATGAAGCCTTCGGTGACGCCTGACACCACAGGCAGCTTACCGAGCCGTTTTGCCAGGGCAATGGCTGTCACCAGCACATCCGGCGCCGTCTGCTTGCAATTCACCACCTCCAGGAGCCGCATGATATTGGCGGGCGAGAAGAAGTGTAGGCCGACAATCCGCTCTGGCCGTTGTGTTGCGGCAGCGATCACGTCGGGGTCGAGATAGCTCGTATTGGTGGCAAGAATCGCGTCGGCGCGAACGATCGTATCGAGGCGCTGGAACAGCTCGGTCTTGACTGTGAGATCGTCGAAGACAGCTTCGATGACGAGATCGGCCTGCACCAGCTGCTGCATGTCGGCGGTGACGGTCAGCCGGCCGAGTCGATCTTCTCGCCCCGCCGCATCGAGGCGGCCGGACTGCACGGCCTTGTCGAGGAGGCCGGTGATGCGCTCGCGTCCCTTTTCCGCGACCTCTGTACTCTGCTCGACGCCGATGACCCGGTAGCCGCCATTGAGGGCGGAGACGGCAATGCCCGATCCCATCAGGCCAGTGCCGATGATACCGATGGTTTCGATCTTGCGCGGAGCGACTGTCTCCAGCCCCTCGACTTTGCCGGCGGCTCGCTCGGCGAAGAAGACATGCCGCAGGGCTGCGGCCTCTTCGCTGTCGTGGAGGGCAATAAATGTGCGGCGTTCCTCGGCCAGTCCTTCTGATAAAGAGACGGTCTCCGTCAGGCGCACAAGGCGGACGGCTTCGGCCGGTGCACGCTGGCCGCGTGCCTTGCGCAATGCGTCCGATGCCGCCTTGTCGATCGCATCTGTAGCTTCCGGAGGAACCGTCAGCGATCCCGTGCGGCGCAACGATGCGGCGTTGGTCATCTTGGCGTCGGCGATAGCTTCGGCGATCAGTTCGCCCTTGGTCACGCCATCGACGATGCCGAGCTTCAACGCTTCGGCGGCGGATACGATGCGGCCATTGGCGATCATATCGATGGCGGCGGCGATGCCTGTCAGGCGCGGCAGGCGCTGCGTACCGCCGGCGCCGGGTACGATGCCGAGCTTGACTTCCGGGAGGCCGAGTTTCGCGGCTGGCGCGGCAAGTCGTCGGTGGCAGGCGAGCGCCACTTCCAGGCCGCCGCCGAGCGCAACGCCGTTGATCGCGGCGACAACGGGTTTGGCAAAGGCTTCGATGCGGGAGATGACATCAGGTAGATGCGGCTGGACCGGCGGTTTGCCGAATTCCTTGATATCGGCGCCGCCGATGAAATTGTTGCCCGCTCCGGTCAGTACGACGCCGGCGACTGTGTCATCTTTCTCGGCACGATCCAAAGCGGCCATCAGGCCGGCCCGGACATCGGCGGACAATGCGTTGACCGGTGCATTGTCGATGGTGACGACGAGGATCCCGTCGGCTAGCGCCGCCGAGATGGTGTCCGAAAAGCGCAATGCCGACATAATCTTAATCGCCTCTATTATTCCGGGATGACTGCCGTTGCCTGGATCTCGATCTTGGCACGATCTTCGACGAGGGCGACGACTTGCACGGCGGCCATGGCCGGGAAGTGCCGGCCGATGATTTCGCGGTAAGCCTGGCCGAGACCCTTCAGATTGCCGAGATATTCCTGCTTGTCAGTGAAATACCAGGTCATCGACGTGATGTGCTTCGGCTCGGCGCCTCCTTCCGCAAGGATGGCGACGACATTCTTCAGCGTCTGGCGCACCTGTTCGACGAAATCGTCGCTTTCGAATTCGCAGGCGGCATTCCAGCCGACCTGGCCGCCGACGAACACCATGCGGCCCGTCGCCGCCATGCCATTGGCATAGCCGATCGGCTTGGCCCAGCCCTCAGGTTGCAGGATGGTGTGCATTGGTCGTCTCCAGATGAGAGGTGAGTGCGGCGCGGAGATCATCCGGCCATTCAATGGATCTATGCGTATCGAGCGAGGTGGCGACCACGCGGTGCTTGGCCGTCCATAGGACATGACCATTAGCCGAAATCTGGTGTTGCAGATCGAGCGAAGAGCGGCCGACGCCGTGGACTGAAAGCACGAATTCGAGATCGTCACCTTGCAGGCCGGGCTTGATGAAGGTCAGATCGAGCCGCACGGTGGGGACACCGATGCGGCGGTCGTCGATCAATTTTCGCCAGGAAAAGTCGATCGAGGCGAAATAGTCTTCCAGCACTCCGACGAGGATGTTCAGGTACGAGGGGAAATAGGCGATCCCGGAGGGATCGCAATCTCCGAAGCGCAGGGGTCTGGTGGTTCTAAATGCCACGGCCGGCCTCAGTTCGAAAAGGCGGCGATGCCGGTGATGGCGCGGCCGAGGATGAGGGCGTGGATGTCGTGGGTGCCCTCATAGGTGTTGACCACTTCGAGGTTGACGAGGTGGCGCGCGATGCCGAATTCGTCCGAGATGCCGTTACCACCCAGCATGTCGCGGGCAGCGCGAGCGATGTCCAACGCCTTGCCGCAGCTGTTGCGCTTGAGGATGGAGGTGAGTTCGACGGGCGGATGGCCTTCTTCCTTCATGCGGCCAAGACGCAGGCAGCCCTGCAGGCCGAGCGTGATCTCGGTCACCATGTCGGCAAGCTTCTTCTGGATCAGCTGATTGGCGGCAAGGGGACGGCCGAACTGCTTGCGGTCGAGCACGTACTGGCGTGCCTTGGCATAGCAATCCTCCGCCGCGCCGAGCGCACCCCAGGCAATGCCGAAGCGTGCGGAGTTGAGGCAGGTGAAGGGGCCCTTGAGGCCGGATACGTTCGGCATCAGGTTTTCTTCCGGCACGAAGACATTTTCCATCACGACTTCGCCGGTGATAGATGCGCGCAGCCCCACCTTGCCGTGGATGGCGGGCGCGGAAAGGCCCTTCCAGCCCTTTTCGAGGATGAAGCCGCGGATGAGGCCATCCTCGGTCTTAGCCCAGACGACGAAGACATCGGCGATCGGCGCGTTCGAAATCCAGGTCTTGGCGCCGGTGAGGCTGTAGCCGCCATCGACCTTCTTTGCACGGGTGACCATCGAGCCGGGATCGGAGCCGTGGTTCGGTTCGGTGAGGCCGAAGCAGCCGATCCATTCACCGGTCGCGAGCTTCGGCAGGTACTTCTGTTTCTGCGCATCCGACCCGAAGGTTTCGATCGGCACCATGACCAAGGAAGACTGAACACTCATCATCGAGCGATAGCCGCTATCGACACGCTCGACTTCGCGGGCGATGAGACCATAGGCAACGTAGCTCAGGCCGGCGCCGCCATATTCCGGCGAGATTGTCGGGCCGAGCAGGCCGAGCTCACCCATTTCGCGGAAGATCGCCGGATCGGTCTTTTCGTGGCGGAAGGCTTCCAGCACGCGGGGCGCGAGCTTTTCCTGCGCGTAGGACTGCGCGGTATCCAGCACCATTCGCTCGTCGTCGCTCAGCTGCTCCGTCAGCCGAAACGGATCTGCCCAGTCGAAAATCTCGCGGCTCATGTGCATATCTCCCATTGGAGCGGTTCAGTTTTACAGAGCGACTGAACCGCTCAATTTGTTTGTCCTACGCAATTCCGGACGGAAAACCGTTTCACACTTTTCCTGGAATTGCTCTATGCCTTCAAAAGTTCGCGCGCGACGATGAGTTTCTGAACTTCCGTCGCACCTTCATAGATGCGAAGCGCGCGGATCTCCCGATAGAGTTTTTCCGTTATCTCGCCCGATTTCACGCCGCGCCCGCCAAAGAGCTGAACGGCGCGGTCGATGACGCTCTGCGCGGTTTCCGTCGCCGTCATCTTCGCCATGGCCGCCTCGCGCGTCGTCGGCAACCGCTGCACGTCGCGGCGCCAAGCGGCCCGATAGGTGAGCAGTGCCGCCGCGTCGATGCCGGTCGCCATATCGCCGAGGGCGGCCTGCGTCAACTGAAGGTCGGCAAGAGTGGCACCGAACATCGGGCGCGACCGCGCGTGGGCAAGCGATTCATCGAGCGCGCGGCGGGCAAAGCCGAGGCCGGCAGCCGCCACCGAGGCGCGGAAAATATCGAGCGTGCGCATGGCGATCTTGAAGCCTTCGCCCGGTGCGCCGAGACGGCGCGAAGCAGGAATGCGACAATTGTCGAAACGGGTCGTCGCCAGCGGATGCGGCGCGATGACCTCGATGCGTTCGGCAATCGAGAAGCCGGGATCGTCGGCAAAGACGACGAAAGCCGAGATGCCGCGTGTTCCAGGCGCTTCGCCGGTGCGCGCGAAGACGGTGTAGACGTCGGCGATGCCGCCATTGGAAATCCAGGTCTTCTCGCCGTCGAGAACATAGTGGTCGCCGTCGAGGCGTGCGGCACAGCTCATCGCGGCCACATCGGAGCCGGCGTCCTTTTCCGATAGCGCGAAGGCGGCGAGCCAGTCACCCGAGCGTACCTTGGGCAACACGGCGGCCCGCAATTCGGGCGAGCCGGAGAGGCCGATGGCGCCGGTGCCGAGCCCCTGCATGGCAAAGGCAAAATCGGCAAGGCCGTCATGCCAGGCCAGCGTTTCGCGGGCGAGGCAGACCATGCGGGAATCGATCAGCGGTTCGCTATCGGAAGATCCAGTGGCGGCGGTGAGAAGCCCGGCTTCGCCCAGCGCCTTGACCAGCTTCCGGCATGCGCCATCGACATCGGCGTGACCGATCGAGGCCATGGCGGCGGACCTGGCGAAGGCATCGACTTCGGTCGCGAAACGGTGATGGCGCTCTTCGAAGAAGGGCCACTCCAAATGATCGCGGGTCGGGCCGGCGAGGCTACTTGCCGTGGACATCCTCTTAATCCCCCTGGAATTCCGGCCGGCGCTTAGCGGCGAAAGCCTCGAAGGCGCGGCGGAAATCCTGCGTTGCCATGCAGATCGCCTGCGCCTGCGCCTCGGATTCGATCATTTCGTCGATACCCATCGCCCATTCCTGGTTCAGCATGGTCTTGGTCATGCCATGGGCGAACCAGGGACCATCGGCGAGCGAACGGGCGAGCTTAACCGCTTCGCTCTCGAGGTCGGCGCTCGCGTGCAGTCCGTTATAGAAGCCCCAGGCCTGTCCTTCCGCTGCCGCCATCGAGCGGCCGGTAAAGAGAAGCTCGGCGGCACGGCCCTGGCCGACAATGCGGGGCAGGATGCCGCAAGCACCCATATCCGCACCGGCGAGGCCGACACGGGTGAAGAGGAAGGCGGTCTTTGCCTGGGGCGTCGCGAGCCGCAGATCGGAGGCCATGGCGAGGATGGCGCCAGCGCCGGCGCAGATGCCATCGACTGCCGAGATGATCGGCTGTGGACATTTGCGCATCGCCTTGACGAGATCGCCGGTCATGCGGGTGAAGGCCAGAAGCTCGGGCATCGCCATGCGGGTCAAGGGCTCGATGATCTCGAAGACATCGCCGCCGGAGGAGAAATTGCCGCCGGCGCCGGTCAACACGATGGCGCGGATATCCGATGCATAGGCGAGATCGCGGAAGAGATCGCGCAGCTCGGCATAGCTGTCGAAGGTCAGCGGATTCTTACGTTCCGGGCGGTTGAGGCGGATGGTGGCGACGCGGCCATCTTCACTGACATCCCAGAGGAAGTGTTCCGGCTTATAATCCTTGAAGGGCTTCAGGTGCCCCTTCATCGTCATATCCCGGTCGCTCATCGCGTTCAAATCTCCCCACCGGCAACCGCAATTGCCTGTCCATTGATTGATGCCGCGGCCGGCGAGGCCAGCCACAGAACGGTGTCGGCGACTTCTTCCGGCGTGACGAGCCGTCCCTGCGGATTGGACTTCGTGAACTCGGCAAGGGTCTGCTCAGCCGTCCGACCGGTCTTGGCGACGATCGTCTCGATCGAGCGCTGGATGATCGGCGTGGCGGTGAAGCCGGGGCAGACAGCGTTGACGGTGATGCCGGTTTTCGCCAGTTCCAGCGCCAGCGAGCGGGTCAGGCCGACGACGCCGTGCTTGGCGGCGACGTAAGCCGAGACGTAACCATAGCCCTTCAGACCGGCCGTCGAGGCGATGTTGATGATGCGTGCGCCGTGGCCACGAGCCTTTAGGTCGGGGAGGGCAGCCTGCGTCACCACGAAAACGCCGGTGAGGTCGACGGAGAGGATATGGTTCCAAGCCTCCAGCGTCGTCTTCTCGAAGGAGGCGCTCGGCGCTTCTCCGGCATTGTTGACGAGGATATCGACAGGACCGAATTTTTCGCGTGCCTTACCAAGGCCTTGGGTCACGGCGTTGGGGCTGGTGACATCGAAGCCATCGACGACAAAAGCGTGCACGCCAACCTCGGCGGCAACCGCTTCCAGCGGCTCGCGGCGGCGACCGGCGAGACTGACGCGCGCACCCTTGGCGGCAAGCGCCTTGGCGATCGCGGCACCTATGCCGCTGCCGGCCCCGGTGATGAGCGCATGGCGGCCGCTGAGTTTGCCCGAAGTCGTCATCTCATCCTCATTTCGCCGGTGCCGCGGTGGCCGCGCGGGCGAGATTGGTTTCATACTGGCTCTTGCCGGAAAGATATTGCTTCGGCCAGGGAATGGAAGTCAGCCCGATCTTGGCGGCTTCGTGCACTGACCAGGCGGGGTCCGCCAGATGCGGGCGGGCAATGGCGCAAAGATCGGCGCGGCCCGCCGCAATGATCGAATTGGCGTGATCGGCCTCGGAGATTGCACCGACGGCGATCGTCGGGATGCCGATCTCATTGCGGATCTTGTCGGAGAAGGGCGTCTGGAACAGGCGGCCGTAAACCGGCTTTTCCTGTTTCGATACCTGGCCTGAGGAGCAATCGATCAGGTCGGCGCCGGCTTCCTTGAACATGCGCGCGAAGATCGCCGCATCTTCCGGTGTGTTACCGCCGTCAGTCCAGTCATGGCAGGAGAGGCGGATCGAGATCGGCTTGCCCGCCGGCCAGATCGCGCGCATTGCCCTGAAGATCTCCAGGGGATAGCGGGCGCGGTTTTCATGGCTGCCGCCATACTCGTCATCGCGCAGATTGGTCAGCGGCGACAGGAAGCTCGACAACAGATAGCCGTGGGCGCAATGCAATTCCAGCCAATCGGCACCAGTCTCGACCGCCAGTTCGGTCGAGCGGATGAAGTCGGCCTTGACGCGCTCCATATCGGCGCGATCCATGGTCTTCGGCACTTGACTGTTCTTGAGATAAGGGATTGAGGATGCCGAAATCAGCGGCCACCCGCCTTCGGCAAGCGGCTGATCGATGCCTTCCCAGGCAAGTTTCGTCGCACCCTTACGGCCGGCATGGCCGAGCTGGATGCCGACCTTGGCGGCGCTGTTCATGTGAACGAAGTCGATGAGCCGCTTCCACTGCGCCACCTGCTCTTCGTTCCAGAGGCCGAGGCATCCGGGCGTGATGCGGGCATCGGGCGTGACGCAGGTCATTTCCGCGAAGATCAGCCCTGCGCCGCCAAGGGCGCGCGAGCCGAGATGAACGATGTGGAAGTCGTTCATAACGCCATTCTCAGCCGAATACATGGCCATCGGCGAGACGACGATACGGTTGACGAGCTGGACGTCGCGGAGGCGATAGGGCGTGAACATCGGCGGCAGGCAGCGGTCGTTACCGACCTCAAGGCCGGATTTTTCGGCAAACCAGCGCTCATAGCCTTCAAGCCAGGTCTTGTCGCGCAATCGAAGATTTTCGTGGCTGATGCGCTGGGAGCGCGTCAGCATCGAATACATGAATTGCGGCGGCTCGAGCGTATCGGCATAGCGGCGGCCGACGACTTCGAACCACTCCATCGCATTGCGGGCGGCGTTCTGGATGCGGGCGACGTCGACGCGGCGGATGTCCTCATAGGTTTCGAGCACTGCCGGAATTTTGTCCTTCTCGTGCCCATGGATCTGGAATTGACGGGTCAGCTCGATGGCATCGTCAATGGCAAGCTTGGTGCCCGAGCCGATCGCGAAATGCGCGGTATGGGCGGCATCACCCATCAGCACGACATGGGAGTTGCCGTTGAAATGGCTCCACTTGCCGCAGATCAGGCGGTTGAAATTCAGCCAGGCCGAACCGCGGATATGGCGGGCATTGGTCATCAGCGAAGCGCCTTCGAGCACTTCGGAAAACAGGTTTTCGCAGAAGGCGATGGAGCCATCCTGATCCATCTTGTCAAGGCCGTGGGCGAGATAGGCTTCTTCCGTCGTCTCGACGATGAAGGTCGAGGTCTTGTCATCGAACTTGTAGATATGCGCCTGGAACCAGCCGTGATCGGTGCGGCGGAAATCGAAGGTGAAGGCGTCGAAAAGCTTGTTGGTGCCGAGCCAGATATAGCGGTTCGGCCGCGTGATCATGTCAGGCTGAAAGATCTCCGGATAATGATTGCGGATCTTGGAATTGAGGCCGTCGGAACCGATGACCAGATCGGCATCCGGATAGTCGAGATCGGAATTGACGTCCGTTTCGAAGATAAGCTCCACGCCGAGCGCCTCGCAGCGGCGCTGCAGGATGTTCAAAAGCTTCTTGCGGCCGATGCCGACGAAGCCGTGGCCCGATGTGCGCTGGCGCGTGCCCTTGAAGAGGACTTCGATATCGTCCCAATGGTTAAAGGCGTCCTCGATTTCGGCGGCACTTTCCGGGTCCCATTCCCGCATCGAAACCATGGTCGCATCGGAAAAGACGACACCCCAGCCGAAAGTATCATAGGGGCGGTTGCGCTCGACGACGCGGATGGAGTGCTCGGGATGGAGCTTCTTCATCAGAAGCGCGAAGTAGAGCCCTGCGGGGCCGCCGCCGATACAGACGATGCGCATCGCTTTTCCCTCCTCGTCAGACCGAAGTCGACCTCAAAATCATTTAAACTTAAAATATCTTGTCGATGCCATTCGTCAAGGCTTTTCCTGTTCGGATTTGCGGAGGGCTGATGGTCACAACATCGTGAAAATTGAGAATTTTCTTTCTAAATCAATGGGAATTTAAAAATAGTTTATGCTTAAAATTTCTTGCTTGAACATTGCGGGCTTCGGTGCGATCTTTTTTAGCAACGCCACATGCGCCGCGGGGAAACGGCTGTCGTGGCGATTTGATCGAGAAGAATGCGGGAGCAAGGCGATGCTGGGACCAACCGGTCATACCGATACATTCACGCGAGACAATCTGCCGCCTTTCGACGAATGGCCCGAGCTACGGATGGAGGGTTTCGACTATCCGGAATGGTTGAATGCCGGCTTCGAACTCAGCGACCGGATGGTGGAGAAGGGTTTCGCCGATCACGTTGCCCTGATCGGCAACGGCCGCCGCCGCACCTACAAGGAGCTGGCGGACTGGACCAACCGCATCGCGCACGCGCTCGTCGAGAACTTCGGCGTCAAGCCCGGCAATCGCGTTCTCATCCGCTCCGGCAACAATCCCGCCATGATCGCCTGCTGGCTGGCGGTGACGAAGGTCGGCGCTGTTGCCGTCAATACCATGCCGATGCTGCGGGCAGGCGAGCTTTCGAAGATCATCGACAAGGCGGAAATCTCATTCGCGCTGTGCGATACAAGACTGCTGGAAGAGCTTGTCGCGGCGGCCAAGGACAGCCAGTTTTTGAAGCAGGTTGTCGGCTTCGACGGCACCGCCAACCACGATGCGGAACTCGACCGCATTGCGCTCAACAAGCCCGTTCGCTTCGAGCCGGTGAAGACCGGGCGGGATGATGTGGCGCTGCTCGGTTTCACCTCCGGATCGACGGGCGTGCCCAAGGCGACTATGCATTTCCATCGCGATATCCTGATTATCGCCGATGCCTATGCCAAGGAAGTGCTGCAGGTGACGCCGGATGACGTCTTCATCGGCTCGCCACCGATTGCCTTCACCTTCGGACTCGGAGGTCTGGTCATCTTCCCCTTGCGCTTCGGCGCATCGACGGCGCTGCTGGAAAACGCTTCGCCGAAGAACATGGTCGAGATCATCCAGGAATATGGAGCGACCATCAGCTTCACTGCACCGACGGCCTATCGTGCCATGCTGGCGGCGATGGAGGAGGGGGCGGATCTGTCTTCGCTTCGCATTGCCGTTTCCGCCGGCGAGACGCTGCCGGGGCCGATTTTTGAGGAATGGACGCGCAAGACCGGCAAGCCGATCCTCGACGGCATCGGCTCGACCGAGATGCTGCATATCTTCATCTCCAATCATCTCTCCGACGCCAAGCCGAATTGCACGGGCAAGCCGCTGAAGGGCTATGAGGCCCGTGTCGTCGATGACGGGATGAACGAGGTTCCGCGCGGGACCATCGGCAAACTCGTCGTTCGCGGGCCGATCGGCTGCCGTTATCTCGCCGACCACAGGCAGGCCGATTACGTGCGAGATGGCTGGAACCTGACGGGCGACAGCTTCATTCAGGATGAGGACGGCTATTTCCATTTCGCCGCCCGTTCCGACGACATCATTCTTTCGGCCGGTTACAATATTGCCGGGCCGGAAGTCGAGGCAGCCCTTCTTTCGCATGCCGACGTGCTCGAATGCGCTGTGATCGGCAAACCGGACGAGGAACGGGGTTATATCGTGCAGGCGCATGTCGTGCTGGTGCCTGGGGTCACAGGGTCGGATCTACTGGCTAAGGCGCTGCAGGATCACGTCAAGGCCGTCATCGCGCCTTATAAATATCCGCGCTCCATCGTCTTCGTCGACGCTTTGCCGAAGACAGAATCCGGCAAGATACAGCGCTTCCGCCTGCGGAACTAGGAATGCCGCAAGGCGAACGTCATGACGCGTTGATTTATTTGCCCGGATCTTTCGGGCTCCACAGCACGGTTTCGGCGTCCTTTTCGTAAGCCATGCCCTTGGGGTAGCTGATAGCCTCGAACTGCAGGCCCCAGGGTGCCTGGAAATAGAGGATCGAGTGGCCAGCTGCTGGACCGTCTGTAATGTTCAATGGCCCTAAGCGCGTCGCAACGTTTCTGCTGTCCAGATAAGCTTTTGCGGCGTCGATATCGTCGACATAAAGCGAGATGTGAAACGCGCCGATATCGCTGTTCTTCTGCTTGAGGTCCCGCTGATCGGGCGCCGAATATTCGAACAGTTCGATGTTCGATCCGAAACCGCATCGCACCTGGGTTATCTGCTTGATTTCAGCCTTGGGATCGACACCAAGCAAATCGGTCATGAATGTGCCCGTATCATCGGCAAACGGGCCGAACGACATAACGACCTCGCAGCCGAGCACGTTTTCGAAGAAATCGACCGCCTGCTTCATATCCGGCACCGTCAGTCCTGTATGGTCGTGGCCACGAAGACCGGGCAAGCCCGTGGTTTTTGTTGCTGCTGAAACAGGATCCGTCATAGGGTCTTTCCTTTCCATATGCCGATGTTGTTGCAGTCTCGCTAACACCTGCAGCACAATTAATAACCTTTACGCAACGGGCGCTTCTTCCATCAGGTTTTCGCGACCAAGCCAGTGCGGGTCGACTTCCGGCAGGGGAATGGCGTCGAGCAGCATGCGGGTATAGGCGGAGGCGGGTGCGGTGAAGACGCGCTCGCAATCGCCTTCTTCTTCGACGCGACCGTGGCGCATGACATAGACGCGGTCGCAGACGGCGCGAATGACGGAAAGATCATGGCTGATGAAGGCCATCGAGAGGCCAAGATCGCGCGAAAGTTCCTTCAGCAGATTGAGAACCTGTGCCTGCGTCGACACATCGAGGCCGGAGACGATCTCGTCGGCGAGCACGAAATCCGGCTTCAGCAGAGCCGCGCGCGCGATGCCGATGCGCTGGCGTTGGCCGCCCGAGAGTTCATGCGGGTTGCGGTCGAGGCAGGCCTGCGGCAGCGTCACGCGCTCGAGAATTGCGGCCACATGGTGCTCGGCTTCTTTTCTGTCCGAAGCCAGCCTGTGCAGCAGCAGTGGCTCGACGAGGATGCGGCGGATCGTGTGGCGCGGATTAAGCGAGGCCATCGGATCCTGAAAGATCATCTGCATGCGGCGGCGCAGCGGCCGCATCTCGGAATCGGGCAGATGCGTGATGTCTCGGCCGTCGAAATGAATGCTGCCTGCTGTCGCATCTATCAGCCGCAGCAGGGCGCGGCCGAGCGTCGTCTTGCCCGAGCCGCTTTCACCGACAATGCCAATCGTTTCGCCACGACGGATATCGATGTCGACACCGTGCAGCACTTTGATGCCAAGGCCTGGTGGTCCGAAAAGATGTCGCTTGGCACCATAAATGACTTCGATGCCCTTAGCGGACAGCAGATGATCGGAAACGCTCATCGGCCGCCCTCCGAAATGCCGATTTCGCGGCGCAGTTGTTCGAAGACTGCTTGCGGCACCGGCATCAGCCCGGCATCCGGCCGATCGTAACGGGGGCCAGCGGAAAGGAGCGATTTCGTGTAGACATGCCGTGGATGCGTAAGCACGTCGCTTGTACGCCCCTCCTCGATAACCTTGCCTGCGTACAGCAGCGTGACGCTGTCGCAGATCTGGGCGACGACGCCGAGATCATGCGTGACGAAGATGACGGCGGTGCCGTGCGCTTCCTGCAGGCCGCGGATCAGCCGCAGGATCTGCTTCTGCACGGTGACGTCGAGCGCCGTGGTCGGCTCGTCGGCGACGACCAATTTCGGCTCCAGCGCGAAGGCGGCGGCAATCAAGATGCGCTGGCGCATGCCGCCGGACAGTTCATGGGGATAGGCGCGCAGCACGCGCTCGGGATCGCGGATATGCACTTCCTCCAGCAGCTTCAGCGCGCGCCGCCGCGCATCGCCCGATGACAGGCCCCGCTTCAACCGTAGTCCGTCGGTCAACTGAGCCTCGATGCGGCGACCGGGATTGAGTGCCGTCTGCGGGTCCTGCGGGATCAGCGAGATCTCGCTGCCCATGATGTCTCGCAATTCCTTGGCGGAAAGCGTGAGTAGATCGCGGTTTTCGAACAGGATCGAGCCGTTCGTGACGCGGACGCCGCGCGGCAGGATGCCGAGCAGGGCCTTGGCGATGGTCGATTTTCCGGCGCCACTTTCGCCGACCAGCCCGCGCACTTCGCCGCGTTCCAACGTCAGGGAAACATCGCGCAGGATCGGTGCGCCGCCGTCGCGGTCGGATACGGCGTTGACGCCGGTAATGGAGAGGAGTGGAGATGTCATCGGCGCATTACCGGATCGAGGGCGCGGCGCAGGCCATCGCCGAGTTGATTGAAGGCAAGCACCGTCGCAAAGAGCGCGATCAGCGGCACGACCAGCACCCACCAGCCCTGATAGATCATCTGCCGACCCTCGGCGATCATGCCGCCCCAGGTCGGCGTATCGGATGCGACCGACAGGCCGACAAAGGACAGGATGGCTTCGACGATGACGGCAATTCCCATTTCCAGGCTGACGAGGGCGATCAGCACCGGCGTCACATTGGGCAGAATTTCGCTGAAGAGGATTCTCACTCGTGAAAAACCGATCGTGTGGGCTGCGGTCACATAATCCATCCGTGCCTGCGCCTGCGTTTCCGAGCGCACGACGCGGCAGAAGCGCGTCCAGTCGATGATGACAATGGCCGCGATGACCGAATGCACGCCGGAGCCGAAGACGGCGACGAGCAGGATCGACAGCAATACGGGCGGAAACGCCATCCAGATATCGACGAGGCGGGAGATCACCTTGTCGATCCAGCCGCCGTACCAGCCGGCGAGAAGGCCGAGCAGCGTGCCGATGAACGCCGCGAGCCCGGCCGCGACGAAGGCGACTGTGAGCGCGATGCGCGTGCCGAAGATGGCGCGGGAGAGCACGTCGCGGCCGAGATCGTCCGTGCCGAGCAGGAAGCCGGGATCGGCCCCCTCGATCCATGCCGGTGGCAGAGTGCCGGACATCAGATCCTGCTCCAGCGGATCTTTCGGCGCGATGTAGGGGGCGAAGATCGCAAGGATGAGGAGGATGAGAATAAAGCCGCCGCCGAAGATCACCTTCGGCTCGGACAGCAGTGCCCGGATGCGTTTCGCCATTCTGGAGGGCGGCTGCGGCATGGCGGGCGAGGTGACGTCAGCCATGGGCAAGCCTCGGATTGAAGGCCGCGACGAGAAGGTCGACCGCCAGATTAACGAGGATGAAGAGGGCGCCGAAGACCAGTACCAGTCCCTGGATCAGCGGCAGGTCGCGGTTGATGACGGCATCGATCGCCATGTTGCCAATGCCAGGATAGGCGAAGATGCGCTCGACGATGACGCTGCCGCCGATCAGGAAGGTGAATTGCACGCCGGTGAGCGCGATCGTCGGACCCACGGCATTGCGAAGCGCCTCCTGCAGCACTAACCGCAGCTCGGACATGCCCTTCAGCTTGGCGAGCAGGATATAGTCCTGCACCATGGCCTCGGAGAGTGCTGCCTTCAGCACGCGGGCGATGATGGCCGCCAGCGGCAGACCGAGCGCCAGAACCGGCATGACCATATGGGCGCAGATATCGGCGAAAATACCGAAGCGAAGCGTCACGAGGCTTTCGATGAGATAGAAGGGCGTTGCGAATTGCGTGTCGCTGCTCGGGTCGATGCGTCCGGAGAGCGGGAAAAGCGGAAAAAGAACGCCGAGGACCAACACAAGAGCTAGCGCCCAGACGAAATCCGGAACCGCCAGGAAAAGACCGTTCAAGCTATCGATCATAGGCTCGAAAATCGTGCGGCGGGCAAGGGTGCCGATGATGGCGACCGCGCCACCGAGAAGAATAGCCAACGCCAACGCGGCAAAGGCAAGCTCCAGCGTTGCGGGGAGGCGCTCGCCGAGCAGGGAGAGCACATCGCGCTTCAAGGAAATCGATGTCCCAAAATCGCCCATCAGAACCGCTTTCAGCCAGAGCCAGAATTGCATGGTCAGGCTCGCATCGAGACCGTAATGGGCGCGCAGTGCGGCGATATCGGCAGGGCTTGCGCCCGGCGAGATCATCATCGCGATCGGATCTCCGGGTACGACACGCAGCAGGACGAAGACAATCACCGCCACGCCGAAGAGGGTGATTGCGGCCATGATGAGGCGGTTCAATATGGAGACTGCTATCATGCGTTATGAGTTCCGATCGCATGTGCTGACTGTAACATGGAGAGTACAGGCCTCTCATCCGGCCTATCGGCCACCTTCTCCCCGTTTTGACGGGGAGAAGGGGATAGAAGCACCCGGAGCCTTCCTTCCGACCGTTTTTCCAGACGAGGGTACAGAGGTCGTCCCCTCTCCCCGTCAGAACGGGGAGAGGGCTAGGGTGAGGGGCAGCCACATACTCAAAGCCTGATGCATCAAGCCTTCGACACGAGCGTCGGCTGCAGGGCGCCGGAGACATTCGGCGTGACCTTGAGGCTCGATTTGTAGACGATCGGCTGGGCATATTGCAGCAGCGGGATCACATAACCCTGCTCGGCAATATATTTGATCGCCGCCTTCCAGCCGGCAATGCGCTTCGTTTCGTCCTTTTCCACCCAGAGCGGTCCCAGCATGTCGTCGACATCCTTGGTCTTCCAGGCAGAGTGCGGCGAGGGTCCGAACATGGCAAAACCGGTCGAGGTCGTCGGATCACCGATGGCGTTGCCCCAGTTGTAGAAGGCGGCCGGCCCGAGCTGATGGGCGGCACGCAGCTCGTAGTGCTTAGCGATTTCGTAGACTTCGATTTCAGCCTCAATGCCGACCTTGCGCCACATGCCGACGATCGCCTGGATCATCTCGTAATCCTTCGGCTTGAAGCCGCGGGTGGTCTTGATGGTCAATTTCACCGGCTTTTCCGGCGAATAGCCGCTGGCGGCCAGAAGCTTCTTGGCCTGTTCCGGATCGTAAGGGGTTTTGACGGAGGCGTCGTAGGCCTCATATTCCGGCGCTTCCAGCGTCGATAGCGGCTTGCCGTAGCCGCGCAGCAGCCGCTTAATGATCGCTTCCTTGTCGATCGCCATATTGGCGGCAAGACGGACGTTCTTATCGAGCATCGGGTCGACATTGCTGATGAAGATCATGCCGATGTCGGAGATGGGGGTGGCGACGCCGGCGAGACCTGACTTCTTCTTCAGCCGGTCGAAATCCTCATAGGGTATTTCCAGCGTCACGTCGGATGAACCGGACTCGATTTCGGCCACGCGGCTCGTCGTATCCGGTACGAACTTGAAGATGACAGTGTCGAAGGCGGGCTTGCCGCCGAAATAGTTCGGGTTTGCCTTCAGGCGCAGATAGGAATTGCCCTCATAGGCGTCGACCATATAGGGGCCAGTGCCGATCGGCTTCTTTTCGAAGCCCTGCGCGCCTACCTTGGTGTAATAGTCCTTCGGCAGGACGTAGCCGGTGAGGAAGGCCATCCATTTGAAATAGGTCGGCTCGAAGCGAACGACATCGCCAGTGATGCGGTTGCCTTCCACCTTGTAATTATTGGCGGTCGACCAGATGAACTGGATCGGGTTGCCGGTGTCCTGCTTGGCGGCGCGCTCCAGCGACCAGACGACGTCGTCGGGCGTAAACTTGGAGCCGTCATGCCAGGTCACCCCTTCGCGGACATCCATCCAGACCTTTGTCTTGTCGTCGTTCCAGCCCCAGGCCGTCAACAGGCCCGGCTGGAATTTCAGGTCCGGTCCCTGGCCGATATACTGGTCGAAGACCGAGCGGTAGATTGCCTGGATCGTCGGGTTGACGGCGGATGGGCCTGTCGTCGGATCGAAAGAAGGCAAATTGACGTTGAAGGCGATGGTCAGCGTGCCGGCTTCCGCTGCTTCCACAGGCGTCCTGCCGGCTAAAATCCCAGTCATGAATGCGGCCGCGCCGAGGCTGAGTGCCTCGCGCCGAGTAAGCTTAGTCATGGTCACTCCGTTCCCCTGTTAAGCGGCAGAAAAGCATGACGCCCAACTGCTGCTGGCGATTTATTGTCGGAATGTTTTAATCTTAAAATACATATTTTGGAGCGGCAAGCGCTTTCTCTAGTGCTTGTAAAGAATCCGATGCTTTTTTGGCATCCATATTAAATGCGTACGCATATATATGCGCTGCAATCCGGAGAGCGAAGATTCCGATGTGGAAGAAGGAAGGCAATGGCTTTCCCATTCGAACTTACTCCATAGAGCTGGATTTCATATTTGTTCGTTGACAGTTCAATGAAGTTCAAAATATGATTTTGCAAATGATTTAAAACAAGCCCACAAGGGCAAAGGGGTAACGTCATGGCCGAGCGATCGTTTGCGCGCGAGGTCGAGGATCTGAAGCTCGGGGAAGGCGACATCTTCCGCGGCGAGGGTATTCTCGCGATCACCAAGGCACTTCTGCAATCCGGTGTTTCCTATGTCGGCGGCTATCAGGGCTCGCCGATTTCCCATCTCATGGATGTATTGGCCGACGCCAAGGACGTGATGCAGGATCTGGGCGTCCATTTCGAGACATCGGCATCGGAAGCTGCAGCTGCCGCCATGCTGTCCGCCTCCGTCATGTATCCGGTGCGCGGCGCCGTTACCTGGAAATCGACGGCCGGTACCAATGTCGCCTCCGATGCGCTTTCCAACCTATCTTCGGGCGGGGTCACGGGCGGCGCACTCATCATTATCGGTGAGGATTACGGCGAAGGCTCCTCCATCATGCAGGAGCGCAGCCATGCCTATGCGATGAAATCGCAGATGTGGTTGCTCAATCCGCGCCCGAATCTGCCGCCGATCGTGCAGGCGGTCGAGGAGGGCTTCGAGCTTTCCGAGGCCTCCAATACGCCCGTCATGCTGCAGGTCGGCATCCGCAGCTGTCATGTGCATGGCCAGTTCGTCGCCAAGGATAACAAGCGACCGGCCTATACGCTTAAGCAGGCGCTGGAAAATCCGGTTCGCGACGTCAACCGCATCGTGCTGCCGCCGGCATCCTTCCTGCATGAGAAGGAGAAGCTGGAGAAGCGTTGGCCTGCTGCGGTCGATTTCATCAGGAAGCGGCAGCTCAACGAGTATTTCGGACCCTCCGAGGGTGATGTCGGCATCATCCTGCTCGGCGGCATGTATAATGGCGTGCTGCGCGCACTGCAGCAGCTCGGACTTGCCGATGTCTACGGCAATTCCGCCGTGCCGCTTTACGTCCTCAACGTCGCCTATCCGCTTGTTGACGACCAGATCGCCGAATTCTGCGCCAGCAAGAAGGCGGTGCTGATGGTCGAGGAGGGGGCGCCCGAATATATCGAGCAGTCCCTGAACACCATCCTGCGCCGCCGCGATATTCAGACCAAGGTCGCGGGCAAGGACGTGCTGCCGATGGGCGGCGAATATACCGCGCCGGTGCTGATGAAGGGCATCAAGAATTTCCTCGAAGTCCATCAGCGCGTGCTGCTCGGCAACCAGCCGCCGCTGCCGGACCCGACACCTATCCTTAGCGATCCCAAGATCAAGGCGCTCGCCGAAGTCGTGCCGCCGCGGCCGCCGGGTTTCTGCATCGGCTGTCCCGAGCGGCCGATCTTTGCGGCGATGAAGATGGTGGAGAGCGAACTCGGCCAGCATCACATATCAGGCGACATCGGTTGCCACCTCTTCTCGATCCTGCCGCCCTTCAATATCGGCAGTACGACCATGGGCTACGGGCTCGGGCCGGCGGCCGCTTCGGCCTTCAATGTCGCGGCCGATAAGCGCGTGATCTCCGTCATGGGCGATGGCGGCTTCTGGCACAACGGCCTGGCGACCTCTGTCGGTAATGCCGTCTTCAACAAGCAGGATGGTGTCATCCTCGTCGTCGACAACTATTATTCGGCGGCGACCGGCGGGCAGGACATACCGTCCTCGCGTGCTCTCAATCCGCGCCGCAAGACCAACAATTCCATCGTCAATGCCGTCAAGGGCATTGGTGCGACCTGGGTGCGCCAGATCGACCGGACCTATGATGTCGCCAAGATGCGCGATACGCTGCGTGAGGCCCTGACCTCGAAGGAGCCGGGGCCGAAGATTATCGTCGCTTCCTCGGAGTGCATGCTCAACAAGCAGCGTCGCGTGAAGCCGCAATTCGCCAAGGCGGTGAAGGACGGCAAGCGTATGGTCAAGGAGCGCTTCGGCGTGGACGAGGACGTCTGCACTGGTGATCACGCCTGCATCCGCCTTTCCGGCTGTCCCTCGCTATCGGTCAAGCATACCGACGACCCGCTGAAGGACGATCCGGTGGCGGCGATCGACAATAATTGCGTCGGCTGCGGCAATTGCGGCGAGGTCTCGGAGGCGGCGGTGCTTTGTCCCTCCTTTTATCGTGCCGATATCATCCATAACCCGACGGGTTGGGATCGCTTCGTCGCTCGCATGCGCTCGGGCATCATCGGCTGGCTGCAGGCGCGTCGCCGCGCCGGCCGCATCGTCTTCGCAGATTGAGAGGGCGATATGAACGAGCATGTGAGCATGAGCGATCTCGGCGCCAACAGGCTTTCGACAGACAAGCCGCTGTCGCTTGCTATCCTCGCCATGGGCGGGCAGGGCGGCGGCGTGCTGGCCGACTGGATCGTCGGCCTTGCCGAAGCCGAGGGCTGGATGGCGCAGACGACGTCCGTGCCCGGAGTGGCGCAGCGTACGGGCGCGACGATCTACTATATCGAAATGCTGCCGGCGAAGGATGGTCACGAGCCGATCTTCTCTCTGATGCCGACGCCTGGTGATGTCGATGTCGTCATGGCGGCGGAGCTGATGGAGGCTGGCCGTTCGGTGCTGCGCGGCCTCGTCACGCCGGACAAAACGCTGCTGATCGCCTCGACGCACCGCTCCTTTGCGGTTGCGGAAAAGGAAAAGCCGGGCGATGGCATCGGTAATGCCGAGGTGGTGGTCGATGCCACGGATTTTGCCGCCAAGCGCACCATCGCCTTCGACATGGAAACGATGGCCGTCAGGAATGGCAGCGTGATTTCGGCCTCCATGTTCGGCGCTTTGGCCGGCTCGGGTGCACTGCCGTTCGGCAAGCAGGCTTTCGAGGCGATGATCCGCGCCGGAGGCAAGGGTATCGAGCCCAGCCTGAAGGCGTTCAATGCCGCCTTCGACAGGGTCAAGGAAAAGCCGCGCGATGCGGTTTCCGCGACACCGCCGAAGCATTTCGATGCGCTGCCTGAAACCGCCGGTCATCCGGCGCTGGACCGGCTGGTTAATCGCATCCGATCCGAATTTCACGAAGTTGCCTGGCCGCTGCTGTTTGCCGGTGTCAAGAAGCTGACCGATTACCAGGATCCGGCCTATGCCGATGAATATCTGGGCCGTGTCGCGGCACTTCATGCGCTGGATCGAAAGGCTGGCGGCGCGAATAAGGATTTCGCCTTCACCGTGCAGGCGGCGAAATATGTCGCGGTCGCCATGGCTTACGATGATGTCATCCGCGTTGCCGATCTGAAGGTGCGTAGCTCGCGTTTCGAGCGCGTCCGTAAGGAAGTCGGCGCCAAGGACGACCAGATCGTTTACATGACCGAATACATGCATCCGCGCATGGATGAGGTCTGCGGCACGATGCCGAAGGCGATGGGCCTATGGATAGAAAACAGGCCGCTGCTGTTTGCCCGGCTGGACCGCTTCGTCAACAAGGGGCGGCGCGTTCAGACCGGCACGCTGTTCTGGTTCCTCGGCCTTTACATGGTCTCGGCGCTGCGCCGTATCCGTCGCGGCACGCTGCGGCACGCACGCGAGGTGGAACATCGCGAGGCCTGGCTTGCGGCGGCATCCAACCTGCTGGCCGCGAATTACGATCTCGCCGTCGAGGTGCTCGGCAACCGCCGCCTCGTGAAGGGCTATTCCGATACGCATGCGCGCGGGCTTTCCAAGTTCGATCGCGTCATGTCGGCGCTGCCGCTCCTGCGCGACCGCGAGGATGGAGCCGCCTGGATGCGGCGGCTGCGGCAGGCTGCATTGCTGGACGAGAAGGGCACGGCGCTCGATGGCGCTATGAAGACTGTGGAGACGCTGTGAGGTTGCTGAGAGCACGGTGGCTTATTTCGCCCTTGGGGGCATAAGCCGCTCAGATTTCATGCTTCCTGATATTGTGCAGCACCTTGTGCAGGGTCGAGATGAAGGTGCGATATTCGGCCTCGTCGACGCCGTCGAACATTTGCAGGAAGAGGTCGTACATGGTCGGCCACACCTTCTCGAAGGCGGCGCGGCCTTCCTCGGTGATGGAGACATCGCGGATGCGCATGTCTTCGGCGCGGGGCTGGCGGCGGATGTAACCCTGTTGTTCGAGCGAGTCCAAAGTGCGGCTCATCGTCGATTGCTCGGTCACGGCGAAGACGGAGAGCTCGTTGATGGTGACGCTGGAGGAGACGCAGAGGACGGCAAGCGCACGCATCTTGGCGGTCGTCATATCGTATTCGCGCAGCTCTTCCGAAAGATTGGCGTTCCAACGCGCCATCAGCCGGTTCATGAGATAGGGCGCGAAGTGATTGAGGCCGATTTCGCCCATGGTCGGGCGCTTCGCGTTCTCATCTCGCGTGCGCCTCAAAACGGTGCCTGAAAACCGTTCCTCCATCGACGAAACTCCTCCTTCGGAAACGTGTTACTTCAGCGATGATGCGAGCAGGAAGCCGGAGCCCCCACCAAGGCCCGCACCGGGATGCGCCGATGCGCCGATGTGGTAAAGGCCTGATATGTGGGTGCGGTGGTTAACAGATGACTTGAAGGGACGCCAGATGAAAAGCTGGTCGATGCCGCAATAGCCGCCATAGGGGTCGCCGCCAACCAAGTTCACGTTCATCGCTTCCAGGTCGCCAGGAGAATAGGCGCGCCGCGCGAGTTTTATGCCGGAGAAGTTCTCGATATGGCTGGATAGAAGCGCCTCTATGCGGTCGGCATAGCGCTCGCGCACCTCTTCCGTCCAGCGGCCGTCTCTTGGCGTTTCGATCTCGCCGGCGGCATCGCCCTTGATATGGCGTGGCGCTTCGGGAAGCTGCAGCCAGAGGATCGACTTTCCTTCCGGTGCGCGGCTGGGATCGAGCGCGACAGGCTGCCCGACGCAGACTGTAGGTTCGGCCGGCAGAAGCCCGCGCTCGCATTCATTGGCGGCGCGCGAGACGCCGTCGAGGCCAGGGGTCAGGTGCAGCAGCGCCACCTTGCCGAGTTCGGCATTGGCCTTCCAGCGCGGCGGCTCGGAAAGCGCGTAGTGGATCTGCATATCGCCCTTGCCGTAGCGGTAGGCCGCAACGCTTGATTTGACCTCCGGCGGCAGCGGATCCGGCCAATCCTTCATCAGCCGCTCGTAGAGTTGGTTCGGCGTTACCGAGCAGATTACGCCGGCTTTCGCTTTCAACGTTTCGCCATTCGCAAGACGCACGCCGTCGGCGCTGCGATTGTGGTCCGCAATGATGGCCGCGACATCGGCACTCACACGAATTTCACCGCCATGATCGGCAATCAATCGTTCGAAGGCCTTCAGCAGCTTCTCGGCACCGCCCTTGACGATCGGCGCGCCACCCAATTCCAATGCAAAGCCGATCACCTTCAGCATTTCGGCGGAATAGGCGCTTTCCGGGCCGAGGCCGCAATGGAGCACCCAAGGCGCCCAGAGCGCATGGATATCCTCGGACCTGTAGCTGGTTTCGAGATAGCCGCGTGCCGGCGTCAAAGCATCGCCAAACCAGGCGGCGAGCTTGCGCAGCCCGCGGCTCCAGCCCTGCTTGCCGATGGTCTTGAGCATCGATCCCGACCACAATGCACCGCCAAGCAGCGAAAACAGGAATGGCGCATCGGCAGCCAGCGCATCCATTTCGCGCGAGAAGGTCTGCCCATCGCCGAGCGACAGTTCATCGAAGGTGGCGATATTGCGCCGCCGGTCCTTGGAAAAGATCACATGCGAACCGTCAGGCCTGAGCACGCCCGTGGGGAGCTCGGCATGGGCGAATTCCAGGCCTCGCGCCTCGAGATCCTTGCCGATGGCGCCATAGGCCGGCGAGGTGAGGAACAGCACCATGGTCGTTGCCATGACGTCGTGGATGAAGCCGGGCTGGGTGATCTCCTCGGTGCGCAGGCAACCGCCGATGCGGTCGTTGCGCTCGAGGACGAGCACCTTGTGGCCCTTTTTGCCGAGCATGGCGGCTGCGACGAGCGCATTTATGCCGCTGCCGACGATGATGTAGTCATGATCGCCCATTGCTGCCGCCCCTCATTGGCAAGATGAACAGAAAGGAGGAGCCTGCCCCAGGCTCCCGCCTCTCCAGCCTATCACGCGATCAATGCCAGTGCGCGAACCGGCGAGCCGGTGCCCTTGACGAACTTCAACGGCGCGGCGATCAGCACAGCGCCCTTGGCCGGAAGCTGGTCGAGGTTCGAGAGGCTCGCCAGACCATAGCGATTGGCCTTGTGCATGAGGTTGTGCGCCGGGAAGGGCGGGTTCATGCCACCGGCGGAACCGGCATCGGTGCCGATCGTTTCGGAACCCCAGCCGATGATACCCTTGGTGAGCAGATATTCGATCGCTTCTGCCGTCGGGCCGGGAGAATGCGGGCCGTTTTCATCAGCGTTCAGGAAGGTTTCGGTCGAACCGTTCCGCTTGTACCAGTCTGTGCGCAGCAGTACCCAGCTGCCGGGCTCGATCGCGCCGTTCTCAGCTTCCCATTCCTTGATGCTTTCGACCGTCAGCAGATAATCAGGATTGGCGGCGGCTTCCTTGGAGCGGTCGATGACATTGACCGGCGCCACGAAGTTCTGCGGCGGGATGGTGTCGGTCGTGTTGTTCGGATTATCCTTGCCGGTAATCCAGTGGCAGGGCGCATCGAAATGTGTGCCGGTGTGCTCGCCGAGCTCCAGCCAGTTCCAGGCCCAGAACGGACCGTCCTGGTTGTATTCCGAGATCGTATGGACCTTGACGTTCGGCGTGTTCTTGCCGAACTGTGGCGGCAGGTAGAGCACTGGAGTATCCGGACCGAGCGGTGCGGTGAGATCGACGACCTTGACGGAGCCCGAAAGCAGGGCCGAGGCGAGGCTGGCGAGTGTGGTAGCGGTCATTTTTTTGAGTTCCCCTTGTTGTTGCAGGATCCCGTGCGAAGAGCCTTTTTGCAGGGTCTTTTGTTCAGGATCAGGCATGAAATCGACATCGCCAGACGCGGGTGCCTTTCCTCCTGGCACCGGGTCCGCGTGGCGGCGGAATGAAGGGAGCCTATGTCACAATATATGATATTGCAAGCATTCGGCTGGGTTCGCGCCGCCAATTTTGACATAAAATCGGCGGCCATTATGAGTTTGTAAGTTACTGAAGTAAAATGGCATTCCTCGGCGTAATTCGGTGAAATGCTATCAGTGGTTGCCTGCGTCCCCTGTGATTCGCGCCAACAGATACTTGAAGCTTAAAACTCAAAATGTATGCATGTGATAATAATAATCACAAACAAAAGGGGCAGACGATGAGCTATGATGCGATCATAGTCGGGGCCGGTCACAATGGCCTGGCGGCGGCGGTGCATTTGGCCGCCAAGGGCTGGAAAGTCGCCGTGATCGAGGGTAATGCGGAGGCTGGCGGTGCAGTCAAGACGCGTGAGGTGACGCTGCCCGGTTTTCGGCACGATCTGTGCGCCATGAACCTCTCGATGTTCGCCGGCTCGGCCTTCTTTGCGCAGTATAAGAACGAGCTTCTGGCCGAAGGGCTGGGCTTCGTGCCCGCCGCGGATTGCTTCGCCAGCGTCTTTCGCGACAACACCTATCTCGGCGTCAGCACCGATCTGGAAAAGACCGCGGGCGCCATCGCCGAGATCTCACCGCAGGATGCAGCCGCCTGGCGCAATATGCTCTCTACATTCGGTGCGGATGCGCCGCATATTTTCGGCCTGCTCGGCTCGCCCATGCCTTCGATGGCCGCCGCCAGGGTCGTGTGGAAGGCATGGCGCGAAAAGGGAATGGGCTGGATTTATGAGACCGCGCGCATGCTCTTTGCATCCCCACGCGATTTTCTCGATGCCCGTTTCCAGAATACCAAGCTCAAGACGATGATGGCCGCCTGGGGGCTGCATCTCGACTTTGCGCCCGACGTCGCCGGCGGTGCGCTGTTTCCCTATCTCGAATCCATGGCCAATCAGGCATTCGGCATGGTGATCGGCAAGGGCGGAGCCGATACGATCATCAAGGCGATGGCGGCCGTGCTGAAGGGCAAGGGCGGCGAGCTGATACTCGGCACGCGCGTGGACAAGATCACGACCTCGGGCGGCAAAGCGACGGGCGTTGTGCTGGCCGATGGACGACGTTACGAAGCGAAGCGTGCGGTCATCGCCAATGTCCATCCGCAGATCCTGTTCGGCAAGCTTCTGGATCAGGATCCGGCGCGCCAGGAGTTTGACGGCAAGATCAAGCGCTTCCGCGCCGGACCAGGTACGATGATGATCCATCTGGCGCTGTCGGGCCTTCCGGATTGGACGGCGGGCAAGGCGCTCCAGAATTTTGCCTATGTGCATATCGCGCCGGATCTCGAAATGATGTCGCGTGTCTATGCCGAGGCGATGGGCGGGCTACTGTCGGCTGAACCTGCCCTGGTGGTAGGCCAACCGACAGCCATCGACCCGTCGCGCGCGCCCGACGGGCAGCATGTGCTTTGGATACAGGTGCGCGTCCTGCCGGCGGAATTCCATGGCGATGCTGCCGGTCAAATCAGCGGCGCGGGTTGGGATGAGATCAAGGATATCTATGCCGAGCGCGTTTTCGATATCGTCGAGCGTTATGCGCCCGGCTTGCGCGGCAAGATATTGGGGCGCTCGGTCTTTTCGCCCGTCGACCTGGAGCGCGAGAACCCGAATCTCATCGGCGGCGACAACCTCTCTGGCAGTCATCATCTCGACCAGAATTTCCTGTTCCGCCCGGTTGCCGGCTATTCGCGATACAAGACGCCCGTGGCATCGCTTTACATGTGCGGGGCCTCGACATGGCCGGGTGCGGGGACGGGCGCAGGTTCCGGTTTCATGCTGGGGAAAATGCTGGCCAAGTGAACGCCATATGACTTGACGTTCAAACCTTTGACATTTCAAATATCGTCCCCTAGATCGCTGGGATTAGCGATGCGGAACGATAGGCCGAGGCGACGTTATGACAGAGTCCGAGAGTGCAAGCGTTGATCTGGAGATCATCGTTCAGGGCGCGCAGGAAGGCAAGAAGCTCGAGCTCCGGCTCTGGCTGCGGATGTTGTCGACGACCAAGCTGATTTCGCAGGAAATCCGCCGCCGGCTGCGCAATGAGTTCGGAGCGACTTTGCCGCAGTTCGACCTGATGGCGCAGCTCTATCGCGAGCGAGAGGGCTTGCGCCTTGGAGAGCTGTCGAAGCGCACCATGGTCACCAACGGCAACGTCACCGGTCTTGTCGAGAGGCTGGAGGCGGATGGCCTCGTGCTGCGTGTGACACCCGATGGCGACCGGCGCGTCACGGTCGCGAAGCTGACGGAAAAGGGCGAGACCCAGTTCAGCGCCATGGCCGCCGCCCATGAAGGCTGGCTGCGCGACATGATGGCGGATGTAGAGCCCGCGATCATCAGCGAGTTGTGGCGGGATATCGGCGAGGTGAAGTCATCGGTGAGCAACCATCTTTCCGGCGCCGATTTCGATTGATGATAAAGCATGTCACGCAAAAGTGTGTAGCGGTTTTGCGGTAGCGACATGCGTCAACGAGGAACTATCTCGCCCGCTCGTCCTTGAACTTCTTTTCGAGCACGCTGACGAGGCGGACCATTGGCCAGAGCAGGATAATGTAGATCAACGCGGCCATGATGAGCGGCGAGGGGTTGGCGTAGAAGCCTTGAGCGTTCTGTCCTTCCTTGAGCAATTCGGGAAGGGCCACAGTCGAAGCGAGCGACGTATCCTTGAACATCGACACGCAGTTGCTCGTCGTCGGCGGGATGACGATACGCACCGCCTGCGGCAGCACAACCTTGTAGAGGGTGATCAGGAAGGGGATGCCGAGGGCTGCGGCCGCCTCGAATTGCCCGCGCGGCACACTTTCGATCCCTGAGCGAAAGACTTCCGCCGAATAGGCGGCAAGCACGATCGAGAAGCCGAGGATCGCCGACCACCACGCGGAAAAGCTGATGCCGACAAAGGGTAGCGCGTAATAGATCAGGATCAGCACGACCAGCATGGGCATGGCGCGCATGATGTCGATATAGGCGATCGTCAGGAGCTGCAAAGGCTTGGGGGCATAGAGGCGGATGAGGCTGATAATGAGGCCGCCGGTCACGCCGATCAGGATGCTGACGACGCCGAGCGCGATGGTCATCCAAAGCCCGCGCAGCAGCTGTGGAAAGGCCGAGATCATGACGTCGGAGTTAAGGAAGGTGTCGACGAAAGACATTGGCACTCCCGCGTGTGAAACGAAGACGAGGTTTCTTGCATCCACGCCGGTCGTTGCGACCGGCGTGGTTTCATTTCGATAATGATCTTTTGATCACGCTTTGGGGATAGGCAGTTCGGTGACGGTGGAGGAGCCTGCCGGCGCCTTGCCGCCGAACCACTTCTCGTGGATCTTTTCCAGCGTGCCATCCTTCTTCATCGCGGTGATAGCATCGTTGATCTTGGCGACGAGCGGCGAATCCTTGGTCATCATCAGGCCATACTGCTCGCCGGTCTTGATGCGATCCTTGATGGCAAAGCCCTTGGTCTTGACGAAGAGATATTGCATGCCGGGGATGTCGCTGACGACGGCATCGATGCGGCCGGCGCCGAGATCGAGGAACATATCCTGCTGCGAGTTGTAGCCCTTGACGTCGGCAAAACCTTGAGCGGCCTTGTTGTCATTGACCCATTTTTCACCCGTCGAGCCCGAAAGCACGCCGATGGTTTTGCCCTTGAGATCGGCAAGCGCCTTGATCGAGCTGCCGTCCTTGGCGGCGACGCCCATATCGGAGTCGTAATAGGGCTGGGTGAAAGACTGCGACTTCAGGCGTTCCGGCGTAATCGTGATGGACGAGATCGCCACGTCGATGCGCTTGGAACTGGTTGCCGCAAACAGGGCCTGAAAGCCGTAGTCGGCGATGTTGGTGGTCATGCCGGCGCGCTTGGCCGCTTCGTTGACGATATCGACCTCGAAGCCTTCGAAGCCGCCATTCGCGGTCTTATATTCGAAGGGCGGGTTGTTTGGATAAGAGCCGACGTTCAAGACATCGGCGGCATAGGCAAAATGGCTTCCGCCGGCGAGGCCGACGGCGGTCGCCAGGATAAGCAGACCGCGACGAGTAATGGACATTTTTTAGTCTCCCTCTGGTTATGGCCGCGGGCTTTTCCTCTCACCCGCGGTGTTCCCGTCCGCCCGACCGGCGGCCGTATCATGTCATCGCGTTGACCATACGATCGAGCGCGATGCGCATCTGTTCGGTTTCGCGGAAGGTGCACATACGCAGGAATGCGCGGGATGCCTCGCCGAAATGGTATCCGGGCGCCAGGCCGACGCGGGCCGTTTCGAGAATGCGCTCGCAAAGCGCCGTCGCATCGGGCTCGCCCTGCAGCGCGAAGAAGGCATACATGCCGCCGCGCGGCTTTTCGGGCAGGATGATGCCCGGTATCTTCGGCAGCTTCTCATAGGCCAGATCGAGGCCGGCCTTGATGCGTTCGCGGATTTCTAAAACCAGCGGCTCGCCTTCGCGCAGAGCGGCAGCGGCACCCGCCTGAACCATGGCCGAGGTGCCGCTGTTGATATACTGCGTCATGGCGCCGAGCTGATCGGCGACGGCAGAGGGGTGCGTCAGCCAGCCGACCCGCCAGCCAGTCATCGCCCAGGCCTTCGAGAAGCTGTTGATCGCGATGACGCGATCGCCGTCCTCGGCCACCTGCAGGATCGAAGGGGCGATGTCGCCATCGAAATAGAGGCGGGCATAGACCTCGTCGGAGATGATCCAGATGCCCGTGCGGCGGCTGAAATCGAGCAGCGCCTGCATCTCTTTGCGCGAGGCGGTCCAGCCCGTGGGATTGGAGGGCGTCGACAGGAAGATGGCTCGGGTGCGGGCATCGCAGCGGGCGAAGAGCTTGTCGAGGTCGAGGCGCCAGTCGGTATCGAAATCGAGTGACACGGCGCGCGGCTCGCCGCCGATCAGGTGGATGGCGTTATGGATATTCGGCCATTGCGGGGCGACGTAGACTACATTGGTGCCGACATCGACGAGCAGTTCAAGCGCCATATAGAGCGCCTGCATACCGCCGGGGGCGACCGTGGTGCGCTCGATCGGGATAGGGCGCTTATGCCAGTGTGTCTGATAGTCGGACAGCGCTTCGTTCAGCGTCGCCAATCCGCGCATATTCGGGACGTAGAAGGTTGCGCCGTCGTCGAGCGTCTTTTTCGCGGCATCGCGGATGAACTCCGGCGTTACGATATCGCCTTCGCCGAACCAGAGCGGAATGACGCCGCCGAGTTCGCGGGCGCGCTTGGCAAGCACGGCGATATTGTCGGTGCGCATGTCCCGGATCTGGGCGCGAATGCCTTCGAGAGCATCGCGGCCCGTCATCACGTTCGGCAGGTTATGCTGCGGTAGAAGAGACAAGAAATTTCCCCTGGGAATTCTGCATTGGAGGGTTCAAACGGCTGCGGTAACTTTCGCTTTTGCAACCCCTCAATTTCGAATGGTTATCCAAAAACAACGGCATTTCAAGGACAAATTTTAAGCTTAAAAAGTCTATCTTCCTGCTCAATTTCGCTTGCCCTTCGAAATGGTAACGCACTGATAGAAATCAGCTTTCCTTGTTCCATGGCGCATGCTTACCTTGTTTTGCGGCATCGACGCCGGCAGCCAGGCTGACGCCCAGAAACATCGTATCGCTTGCCAGTATGAAGAAGCTGATGCCGGCTTCCGACCATGCGCCGACATCGTCTGCTGAAGGTCGAAAGATGCCGACCGCGCGACCGGCGGACAGTGCGGCTTGCGTGATGGTTCTGATCGCCGCATCGAGCCTGTCCTTGCCAGCAGGACCCATGGCGTCGATCGAAACGGAGAGATCGCCAGGACCGATGAAGATGAGGTCGACGCCATCGACGGCGGCGATCTCGGCGATATTGGCAAGCCCTTCGGCTGTTTCGACCTGGATGGCAAGCACGAGTTCGGCATTGGCCTTGGCGAGGTAATCCGGAATACGATAGCCATAGGCGGCAGCACGACCCGGACCGACGCCACGGGCGCCGAGCGGGGGATAGCGGGTGGCCTTGACGACTGAGCGCGCCTGCTCCGCCGTCGAAACACGGGGCACGAGAACGCCTGCCGCACCTGCATCCAGAACGGCTGCAATATCCTCCGCCGCATGCCCGGGCACGCGGACCATGGCCGGAACGCGATGGACATCGGCGGCGCGGATCAGATCCTCGATGCGCTCGCGGCTGATCTGCGAATGCTCCCAGTCGATGCAGAGGAAATCGACGCCTGAGGCTGCCGTGACTTCGATGGCGACGGGATGCGGAATGGCCGCAAATGTACCGACGAGCAGCTTCTGCTCGATACAATTCCGGCGGAAATCGCTCATCGTCTTCCTCATTCTGGCGGTCTCTCAACGAGGTATGGACCGAAAGATACAACTGCGAAACAGCAATCTACTCTGCGTTCAAAACAGCGTTCCGTGCTGTTTGGCGGCAGCACGGAGGCATTGCGGTGGCGGAGTTGTTCGGGCGCCGCCACCGCTCACAGGCACGGTTTACTTGCGCCGCGCCATGATCTCGGTCAGGACCGCGTCAAACCGGGCGATCTCCTCGACTTTGTTATAATGCACCAGCGACACGCGGATGGCACCCGTTTCCATGGAAAGGCCGAGGCGTTTCATCAGGCGCGGTGCGAACATGTGGCCGTCGCGCAGGCCGATGCGCTGCTTGCCCATCTCATCGGCAAATTCCTGCGGCGTGATGCCGGGCATGTTGAAGCAGATGGTGGGCACGCGCTGTTCCAGGCGGGTCTCGTCGGAGATGCCGTATATGGTGGCGCCGTGGTGCTTCAAAACGGCAATCATCTCACGCGAGAGCATAAGTTCGTACTGACGGATCGCGCCCATGGCGGCGGCAAGCGCCTCGCGGCGGCTATGGTTACCGGCAGGCAGGAAACGGCGGCCGAGACCTTCCAGATATTTGACCGCGGCATTCATGCCGGCGACGTTCTCGTAGGTGAAGGTGCCGACTTCGATCTTGTAGGGCGGCACGTCCGGAATGAAGTCTTCCTTGAAGGTGGGAAGCTTGACCAGCGCGTCATAGCGGCCCCAGAGGAAGCCCATATGCGGCGAGAAATTCTTGTAGCCGGAGCAGACGAGATAGTCGCAGCCCCAGGCCTGCACGTCGATCAGGCCATGCGGGCCGTAATGGACGCAATCGAGGAAGGTTTCGGCGCCGGCAGCTTGTGCCAGTTTGCAGACACTAGCGACATCGACGATCGTGCCGATCGAATGCGCCGTGACGGTGCAGGCGACGAGGCGGGTCTTGTCGTTCAGCAGCGGCTTCAGGTCTTCCACATGCAGCGTGCCGTCCTCGCGCATGCGCCACCAGACGATCTTCGCGCCATCGGCTTCCAGCGCCATCCAGGTGGCGATGTTGGCATCGTGATCCATGTCTGTGACGACGATCTCGTTGCGCTCGCCCAGCAGCTTGGCGATGCCGAGGCTGACAAGCCGAATGAAGGAGGTGGCGTTCTGGCCGAACGAAATTTCCTCCGGGCGATAGGCGTTGACCAGCATGGCGACGCTTTCGCGCGCTTCTTCCAGATTGCGGTCGACGCCCTGGCTGTGCTGGTATTTCGCCATGCGCTGGACGTTGAAATCGATGAGGTGATTGGCAACCGCATCAACCACCGACTGCGGCACCTGTGCGCCGCCCGCATTGTCGAGAAAGACGAAATCGCCAGCCTTCCGGATGGCCGGGAACATGGCGCGGATCTCGTCAACCGGGAAGCTGTTGTGGCCGGCAAATTGCGATGCGGAAGGGGCGGAGCTCATGGGGATCTCGCTCTGAATATTGGGATTGAAATCTGATTTTGATCATTTGATCACAAAATACTTTAAGGTTCAACCAAATTTCTTGGTATCTTTCTTGGGGGCTAGCGGCGGCCGGAGCTTGAGCCCTTACGGGGCTCGTCCTGCGTGGCCGGACAATAATCCTGTAGGATTTCGTGGGTGCGGCTGATATCGGCGACAATACCGTCGCGGGCAGCGGAGAAGTCCCCCGCCTTCAAAGCATTGACGATGGCAACGTGCTCGCCGGCGGGATCGAGTTCGCCGCTGCGCATCAAAGGTTCTGCAGAGGCGGAGAGCATGCGCATATAGGGGCCGAAGCGCAGCCACAGGGTCTCGATCAATTGGAGCAGCACCTCGGAGCCTGAGGCGCGATAGATGGTGAAGTGGAACTGCTGGTTCCTGGCCATGAGATCATAGACATTAGCGCCTCGACCGATCACATGCTGCTCCCCGGCGATGCGATCGAGCGTCGCTATGTCGCCGACAGTGAGGTTCGGAAAACCGAGCTCTGCGGCCAGACCTTCGACGGCGATGCGGGCGCGGCAAAGATCGTTCAGCCGGGCAAGAGTAACGATCGGGATGCGGGCCGAGCCGTTGGCTGCGACCTCCAAAGCATTTTCAGCCGCCAGACGGCGCAGAGCCTCACGCACCGGCATATTGCTGGTTCCAAAGGTTTCAGCAAGCGAGGCGATGGTCAGCGTCTGACCGGGATCGAAATTGCCTACCATGAGCGCGTTCCGCAGCTGCTGATAGACGCTCTCCTGGATCGTCGTTCTGGAGGACACCGGTTCCAGGGCTATGCGCACGCTTGCTTCCTCTCCGCTTCTCGGGACTCGTTCATGGTAGAACGAAGGGCGAGCGAAAGGAAAGAGGCCTCTCGGAGTGGCGGTCAGGCTTCCTCGGTTTCCCAGCTTTCGTCATCGGCCGGATCATTCTTCGCCCGAAGCTTGTGTAAGCCGAGCCCAACGCCGATGAGGGCAAGCGCACCGCCGATCGCATGATAGGAATGCAGCTGTTCTCCAAGCAGCGCCCAGGCCAGCGCTGCAACGACGATTGGCAGGAGATTGATCAACAGCGAGGTGCGGCTCGCGCCGAGCCTCTGGATACCGATCATCCAGCAAAGCGGCGCGAGGAGGGAGGTCGGGATTGCAGCATAAAGGATCAGCGGCAGGTTGGCGGTAGTGATCGGTGAGATATCGCCCATCAGGAAAATCGGGATCAGCAGCAAGGTTGAAAAGCCGATCTGCCAGAAAAGCTGCTGCCACATGGGAAGCGGCATCGCCCAGCGTCTCAGCATGACCCCATAGAGCGCATTTGAGAGAACGGCGATGATCATCAGGCCGTCGCCAATGTGGAAGCCGCCATTCACAAGGCGCATCGGATCACCCTGCGATGTCAAATAGACGAGCCCAATCAGCGAGATGGTGCCGCCTGCTAGGCTCGCCACGGTGAGCTTTTCGCCCGCCAGCAGGCCGGCTAGCACCGTCGAAAGAAGCGGCATTAGAGCGATCGTCACACCCATATTGACAGCCGATGTCGTCTTGGCCGCCTCGTAGGCGAGGCTCTGATAGATCACCATGCCGAGGGCACCGAGGGTGGCGAGCTTCAGCCAGTGCTGCCGTAGCAGGGAACGATTGCGCCATGCCGCGCGGCCGACAAAGGGCATGAGCACGAGAAAGGCCAGCAGCCAGCGATAGAAGGAAATCGAGCCCGGCGAAATCAAGCCCGCCGATGCCTTGGTGACGACGGTGTTGCCGGACCAGATCAGCACCGTCAGCAAGGGCGCAAGGCCGGCCGTGCTGACGATGGATGCGGAAGCATTCTGCTCGGTGCTCATGTGAATGGCCTCTCGTCGTCTTGTGGCTTGGGGCGAAACGAAGGAGGGCGGATTGGGTTCGCCATCCCAAAGGCTTTGTACTGCCTGTCCGAATTCTGGTATATAGCGAGAATAAGACAGTCAGTAGCGAAATGAGGACATGTCCAGCAGGCCTCCACGCATCGAGGGCGATCCACCCAACCCGGTTTCCTTCCGAACCGAGAATTACAGAGCGGGTACGGTTTTCCCCAAAAAGAGCCAGCCGTGGGGCGAGCTTAATTATGCGATTACCGGCATCTGCGAGTTCGATATAGAAGGCATGCGCTATCTCTCGCCGCCACATTATGCCATCTGGCTGCCGCCGCAGACGATGCACGGCGCCGTGATCCAGCACGATCTGCGCTATGCGACCGTCTATGTCGAACGCGCTCTTTGCGCGAACTTGCCTGACAAGCCATCGACGCTCAGCATCAGTCCGCTGCTTAAGGCAATCCTGGCGGATTTTGCTGCGCGTGATGTCACCATACCTGAAACAGCCGAAGATTTGCGGCTCGCACAGGTTCTGGTCGATCAGATTCGCCTGGCGCCGCGGTGCGAGAGCTACTTGCCGCTCTCCGACGATCCGTTGCTCGGCCCGTTACTGAGCGCCTTGCAAGCCGATCCTGGGGACCGGCATTCCCTTGCGGAATGGGCGCGCCGGATGGGGACGACCGAGCGCACGCTGTCGCGCCGGTGCCAGGATGATCTCGGCCTTTCCTTCAATGAGTGGCGGCTGCGACTGAAGCTTGTTGCTGCACTGTCGATGATCGAGGCCGGAGAGCCCGTGCACCGGATTGCAACGCAGCTGGGTTACAGCAACGCGTCGGCCTTCATTGCGATGTTCCGTCGGCTCACAGGCACGAGCCCGACGCAGATGCGCTAATCTCAGGCTTCAATCAAAACGATCTCCAGCTTGCGCAGTTCTTCCGGATCGGCCATCGCGTCGATGACGGCAATCATGCCATCTGCATTGAGGGTGCAACGAAGGGCGATGCGTAGCTGTCCGTCGATGACGACGATGGCACCGACCGCGCCGTTGATGACCGCCAATCGGGCTCCCCGCGCACGGCCCTGGAAGGTCTTGGCGACATCCATACGTCCGCGGATTTCGCCAGCGGCCCCCATGCGTGCGGCAACCGCATCCGGACGGAAGACGGCTTCGGGATCGAGGACAGCGAGCAGCGCCTGCAGGTCGCCGTCACGCGAGGCTGTGAAGAAGGCGTCGACGACATGGCGCTGGCGGGTGAGATCGGTCTCCGTCGTTGATGGCGTGTCCTGCACGCGGCGGCGGGCGCGGCTCGCTAGCTGGCGTGTCGCGACCGTCGTGCGCCCTAGAATCGGGGCAATGTCATCGAAAGGGACGTCGAACATATCGTGCAGGACGAAGGCAAGCCGCTCGGCCGGGTTCAGCCTTTCCAACACGACCAGAAGAGCGAGGCCGACGGAGTCCGCGAGCAAGGCATCCTGCTCCGGGTCGGTGCCGTTGCCAGCCTCGTGCACCACGATCGGCTCTGGAACATGGACGGTCAACGGCTCCTCGCGACGGGATTTGCGTGATCGCAGCAGATCAAGACAGATGCGCGCCGTGACAGTCGTCAGCCAGCCGCTTAGATTTTCGACGCCGGACGTATCGCTCCTTATCAGGCGCAGCCATGTCTCCTGCACCGCATCTTCGGCCTCAGCGCGCGAGCCGAGCATGCGGTAGGCAACGGCGCGCAAATGCGGCCGGTTCGCCTCGAATTTCTCTGCCTGCCACTTTTTTTCGTCCATCGGTCACATCTCCTCATCCTCATCCGTCAAACCCATGACGAACGAAATCCGGCCGGTGTGACATCGGATCGGCAGGAAAATGCATCGTCGGGAAATGAGCCGCAACAGGCTCTGATAAATAGAGGAAAGAAACATGCAAGCTCGTATGAAGAACCCAGCCCTCGTTCTGCCTGAAACGCTGCAAGCGCTTCTGACCGTCAGCAATTCGATCAAGGATCAGGGTCTCTCGGAGAATATCATGGACCTCGTGCATCTTCGCATCAGCCAGATCAACGGCTGCAGCGTCTGCACGGATATGGGCTTTCGCAAGCTCCAGAAGGCCGGCGAGACGATGGAACGAATCGTCGGCGTCTCGGCGTGGCGCGAAATGCCCTATTTTTCGGATGCTGAGCGCGCGGCTCTGGCTCTCGGGGAAGCGGCAACCCGGCTTGCCGACCGGTCCGATGCCGTCAGCGACGAGATCTGGAACGAAGCAGCAAAGCATTTCGACGAAAAGGCTCTGTCGGCTCTGATCGTTTCGATCGCGATCGACAATGTCTGGAACCGGCTGAACGCCACGGTCCGGCAGCAGGCAGGCGCATCCTGGAACTGATCGTCCGCAATGAGCGCCACCGTCTTCCCACTGCATGGTCAGAAGACGGTGGTCCGCATTTTCAAGCCTCGCCCACTCGCGAGGTCACCAGCAATTTGGCCATCCAGTCCACGAAGACACGCACCTTGTTGCTCAGGTGCCGGTTGGGCGGATAGACGATATGCAAGGGCAGCGATGGCCGGGTCCAGCCGGAAAGAATGGGGACGAGCTCGCCGCGTGCAAGCGCATCGCGAGCCATGAAGCTCGGAACTTGCGCGATGCCGAGCCCCATCAAGGCCGCCTGGAGATAGCTGCGGCTGTCATTTACCGAAAGAATATAGCGCGGGCTGATTTCCAATGCCTCGTTGCCGTGTTCGAACAGAAACGGAATCGTACGGCCGGTTTGCGCGCGGAAATAGCTGACCGCATAGTGGTTGGTCTCAAGATCTTCCGGCCGTTCCGGCGTCCCATGCTTCTCAATATAAAGAGGGGCTGCGCAGGTGATGAGGTGGATCTCGCCGACGCGGCGGGCGATCAGCGACTGGTCGCTCGGCATGCCGGCGCGCAGCGCACAATCGACATTTTCGGCGAGATAATCGACAAGCCGGTCGCCGACACCGAGATCGATATGGATGTCGGGATAGCGCTGATGGAAATCGCAAAGCGCTGGCATGACGATTTTTTCGGCAAAGGCGCCGGCCATTTCCACGCGCAGGCGGCCGCTTGGCAGGCTCTGCGAATTGCTGATGCTGCCGTCCAGCTCCTCGATCTCCGAGAGGATCTGAATGGCGCGCTCGTAATAGAGCGCGCCATCGGTCGTCACCATGACGCGCCGTGTGGTACGATTGAGAAGCTTGGCGTGCAGATGCGCCTCAAGCGACTGGATGAGCGTCGTCACCGTCGCTTTCGGCATGGAAAGGGCTGCCGCGGCGCGGGTAAAGTTACCCGTCTCCACCACACGCGCGAATGCCCGCATTGCTGACAACTGGTCCATTCCATGATGCCCCTCGGCCGAAAATGAAGAGGCCGATTGTTTGTTATTCTGAATAGTCTGATCGAATGTAGGCTACTTATTCTCAGAGCGGAATAACAATATGTTGTTTCGTAAGTTGTTGCAATGCGGCATGGGGGCGCCAAAGACCGCATTTCGAGAATATGGTCACAAAGCGTGGTAAACCGCTTTTTGGATTGGGACATATTCGCTCGAGCAGACAGGGATTTGGGTTGATGAGTGCGCCGTGGAAAGATGTTGTGCTGGAAAACGTGCCTACGGGCCCGGTGGCAGCTCGGATCTACAACGGTGATGGTTTGAAGAAGGCGGCGCCGCTGGTGCTTTACCTGCACGGGGGAGCCTTTCTCGATACCGACCACGCGACCAACAGACCGGTGGCGGCAAGCCTCGCTGAGGCAGGCGCCATCGTGGTTGCAGCGGATTATACGAGCTGCAATCAGAATGCTTTTCCGAAGGTGCTGGAATGCGCTTACGGACTTCTCGCCTACCTCAGCAACAAGCGGAACATGCTTGCGCTGGGCGGGGCGAAAAAATCGCTGCTGTTTGTCGCCGGTGAGGAATCGGGTGGCAATGTCGCAGCGGGCGTCGCTTTAAAGGCGCGCGATCAGATGCCCGGTTCGTTGGACGGACAGGTTTTGATATCGCCTTTGCTTGATCCCTTCATGGGATCGAAATCTTTCCTCCAGGCGGAGGAAAGCGGCATGCGCGAGCGCTGGACGGAGGGTTGGAACCGTTACCTGGGTTTCCTGGGCGGTGTCTGTCACCCCTATGCAGCGCCTCGATACTGTTCGCGGCTTTCGGGCCTCGCGCCGGCATTGGTGCTCACGGCCGAGGACGACCCGCTCCGCGACGAGAGCATGGAATACGGCAGTCGGCTGAAAGCGGCTGGCGTCCGTGTTCGCCAGCAAGTCCTTCCCGCCGGGACAGGCTGGCCCACCCTCTATGGCGGGCAGTCGAAGGACAAGCCTTCGTGGCAGCAGGATATCTGCTGTTGTTTCAAGGGTTTTGTCGAAGACGTGCAGGCTTGATCGACTAGGAGATCCCGTTCGCGAGGGATGAGCGCGGACTAGATCTATGTCGAAGGCATGAGACCGGAGCGATGGTCACGCGGATGCGCGGTGCTTCGGCCCCTGATTTTATTGAGACGATAGGAATTTGCGGTCCCGTATCCCAAGACGGGGCCAAAGGAGAGACTGACATGAAGTCCAACGATAAGCGCTGGGCCCTGTGGGGTGCTGGCATGGGTGTTGCTGCGGCTGTTGCAGGCGCGGCCTTCTATCTGGATCTGCCGCGCGGCGCCCAGGCAACCGAGGCGGCAAGCCAGGCTGCGAAGCCGGCGATCCCCGTTACGGTTGCCGCTGTCGAGCAGCGCGACGTAACCTCCTGGCAGGAATTTTCCGGCCGTCTGGAGGCTATCGACCGTGTCGAGATCCGTCCGCGTGTCGCCGGGGCGATTCAATCAGTGCATTTCCGCGAAGGCGCGCTGGTCAAGCAAGGCGATCTGCTTGTGACGATCGATCCGGCGCCCTATGAAGCGGTGGTTGCCCAAGCTCAGGCGCAGGTCGGGGCGGCAAAAGCCAAGCTCGATCTCGCCAAAGTCGAAATCGATCGCGGCCGGAAGCTCTTCGACAACAAGACGATTTCGCAGAGCGACATGGATACCCGCACCAGCAACTCTGCCGAGGCAGAAGCCAATCTGAAGGCAGCGCAAGCGGCCCTTCAGACTGCGCAGCTGAACCTCGACTATACGCAGGTCCGTGCCCCGATCGCCGGTCGGGTCGGCAAGATCGCCGTTACCGTCGGCAATCTCGTGGCGGCCGGCTCGACGTCGCCGGCATTGACGACGCTGGTTTCGGTCGATCCGATCTATGCGAGCTTCAGCGCCAACGAGCAGACCGTCACCCAGGCTCTGGCCGAACTGCCGACAACCGGAGGCGCTTTTCCGCCGGTCGAGCAGATCCCGGTTCAGATCGGTACGGCAAGCGACAATGGCACGCCGATCAAGGGCAAGTTGCAGTTGATCGACAACGAGGTCGATGCGGCGAGCGGCACCGTCAGCGTTCGCGCCGTCTTTGATAATCCGGGCGGCCGTCTTATCCCCGGTCAGTTCGTGCGGGTCCGTATGGGTCAGCCGAAGGCCGAGAATAAGATCGTCATTGACGATCGTGCAGTCGGCACCGACCAGGATAAGAAGTTCGTCTTCGTCGTGGATGGCGAGAACAAGGTCAATTACCGGCAGGTCCAGCTCGGATCGCTGGTCGACGGCCAGAGGGTGATCGAGAACGGCCTGAAAGCCGGCGAAAAGATCGTCGTCAACGGGTTGCAGCGAATCCGTCCCGGCGCAGTCGTCGTACCGCAGTTGGCCGAGAAGGTTGCGACCGCTCAGTAAGACTTCGCCTTCTGCCCGTGGGCAGAAGGCCGATATTCCGAAATCACATGATCCGCCGGCGGCTCTCAAATCGTCGGATAGGGATTTTGCATCCGTTCTCACCCCAGAGGGGGCTTTGATATGAACATCTCCAGATTCTTTGTCGACCGTCCGGTCTTTGCCGGTGTTCTTTCGGTCCTCATCGTGGTCGCCGGCCTGATCGGCCTCAGAGCGCTGCCGATCTCCGAATATCCAGAGGTCGTGCCTCCCTCGATTGTCGTGCACGCCACCTATCCCGGCGCCAATCCCACCGTCATCGCCGAAACGGTGGCGACGCCGCTCGAAGAGCAGATCAACGGCGTCGAGGGCATGCTCTATATGTCCAGCCAGGCGACATCGGACGGCGCTCTCAACGTGACGGTCACCTTCAAGCTCGGCACCGATCCGGACAAGGCGCAGCAGCTCGTGCAGAACCGCGTTTCGCAGGCCGAGCCGCGCCTGCCCGCGGAAGTCCGTGCTCTGGGCATCACGACCATCAAAAGCTCGCCCAACTTCATCGTGGTCGTCAACCTCGTCTCGGACGGAGCCGACCACGACATCACCTATCTGCGAAACTATGCGACCCTGAACATCAAGGATCGACTTGCCCGGATCGAAGGCGTCGGGCAGGTGCAGGTCTTCGGCGCCGGCGACTATTCCATGCGCGTGTGGATCGATCCGCAGAAGGCGGCCGAGCATAATCTTGCCGCCAGCGACATCAGCAATGCGATCAGCTCCCAGAACGTCCAGGCCGCGGCCGGCATCATCGGTGCCTCACCCAGCCGGCCGGGCGTGGACCTGCAGCTCAACGTCAATGCCCAGGGCCGCCTGCGCACGCCCGAGGAGTTCGGCAACATCATCGTCAAGACGGGCGCCAATGGCGAAATCACCCGCCTTCGCGACGTTGCCCGCGTCGAGCTCGGCGCGGAAGACTATACGCTGCGTTCGCTGCTCGACGGCAAGCCGGCCGTCGCCGTCGCCGTTCTCCAGGCGCCTGGTTCGAACGCGATCGAGATCGCGAACAACGTGCGCTCGACCATGGACATGCTGCAGCAGGCCATGCCTGCGGGCGTTAAGTACGAGATCGTTTACGACACGACGAAATTCGTCCGCGCCTCGATCGAGAAGGTGATCGACACACTGCTCGAAGCCATCGCGCTCGTCGTCCTCGTCGTCATCCTGTTCCTGCAGACATGGCGTGCCTCGATCATCCCGCTGATCGCCGTTCCGGTGTCGATCATCGGCACCTTTGCGGTGATGTATGTCTTCGGCTTCTCGATCAACGCGCTTAGTCTGTTCGGCCTGGTGCTGGCGATCGGCATCGTCGTGGACGACGCGATCGTGGTGGTCGAGAACGTCGAACGCAATATCGAGAACGGGCTCAGTCCGCGAGACGCCACCTACAAGGCCATGAAGGAAGTCTCCGGTCCGATCATCGCGATCGCGCTGGTCCTCGTCGCGGTATTTGTGCCGCTCGCCTTCATCTCCGGCCTGTCCGGCCAGTTCTACCGCCAGTTCGCGCTGACGATCGCCATCTCGACCGTCATCTCGGCGTTCAACTCGCTCACTCTGTCTCCGGCACTGGCATCCCTGCTCCTGAAGGGTCATCATGCGCCGAAGGATCGGTTGACGCGGATCATGGACGCGGTCTTCGGCTGGTTCTTCCGCGGCTTCAACCGGGCGTTCGGAGCCGGTTCGAAATACTACGGTAAGGGCGTCGGCGGCCTGCTGTCGCGCAAGAGCATCGTCATGGTGGTCTATCTCGCGCTGGTAGGAGCGACCTATAGCCTGTTCACAACGGTTCCAGGCGGTTTCGTGCCGTCGCAGGACAAGCAGTATCTGATCGGCTTCGCACAGTTGCCGGATGCCGCAAGCCTCGACCGTACGGAAGACGTGATTAAGCGCATGACGGACATTGCGCTGAAGCAGCCAGGCGTCGCCAATGCGATCGCCTTTCCGGGCCTATCGATCAACGGCTTCACCAATTCCTCGAATGCCGGCATTGTTTTCGTGACGCTGAAGGACTTCGAAGAGCGCAAGACGCCCGACCTTTCGGGCGGGGCGATCGCCATGGCACTGAACCAGAAGTTCGGCGCCATCCAGGATGCCTTCATCGCCATGTTCCCGCCGCCGCCGGTCAACGGTCTCGGTACGACAGGCGGCTTCAAGCTGCAGATCGAGGATCGCGCCGGCCTCGGCAACCATGCGCTCGACCAGGCGGCCAAGGCGGTGATCGGCAAGGCCTACCAGACACCGGAACTCACCGGCATCTTCTCGAGCTTCCAGATCAACGTGCCGCAGCTCTTTGCTGATCTCGACCGCGCCAAGGCCGAGCAGCTCGGAGTCTCCGTCACCGACGTCTTCCAGACGCTGCAGATCTATCTCGGTTCGCTCTATGTGAACGACTTCAACGCCTTCGGCCGCACCTACAGCGTCCGCGTGCAGGCCGATGCCAAGTTCCGCGCTCAGCCGGAAGATATCGGCCAGTTGAAGGTTCGTTCGGCATCGGGTCAGATGATCCCGCTTTCAGCCCTGCTGAAGGTGGATGCCACGACCGGTCCGGAACGCACGAACCGCTATAACGGCTTCCTGGCGGCTGACATCAATGGCGGCCCGGCGCCCGGTTTCTCGTCCGGCCAGGCACAGGCGGCGATCGAGAAGATTCTGCATGAGACGTTGCCCCCCGGTATAGACTTCGAATGGACTGATTTGACCTATCAGCAGATCCTGGCCGGCAATTCCAGCGTCGTCGTCTTCCCGCTGGCGCTACTCCTGGTCTTCCTTGTGCTGGCCGCCCAATACGAGAGCCTGACCTTGCCGCTCGCCATTGTCATGATCGTGCCGATGGGTGTCTTGGCGGCGCTGACCGGCGTCTGGCTCACGGGTGGAGACAACAACATCTTCACTCAGATCGGTCTAGTGGTGCTCGTCGGTCTATCAGCCAAGAACGCGATCCTGATCGTGGAATTCGCCCGCGAGCTGGAATTCGAGGGTCGCACGCCGGTTCAGGCTGCGATCGAAGCCAGCCGCCTGCGTCTGCGCCCGATCCTGATGACCTCCATGGCCTTCATCATGGGTGTCGTGCCGCTGGTCACCTCGACCGGTGCCGGTTCCGAAATGCGTGCTGCCATGGGTGTTGCGGTGTTCTCTGGCATGATTGGTGTCACCTTCTTCGGCATCTTCATGACGCCGGTCTTCTACGTGCTGATTCGCAGGCTGACAGGCAACCGCCCGCTCAAGCAGCATCACCACAACGACAACGAACATTCGGCGGAGGTACTCCCGATCGCCGCCGAATAGGGGCCGTGCCGAGACTTAACTCCAGTACTCGACATGCCAGGGCGGGGCCGAAAGGTCCCGCCTTTTCTATGTTCATATTTTCGTTTTAGCTAATTTACCCTTATTTCGAAGAATTTGCTGGTGGTCGCTGATTTCCTTTGCATGATGGCACCAGAGGTTTATCAAGCTTTGGGAAGAGTTGATTGACGTACATCGGGCGTGGAGGCGCCCGTGGAATTTGGGAGTTGAGGCCACCGCAGCCGGAAGACCGTCGCCGCATTCGCACGGCGAAAAGGCTCCCGTTATTCTGTTTCGGTGTCCGATGCGTTCCATTCGGAGGATAGTTTATGCACGGCAGGAAGATCGCTTTTCTCGGAACGGGATTGATGGGCGCACCGATGGCACGGCGGCTGCTTGCTGCTGGTTTTGCGGTTACGGTCTGGAATCGCGACCGGAGCAAGGCCGAGCCTCTGGCTGCCGATGGTGCGACGGTCGCCGATACTGCCGTAGAGGCTGCTCGAGGAGCGTCCGTTCTTTTCACCATGCTGACCAACGGCGGCGCCGTTGGTGAAGTCCTGTTCGGCAGCGGTGTCGCCGATGTGCTGGAGGCCGGTACGATCGTAATCGACCATAGCTCGATATCGCCGGCCGTTGCCCGCGAACACGCCTTCAAACTCGCCGAGCGCGGCGTCAGGCACATCGATGCGCCGGTCTCCGGCGGTGTGGTCGGGGCGGCTGCCGGGACGCTTGCGATCATGGCCGGCGGCGATGCTGCGGTCATCGACAGCGTCCGCGATATAATGGCGCCCCTCGGGCGTGTAACCCGCGTTGGTCCGAGCGGAACAGGCCAGCTCGCAAAGCTCGGCAATCAGCAGATCGTTGCAGTCACCATCGGGGCCGTTGCGGAAGCGATGCTGCTGGTCGAGGCCGGCGGCGGTTCGCGTGAGGCGTTTCGGGATGCCATTCGCGGCGGCTTTGCGGAAAGCCGGATTCTGGAGTTGCATGGGCAGCGCATGATCGAACGCAACTTCGAGCCAGGCGGCACTGCTCGCAACCAATTGAAAGATCTCGATACGGTCCTGGCGGCGGCACAGAACCTGTCGCTTCATCTGCCGCTGACCGAAGCCGTCCGTGCCGAGTTTGCCGAATTCGTCGAGAATGGCGGCGGCGAGCAGGATCACAGCGGTTTGCTGCAGCATCTGGAAGACAAGAATGCCCGAGGAAAGGCTTGAGGAAGAGATGAGCGATAAGGGTGCATCCAAGCGTTGTCTGCGTTCGCAGGACTGGTTCAACAATCCCGATCATATCGATATGACGGCGCTTTATCTCGAACGCTTCATGAATTACGGGATTACGCCGGAGGAGCTGCGGTCGGGCAAGCCGATCATCGGCATTGCCCAGAGCGGTAGCGATCTTACGCCCTGTAACCGTCATCACCTCGATCTTGCCAAGCGCGTGCGCGACGGCATCCGCGATGCGGGCGGCATTCCGATTGAATTTCCAACCCATCCGATCTTCGAGAACTGCAAGCGACCGACGGCGGCACTCGACCGCAACCTCGCCTATCTCGGCCTGGTGGAGGTGCTCTATGGCTATCCGCTCGATGGCGTCGTGCTGACGACCGGCTGCGACAAGACCACTCCCTCGGCGCTGATGGCGGCTTCGACCGTCAATATTCCGGCGATCGTTCTGTCCGGCGGCCCGATGCTCGATGGCTGGCATGAGGGCGAGCTTGCCGGCTCCGGCACGGTGATCTGGCGTTCGCGCCGTAAGCTGGCGGCAGGCGAGATCGATGAGGAAGAGTTCATGGAGGCTTCGCTTGCCTCTGCGCCCTCCATCGGCCATTGCAACACGATGGGAACAGCCTCGACCATGAACGCCATGGCCGAGGCGCTCGGCATGTCGCTCACCGGCTGTGCCGCCATTCCCGGCGCCTATCGTGAGCGCGGCCAGATGGCCTACCGCACCGGACGGCGGGCCGTGGAACTGGTGCTGGAGGATATCAAGCCTTCGGATGTGCTGACGCGCGAGGCCTTCCTCAATGCCATCAGAGTCAATTCCGCCATCGGCGGCTCGACCAATGCACAGCCGCATCTGGCCGCCATGGCCAAGCATGCCGGCGTCGAGCTTTATCCCGACGACTGGCAGGTGCACGGCTTCGACATTCCGCTGCTCGCCAATGTGCAGCCGGCAGGCGCCTATCTCGGCGAGCGTTTCCATCGCGCCGGCGGCGTTCCGGCTATCATGTGGGAGCTGCTGCAGGCCGGCAAGCTCGCTGGCAGTTGTCCGACGGTTACGGGTCGGACGATGGCGGAGAACCTGAAGGGCCGGGAGGCGACAGATCGCGAGGTCATCCGTCCCTTCGCCGAGCCGCTGAAGGAGCGCGCCGGTTTCCTGGTTCTTAAGGGCAATCTCTTTGACTTCGCCATCATGAAGATGAGCGTCGTCTCGGAAGAGTTCCGCGGCCGCTACCTGCAGGAGCCGGGGCACGAGGGCGTGTTCGAGGGCAGGGCGGTCGTCTTCGATGGCTCTGAGGATTATCACAAGCGCATCAACGATCCCGATCTCGATATCGACGAAAGGACTATTCTCGTCATTCGTGGTGCGGGGCCGATCGGCTGGCCGGGATCGGCGGAAGTCGTGAACATGCAGCCACCCGATGCGCTTCTGAAGCGCGGCATCCGTAGCCTGCCGACGATCGGCGACGGACGTCAATCGGGCACGGCCGACAGCCCTTCGATCCTCAACGCCTCGCCGGAAAGTGCGGCCGGTGGCGGCCTTGCCTGGCTCAGGACCGGCGACATCATCCGCATCGATTTCAATCAAGGGCGCTGCGACATGCTGGTGGAAGAGGCAGAGATTGCGCGTCGCAAGGGCGATGGAATTCCGCCGGTGCCGCCGGATGCGACGCCGTGGCAGCGCCTCTATCGTCGTTCGGTCACGCAGCTTTCCGATGGAGCGGTGCTCGATGGGGCCGCCGATTTCCGCGACATCGCCGCCAATCCGCCGCGGCATAATCATTGACGGGGCATGGCCGGCGGCAGGGATTGCGGCGTTGCTGTTAATTTGGGTAGCTTGCGCAGCCATTAAAGTTCGCGAAAGGGAGTAGTGCAACTATCATTGGCTGCGGTTAGCTAGTCTCTTCAGTTTCCGAAGGGGGTGGAGCTCTTTGGCAGAGACGATATCAGGGCGAAGCGAAGAAGAGTTCCAGGACCTTTTGAGGAGGCTGGAGCTGGCGCTGGAGGCGTCTCAAATCGGCGTATGGCAGCATAACGTCAATGAGCAGCAACTGCTCTGGGACCAGCAGATGCATAAGCTCTACGAAACCGGGCTCCAAGAGCGCAAGGTTTCCTCCGACGTCTGGATGAATGCGTTGCATCCGGAGGATGTCGAAAGGGCCATCCAAGACTTCGATGCCGCGCTGGCCACGAAGGGTTTCTATAACTCCCAATTCCGCATCATTCTGCCAGGAGGCGAGGTGCGCCATCTGCGTTCGCGCGCGCATTACTATGAGGACGCCGAGGGGGCGCCTTCCTTCATCGGCGCGGAATGGGACGTCACTGCCGACGTCCTGCTCAATCGCGAATTGTCCGGCCAAAAGGCTATCGCCGAAGCACGCGCCGTCGCCTTGGAGCACAGCCGTGCGCGAATAGAGCATGCCGCCGATCACGATTATCTTACGGGTCTTCCGAACCGCCGCTATTTCGACCGGCGTCTGGCCGAGCTGCGCAAAGACGCCTCTATCGAAACTTTGGCGATACTCCATATCGATCTCGATGGATTCAAGGAGATCAACGACAAATGGGGCCATGCGGCCGGTGATGCTACGCTGCAAAGCGCTGCCGCCCGCATTTCCGGAGCGATCACCGCTAACGATGTCGTTGCCCGCATCGGGGGCGACGAGTTCGTCGCCGTGCTGGGCAATATCGGCAGTATCGAACGGATCCAGGTGATCGCTGACGATATTTTATCGCGCTTACGCCGGGAAGTGCGTTTCGGCAATGAGATGCTGCGAATTCGTGCATCCATTGGCGTGGCGGTAGGCAAGACGAGCGGCACCGGCAATCTTTTGGCAGAATCCGATGTCGCTCTTTTCCAGGCCAAGAAACTCGGCCGCAACCGGGTGGAGTTTTTCACGCCGCAGCTCCAGTCCGATCTGCATGCGGAACGCCGTCTGGCCGACGAGCTGCGATTGGCACCTATGCTGCGGCAGATCGAACCTTTCTATCAGATCCAAGTGAATGCGCAGACTCGGCACATCGTCGGGCTGGAGGCGCTGGCACGCTGGCGCCACCCGGTGAGGGGATTGCTCAGTCCCGTCGCCTTCCTCAAGGTCGCAGACGAATATGGGATTACAGCAGAAATCGATGCGGCCGTGTTGAAACGGGCGCTGGCGGATCGGGCAGCTTGGGTTTCGCGGGGGCTTTCGCCGCCGCGCATTGCCGTCAATATCTCCGGCCGTCGCCTTGCCGATCCCGATCTGATCGATGGATTGCGTGCGCTCAGAATACCGCGCGGCGCCATAGCCTTCGAGCTGGTGGAGACCATCTTCCTGGATGAGCCGGACGAGGTTGTGCTTGCCAATATCGCTGGTATCAAGGCGATGGGGATCGATATCGAGATCGACGACTTCGGCTCGGGTCACGCGTCGTTGATCGGGCTCGTCAAGCTGAAGCCGAAGCGGTTGAAGATAGACCGGCAACTGGTGACCGCCGTAACGGTATCCGAAGAGCAGCGGCGTCTTGTCGGCTCCATCGTTGAAATTGCACGCGCATTGAATGTCGAGGTGGTTGCCGAGGGGGTCGAGACCGAGGACCACGCCCGCGTTCTGGCCGAGGTCGGATGCGATGAACTTCAGGGCTATGCCATCGGCTATCCTTCTTGCGAAAGCGAGACCGCTACTTTGCTGAAATCAGCCGAAGCATTGAGCCCGAGCTGATCCTCTGCCAGTAATGCGTCCTATGCTACTGGATCTGCAGGGCGGCGATCAGACCGTAGCCGATGGCGCCGAGAGCCAAAAGCGATAGCGTCGCCGCACCGATCACCTTGCCACCGGCATGGGCGACCGAGCGAATGTTCACCGACAGGCCTAGAGCCGCCATCGCAACGACAGTGAGAATGCCGGAAGCCGTTTGCATCGGGGCCACCAGCGCATCGGGAATAAGCCCGAAGGAGCGAAATGCCATCAGCCCGAGAAAGCCGCAGATGAACCAGGGAACCAGCGAATGATGGCCGCTGCGTCCATCCGGCACTGTCATCTCGGTCTTGGTGAGGATGCCGAGCAGAAAGATGACCGGGCCTAGCATCAGAACGCGGACGAGTTTGACGAGCGTGCCGGTCTGGACGGCGAGCATCCCGACAGGGGCTGTCGCCGCTAGCACCTGCGGCACGGCATAGACCGTCAGTCCGGCGAGGGTCCCATATTGCGGTACGCTCATGCCGAAGTGGAAATAGAAAAGCGGCAGGAGAAATACGGCGGCAATGCCAAGCACGGCGGTGAAGGCCAGTGCGGCGGCGATCTCCTGCGAGTCTGCCTCGATCACCGGCGCAACGGCGACGATGGCGGAATTGCCACAGATCGAGTTACCGCAGGCGATCAAGGTCGCGAGCTTCGGCGGCAGGCCGAGTGCCCGGCCGATGAGATAGGTGGCGGCGATCGACAGCACGACGACAATGGCAATGCCGGCGATCAGCCAGACGCCGGCGCCGCGGATGGCCGAAAGGCTGATGGAGGCGCCGAGAAGGACGATAGCGATTTCCAGAAGGAACTTGGCGCTGAAATCGATGCCCGGCTTCATGGCCGGTTTTAGCGGCTTGATCGTGCAAACCGCAATGCCGAGGGCGATGGCAAGCACCAAGCTTTCGATCCACCGCCCACCGAGAAGACCGGTTTCCACATGCTCTGCAACAAAGGCCAGAAGAGCAACGGCCGAGCTAAGCGCGAGGCCGGGGAGAATTCTATTTGCGCGTTGAGCGAGAGACATCGCGTGCCGTCATTCTTTTCTGATGATTGCTGACGGCTGGAAAGTCTCATCTGTCGATATCGACATCCATCGAATATTATCCTATGTTTCGTTCGATAAATTAGAATGATTTCCCATGACTTTCGAACAGCTCGCAATCTTCGTCGCCGTCGCCGAGCGAGAGCATCTGACCAATGCTGCCGAAGCCATCAACCTGACGCCTTCCGCCGTCAGCTCGGCGATCAAGAACCTGGAAGCCTATTATGGCGTGGAGCTGTTTCATCGCGTCGGCCGGCGGATCGAGCTGACGGAGACGGGACGATCCTTCCTCGGAGAAGCCAGGGCGACCCTCGCACGCGTACGTGCGGCGGAACTCATACTTTCGGAATTGGGCGGGCTGCAGCGCGGCCGCCTTGGCCTCTATGCCAGCCAGACCATCGCCAGCTACTGGCTACCGCCCTTGCTGATGCGGTTTCGTCGCGAATATCCCGGCATCGAGCTGGACCTTACGATCGGCAATACCAGAACCGTCACCGAGGCGGTTATCGACGGTGCGGCCGAGCTGGGTTTCATCGAGGGCGAGGTGGATGCGCCGGCATTGTCGATGAAGATCGTTGCGGAGGATGCGCTTGTCATCGTCGTGCCGCCACACCATCCCTGGGCGGACGGGCGACAGCTCACCGCCGCCGACCTCGTAAGCAGGACATCCTGGGTAATGCGGGAAGAGGGTTCGGGTACGCGTTCCGAATTCGAAAATGCCGTCGCAAGGCTTGGTGCTTCACCGCGTGACCTCGACGTGACGCTGGTCCTTCCCTCGAATGAGGCAGTGCTCTCCGCAGTCTGCGCGGGGCAAAGTGCTGCGGCCATTTCGAGTGCTGCGGCCAAAGCCTATCTCGGGCAGGGTCTGCTGGTTCAGACAAACTTCGATCTGCCCGCCCGGAGCTTCTGGCTGCTTCGCCACAAGGAGCGCCATGCCAGCAAGGCCGCGCAGACGCTTGAGACGATGTGCAAGGGCTGAGTATCGGCGAACCCGCTATCGCCGTTCGTCCCGTTGCCGGTTGGCGATGATGAGCTCGATCTCGTTGCGCTCCAGCATGGCGCGAATGTCTGCCGGCGGTTGTTCGTCCGTAACCAGAACGTTGAAGTTTTCCGGCTCGTTCAAAACGATCGGCGCGCTGCGGCCGAACTTGGCGCTATCGGCGACGATGATGCAGTTTTCGGCGCGGCTGGCCGCTTCCCGCGAATATTCCGCTTCTTCGAGATCGTGCAGCATGAAGCCCGACGCGGCGTTGATGGCGCCGACCGAAAGGATCGCGTGGCGTACATTGAATCGGCGCAGGAAATTGGCCGCTTCCATGCCGAAGGTGCCGCCATCATGACCCCGCAGTTCGCCGCCCGCAAAGAAGACGCGATTGCCGTTGCGGGTGGCAAGCGCATGGGCGACCGCGACGGCGTTGGTGACGACGAAGAGGTTCTGATGCTTCTGCAGCGCGACGGCGATGAAGGCAGTCGTCGAGCCGACATCGAGGAACAGTGCATCGCCATCCTCGATCATGGCGGCGACCGAGGCGGCTATCATCCGCTTGGCCTCTGCATTTTCGTTCATCCGCAGATGCAGCGGCGGCTCGATCATCGAGCCCTTGATATGGACCCCGCCATGCACCTTGGTCACGAGGCCGTTGGCCTCAAGGCTGCGGATGTTGCGGCGGATGGTTTCTTCGGAAACGCCGAGCCGTTCGGCCAGGAATTGTATGCGGCTCGCGCCGCCGGCTAACCGCAATTCCTCGAGAATCTCGCGCTCGCGATGGTTGGAGTGCTGCGGTGGCTGGGATGTGCCCGGCATGGTTCCTGATCCTGTTGTGGGTATTGATCCCAAACTTCTGTGGCTCCAACTGGCTGTCCTACCGCCGCCGGGGCCATAATGCGCGCAGCCTTTATCCGGCTGCTTCGCGCCTGAGTTTTTAAGACAAATCTCACCTACGGTGAAGCGCAGTCTTCAGAATATCCATAGCTCATCCTATTGGGGATGGCTGACCAATTCCAACAAAAAACCAAATATTCGTTTCATTTTGTGGATCGATTCTTGACAGCCTTGCGTTTGTGGGGAAACTTTCACATCCGAAGGATGCTCAGCAGCAGGACCGGAGGGGGGAATGACTGCGACAGCGGAAGACAGGATACATTCTCTCAGCCTCTGGCGCGGACCGATCGATATCGAACCGCTTGTCGGCGGCATTACCAATCGCAATTATCTGGTCGGCAATGACGGTCGCCGCTTCGTCGTGCGGCTTGGATCGGACATTCCCGTTCATCACATCAGCCGCGCAAACGAGGTGGCTGCGAGCAGGGCTGCGCATGCCGCCGGTCTTTCGCCTGCCGTCATATATCACGAGCCCGGCATATTGGTGCTCGACTATATCGATGCAAAACCGCTATCGGCCGATGATATAAGAAAGCCGGCAATGATGAGCCGCGTCGTGCCGCTCGTCCGGTCCTGTCATCGGGACGTCGCCCGGCATTTTCGCGGACCGGCAGCCATCTTCTGGGTCTTCCATGTGGTCAGGGATTATGCGGCCGTTCTCGAGGCTGGTGGTAGCCGGCACAAGTCGCGGCTGATTTCCTTCCTGGAAATTGCCGAGCGGCTCGAGCGTGAAGCCGGTCCTTTCGAGATTGCCTTCGGTCACAACGATCTGCTGGCGGCGAATTTCCTCGACGACGGCAAGCGGCTCTGGCTGATCGATTGGGATTATGCCGGGTTCAACACGCCGCTCTTCGATCTCGGCGGCCTTGCCTCCAACAATGAATTCTCCGAGGCGCAGGAAGAGGCGATGCTGGAGACCTATTTCGAAGCTTCCATCAGCGACGATCTGCGCCGGCGCTATCAGGCGATGAAATGTGCTTCGCTCCTGCGCGAGACGATGTGGAGCATGGTTTCGGAAATCCATTCCGACATCGATTTCGATTATTCTTCCTATACCGCTGAAAATCTGCGGCGCTTCGAAAGCGCTTGGCAGGATTTTCGCAATTCTTGAGGTGACACAATGAAAGAACTGCCTGCTACCGCAAAGACCGTCGTCATCGGCGGCGGCATCATCGGTTGCTCGACGGCCTACCATCTCGGCAAGCTCGGCTTCACCGACACCGTGCTGCTGGAACGTAAGAAGCTGACCTCAGGCACGACGTTTCATGCCGCCGGCCTCGTCGGCCAGCTGCGCACCAGCGCCAACATCACGCAGATGCTCGGCTATTCCGTCGATCTCTACAAGAAGCTCGAGGCGGAGACGGGGCTTGCTACCGGCTGGAAGATGAATGGCGGTTTGCGTCTCGCCTGCAATGAGGAGCGCTGGACGGAGGTGAAGCGCCAGGCGACGACGGCACAATCCTTCGGCCTGCAGATGCATCTCTTGACGCCCAAGGAGGCTTTCGATCTCTGGCCGCTGATGGATATCGACGACCTCGTGGGCGCCGCCTTCTTACCGACCGATGGCCAGGCCAATCCTTCCGACATCACGCAGGCGTTGGCAAAGGGCGCCCGCATGAGCGGTGTGTCGATCTTCGAGGATACGGAAGTTCTCGATCTGGAGATCGACAAGGGGCGAATCCGCGCCGTCATCACCGAGAAGGGACGCATCGAATGCGAGCGCGTCGTCGTCTGCGCCGGGCAATGGACGCGGACCTTTGCCGGCCGCTTCGGCGTCAACGTGCCGCTTGTCTCCGTCGAGCATCAATATCTCATCACCGAATCCTTCGGCGTACCCTCCAACCTGCCGACGCTGCGCGATCCCGACCGGCTGACCTATTACAAGGAGGAGGTCGGCGGGCTTGTCATGGGCGGCTATGAGCCCAATCCCATTCCCTGGGCGCTCGATGGTATTCCGAAAGATTTTCATTACACGCTGCTCGACAGTAATTTCGATCATTTCGAGCAGATCATGGAACAGGCGCTGGTGCGCGTGCCGGCGTTGCAAACGGCCGGTGTCAAGCAGCTGCTGTGCGGCCCGGAGAGTTTCACGCCGGACGGCAATTTCATTCTCGGCGAAGCGCCGGAACTGCGGAATTTCTTCGTCGGCGCCGGCTTCAACGCCTTCGGCATCGCGTCGGCCGGCGGGGCGGGCATGGCGCTTGCCGAATGGGTCGCCAAGGGCGAGCCGCCTTACGATCTCTGGCCCGTCGATATCAGGCGCTTCGGCCGTCCGCATTTCGACACCGACTGGGTGCGCACCCGGACGCTGGAAGCCTATGGCAAGCACTACACCATGGCATGGCCTTTCGAAGAACATTCCAGTGGCAGGCCCTGCCGCAAGTCGCCGCTTTACGACCGGCTGAAGGCGCAGGGTGCCTGCTTCGGTGAAAAGCTCGGGTGGGAGCGGCCGAACTGGTTTGCCGATCTCTTTGCCGGCGAGGAGCCGAAGGACGAGTACACTTATGGGCGGCAGAACTGGTTCGACGCTGTCGGCCGGGAGCATAAGGCTGTGCGCGAAGCGGCCGTCATCTTCGACCAGACCTCCTTTGCCAAATTCGTGCTGAAAGGCAGGGACGCGGAGGCGGCGATCTCCTGGATCGCTGCCAACGACGTCGCCAAGCCTGTCGGTTCTTTGACCTATACCCAGATGCTGAACGACCGCGGCGGCATCGAATGCGATGCCACCGTTGCCCGCATCACCGAGAACGAGTTCTACATCACCACGGGCACCGGTTTCGCCACACATGATTTCGACTGGATTGCCCGCAACATTCCGCCCGAAATGCATGCGGAGCTGGTGGATGTCACCTCGGCCTATTCCGTGCTGTCGCTGATGGGGCCGAAGTCGCGCGAGATATTGCAGGCCGTGACCTCGGCCGACGTTTCGAACGCCGCATTCCCCTTCGGCAAGGTGAGGACCGTCGGCATCGCCGGTTGCCCTGTACGGGCGCTACGCATCACCTATGTCGGCGAACTCGGCTATGAGCTGCATGTGCCGGTGGAATATGCCGCTACCGTCTATGACGTGCTGATGGCGGCCGGGCGCGAGCACGGCCTCATCAATGCCGGCTATCGCGCCATCGAGAGCTGCCGGCTGGAAAAGGGCTATCGCGCCTGGGGCTCCGATATCGGGCCGGATCATACGCCGGTCGAGGCAGGGCTTGCCTGGGCGGTGAAGACGAGGAAGGATGTCGCGTTCCGCGGCAGGGAGGCGATCGAGCGGCAGCTGGCTTCCGGTGTGAAGAAGGTGCTCGCCTGCTTCGTGCCGGACGATCCTGAAACCGTGCTTCTCGGCCGCGAGACGATCTATCGCGACGGGCGACGCGTCGGCTGGCTGTCGAGCGGCGGCTACGGCTACACGATCGGCAAGGCCATCGGCTACGGTTATGTCCGCAATCCCGACGGCGTCACGGAGGATTTCGTGCTATCCGGACGCTATGAGCTCGATGTCGCGCAGAGCCGCGTGCCATGCCAGGTGTCGCTGAAGCCGCTTTATGACCCGCAGATGGTGCGGATCAAGGGGTGATCGGGAGCCGCGTGCGTTAACTCAACGCGAGCATTTCGGTATGAAACCTATCGTCTGCTTGGCAAATCCCAGGCCCGATAAAGGTTATTGAGAGCCTCGGCTGTGCGGCACTCCACCATCGGCAACTCGGAGTCCTGAAGAATCTTCGCGTATTTGACGCCGCTTTTGCGGGTCTTCACGAGGATCCAGTGAATCATCTCCCATTTGATGCTGTCCTTGGCGCCTTCGAGATGGCCCGCTCGATCTGAGCGGTTGATCAGGGTCCGCTTGAGATAGCGGGAAAAGCGCAGCCAATGATTGGAGGTGATGAGGATGGCGCCGGTAGCGCGAGCCAAACGTTGCGGCATCAGGCGCGTATAATTGCCTTCCATGATCCACTGGTCGCGAAGAATGGCCGCGTCGTGAAGGGCAGCGAATTCCGCTTCAGGGCGCTGTTGCCAATCGGTATGGGGCAGATGATGAAGCTGATCGAGATGGATTGTTGGAAAGCCAAGTTTTTTGGAAAGTGCAACCGCCAGGGTTGACTTACCGGCATTGGAAGGGCCGAGCACGACAATGCGCTCGCCAAGGGAATGCAAGGGAAGCATGGGGCACCGGTCGAAAAATTGGGATGGTTTCCAATGGCCGAAGCGAACCACCTTGTCAACGCTTGCGTGTCGTATTTTCATCATTGCGCCATTTACGTGAAGATTGAAACCAAGCCGCGCCATCTGCCGAAAACTGTGATCTGTCCCCTGTTGTCCCAGCCATTTTCTTGACACGCCGACGCTTTCATCCTCAATCGACAGGCTGACAACTGACGGAGGCGAAGGGCGATGGCTGAGGCGAACATCAAGCTGGAGGAGAGCTGGAAAGAGGCGCTGTCTTCGGAGTTCGAAAGCCCCTACATGCAGCAGCTCAAGGCTTTTCTCGTCGAGGAAAAGCAGCGCGGCAAGGTGATATTTCCCCGTGGCAGCGAGTATTTCCGGGCTCTGGATCTGACGCCGCTTGATGAAGTGCAGGTGGTCATCCTTGGACAGGATCCCTATCACGGCTTCGGCCAGGCGCATGGGCTCTGCTTCAGCGTACGCCCCGGCGTGCGCATTCCCCCGTCGCTGGTCAATATCTACAAGGAACTGGAAACCGATCTCGGCATTCCGCCGGCGCGCCACGGCTTTCTGGAAAGCTGGGCGAAGCAGGGCGTGCTCCTGCTTAACAGCGTGCTGACGGTGGAGGAATGGCAGGCAGCGTCGCATCAGGGCAAGGGCTGGGAGCGCTTTACTGATGCGGTGATCCGAAGGGTCAACGACGAATGCGATGGCGTCGTCTTCATGCTCTGGGGCTCCTATGCGCAGAAGAAGGCCGCCTTTGTCGATACCGAGCGCCATCTGGTGCTCAAGGCAGCGCATCCTTCGCCACTATCGGCCCATAACGGCTTTCTTGGCTGCCGGCATTTTTCCAAGGCCAATGCCTATCTGGCCGAGCATGGAAGGGAGCCGATTGACTGGGCGCTGCCGAGCAATCCGGAGGCGCAATGAGGCACAGTCTTCTGGATTGCGCTTTACAGCAGTGAACGATTGGAATTTATCGTTCACTCTTTGAAGACAATCCGTTTGGCGCTTGAGGGCTATCGAAAAGCGACCGACAAGACCATCTTCTGCCCATGAGAAACGCCTGCCGGTGCAGGCGAAACAAGGGGTTTAAGATGCTCAACCAGATCAAAGGTCTTCACCACGTCACCTCGATGGCCGAAGACGCCCGGACCAACAATAAGTTCTTCACCGATACGCTCGGCCTGCGCCGCGTCAAGAAGACGGTGAATTTCGACGCTCCCGATGTCTATCACCTGTACTATGGTGACGAGATCGGCACGCCCGGCACGATCATGACCTACTTCCCGTTCCCGAAGATGGCGCGCGGCCGCCCGGGGACCGGTGAAGTCGGCAATACGGTCTATTCCGTTCCGGAAGGCGCCATCGGCTACTGGACCGAACGGCTCGGCCAGCACGGTGTCGAGGGCTTGAAGGCCGACGAATCTTTTGGCCAGAAGCGCCTGCATTTTGCCGGTCCGGATGGCGACGGTTTCGCGCTCGTCGAGGTCAAGGATGACAAGCGTCAGCCCTGGACGCATAACGGGGTCGATGCCGAGCATGCCATCAGGGGCTTCCATTCCGTTGCTATGCGGCTCAGGGACGAAGGCGCTACTGCCGAGCTTTTGAAGTACATGGGCTACGAGGTGGTCGATACGCATGATGGCATCAAGCGGCTTGCCATTCCCGGCGGCAACGGTGCCGATTATGTCGACCTTGAGACGATGCCAAACATCAATCGCGCGCTTCCGGGTGCGGGCTCCGTCCACCATGTCGCCTTTGCCGTCGAGAATCGTGCAAAGCAGCTCGAAGTGCGCAAGGCGCTGATGGATACCGGCTATCAGGTCACCCCGGTCATCGACCGCGATTACTTCTGGGCGATCTACTTCCGCACGCCTGGCGGCGTGTTGTTCGAAGTCGCCACCAATGAACCCGGCTTCGACCGCGACGAGGATACGGCCCATCTCGGCGAGGCGCTGAAACTGCCGGAACAGCATGCGCATCTGCGTGGCCTGATCGAGCAGCATCTCGAACCGCTGGAAGGCTAATCCAGGAGAAAGATCATGATGGATACGACTTATGTGCACCGGCTGAAGGCCGGTGCACCCGGAAAGCCTGTTTTCTTCACCTTCCATGGCACCGGCGGCGACGAGAACCAGTTCTTCGATTTCGCCACCCGCCTGTTGCCGGGCGCCACCATCATCTCGCCGCGCGGCGATGTCTCGGAATATGGCGCGGCGCGTTTCTTCCGTCGGACGGGTGAGGGCGTCTATGACATGGCCGATCTTGCCAGGGCGACGGAAAAGATGGCGAAGTATGTCTCGGAACTAGCGGCCGAATATGGCGCATCGCAGGTGCTGGGCCTCGGCTTTTCCAATGGCGCCAACATCCTTGCCAACGTGCTTATCGAGCATGGCGATCTGTTCGATGCGGCCGTGTTGATGCATCCGCTGATCCCCTTCCAGCCGAAGGACAATGCCAGGTTGGCTGGCAAGCGCGTGCTGATCACCGCGGGTGAGCGCGATCCGATCGCGCCGGCGCCGGTCACCAAGGCGCTCGCCGATTATTTTGCGCGACAGGATGCTGAGGTCACGCTCGAATGGCATCCGGGCGGTCACGATATTCGCCCCAACGAGATCGAGGCTATCGGCAAATTCCTTGTGCCCTACGCGTAAGCTCCAAAAATGACCAAACGACGCGGCAGACAGCTCCCGCCGCGTGACCTGCTATTTGCCGATGAGGCGCAGCATCGCCTTCGCTTGCGAGGCGGCTGCGAGTTTTCCGTTCTCGTCGAGATAGCCAGTTCCACAGAAGCGGTTGAGATTGGCGAAATCCATACTGTCCGGCAGCGCATGCCTTGTTTCAGCAATGACCATACGCCAGGCGCAGCCGAGCATCTTGTCGGGTTGTATCGCCTCGTCGCAGCCGGTGCTGAGGCATAGGGCGACATGCTTCTGCGCGCGATACCCGCCTGCGATGGCTTCCTCATAATCAGCCTTCCAGCTATCCCTTGTATGTTCGCAGCGAGCCGGATTGCTGCTCTGACTGCATTGCACCGTCTTGTCGACATAGGTTTGCGCCGGCGGCCATAGCGGACCGTCGACCAGGCTGACGCAGCCGCACGCAAACAAGGTGGCTGACAGCAAGCGCAATTGATTCTCCTTCGACAAAGCCGCCGAAACCGTAGAGCGATCGCAAATATGTGCAAGATCAATGTGATCTTGCCAACAGCAACGGGGAGAAGGCGCTCCCTCGACCACCCGCGGCAACGTGTGGCGTGACCTTCCTGCAACCCTTTCCATCTTCCGGCATCCGCGAGCTCCAGCGGCGCAAGCTTTGCTTGTGGGTATCATGCCCGCCCGCTAATGCTCTGCCACTATAGGGCGGGGGGGATTCCATCGTGACGCTGGCGGAACAGCAACAATACAGGCTCGGTGTGATTTATGTGGCCCTTTCGGCGCTCGCCTGGTCGACATCGGGCCTTTTCGTTCGGGCGATCCATGCCGATCTCATGACCATTCTGTTCTGCCGCGGCATCGTCTCCGGCCTCGGCGTTTTCGCGTTGTTCTTCTATATCGAGCGCCGCAACGCCTTTCGCATCCTGCGCTCCATGGGTGGTCCTTCGCTGGCGGCGACGATCTTTTCCACCGCGTCGATGATCAGCGGCATCGGCTCGATCTATTATACGTCGGTCGCCGATGCCATGGTCATCTATGCGACTGTGCCCTTTGTCACCGCGGGGGTCGCTTTTCTCTTCATCCGCGAACGTCCCAACATGAGGACGCTGATTGCCAGTGGCGTTGCCTTCATCGGCGTGCTCGTCATGCTTTCCGGCCATGCAAGTGATGGCGGCAGCTGGCTCGGCAAGGGGCTTGCCGCCGTCATGACGCTGACCGTCGCCTGTCTTGCCGTCGTCATGCGCCAGCATCGCAATGTGCCGATGCTGCCTGCCATGGCGCTTTCCGCCTGGTTGTGTTCCTCCATCACCTTCTGGTTCGCCTCGCCGCTTTCGATCTCCGGACAGGATCTCGGACTGATCATCGCCTTCGGCATTATCCAGAACGCCATGGGCCTCAGCCTCTATACCTTCGGCTCGCGGCTGGTTCCGGCGTCGGATGCCGCCCTGCTGACAGCGCTCGAAGTGCCGCTGACGCCCCTCTGGGTCTGGATGATTTTTGCCGAGCGCCCTTCGACGGCGACGCTCATCGGCGGGCCGATCGTGCTTGCAGCGCTTTTCGGACATATCCTGTTGGAAGTGCGGCGGAATCGAGCAGTGACATCGGCTCAGGCCCACTGACCGACTTGCCCCTTTCATCATAAAATGCTGGTATCGGCACGGTCATCAGGAGTCGGAATCGATGAAAAAGGTCTTCAATCCCGCGTCTGTCCGCCGCCCTTTCGGCAATTACAATCACGGCCTACTGGTGCCGCCCGGCGCCAGCATGCTGGTCACCTCCGGCCAGCTTGGCATCGGTATCGACGATCGCATTCCGGCTGACGTTACCGGCCAGGCCGAAGTATGTTTCAAGGCGATCGGGGCTATCCTTGAGGAGGCTGGCATGGGTTTTGCCGACGTCATCCGCATCGGCGGTTTCGTGACTACGCGCGAGGATTTTCCCGCCTATATGGCCGTGCGGGACCGCTATATCCAAAATCCTGCACCGGTCTCCACCTTGCTGATCGTCGGCGGGTTTACGCGGTCCGAGTTTCTGGTCGAGGTCGAGGTTACGGCGGCGAAGGTGATGTGATGACGGCCGGTCATCCTGAGCGTCCGGCCGATCCGTCGATGCCGCGCATTCAGGGGCTTTACGAGACGCATCTGACGGTTGCCGATCTCCAGCGCTCGATCGCCTTCTATCGCGATGTCCTGAAGCTCGAAGTCGGGAAGGTCATCGAGAGCAGAAATGTTGCTTTCCTCTGGATCGACGATAAACGGATGGGCATGCTCGGCCTTTGGGAAACAGGCAGCTCCCCTCTCAAGATGCGTCTCCATATCGCGTTCAGAACGTCTCTCGCCGATGTAATCGGCTCCGCCGCCGCATTGAAGGCTCATGGTGTTCAGCCGAAGGGTTTCAATGGCGAGCCGCTCGATGAGCCGGTCGTTGTCGGTTGGATGCCGGCCGTCTCGCAATATTTTTCGGATCCCGACGGACATTCGATCGAATTCATCCATGTGCTTGAAGAGGCGGCCGATCCGGATTTCGGCGTAAAGCCCTATTCACAGTGGCTATCGCGGCCAAAGCCGGCGGCTTGACCGGTACAGGCGGGACCTCCCTTTAACTGGCTTTTCGTCGGCTTGCTAATGGTCTAAGCGAAGAGGATACGAGCTATACCTGCGATACTGCCAGTTCCAGGGCGCGCAGAAGCGTGGAAGGCCAACATGACGCAGAATATCTACGACAATCCGGGCTTTTTCGAAGGCTATAGCCGCCTACAGCGATCCATCGACGGGCTGGCGGGCGCGGCCGAATGGCCGGCCATCCGTGCCTTGATGCCGGACATGAAGGGTCTCGATGTCGTGGATCTCGGCTGCGGTTTCGGCTGGTTCTGCCGTTGGGCGGTCGAGCAGGGGGCGGCCAGTGTATTGGGGTTCGATGTCTCGGAAAAAATGTTGGAACGTGCGCGGGCGGAAACGGAGGATACGCGGGTTCGCTACGATCGCGTTGACCTGGAGCAACTTCAGCTTCCGAAAGCGAGCTTCGATCTCGTCTACAGTTCACTCGCCTTCCATTATATCGAAGGCTTTGCCGGACTGCTGACGACGATCCGTCAGGCGCTGAAGCCGGGCGGTCGGATGATCTTTTCAATCGAGCATCCGATCTATATGGCGCCCCGACGGTCGGAATGGCTTGATGACGCCGACGGCGGCAAAATCTGGCCGCTCAGTGCCTATCAAATCGAGGGGCCACGCGTGACGAACTGGCTCGCCGAGGGCGTCGTCAAGCAGCATCGCACCATGGGTACGACGCTCAACCTGTTGATCGAGTCCGGCTTCATCATTGCCCATGTCGAAGAATGGTCGCCGAGCGATGAGGATCTTGCAGCCCATCCGGAATGGGCAATCGAGCGCGAGCGGCCGATGTTTCTCCTGATTTCCACTCGGACCTGAGGCATCCCCAGCATGCCGCCGCAGCGTAGAAGCCCGAGGCGATCAGTTTTTCTTTTTGTTGATAGATTTTATAGAAAATTAATTGCTCGCGAAGGGCTACTTCCGCAAAATGTCGTTTCTTGAGGCGCATGCTCCCCATCGATAATGTGAGGCTATCTGCGCAAGTTAAGGAAGAGTGCGATGAACATGAAAACTTCCGTGGCAATCGAGAAGGCGGTGCCTGTCGCCGATCCCGACATTGCGCGCACCGAGTTTCGCAATGCCATGGCGCGGATGGCGGCGGCAGTGAACATCGTCACGACCAATGGCCCTGCGGGGATCGCCGGCTTTGCGGCGACCGCCGTCTGCAGCGTTACCGATAACCCGCCGACCCTGCTCGTCTGCCTCAATCGTGGCGCTTCCGTTCATCCCGCCGTCATGCAAAACGGCGTGCTCTGCGTCAACGTGCTGTCGGAAGCGCATCAGGACCTGTCGCGGCTTTTCGGCGGCAAGACCCCGGTTGCCGAACGCTTCGCCGGTGCCTCCTGGTCGGAACTATCGACAGGCGCGCCGGTGCTTGAGGATGCTCTTGTCTCCTTCGATTGCCGCATCGTCCGCCAGGCCGACGGCGGAACGCATGATATCCTGCTCTGTGAAGTCGATGCTATCCGTCAACGTGATGAGGGGCAGGGGCTTATCTACTTCGACCGGACCTATCATTCTGCGGGTCGTGCCGAGTAAGCCGGTTTTCTTGTCGTTTCACGCCAGAAAGTTTTCGATCGCCTGCAGGACCTGGGCAGGGTGTTCACGATGCGGCGAATGTCCGGTATTCGGCAGGATATAAGCCGATCCGCGTCCGGCCGCGATCCGGTGGGGATGAGCCTCGGAGCCATACTCGTCACGCTCGCCGTGAATGGCAAGCACCGCGCAACGGAGTTTTTCAAGGGCCGGATCGAGCGACCAGCCGGCACGTTCGGGAGTAAGCCACGTATCGATCCATGCATGCAGCACCCAATCGGTCTTACCGCCGTGATACTTTTCAAGCCGGGCGAAGGTCTCGGTCGATCTGAAATCCTGCTGTGCGATCCTGATGCCTTGCAGGGTTCTCTCTTCCACGAAAGCCTGCGCTGCGATGGTGATAACGGCCTGGCAGCGGTCGCTAAAACGTGCTCCTGCTTCCACCGCCATGCCGCCGCCGACGCTATGCCCGCAGGCAACGAACTCTTGAACGGAAAACTGCTCGCATAGCAACGGAACGGCCTGCTCGGCCTCCAGGGCCACGAAATTCTGCTGCAGAACGTCGATGCGAGCATCGGAGCGACCGAAGCCTAAGCGATCATAGGCGATCACCTGACGGTTGAGGGAAAGAGCGAGCTGTTGTGGAAAATCCCTCCAGAGCGCGATGCATCCGAGGGAATCATGAAACAGGATGATCGGCGGCAGGAAGGTCTCGGCATGCGGTGTCCATGATTTGGCATAGAGGCGCCTGCCGGGGATTTCGATCCAGTGTTCCGTTTCGACGATGCCTGCCATTTCGCTCAATAGTTTTCCTGATACCACTCGACGAAGCGCTTCACGCCTTCATCGACTTCGATCTGCGGCCTGAAGCCGGTCAGCGCCACCAGCAGATCCGGGACGGCATAGGTATTGTGTACGTCGCCGGGTTGCATGGGCAGCATCTTGCGGATCGCCTTCTTGCCGAGCATCGTCTCGATGGTTTCGACGAAGCTCATCAGCCCGACGGGCTGGCCGCCGCCGATATTGACTACCCGGAAAGGGGCATTCTTCGAGAGAGTGTCGATGACCGTCTCCGACACGATCCGGTTTTCCTCCGACGGCACGACGCCGATGAGGCGCACGATGCCTTCAACGAGATCGTCGATATAGGTGAAATCGCGGCTCATCTTGCCTTCGCCGTAGATTTCGATCGGCCTGTCGTTGCGGATGGCATCGACGAATTTGAACAGCGCCATGTCCGGACGGCCCCAGGGGCCATAGACCGTGAAGAAACGGAAAGCGGTCGTTGGTATGTTGAAGAGATGGGCGTAGCTGTGCGCCATCAGCTCCATGCTCTTCTTGGTCGCCGCATAGATCGTCATCTGCTCGTCGGCCTTGTCGCTTTCGGCAAAGGGGATCTTTTCGTTGGCGCCATAGACCGACGAGGTGGAGGCAAGCAGCAGGTGCTTCGGCTGCAGGTTTTTCGCCAATTCCAGGATGTTGAACGAACCGACAAGATTGGAATCGACGTAGGAACGCGGATTTTCGAGGCTATAGCGGACGCCGGCCTGTGCGGCGAGATGGACGATCACATCAGGTTCGGCGAGTTCGGCGGCGCGATCCAGCGCTGCCTTGTCTTCCAGCATGCCAGTGACGGCCTTGAAGCCGTTGGAGCGGGCGAGAATGGCTGTACGCTTTTCCTTGAGCTTGACGTCGTAGTAGGGCGTCATGCCGTCGAAACCGACGACGAAATGTCCCTCGTCAAGCAGGCGCCTGGCAAGGTGGAATCCGATAAAGCCGGCGGTGCCGGTGATGAGATAGCGCATTGATCGGCCTTTGCTTAAAGCATTTCGAGGAAAGGTGCGTAGGGGTTTTCCGTTCGGAATGCGTAGACGCTCTAAAGTGTGTCGTCGCTCGAGGGTCTGCCGACGCTTGTATAGGCAAAGCCGTGCTTTGCGACCTCGTCATGGCGATAGATATTTCTGAGGTCGACGAGGACCGGAGCCTTCATGATGGATTTGAGCCGGACAAAATCCAGCGCGCGGAACTGGTTCCATTCCGTCACGATGACGAGCGCATCGGCACCGCGTGCGGCGCTATAGGCATCCTCGGCATAGGCGATGTTGTCGATCACCTGGCGGGCATTCTCCATGCCTTCGGGATCGTAGCCAGTCACCGTGGCGCCGGCATCCTGCAGCGTCTGGATGATCGAGATGGCCGGGCTGTCACGCATGTCGTCGGTATTCGGCTTGAACGTCAGACCGAGGACAGCTACCGACTTGCCCCTTATATCGCCGCCCATGGCCGTGACGACCTTGCGCCCCATGGCGCGCTTGCGGTTGTCGTTGATCGATACGGTCGTTTCGATCAGGCGCACAGGGCTGTCGTAATCCTGAGCCGTCTTGGCGAGTGCCAGCGTATCTTTCGGGAAGCAGGAGCCGCCGTAGCCCGGGCCGGCATGCAGGAATTTTGAGCCGATGCGGCCGTCTAGGCCGATGCCGCGCGAGACTTCCTGCACATTGGCGCCGACCTTCTCGCAGAGATCGGCCATCTCGTTGATGAAGGTGATCTTCATGGCGAGGAAGGCGTTGGCGGCGTATTTGATCAGCTCCGACGTGCGGCGGGAGGTAAAGAGCAGCGGCGCCTGGTTGAGGTATAGCGGCCGGTAGACTTCGGTCATGACGCCGCGGGCGCGTTCGTCGTTGAGGCCGATGACGATGCGGTCGGGACGCTTGAAATCCTCGATGGCCGCACCTTCACGCAGGAATTCCGGATTGGAGACGACAGCGACATCGGCTTGCGGATTGGTTTCGCGGACGATGCGCTCCACTTCGTCGCCGGTGCCGACCGGTACGGTCGACTTGGTGACGATGACGGTGAAGTCCTTGACGTGCTCGGCAATTTCGCGAGCAGCGGCATAGACATAGGAGAGGTCGGCATGGCCGTCGCCGCGCCGGGAAGGGGTGCCGACCGCAATGAAGACGACATCGCTTGCGGCAACGCTCGTCTCTACATCAGTAGTGAAGGAGAGGCGGCCGGCTCGCACATTGTCGGCAACGAGCTGTTCGAGGCCCGGCTCGAAGATCGGTATTTCGCCGCGCTTGAGAGCCTCAATCTTGCTCGTATCCTTATCGACGCAGATGACCTCATGGCCGAAATCGGCAAAGCAGACACCCGATACAAGCCCTACATAACCTGAGCCGATCATCGTGATGCGCATGAAACTTCAATCCTTTTGCTGGCGCCGGGCGTCGCGTTGAAATGCAACGGCGGCATAGGCGATCATCTGCGTATATACACAGGATCGCGAGCGGCGCCTATATGCGATGCCGGCTTTAAGAGGATTGCAGCAGAAGTGTCACGGAAGCTTCGTCGACCTCCGGCATGCGCGATCATCTTGTTTTTCAAGTGAAACGAAGCCTTTGCACTTTAAATCTATGATAGCCTATTGCTTGTGATTGGCAGCATGTTGCCACATGATGAATTGGGTGCGGTCGTGCGGCAGGGCGGCGGCGATATATGGGCGGTTCGGGACTTTTGCATGAAATCGACTTTTGCCGTGCGGACAATGCGGGCTGGCGAGCTAGAGCTTGCTCTGGAATGGGCTCGGCAAGAAGGCTGGAATCCGGGCATTGACGACGCACAGGCCTTCTGGGAGGCGGACCCGGCCGGCTTTCTGATCGGCGCCATCGGCGAGGTTCCCGTCGGTTGCATATCCGTCGTCCGCTATGGCGAGGCTTTCGCTTTCCTCGGTCTTTATATGCTTCATCCCGAGTTTCGCGGGCGGGGATATGGCAAGCAGCTCTGGAACAAGGGCATGACGCTTGCCGGCAATCGCGTCGTCGGGCTGGATGGGGTCGTCGCACAACAGGAAAATTACCGGCGGCACGGTTTCGAGATGGCCTATCGGACGCTCCGCTATGGCGGTATCCCCAAAGTACCTGAGGTGGATGAAGTGCAGGCAAGGCAGGTGACGCCCGTCGCGGACGGCAAGCTCGAGGCGCTGGTGCACTATGATGCTGAAATTTTCCCCGGCTTGCGTCACTCCTTTATCCGGGCCTGGTGCGGCGCTCCTCAAAGACGGGCATCATTCATCGTCGGTGGTGGTAGCAGGGTTCGCGGTTACGGCACGATCCGCCGCTGTTTCGAGGGTTACAAGATCGGTCCGCTGTTTGCCAACAAGCCGGAGGTCGCGCTTGCATTGATGAGCAAACTGCTTGCCAAGACCAATGGGCAGTCGGTCTCTCTTGATGTGCCGGTCGATAATGTGCAGGCGATCAGGCTTGCGGAAGATTGCGGTCTGTCTCCGGTATTTGAGACGGCGCGCATGTATCGCGGCAAAGCACCGGAAATCCCGCTCGATCGCGTCTTCGGCGTCACCACGCTCGAGCTTGGTTAGCTGCTCTTGATCCAGCGCCGTGCGAGGCCTTAACGATGGCGTTGCCCTAGCGGTCAAGCCGAGTTTTGATGAGCAGGGATCGCCTTCGGAGAGGGCCGTTGAAAGGCCATCGGAACTGCGACAGGGGAAAAATCCTGTTGGAGGCGCTGATTCGTCATGCAAAAAGCCGAATCTCCTGAGACAACAGGGTCGCTTTCCCAAAAACAAAGCTTTATAGATGCGCGGGTTTGAGCAAGGCGCGCCGCCGCGCGCAGGAAGCGGGATTGGATAAATGGCGAATGTTGTAGTGATCGGCTCGCAATGGGGTGACGAAGGCAAGGGCAAGATTGTCGACTGGCTTTCGGAACGCGCCGATGTGATTGTACGCTTTCAGGGCGGTCATAATGCCGGTCATACGCTTGTTGTCGACGGTGTCAGCTACAAGCTTGCGTTGCTGCCCTCCGGGCTCGTGCGCGGCAAGCTCAGCGTCATCGGCAACGGCGTGGTCGTCGATCCCCATCACTTCGTCGCCGAAGTGGAAAAGCTGCGCGCCCAGGGAGTTGCCGTTACCCCTGACGTGCTGCGTATTGCCGAAAACGCGCCGCTGATCCTGTCGCTGCACCGCGATCTCGATGCCATGCGCGAAGACGCTGCTTCCAATAGCGGTACGAAGATCGGCACGACGCGCCGCGGCATTGGCCCGGCCTATGAGGACAAGGTCGGCCGCCGCGCCATTCGCGTCATCGACCTTGCCGAACCGGAAACGCTGCCCGCCAAGATCGACCGACTGCTGACGCATCACAACGCGCTGCGCCGCGGCATGGGCGTCGACGAAATCTCCTTTGACGCCCTGCACGAGGAACTGAGCTCCGTTACGGAGCATATTCTTCCCTATATCGATCAGGTCTGGCGCCTGCTCGACGAGCAGCGCAAGGCTGGTGCCCGCATCCTTTTCGAAGGAGCGCAGGGCGCTCTCCTGGACAATGATCACGGCACCTATCCGTTCGTGACCTCGTCCAACACGGTCGCCGGTCAGGCCGCTGCCGGCTCGGGTCTCGGCCCGACGGCGCTCGGCTATGTGCTTGGCATCACCAAGGCCTATACGACCCGCGTCGGCGAGGGACCTTTCCCCTGCGAATTGCATGACGAGATCGGCAAGCATCTGTCGACCGTCGGCCGCGAAGTGGGCGTCAATACCGGCCGTCCGCGCCGCTGCGGTTGGTTCGATGCCGTACTGGTGCGCCAGACCGTCAAGACTTCCGGTATTACCGGCATTGCGCTTACCAAACTCGACGTGCTCGACGGCCTGGACGAGCTGAAGATCTGCGTCGGTTACAAGCTGGACGGCAAGGAAATCGATTATCTGCCGGCAAGCCAGGCAGCGCAGGCCCGCGTCGAGCCGGTCTACATCACGCTCGAGGGCTGGAAGGAATCGACTGTCGGCGCCCGCAAGTGGGCCGATCTGCCGGCGCAGGCGATCAAATATGTGCGTCAGGTGGAAGAGCTGATCGGCGCGCCTGTGGCGCTGCTTTCAACCAGTCCGGAGCGCGAGGACACCATACTTGTGACCGACCCCTTTGAGGGCTAGAGTTGCGTATCTATGACGAATCCCGGCCCGGCTGCACACCGGGCATCATGAGAAAGTACTGATGGCGGATTTTGTAGCAGTTATTCGACGGGCCGTTGACGGCCTGACGGACAATACTCCCGAAATGCGGGTCAAGGTTTACGATCGAGCTCGCGGTGCCGTGCAACGGCAGCTCGAGAGCATGAAGCCGCGCCCGCCCGAGGAAATGCTGCGTCGCCAGCTCGACAAGCTTGAGGCAGCGATCGTCGAGGTCGAGGCCGAACATGCCGAGGCTTTGCCGGGCGGCGAGGAGCCGCCGGTTGCGGAAGCGCCCGCGCCGCATGAAGAGGTCGCTTCCGAGCCCGCTCACGACCATCATGAGCCTGAGGAAGCCCATGCCGAGCCGCATGAGGAAGAGCCTGCGCCGGCACCGGCCGAGGTTCATGCCCATGAGGAGCCGGACGCTGTTGCTCCGGTCGAGGAAGAGCCGGCTTATGAGGCGCCGGCCGCGCACGTCGAAGAGCGGCATGCGCAGGAACACGAGTCCATTGAGGAATGGAGCGAGCCGCAGCCGTCAGACGAGCCTTTTGCTCCGGCTGCCGAGCATGTCGGCGCTGAACATCATGCCAAGGCTCACGAGGAACCGGCCCCTGAGCCAGTTTACCATGAGGAGCCGCAGAGACATTGGGAAGGGCCGCAACAGCATGCGGAGCCGCACCATGTGGAAGAAGCGCCGGCAGTCGCTGCAGCAACCGCGCCGCATGTGCCGCCAAGGCCGGTTGACGATGTCATAAGCCAGGTCGAGCAGATCTGGGCCGAAGTGGATGCGCCTGCCTCCAACACTACGCCCGAACCGGAGACGGCCCGTCATACCGACCCGGTCATGCCGGCCGCAGCTTTCACGGAAGCGCCCTTTGGCCAACCGGTCGAAGGACCGGTCAATTCCAAGGCACCCGCCGTCAACACGGGCTTTACCTGGGACGCGGATGTTTTCGAGGAAATGCAGCCGGCATCGGCGGTTTCCAAGCCCGCGCAGCAGCCAGCTCGGCAAATGCCCGAAAATGCCTTCGATGATGTCGATCTCTTTGCGGATGTGCATCCGTCCAGGAAAGCGGCGTCCGAAGCCGATGCAACCAATGACGGCTGGCGCGAACTCAAGGAGCTTGCTGGCTTCGACAAACGCGCTGAAGACGACCGTGGCGATGGCCCCGCCGTTCCGCCCGATCTCGATCAGGCGATGGCGGCGAAGCTGCAGGGCCGCAGCTTCCGCATGGAGCCGAAGCGTCGCCGGATCAATGTTACCGGTATCATCGTCACGCTCGTCGGTCTTGCCGTTGTTGGAGGCGGTGGCTACGCAGCTTGGCTGAACCGCGACGCACTCAACAATATGGTGACGAAGCTCGTCAGTTCCGCACCGAAGAATGCGACGGCACCCTCGACGTCGGATACGGCCAGCAGCAATACGCCGAACAACGGCAATGCTGCAGCCCCTGCCCAGCCGACGACCGCGCCCCAGCAGACCAATACGGCCGCTCAGCAGCCGGGTGCCGCTGCCGGCAAAACGGATACCGCAGCATTGGCCAGCGATCCGAATACGGTCAATACGAAGTTCACGCAGCGTCTCCTGGCGAATGGTACCGAAGAGGATAAAGGCCCCGCTCCAACCGGGCAGCCCGGCGTCGTTGAAGGCAAGTCCGTAGCTGAACAGAATGTTGCCTCTGCGGCACCTGCCGCGACGGCAACGCCGCCGGCCGCCAACAATGCCGGCGCGGCTGCTCCACAGACCCAAGCGCCCGCAACCGCTGCACCGAATACGCCATCCGCCTCGACGGATCAGCAGGCACCTGCCGCCAACCAGCAGCAACAGGCGGCCGCCAACCAGCCGCCGCCCGTGACGCAGCAGACGGCTCCGGCAACAGACGGACAGAAGGTTTTCCTCTATGAGGAGCGCCTCGGCCAGACGTCGCCCACGGCCTTCCAGGGCACGGTCAGCTGGTCGCTGCAGGAAGGCAAGGGGGCCGACGGCCGACCGGAGCCTTCGGTGCAGGGTCTCATTACCGTTCCGGATCGCGGCCTGACTGCGACGATCACAGTTTCGCGGAACTCGGATTCCTCGCTGCCGGCCAGCCATCTGATCGAGCTTGCCTTCCAGGTACCGCCGAATTTCGAAGGCGGCGCGATCGACAACGTTCAGCGCGTCGCACTGAAGGCGACCGAGCAGGATCGCGGCGATGCGTTGATCGCGGTTCCGGCCAAGGTTACCGACGATGTCTATATGGTGGCGCTCAACGATTTCCCGGATGCGCGCAAGACCAATCTCGATCTGTTGAAGAGCCGCAACTGGATCGATATTCCGGTGGTCTATCGTAACGGTCGCCGGGCGCTGTTGACCATGGAAAAAGGCCCGACCGGAACGGATGCCTTCAACAAGGCGATTTCGGAGTGGCAGGCGCTTGGCGGCGTCGCCTCTAGCGGCCAGTAAGCCAGCGGACATCTATGGATATGGAAAAGGCGGGCTTTTGGCCCGCCTTTCTTTTATCGGTCAAAATCTTCTGTGAAGTAAACGTTACGCAGTTGCTTCAACAACGCGCAGAGCTTTGGCACGTTCCAGCGCATCCTTCTGGACGGCTTCCTGCACCTTTTCGAAGGCGCGAACCTCGATCTGACGCACGCGTTCGCGGCTGATGTCGAACTCGGACGACAGATCCTCCAGCGTTACCGGTTCCTCGGCGAGGCGGCGTGCCTCGAAGATTCGGCGTTCACGGTCGTTCAGCACGCCCATGGCGCGCGCTAGCATGCGGCGGCGGGTATCGAGCTCGTCCTGTTCGATCAGCACGTCTTCCTGGCTGTCGTGATCATCGACGAGCCAATCCTGCCACTGGCCGGAATCACCTTCGGAAGCCTTTATCGGTGCGTTCAGCGAAGCGTCGCCGGACAGGCGGCGGTTCATCGAAACGACCTCTTCCTCCGAGACGTTCAGCTTGGTGGCGATCTCGGTGACATGCTCCGGCTTCAAATCGCCGTCATCGATGGCCTGGATGCGGCCCTTCAGGCGGCGCAAGTTGAAGAACAGGCGCTTCTGGTTGGCCGTCGTGCCCATCTTCACCAGCGACCACGAGCGCAGGATATACTCCTGGATCGAGGCCTTGATCCACCACATGGCATAGGTTGCCAAACGGAAACCGCGTTCCGGGTCGAACTTCTTGACGGCCTGCATCAGGCCGACATTGCCTTCAGACACGACTTCGCCGATCGGCAGGCCATAGCCGCGATAGCCCATAGCAATCTTCGCCACAAGGCGCAGATGGCTGGTGACGAGCTTATGCGCAGCCTGACGGTCGGCATGTTCCGCGTAGCGCTTGGCGAGCATATACTCTTCCTGCGGCTCCAGCATCGGGAACTTGCGGATTTCGTCGAGATAACGATTGAGGCCGGCTTCTCCGGCAGCGATGGACGGTAAGGTATTACGGGCCATGATCTTGCACCCTCCTATTCGAAATTTGGTTCCTTCTGGGGGCGTATTTTGAGCGCCTTCTGCGAAGCGGACCAAGGCGTACGGGTCCTGGGACCCCGCACTTAACCAATGTAAAGATAAGTACGGCGAAACGGTGATTCAAGGATGTGGTCACGCAAGTGTTATCTCGGCGTGACCGCAGGTCTCGCCGGAACATCGCCCTTGGGATTATCCTCCCGAACAATCCAGCGCCATGCGGCATGACCATTTCGACCTCCCAAACGCAGTCGCGTTTTCGGTCAGCACAGGCGCTCGGACATCGGTCCTTCATACGCGATATTATAGGGCGGAAGGGGACGGACGTCCAGTCATTGTGATGTTCGGCGCCTATCCTCTGAGCGCCGCCGCCAGTTCTTCCATATCCTCAGGCAAAGGTGCCTCGAAATGCATGACTTCGCCAGTACGTGGATGTTCGAATTGCAGCATATAGGCATGCAGTGCCTGGCGCGTGAAGCGATGGACGGCCTGTTTTGCGGCTTCCGGCAGGAGATTGGCCTTAGTCTTGAAGCCACCGCCGTAAACGGCATCGCCGAGCAGCGGGTGGCCGATATGCGCCATATGCACGCGGATCTGGTGCGTTCGGCCGGTTTCCAGATGGCACTCGATCAGTGAGGCAAGCGCGGTCGCGTCCGGTGTCTCGTGAAAGCGCTCCAGCACCTCGTAATGCGTGATCGCCTCGTCGGCATCCTGCGAATCCGGGCGCTTGACGGCGCGGCGCGTGCGGTCGCTGCTTGACCGGCCGAGAGGGGCATCGATGGTGCCGACGAGTTGGCGAGGGCGTCCCCAGACGATTGCCTGATAGGCACGCTCGAGCGAAGTCGTGCGGCCGTGATCGGCAAATTGTAAAGAGAGATGTCGGTGAGCCACGTCATTCTTGGCGACGACCATGACACCGGTCGTATCCTTGTCCAGCCTATGAACGATGCCCGGGCGGCGGACGCCGCCGATGCCGGAAAGGCTGTTGCCGCAATGATGGATCAGCGCGTTGACCAATGTTCCGGTCCAATTGCCTGCGCCGGGATGAACAACCAGCCCTGCCGGCTTGGAGATGACGATGACATCGTCGTCCTCGTAGAGCACGTCGAGCGGGATATCTTCGCCCTGCGGCGTCGGATCTTCCGGCTCGGGTAGGGTGATCTCATAGACGTCGCCGGGGCGCACCTTGCGTTTGGCGTCTGTCACCGCAGCGCCCTTGAGCGTAACGGCGCCCTCCTTGATGAGCCCTTGCACGCGGCTGCGGGAAAATTCCTCGCCGATCTCGGCCGTCAGCCAGGAATCGAGCCGTCCTTCAGCATTTTCATCGGCGGTTAGGACTTTTCTATTGTCCGCGGCTTCTTTAAAGGGGTCGCTCAAACATATTCTCCGGCGCACAAAGCGCTCTACTGGAAGCAAGGACGCATCGATGACGAATCTCGAGCCAGACGATCAAGAGGAAAAGCCCCTCGATCCGGCCCTGGAGAAAGTCCGACGCAAGATGATCCGCCTGCAGATCGTCTCTGCGGCCGTCATGGTGGTGAGCCTTATGGCTGTCTTCGGCGCCGTTGTCTACAAGACGATGAAACCGGCGGCCAAGCCTGCGGGCCAGGCGGCGACGGGCATCCCGTCCGACGCCCCGCTTGCCGTGACGGCTCTATTGCCGGCGGGCTTTACGGTGCAGTCCACGGCGCTGTCGGGCAATCAGGTGCTGTTCTACGGCACGCTTGCCAGCGGCCAGCGCCAGGCCATAGTCTTCGATTACGGTATCGGCCGCATCGTGGCGACCATATCGCTGCCGAACTGACGGCTTCATGATGACGGGCGCGCGGCTGATCGAGATTACGCATCCCGACGATCCGCGTATCGCCGAATTCCGTAATATCCGCGAACGCGATCTGACGGGTCGAGAGAACCGCTTCATAGCGGAAGGGACTGTCGTGCTGCGGCTTCTCGCCGGCGTGCATGCGGCGGCCGGAGATTTCCTCGCTGAGAAAGTGCTGTTGCTCAAAAACCGTGTAGCTGGCCTCAGCGATATCATCGACACCTTCCCATCGGACGTCCCGATCTATGTCGCCGAAGCTGAGGTACTCGACGGTATTGTCGGCTTCCATCTCCATCGCGGTGTTCTGGCGCTGGGGCGTAGAACAGCGGAAGATGAGACGAGCGGTCTATTCGATCGCCTTCCAAAGCAATCGCTCGTGCTCGTCGGCTGTGGCATTTCCAATCATGACAATATGGGCTCGATGTTCCGCAATGCCGCAGCCTTCGGCGCCGCTGCCGTGCTGCTGGACGAAAGCTGTTGCGATCCGCTCTATCGCAAGGCTTTGCGGGTTTCGGTCGGCTCGATCCTGACCGTGCCCTATCGGCGGCAATCAGGCAGCGTTCAGCTGCTTGCGGGGCTTGCCGAGCGCGGATTTGCGATCTGGAGCCTGTCGCCGAGAGGTGCGGTCGATATTCGCAATGTCCCGGCTTCGGAGCGCATGGCGCTCGTGGTCGGCACGGAAGGGGATGGCTTGCCCGAAAGCATTCTCTCCGCTTTCGGCAGCGTGCGGATTCCGCAGGCGCCGGGATTGGATAGCCTCAATGTCGCAACGGCGAGTGGTATCGCCCTTTTCGAGATGGCCGCGAAGAACGGGCGCATCTAAGCAGATTGCACCTTAGAGCTCAGGGGTGCTTCGGCAGTATGGCGGCGACGCGGTCGGCGAGGCTGATGCGGGCGCCGGGTTCGGCGGGCTCCCGATCCTTGGGCAGCAGATTGAAGATCGGCGAGCCATCTCCTTCCTTGAGTGCCGTCAGGGCGACCATGTTGGCGGCGATCTTGGCGATTTCCTCGCGCATGGCATCGTCATGGGCCGGCGTGCGGGCTTTCAGCAGGCGGTCCGACAAGGCGGCGGCTCGGTTGCGAACCTCTTCTGTCATCAGAGCGATTTCATCTTCCACTGTTCGTTCCGGTTCCATTGCCTGCGGCGGCTCGGTTATGGCAGGCTGTTCATCTGCTTTGCTCTCGACTATCGATGCGGCAGCGAGTTTCGGTGTTTTTGCCGTCTTCCTCGGCGGCGTGAGGCCGGCGGAACGCAGCGCCTTGCCGGCTTCCTTCGATTCCTTGATGGCTGCTTCCAGCCGCTCCCTTAGGCGGACGACGTCCTGCGCGTGGCGCTCGATCGCGGTTTCCTTGTCGGCATTGCCGGCGATCTCGCGGTTGAGCCGTTCTTCGAGACGCTTGTTCTTGTCACTTTCCTGACGCAGCGATTGTTCGGCATCCGTTGCGCGCAGGTTTGCCGCATTCAGATCCTGACGCAACGTATCGCGCTCGTCGCGCAATGTGTTGATGCGCAGCTTCAGGCTCTCGATTTCGGTTTCGCGGGCTGCCAGATCGATCCTGAGATTATCGGCATCGGCACCCATTTTCGTCATCCGTTTGCGCAAGCTGTCGATATCCGCTTCTTTCTCCGCGTTGGCCTGTTCGGCGGCGTGGATGCTCGATTTCAGCTGACTGATATAGCTCTCTTCATGGCGCAGGCGCGAGCGCAGTTCGCCTGCCTCCACCTCCAGATCGTCGATGCGTGTCTGTAGTTCCGAGCTTGCGGCGGAAAGACGGCTTGCTTCCTGCTGAAGCTTGCCGTTCTGAATCTGCAGCGCAACGGTCTTATCGCGTTCCTGCGTCAGAGCATGTTCTGTCCGCGCGTTTTCGGCCGCGAAAAGCGCGCGTGCCATGTCCTTTTGCGCACGCACTTCCTGCGGGCTCAAGGGCATGGTCGCCTTCAGACGTTTCTCTGTGAACCAGACGATGCGACGATGGATTGCCGGCGCTATGAGAAAGACCAGTAAAGCGGCCGTCAGAAAGCCCAATCCGAACAAGAGAGCAAATTGAATCACGACGCAGCCAGTATCCTGGAGTTATGTTCGATCTTGGTAAAATGATTAATCATGGGTTAGCCATGCGGGCAAGCATTTAACGCGGATATGGTTTATCGGCGCGGGGACGAATTTACGGAAAGAAAAGGCCCGCAACTGAAGCGGGCCAAGGCGTGCGCTGCTTGGGAGATCGTATCAGAGATCGGTTCAGAAAGGATTCCAGGTCGGGTTCGGCGTGACCTTCAGATAACCCATGTTGATGCCGAGGCGTGCGCCAAGGCCGGTGCGGATCGGAACGAGCACGATATTGTTGTTCTTGAGGACCGTCATGCCAAAGCCGGCAACCACGAAGGCCTGGCCGCTGACGCCGCCGAAGCGCGTATAAACGCTGTTGATGCTCGGCAGATCGTAGACCAGCATCATGACGCGGGTGCCCTGGCCGCCATAGTCGAAGCCGAGCGAAGGTCCCTGCCAGTAGAGCGGATGCTCGCCGGCATTTTTCGTGTTCAACTGGCCTTCGCCATAGGTGAGGCCTGCCAGGAACGCGCCTGAGCCTTCCTGGCCAAGGATGTAGCCGTTTGGCAGGCCATATTGCTGGAAGGCCCGCTCGACCACCTTTGCAAGGCCGCCGCTGGTGGAGCCGAAGAAGGAGTGGCCGGCATCGACGATTTCCTGGGCCGAATACTGATTGGTGGGCGCGGCCGCAGCCTGACGGACCGGCAACGCGAAACTCACGAATGCGACAATAGCCAGAATCAGGCCGAGGCCGAGCGTTCTGGTGCCGGGGCTTGGCATTCTCTTCAGGATTTCATAGCGCATGGAAGTCTTCCGTTCATCATGGTCGGTAGTCGGGGCAGGTAAGCACGACGCATTCGAAAAATTGCGCCAAGCACTGCGCACCCTTTATCTCAGACTTTCCACCCCTCCATCGCCGGACGATTCGCGTGCGAAAAAGTCTGATGGTGATGAATGCATTTTGCGTCGATGGTCTTAACAATCGGTTTACCAAATATGGTGTCATTATGGCGCGCGGTACACTGGCTGCGAAACCCTCGAGCAACCTTACCGTGGCAAGGTGGACCTATTCGCTTTGCCCTGTCAGCATTCAGGAGACAATGAATGTCGAAAAATCCCAATCTCGCTCTGACCGGACCGGATCTGGCCGCGCTGCTTTGCAGCCGCGTCTGCCATGATGTGATCTCGCCGGTCGGGGCGATCAACAATGGCCTGGAGCTGCTCGACGAGGGTGGTGCCGACGCCGATGCGATGGATCTGATCCGCACCAGTGCGCTCAACGCATCCGTCCGCCTCAAATTCGCCCGCCTTGCCTTCGGTGCATCCGGTTCGGTCGGCGCCTCGATCGACACCGGCGAAGCGGAACGGGCCGCCAAGGATTTCGCCGCGGCCGAGAAGAAGACCGAGGTCACCTGGATCGGCCCGCGTGCAATCATCGCCAAGAACCGCGTGAAGCTGCTGCTCAATCTCTTCCTGGTTGCCTATGGCGCCATTCCGCGCGGCGGCAATATCGAGGTGACACTCGAAAATCCTGAGTTCGATGCTAAGTTCACGATCGCCGTTAAGGGCCGGCTGATGCGCGTGCCGCCGAAATTCGCCGAGATTTGCTCCGGCACGCTGGAGGAGGCGGTCGACGCACATTCGATCCAGCCCTACTACACGGTGCTTCTTGCCGAGGAGAGCGGCATGGAACTTTCCTACAATGCGACGCCGGAGGAACTGACCTTCGTTGCGACCATGGCTGCTCAAGCCGCGCAATAAGCGGGTCGATCCATCGACGTTTTTGCCCGCAGTCGGTCATCGGCTGCGGGTTTATTATTTCGTGTATCGAAAATTCTGTGCAATCTTGAGGTTGTTCGTGCAATTGATAATGTAACGGTAACGAATCCTTAGCTTGCTGCTCCTATCGTTTCAATTTGAAGCCGACATCGATGATGGCGGCTGGTGCCAGGGAGCTCACACATGCAGCGGTTCATGATAACGGACACGTCGGATGTCGTACGCAAGGTCGGCAAACGAATTTTGTCCGAGCTGGATTTTCTCGTGAGCGAAGCCGGAGACGCGCGCGAAGCGCTGATGCGCTGCCAGGCCGAAATGCCTGACTATCTGATCGTCGATGCCGGCATGGAAGGGGCGCTTGAGCTCATCGCCAGCATCCGCGCCATGCCTGATGGCAAGGATGTGAAGATCTATTACTGCGTAATTGAGGCCGATCTTCGCAAGCTGATGGCCGGGAAGCGCGCGGGTGCGACGGATTTTCTGCTGAAGCCCTTCGATCGCAAGATTCTCACGGCCATCTTCGGCAATCGCGCCGCTGCCGCCTGATTTCAACGAGACACATCGAAACAAGGATAGTCGCCCTTCGAGGCGGCTATTATTTTGCGCTCCATTGAAGCCAATAAAAATCCCGCCTGAAGAGGCGGGATTTCTGTGTGTCGGCAGTAAAGGCGGGGAGGCGGCTCAGGCGCTTTCGGCGAAATCGCTACTGTCGGGCTCGCGCAGCACATAGCCGCGGCCCCAAACAGTTTCGATGTAGTTGGCGCCGCCGGCGGCGTTTGCGAGCTTCTTGCGGAGCTTGCAGATGAAGACGTCGATGATCTTCAGTTCCGGCTCGTCCATACCGCCATAAAGGTGGTTGAGGAACATTTCCTTGGTGAGCGTCGTGCCCTTGCGCAGCGAGAGCAGCTCCAGCATCTGATATTCCTTGCCGGTCAGATGCACGCGCTGGCCGCCGACTTCGACGGTCTTGGCGTCGAGGTTGACGATGAGTTCGCCAGTCATGATCACCGACTGGGCATGGCCCTTGGAGCGGCGGACGATGGCGTGAATACGGGCGACCAGTTCATCCTTGTGGAATGGCTTGGTCATGTAATCGTCGGCGCCGAAGCCGAGGCCGCGAACCTTGTCCTCGATGCCGGCCATGCCGGAGAGGATGAGGATCGGCGTCTTGACCTTCGAGAGGCGCAGCGTGCGCAGCACTTCGTAGCCAGACATATCGGGAAGATTGAGATCGAGAAGAATAATGTCGTAGTCGTAGAGCTTTCCGAGATCCACGCCTTCCTCACCGAGATCGGTGGTATAGACGTTGAAACTTTCGGATTTGAGCATCAGCTCGATGCTCTGCGCTGTCGCGCTATCGTCTTCAATGAGTAGAACCCGCATAATTGTCCCCTTTACCGCCGCCGAAAGGTCGTCAGCCCCTTAACGCGATACCGATCAAATCACTGCTTGATTTGGAAGCTGCCATGTAATGGTTAACAAATTCTGATTCACTCTGGCAAGTCGTATCGAATTTATTAAATAATTTTTCCATTGCACTGTTTTCCAACGACAATCAGTAAAATCGACTCCTAAAGTATCGCATTAACAACCAACGCCAAGTGATTCATCTGACTCACCAATGCCGACATGTCGAATTCCGACCACACCATTTACCGAGCCTTAAATCATTACGCCTATCATTAACGATGCCCGTAAACGAAAGGTTACCAGCGGTAGGCTTTTATTAAGATCGCTGGAAATTTTTTTAACCAAGCCGTCTCAAAGCGGTTCGGCGGACGGGAATATCGAGAGCCGGGGTCTCGCATCACGGGAGTAATGCGTATGAAGTCACGTGAGAGCCTTGTTCGCCTGAAAGAGTTTCAGGTGAACGAAAAACGCCGTCAGCTGCAGCAGCTGCAGATGATGATGGCGGAATTTGACCGTATGACGAAGGAGCTGGAAAGCCAGATCGTCGTCGAGGAGAAGAAGTCCGGCATTTCCGATCCGAGCCATTTTGCCTACCCGACCTTTGCCAAGGCTGCCCGCCAGCGTGCGGACAATCTGCAGGTATCGATCCGGGAACTGCAGGTTCAGGAAGAGGCGCTGGAAAATTCGCTCGAGGAAATGCAGGCCGAATATGCCAAGGCCGCAGCGCTCGAAGAGCGTGATGGTTCGGGTCCGGCGCGGGCACGCGCCTGAGATAGCAATTCCGTCGCTCCTTCGGATCAGGCATCAAGGTGTTGGGGTGCAGGGTCCATCTTCGGAATGTGAAAGGTATAGCGGCGGTACTGAAAGCTGCGCATGACTGGCCGTGACGGGGCCGGCCATGCGCAGCTTTTGCATTTTGAGGAGTAATACGGCCGATTGGACGGATTATTGCCCGTGCCTCAGAGATTGACGACGTCGCGCCAATCTTCATGGCGTTGTGCCTGAGCCTTGAAGAAGGGGCAGAGCGGGATGATCTTCCAGCCGCCGCTCCGCGCTTCCTCAACGGCGTGAAGCGCGAGCGCCTGGCCGACGCCCTTGCCACGCAGAGCATCCGGTACGCCGGTATGGTCGATAATGATCAGCTTCGCAGATGTGCGGGAAAACGTCATCTCCGCCTCATGGCCTTCGACGGTTGCGACATAACGGCCGCCGGATGCGTTGTTTTCGTTGCGGATATCCATGATTTTCTCCCTTGTTGCGTCTTATGCAATAAGGATTGCATGTGCTCCGACATCTGCCAACCTTCGAGATTGTTAACGGATCGTCTTCGTTTAAGTCGATGTCGGAAATACGGATCCGGCGAGCCCTTAGCGCTCCGCGGCCTGGACGCTAGGGGCGGCACTTCAACAAATAATTCGGGCCTCTTTCTCAGAAAAGAGGCCCGAACACAAAGTAAAATAAAGGTGGTGCTGTCGCTGCTGTCAGTGGCGATACTGCTGTATGCGGGTCGTCCGGAGGCCAGCCAGGCCATGGGTATTGATGGACGACTGCCAGGAGAGGAACTCTTCGACGGTCAACGTATAACGTTCGCAGGCTTCTTCCAAGCTCAGCAGACCACCACGCACAGCGGCGACAACCTCTGCCTTACGACGAATGACCCAGCGGCGCGTATTCGGCGGCGGAAGGTCTGCTATCGTCAGCGGGCTGCCATCGGGGCCGATGACATACTTCACTCGGGGACGTATCATTTCGGTCATTGGACTCTCTACACACACTCAAGACCACGTGTGGCACTCTAGCTTGCCACATTTAAAAATTGCCTAAGCACATGGTAAGACTTTGCTAATAATTTTAATCAATGTGGCGAAGTGCTGATTTGCGTATGTTTCGCCTGAGCAAAACGGTCAGAAGCCCCTGTTATTTCAGGGGAAATTGCATTTATTCTATGATTTTTCGTCAGTGAAAACTTACGCTTTTAGGCCGAAATCTCGGCAAGCGCTCTACTGTTCTCCGGCTCGGAAACGGCCCTCAGAACTGTTTTTACTTGCAAAAATAAACTTACGCCGAGACGCTGTGCTTCTGTCCGCCCCAGCAGATGAAGTGCGGATTGGCGAAATCGGCATCTTCGCTCTGGTCAGTCTTACCGTAGGTCAAAAGGCGGCCTTCGATCGTGACCGTCTTGCCGCCCGCCGCCCGCAGCACGGCATCGCCGGCTGCCGTATCCCATTCCATGGTCCGGCCGAAGCGCGGATAGACATCGGCCTTGCCCTCAGCCAGGAGGCAGAATTTCAGCGATGAACCGATCGATGTGCAGCCAGAAACCGCATTGTCCGTGAGGAAGCCTTCGGTCTTGGCGTTGCTGTTGCAGCGGCTGGCGAGCGCGGTCAGCTTGGCCGGAGGTTCGCGCACGGCGATGGTCAGGCGGTCGGCAATGGAAAATTGCTCGTCGACGATCAGTTTGCGGGCACGGCCGGGCTCGCCGGTAAAAGCGACACCGAGCGCCGGCGCATAGACGATGCCGATGATGGGGATGCCATCCTCGACATAGGCGATGTTGACGGTGAACTCGTCACGATGTTCGATGAATTCCCTAGTGCCGTCGAGCGGGTCCACCAGAAAGAAGGCGCGGCCGCGTACGTCCGGAATCTTGCCGGCGGCAACCTGCTCCTCGGCAATGGCGGGGATATGGGGGAAATCGCGTTCGAGGTGCCTGAGGATGATGTTTTCGGCGCGTTCGTCGGCCAGAGTGACGGGGCTCATGTCCTGCTTCAAGGCAACAGCATAGCCGGCACGATAGACCTCCAGAATGGCCTTTCCTGCTTCGAGCGCTGCCTTTTCAAATGTTGCAAGCATGTGCTTCTTCGTCTTCCGCGCGCGATCCGCGCCTGAATTCTCCGGACATTATATATAGGAAGTTGCGATTGCGAAGTTTAGATTTCCGATGTGCCGGCTTGTTTGCCTTAGCGCTTGCGCCAGGGCTTAGCAACAGCGCTCCATGTGGCGGGTTTCACATGCAGGCTTTTTCGCGGGTTGGCAGTGCATTCCTCTCAGAGCAGACACCGTCCATCACTGCGCATTCGGAAAAGAACATGTTCTGTTTGCGAAGCTTTTTCGTACTTTCGGGTCTTGTCGTTTTTATTGCATATGCGAATGTGCCGCCGGTAGTATCGGGATGAATGCATGCGTTATTCGGCTTATCAGCTTCTAAAACAGGCGTTTTCAGGCAATCGCCATTGGCAGCCGGTGTGGCGGACGCCGGAGCCGAAACCACATTATGACGTGATCATCGTCGGCGGCGGCGGGCATGGGCTGGCAACGGCCTATTACCTCGCCAAGGAATTCGGCATTACCAATGTCGCCGTGCTGGAAAAGAGCTACATCGGCTCCGGCAATGTCGGCCGCAACACGACGATCATCCGCTCCAACTATCTGCTACCCGGCAACGAACCCTTCTACGAGTTTTCGATGAAGCTCTGGGAAGGGCTGGAGCAGGATTTCAATTACAATGCCATGGTGTCCCAGCGCGGTATCGTCAACCTGTTCCATTCCGATGGCCAGCGCGATGCCTATGCCCGGCGCGGCAATGCCATGCGCATGCACGGCGTCGATGCGGAACTGCTCAACCGCGAGCAGGTCCGCCGGATGATGCCTTACCTCAACTTCGACCATGCGCGCTTCCCGATCCTCGGAGGCCTCCTGCAGCGGCGCGGCGGTACGGCGCGGCACGATGCGGTCGCCTGGGGTTATGCACGCGGCGCCGACAGCCGCGGCGTCGATCTCATCCAGCAATGCGAGGTGATCGGCATCCGCCGCGAAAACGGCATCGTCACCGGCGTCGAGACCAATCGCGGCTTCATCGGCTGCAACAAGCTGGCGCTTGCGGCTGCCGGCCACACGTCGATCCTCGGCAATATGGCCGATCTGGAACTGCCGATCGAAACGCATGTGCTGCAGGCCTTCGTTTCCGAAGGGTTGAAGCCTGTCATCGACAACGTCATCACCTACGGTGCCGGCCACTTCTATATCTCGCAATCCGACAAGGGCGGCTTGGTCTTCGGCGCCGATATCGACTATTACAGCTCCTACGCCCAGCGTGGAAACCTCGCCACCGTCGAGCACACGATGGAGGAGGGGGTGGCGCTCATTCCCGGCCTGTCGCGCGTGCGCGTGCTGCGTACCTGGGGCGGCGTCATGGATATGAGCATGGACGGTTCGCCGATCATCGATCGCACGCCCATCGAAAATCTTTATCTGAACTGCGGCTGGAACTATGGCGGCTTCAAAGCGACGCCGGCCTCGGGCTTCTGCTTCGCGCATCTGATTGCCAAGGGCGAAAGCCACGATGTCAGCCGCCTTCTGCGTCTTGACCGCTTCGAGCGCGGCTTTGCGATCGACGAAGGCGGCAAGGGTCCGCAGCCGAACCTGCATTGAGGGCACAATACCAATGGCAAGCTTGATCAACTGCCCGCATTGCGGCGTGCGACCCAAGGAAGAATTCTCCATTCGCGGCGCCTCCGTCGTTCGTCCTGCGCCGACGGCGCCGGATGAGGACTGGAATCGTTATGTCTTCATCCGCGACAACGAGCGCGGCCGGATTGAGGAATATTGGCACCATAGCGCCGGATGTCGCCGTTGGCTGGTCGTCAAGCGCAGCAACGTCACCCATGAGGTCTTTTCCGTTACCGATGCCGAGGACAAGGCGAAGGAGGCGGCACGATGACCTCCTATCGTCTGTCGACCGGCGGTCTCGTCAATCGCAGCCGTCCGCTTTCCTTCCAGTTCGACGGCAAGGAGATGAAGGGGCTGGAGGGCGACACACTCGCCGCCGCTCTGCTCGCCAATGACCAGATGCTCGTCGGGCGCAGTTTCAAATATCACAGGCCGCGCGGCATTTTGACGGCGGGCTCGGCCGAGCCGAACGCGCTCGTCACCATCGGCAAGGATGGGCGCACCGAGCCCAATACGCGCGCCACTGTCGCCGAGCTTTATCAGGGCATGAGTGCGGTGAGTCAGAACCGCTGGCCGTCGCTGAAGTATGATTTTGGCTCGGTCAACAGTTTGCTCTCGCCCTTTCTGGGGGCCGGCTTCTACTACAAGACTTTCATGTGGCCGGCTGCCTTCTGGGAGAAGGTCTATGAGCCGATTATCCGTCGCGCTGCCGGCCTCGGCAAGGCGGTCATGGAGGCGGATCCGGATCGTTATGAAAAGGCCTGGGCTCATTGCGATTTGCTTGTGATCGGCTCCGGTCCGGCGGGGTTAATGGCGGCTCTGACCGCTGCCCGCGCAGGCCTGCGTGTCGTATTGGCCGACGAAGGTTTTCGACTTGGCGGTTCGCTATTGTCGGAAAAGCTGACGATTGGCGGTGCTTCTGCCGACGTTTTCGTGCAGGCGACCCTTGAGGAACTACAGACCTTCGAGAACGTCACCTTGATGCCGCGTACCACCGTGTTCGGCTGGTATGACGACAATGTCTTCGGCGCCGTCGAGAAGGTGCAGAAACATGTGGCGATGCCATCGATCGACTTGCCGGCCGAGCGTCTGTGGCGCATTGCCGCCAAGCGCGCCATTCTCGCCTCGGGTGCCGAAGAGCGGCCGCTGGTGTTCGGCGGAAATGATCGTCCGGGCGTGATGATGGCGGGCGCCATGCGCAGTTATCTCAACCGCTATGGCGTGGTTGCCGGACAGAAGGTAGCGGTCTTTACCAATGGTGGCTCCGGCTATCGGACTGCGGCCGATCTCGCCGCGGCAGGCGTCGAGATTTCGGCAATCCTCGATACGCGCGCCGCTTCTGCCGATGCTGTCCCCCAGGGCGTGCGCTTGGTTCATGCGGCAAGCGTCCACGCGACCAAAGGCAAATATCGCATCAGCGGTGTCATTGCAGACCGCGGCGGCCTGGATGAGTTGATCACCTGCGACGCGCTGGCCATATCGGGCGGCTGGTCGCCGATCATCCATCTTGCCTGCCAGCGAGGCGCCAAGCCGGTCTGGTCGGACGAGAAGCAGGCCTTCATGGCGCCGATCGTCTCCGGCGAGCTGGAGATTGCCGGCTCGGCTGCGGGCATCGAGAGCGTTTCCGGTTGTCTTGCCGACGGGGCGGAAAAAGCGCGAAAAATCGTTGAAGGTTTCGGCCGCAAGGCTCATGGGGCCGAACTGCCCGAAGTGGAGGGCGAATATGACCCGTCTTTCGCGGCGATCTGGCATGTGCCGGGCGCGAAGGACAAGGCATTCGTCGACTTCCAGAACGACGTTCACGCCAAGGATCTTGGTCTCGCTTTGCGCGAAGGCTTCGGCCATGTGGAACATGCCAAGCGCTACACGACGAGCGGGATGGCGACGGATCAGGGCAAGCTCGGCAATGTCAATGCCGCGGGCATTATCGCCGGCATGCGCGGTGTCAGCCCGGCGGCCGTCGGCACGACGACATTCAGACCGTTCTATACGCCGGTGTCCTTTGGTGCACTGGCGGGAACCGCGCGCGACAAGCATGCGCAGCCGGTTCGGGAATCGCCGCTGCATGGATGGGCGAAGAAGAACGGCGCAAGTTTTGTCGAAGCTGGCCTCTGGTATCGATCGTCCTGGTTTGCCCGGCAGGGCGAAAAGGGCTGGCGCGACAGCGTGGACCGTGAGGTTCTGACCGTGCGCAACAATGTCGGGATCTGCGACGTGTCGACGCTCGGCAAGATCGAGATTTTCGGCAAGGATGCGGCGGAGTTTCTCAATCGCCTCTATTCCAACGCCTTCCTGAAACTGCCGATCGGCAAGGCGCGCTACGGCTTGATGCTGCGCGAAGACGGCATGGTCTTCGACGACGGCACGACGAGCCGGCTGACGCCTGATCATTTCTTCATGACGACCACGACGGCGATGGCCGGCGAGGTGATGACGCATATGGAATTCGCAGCCCAGACGCTTTGGCCGGAGCTGGACGTTCGCTTCGTGTCCTCGTCCGATCAATGGGCGCAGATGGCGATTGCCGGCCCGAAGGCGCGGCTGGTGCTGGAGCAGATCGTGGAAGACGATATTTCCGACGCGTTCTTTCCGTTCCTTGCCGCTGCCGAGGTCATGCTGAAGGGTGGCCTTAGGGCACGTCTGTTCCGCATCTCCTTCTCTGGCGAGCTGGCCTACGAACTTGCCGTCCCGGCCGGTTATGGCGAGGCGGTCGCCGATGCCATCATAGAGGCAGGCAAGGCGCATGGCATCTGTCCTTATGGCGTCGAAGCTCTGAACGTGCTGCGTATCGAGAAGGGCCACGTCACCCATAACGAGCTCGATGGACGCACGACCCCTGACGATGTCGGGCTTGGCCGCATGATGTCGACGCAGAAGCCGGATTTCATCGGCAGGCGGCTGTCGACCCGCTTCGGTCTGACCGCTGCCGACCGCGGCCAGCTTGTCGGCCTGAAGCCCATCGATACGGCTAAGGAAATTCTCGCCGGTGCACATATTTTGAAGGAGGGCGCGAGACCTTCGACCGTGAACGATCAGGGGTATGTCTCCTCGGCGTGCTTCTCGCCGACGCTCGGTCATTCCATCGCACTCGCTTTCCTGAAGTCGGGTCGGGAACGCATCGGCGAGCGCGTGGTCGTCTGGGACGGATTGCGCGGTGAAGAAGTGGCGGCAGAGGTCTGCAGTCCGGTCTTTGTCGATCCCGACAACAAGAAGCTTTTGGGGTGATGGATTGATGAGCGTCGCGTTTCAGAACAGGCATGTGCTGGAAGATCATATTTCCGGCTTCGAAGCTGCCGCAAATCCGAATCACCTTGCCGTCGTGCGTCGTCCGGCGATCTTCTCCGTGCTCGCAAGGGCCGGGGACCAGGATGGCGTTCTGGCAAGCCTGAAGGTGCTGAAGGGCGTATCGGTTCGCGATGTCGGGCCGAGGGAATGGTTCGTTGTGTCGGACACGCTCGGCGCCAACAGCCTTGCGCGGGATCTTTTCACCCTCGATCCAGTCCGGGCTTCCTTCTTCGAGCAGAGCGACGGCCGCGTACTGCTGCGCATTTCCGGGCCCAGCGTCCGCCGCATCCTCGCCAAATGCGTGGCCGTCGACCTGCATCCGCAGGTCTTTGCCGAGGGGCAGTCTGCCAACATGCTGTGCTGCCATGTCAGCGCCAACGTTGCCCGCATCGGTCCGGATCGCTTCGAAATCATCGTGCCGCGCTCCTATGCCGGCAGTGTCTTCGAGGAGATCATGGAGATGGGACGGGAGTTCGCGCTCACGGCCGGTTTCGCTGACTGAAAAGCCTTATGTTGCGGACATGGAATGGCTTGCAGCCGGCTTGCGCTGCCCATAGCCGATGGCGCGATCCGAACAATTGCGATGGCGCAAACAGACATATCGGTTTCGCAGTTCGGGCTATTTGGGCTATCGGATAGCCTTTAGGGTTCCTCTCAAATACGGTCGGTCGCGCGGGAAGACACCCGGCGGCTTCGTGCCGAAAACAGGGGATCCCCAATGAAAAGCCATGCCAAGGTCGTCGTCATCGGTGGCGGTGTCGTCGGATGTTCGGTGCTCTATCACCTGACGAAATTCGGCTGGACCGATGTGGTGCTGCTCGAGCGCTCCGAGCTGACATCCGGCTCGACCTGGCATGCAGCCGGCGGCATGCACACGATCAATGGCGATCCGAATGTCGCCAAGCTGCAGAAATATACGGTCGAGCTCTATAAGGAGATCGAGGAATATTCGGGCCAGGACATCGGCCTGCACCTCACCTCCGGCCTGATGCTGGCGGCAACCCCGCAGCGCTTCGACTGGCTGAAATCCATTCTCGCCAAGGGGCGCTACAACGGCCTGGAAGCGACGCTGCTGACGCCGAAGGAAGCGCACGAGATGATGCCGCTCCTCGATCCCGATCAGTTCGTCGGCGCGCTTTACGATCCCGTCGAAGGCCATCTCGATCCCTATGGCACGACGCATGCCTATGCCCGCTCCGCCAAGAAGAATGGTGCGGAAATCTACCTTCACACCAAGGTGGAAGAGCTGGTGCAGCGCGAAGACGGCTCGTGGCGCGTCATCACCAATCAGGGCGAGATCATCGCCGAGCATGTGGTCAACGCCGCCGGTCTCTGGGCGCGCGAAGTCGGCCGTATGGTGGGGCTGGAGCTGCCGGTGCTCGCCATGGAGCACATGTATCTGATCACTGAGGACATGCCCGAGGTCATCGACTTCAACAAGACGACGGGCAAGGAACTGATGCACTGCGTCGATTTCGATGGCGAGATCTATCTGCGCCAGGAGCGGCAGGGCATGTTGATGGGCACCTACGAAAAGGCCTGCCGTCCATGGTCGCCGCTAACGACGCCTTGGGATTTCGGTCACGAACTGCTCGCCGAGGATATCGAGCGCATCACGCCGGAACTGGAAGTCGGCTTCCGCCATTTCCCGGCATTCAACAATGCGGGCATCAAGAAGATCATCAACGGTCCGTTTACCTTCTCGCCCGACGGCAACCCGCTTGTCGGCCCTGTCCGTGGCTTGAGGAACTATTGGTCGGCCTGTGCCGTCATGGCCGGCTTCAGCCAGGGCGGCGGCGTCGGATTGGCGCTGGCCAACTGGATGATCTACGGCGATCCGGGCTTCGACGTCTTCGCCATGGACGTTTCCCGCTATGGCGACTACGCGACGCTTGCCTATACCAATGCCAAGGTGCGCGAGAACTACACCCGCCGCTTCTCGATCCGCTATCCGAACGAGGAGCTGCCGGCGGCACGTCCGCTGCTGACGACGCCGATCTACGACAAGCTGAAGCAAGCCGGGGGCGTCTTCGGCGCTTACTATGGCCTTGAGCAGGCGCTGTGGTTTGCTCCGCAGGGCGAAGTGGATCAATTCTCGTGGCGGCGTTCCAACGATTTCGACGTCGTCGGCGCAGAAGCGAAGGCGGTGCGCGAGAGCGTCGGCCTGATGGAAACGTCGGGTTTTGCCAAATATTCGGTCAAGGGGCCGGGAGCGGAAGCTTTCCTCGACACGCTGCTGACCTGCCGCATTCCGGCCGTGGGCCGAATGACACTGGCGCCGATGTTGAAACATGATGGTAAGCTGATCGGCGATTTCACGCTTGCCAAGCTCGGCGAGGAAGATTTCCTTCTCATCGGCTCCGGCATTGCCGAAGCCTATCACATGCGCTGGTTCGAAAGCCTCCTGCCCAAGGACGGTTCGGTCGAACTGAATGCACTCGGTCTTTCGCTTCTCGGTCTTTCGATCGCCGGCCCGAATGCTCGTAAACTGCTGCAGAAGCTGACCCATCAGGATCTTTCCACTGCCGCCTTCCCCTTCATGTCGATCCGCCGCATGGATATCGGCATGGCGCCTGCCATCGTCGGCCGCGTCTCCTATACGGGCGATCTCGGCTATGAGATCTGGATGAAACCGGAGTACCAGCGCTACATTTTCGACCTACTGATGCAGGAGGGCGCCGAGTTCGACATCCGGCTCTTTGGGTTGAGAGCGCTCAATGCACTGCGTCTCGACAAATCCTACGGCAGTTGGGCGCGCGAATACAGGCCGCTCTACGGGCCGTTCGAGGCCGGCCTCAATCGATTCGTGGCTCTGTCCAAGGAGGCCGATTTTATCGGCAAGGCGGCTGCCGCCAAGGAGAAGGCGGAAGGCGGAACCTTGCGGCTGTGCACGTTCATTCTGAGCCCAAAGGATGCCGACGTCATCGGCGACGAGCCCATTTATCACAAGGGCGCGGTTTGCGGCTGGGTGACCTCGGGCGGATACGCGCACGCTTCCGGCCTTTCCGTTGCAATCGGCTATGTGCCGAAGGAGATCGCCGACGAGACGCAGGGCTGGGCGATCGAATTGCTCGGCGAGCTTCTGCCGGCAAGGCTTCAAGTCGAACCGCTGTTCGATGCAGACGGCGCCCGCATGCGCGCCTGAAGAGCGCCTTCACAAGGCAGCGGTAGATCACGCACGACCTGCCGCTGACGAGAGCTTTTCAATTTGGGAGCGGCAAGAGGCGGCTTTGGCTAATTTTGAGCCACGGACTGCCGCTTTCGTGTCATTTTTGGTCGAATTCGCATCAGTGCACCGCGATTTGAAAAGAATTTGTCAATTTCTCGCCTTTTTGGCTTCACATTTCTTTCGAAACCAGTATGGAATCGCGGCCATAGGCCTCCAGAAGGAACCTAAAAAAGTAATAAGAGATGCGATCGTATGACGCCGCATCCAGGGGAAATGACATATGGATTATTTTATCCAGCAGCTCTTAAACGGGCTGACTCTCGGGTCGATCTACGGCCTGATCGCCATTGGTTACACCATGGTCTACGGCATCATCGGCATGATCAATTTTGCCCACGGTGATGTTTTCATGCTTGGCGGCTTTGCCGCTCTTATCACCTATCTCGTTCTGATTTCGCTGTTTGCCGGCCTGCCGGTTGCCATCCTGCTTTTGGTGATGTTGATCGTCGCCATGCTGATGACGAGCCTTTGGAACTGGGTGATCGAGCGCGTTGCCTATCGGCCGCTACGCGGCTCGTTCCGCCTCGCGCCGCTGATCACGGCAATCGGTATGTCGATCGTTCTGTCGAACTTCATCCAGGTTGCACAGGGCCCGCGCAACAAGCCGATCCCGACGCTCGTGGGCGATGTCTACAATTTCGGCGGGATCTCGCTGTCCCTGAAGCAGATCATCATCTTCATCATCACCGTCGTGCTGCTCGCCGCATTCTGGTACATCGTCAACAAGACGGCGCTCGGGCGTGCTCAGCGCGCGACCGAGCAGGACCGCAAGATGGCGGCGCTGCTCGGTATCAATGTCGACCGGACCATTTCCATCACCTTCATCATGGGTGCGGCGCTCGCTGCCGTCGCCGGTACGATGTATCTGATGTATTATGGCGTTGCGAACTTCACGGATGGTTTCGTGCCGGGTGTCAAAGCCTTCACGGCGGCGGTTCTGGGTGGCATCGGCTCGCTGCCGGGCGCTGTTCTCGGCGGTCTGATGATCGGCTTCATCGAGTCGTTCTGGTCGGGCAATTTTCCCATCGCGTATAAGGATGTCGCGACATACGGTATCCTGGCCTACGTGCTGATCTTCAAGCCGACGGGTATTCTCGGCCGGCCGGAAGTCGAAAAGGTATAACGCCATGGCAAATTCAAACTTCGTTGCAGGCAAGACCGCACCCGGCCTTGTCCAGAAGGGGATTACGGACGCCCTCTGGACCGCGGTCATATCCTTCGGCATGTTCGTCCTCTATATCGGTCTCAAGACCGATCAGAATATTGACAATAAGCTGGTCATCGTGCAGCGCTGGGGTCTTCTTGCGACTATCGTTGCGATCGCTACCGTCGGCCGTTTCATCATGACGGTTTTCGTCCAGCCTTATCTGGCGGCGAGAAAGGCCGCCAAGGCCAAGATCGTGAGGGTTGAGGGCGAACAAAGTTTCGCCGCCAGGCATTTCAACACGATCGGGCTCCTGCTGCTGCTCATCTATCCGCTGGCGGCCGTTGCGATACTCGGTCCGCAGGGATCGCTGACCTATGTCGACAATTTCGGCATCCAGATCCTCATCTACGTGATGCTTGCCTGGGGCCTGAATATCGTCGTTGGCCTCGCGGGCTTGCTTGACCTGGGATATGTCGCCTTCTATGCGGTCGGTGCTTACTCCTATGCACTGCTGTCGACGCATTTCGGCCTGTCTTTTTGGCTGCTGCTGCCGCTTTCGGGCATTTTTGCCGCACTTTGGGGGATGATCCTGGGCTTTCCGGTGCTGCGCCTCAGGGGTGACTACCTGGCGATCGTGACGCTCGCTTTCGGGGAAATCATCCGCATCGTACTGACCAACTGGACCGATGTGACGCAGGGAAGCTTCGGCATCTCCAATATCACCAAGGCATCGCTCTTTGGTCTTTATACCTTCGATACCAAGGATCCGCACAATTTCGTCCGTAGTTTCGGTCTGCCGATCTCGTCGGCATGGTACAAGATCTTCCTGTTCTACGTGATCCTGCTGCTCTGCATGCTGACAGCTTATGTCACCATCCGGCTGCGCCGCATGCCGATCGGGCGTGCATGGGAAGCGTTGCGCGAGGATGAAATCGCCTGCCGCTCGCTCGGAATCAATACGGTGACGACGAAGTTGACGGCTTTTGCCACCGGCGCCATGTTCGGCGGCTTTGCCGGCTCTTTCTTCGCGGCGCGTCAGGGCTTCGTCTCGCCGGAATCCTTCGTCTTCCTGGAATCCGCGATCATTCTGGCGATTGTGGTCCTTGGCGGCATGGGGTCCCTGAAGGGCATCGCTATTGCGGCGATCGCCATGATCGGCGGCACCGAAGCGCTGCGTAATATGGGCTTCCTGAAGACCGGCCTGGTTTGGGGCGACACGACAATTATTCCTGGCTTCGGCCCGGATTTCACCCCGGAACTCTACCGCATGCTCATCTTCGGCCTCGCCATGGTGGTCGTCATGATCTTCAAGCCGCGCGGCTTTGTCGGTACGCGTGAGCCGACCGCCTTCCTCAAGGAGCGAAAAGCGGTCTCCGGCAGCTTTACCAAGGAGGGCCACGGCTGATGAACGCTGTGACCGCAAACTCCAATGACGTTCTGCTGAAGGTCGATCATCTGTCGATGAAGTTCGGCGGCCTGATGGCGATCAACGACTTCTCCTTCGAGGCAAAGCGCGGTGACATCACCGCCCTGATCGGCCCGAACGGCGCCGGCAAGACAACGGTGTTCAATTGCATCACCGGCTTCTACAAGCCGACGATGGGTATGATCAGCCTGCATCAGAAGACCGGTAAGGAATATCTCCTGGAACGGCTTCCGGATTTCCGGATCACGCGTGAAGCCAAGGTGGCGCGCACCTTCCAGAATATCCGCCTGTTTTCGGGCCTCACCGTGCTGGAAAACCTGCTGGTGGCGCAGCACAACAAGCTGATGCGCGCCTCCGGCTATACGATCCTGGGTCTGCTCGGCATCGGTCCGTACCGTTCCGAGGCGAAGAATGCGATCGAACTTGCGCGCTTCTGGCTCGAGAAGGCCGATCTCATCGATCGTGCTGACGATCCGGCCGGCGATCTTCCCTATGGCGCGCAACGTCGCCTGGAAATCGCTCGCGCAATGTGCACGGGGCCGGAGCTGCTTTGCCTGGACGAGCCGGCTGCCGGTCTCAACCCTCGCGAATCCCTGGTTCTCAACGAATTCCTGCGCAGTATCCGCAAGGATACCGGTACGTCTATCCTGCTGATCGAGCACGATATGTCAGTGGTCATGGAAATTTCCGACCATGTCATCGTCCTCGAATATGGGCAGAAGATTGCCGACGGTACGCCGGATGAGGTGAAGAACGATCCTCGCGTGATCGCTGCCTATCTGGGCGTTGAGGATGAGGAAGTGGAAGAGGTGATTGCCGAAGTCGAACACCTCCAGGAAGGTGAACATTGATGACGGGGCAGCCACTTCTCAAAGTTGCGGGCGTGGAAACCTATTACGGCAATATCCGCGCCCTTGCCGGTGTCGACATCGAAGTCAACAGTGGCGAGATCGTCAGCCTGATCGGCGCCAACGGCGCCGGCAAGTCGACGCTGATGATGACGATCTGCGGCAGCCCTCAAGCTCGTACCGGATCGGTCACTTTCGACGGCCAGGATATTACGCGCATGCCGACGCACGAGATTGCGCGGCTTCGCATCGCGCAATCGCCGGAAGGGCGGCGCATCTTTCCGCGCATGACCGTCTACGAAAACCTGCAGATGGGCGCGAGCCTCGACAAGCTCAAATACTTCAACGAGGACGTCGAGAAGATCTTCACGCTTTTCCCGCGCCTGAAAGAGCGTCAGTCGCAGCGCGGCGGCACGCTTTCCGGCGGCGAGCAGCAGATGCTGTCGATCGGTCGTGCATTGATGGCGCGCCCAAAGCTGCTGCTCCTGGACGAGCCGTCGCTTGGCTTGGCACCGCTGATCGTGAAGGGCATCTTCGAAGCGATCAAGGTTCTGAACAAGAGCCAGGGGCTCACCGTATTCCTCGTCGAGCAGAATGCCTTTGCGGCGCTGAAGCTTTCCGACCGCGCTTATGTGATGGTCAACGGCCGGGTGACGATGAGCGGTTCGGGCAAGGAACTGCTCGCCAATCCGGAAGTGCGCGCCGCCTATCTCGAAGGCGGACATCATTGAGTTTCGTTTCGCGGAGAATTTGAGATGCAGGGACTTCTCTTCGACAGCGATACCGGCGGCCGCATGGTCATTCGTGCCGTTATCGTCATCCTGGGTTTTTGGACCGCGTGGCGCGCAGGACGCGCCGTCGCTTCCGGCTGGGAAACATATCCGATTGTCGTCGTCTACAGCTTTCTGATCGGCCTTGGGCTGCAGTTTCTGCACCATGCGCTGTTCAACGGCCCGGTATTCGACGTCACCATCTACATCATCGACGTCGTGCTTCTGCTCGTATTTGCGACCGCGGGATACCGGTATCGTCGTACCGATCAGATGGTGAATAACTACTACTGGCTTTATGAAAAGACCTCGGCCTTTTCTTGGAAGAAGAAGAATTGACACTGGGCCTAAACTAGGCACAGTCTGCGTACAACCAAGAGCGTCATCCAGCCCCATAAAAACAGACGGGAACGGGCAGGGTCATGCTTCCAGAGTTCGAAATGCAAGCGTTACCGGCGTGATGATTGGTGGGTATCGCGCAGGGCAGATTAAACGGAACCCGCTTAAAAATTGGGAGTAATAATATGAAGAAGTATCTTCTGTCGGCGGTGGCTTTGTCGGCGATGATCGCTTTCGGCGGCGCTGCGAAGGCCGATATCATTGTTGGCGTTGGCGGTCCGTTGACGGGCCCGAATGCTGCGTTCGGCGCGCAGCTTCAGAAGGGTGCGGAACAGGCAGCAGCCGACATCAATGCTGCAGGCGGCATCAACGGGGAAAAGATCAAGATCGAACTCGGCGACGACGTCTCCGACGCCAAGCAGGGCGTTTCGGTCGCCAACAAGTTTGTTGCTGACGGTGTGAAGTTCGTCGTCGGTCACTTCAACTCGGGCGTTTCCATTCCGGCTTCGGAAGTCTACGCTGAAAACGGCATCCTGCAGATCACTCCCGCTTCGACGAATCCGAAGTTCACCGAACGCGGCCTGTGGAACACGTTCCGTACTTGCGGCCGTGACGACCAGCAGGGCGAAGTTGCCGGCAAGTACATCGCCGACAATTTCAAGGGCGCCAAGGTTGCCGTCGTTCACGACAAGACCCCTTATGGTCAGGGTCTGGCCGATGAAACCAAGAAGAACCTCAACGCCGCCGGCGTGACGGAAGTTGTTTATGAAGGCATCACCCCCGGCGACAAGGACTACTCGGCCCTGATCGCCAAGATGAAGCAGGCTGGCGTCGATTTCGTCTACTACGGCGGTCTGCACACGGAAGCTGGCCTCATCATGCGCCAGATGGCCGACCAGGGTGTGAAGGCTCACTTCATGTCGGGTGACGGTATCGTTTCGAACGAGCTGGCATCGATCGCCGGCGACGCCGTCGACGGCACGTTGATGACCTTCGCACCGGATCCGCGCAAGAACCCGGCTTCCGCCGATCTCGTCGCCAAGTTCCGCGCTGCCGGCTACGAGCCGGAAGGCTACACGCTCTACTCCTACTCGGCTCTGCAGGTTATCGCTGCCGCCGCCAAGGCTGCTGGGTCCAACGATCCGATGGCTGTTGCCGATGCGCTGAAGGCAAAGGGTCCGTTCAAGACCGCTATCGGCGATCTGGGCTTCAACGCCAAGGGCGACATCACCCGTCCGGACTACGTCATGTACAAGTGGTCCAAGGGTTCCGACGGCAAGTACAACTACGACGAAATCTCGAAGTAAGCTTTGTGAAGCCGGTTTTCCGGCATAGGCAAGATCTGAGAAGCCCGGCCACTGGCCGGGCTTTTTCATATTCGCGATATCGGTTCGCCATTTTCTTCAAGCCAAGGCTGCTTTAAATCTGCCTGATATCGGCAGGAGGATGACCGCATGAGCAAACCCCGTATTCTTGTGACCCGACGCTGGCCGGCCGCGGTCGAATCCGTGCTTTCCGAGCGTTTCGACGCAACGTTGAACAAGGATGACATCGCGCTCGACGCGGGGCAGCTGCGCGAGGCGCTGCTCGCCTATGATGCAGTCCTGCCGACCGTTTCCGACAAGCTTCCTGCAGCACTTTTCGAAGGTCAGGCGATCAGGACGAAGATCCTCGGCAATTTCGGCGTCGGCTTCAATCATATCGATATTGCCGCGGCAAAACAGAAGGGCGTGGTCGTCACCAACACGCCCGGTGTGCTGACTGATTGCACGGCCGATATCGCCATGCTGCTCCTTCTTTCCGTTGCGCGCCGTGGCGGCGAAGGCGAGCGTGAAGTCAGGGCCGGCGCCTGGAGCGGCTGGCGGCCAACACATCTGGTCGGCACCAAAGTGACCGGCAAGACCGTCGGCATTATCGGCTTCGGCCGCATTGGCCGTGCCTTCGCGCAGCGCTGCCATTTTGGCTTCGGTATGGATGTCGTCTTCTACAATCGCTCCGCCATCGATCCCATGGAGGCGGCTCGCTATGGCGCCGTCCAGTTGCAGACCGTAGAAGATGTTCTGGAAGTCTCCGATTTCGTCTCCCTGCATTGTCCAGGCGGTGCCGAGAACCGGCACCTGATGAATGTGGCCCGTTTCGCGGCCATGAAACCGGAGGCCTTCCTGATCAATACCGCAAGAGGCGATGTCGTCGACGAGGCAGCGCTGATTTCGGCACTGGAGCGGGGGACGATCCGCGGCGCCGGCCTCGACGTTTATGAAGCTGAACCGCATGTTCCCGAGCGGTTGAGGGCGATGAACAACGTCGTGCTTCTGCCGCATCTCGGCAGCGCCACTGAAGAGACGCGCACCGCCATGGGGATGAAGGTGGTGGACAATGTCACAGCCTTCTTTGCCGGGCGCGAGCCACCGGATCGTGTGATCTAGAGCATTTTCGCTTTTCTTCGAATCGCGGAAACGCTCTATCCTCTTGCTTTATGTAGTTCCGAACGCAAAACCGCTTCGCACTTTTGCTGGAACTGCTCCAGACTGACGCGCCTCGTCTCCGCGCCAAGGATCAAACATATCCGTTGCAGAGGTTTGCCTTTCTTTTGAGCGTTTGACGAAAAATGCAGCTGATGCGGCTGATATAAGACCAATATTGCACGGCGTCGAATAAGGCACAGGAATTGCTTGCATTTATTGCTCGCCGGGCTTCAATGGCTGGACTTGGCATATGCGATGCGTGGAGAGGCTGATGGCAATGATGGTGGCAGGGACGAGACCGCAGAGGGCGCGGGGTCGCGGCCATCTTGCGGCGAAGTCGCTTGGCGGCCGCACGCGCCTTTCCGAGCTCTTTCAGGAGGGCGCGGCCAAGATCAGGCTGCCGGAAACTTTCGATCATTCCATGGAGGCCGTCATTATCAATACGGCCGGCGGCTTGACGGGCGGCGACCGTATGGATTGGAGCATTTCCGCCGCGTCGGGTACACGCATCGATGTGACCACGCAGGCCTGCGAGAAGATCTACAAGGCTTCGGCCGGTACGGCAGAGGTCGAAACGTCCATTAAGGTTGGCCGTGGCGCCCGGGTCGATTGGCTGCCGCAGGAGACCATCCTGTTCGACCGCGCCTCGCTTTCGCGGACGTTGAATGTCGAGCTTGACGATGCGGCCGAGTTCCTTGCCGTCGAGGCGATCCTGCTTGGCCGCAAAGCCATGGGCGAGACGATGGAGCAGGGACTGTTTCGCGATCGCTGGCGCATACGCCGCGGCGGACGGCTGGTTCATGCCGAGGAACTGTGTCTGGATGGCGATGTGGCTGCATTGACGGCGAAGATGGCTGTGCTGGACGGTCAGGTCGCTTTTGCGACCTTGCTTTATGTCGGGCCGCTGGCCGAGACTTATCTCGGCCGGATCAGGCCGCTCCTCGAAACCCATATGGGGGGTGCCAGCCATTGGGGTGAGAAGCTTGTCGTGCGGCTTGTTGCCGCCGATGGCTTCGCGCTCAGAAAAATCCTCATCCCGATCATTTCCGCCTTGCGCGACGGTGCGCCTGTGCCGAAAGTCTGGAATCTGTAAATTGAGCAAACAGCAATCACATAGGTAGGCGATGAACCTCACTCCGAGAGAAAAAGACAAGCTGCTGATTTCGATGGCGGCGATGGTGGCGAGGCGGCGGCTTGAGCGCGGCGTGAAGCTCAATCATCCCGAAGCCATTGCGCTGATTACCGATTTCGTGGTCGAAGGCGCACGCGATGGCCGCCCGGTCGCTGAGTTGATGGAGACCGGCGCCCATGTCATCACGCGCGATCAGGTGATGGAAGGCGTTGCCGAGATGATCCATGACGTTCAGGTCGAGGCGACTTTTCCCGACGGCACCAAGCTCGTCACGGTCCACGAACCCATCCGATGAGGTTGCCATGCTGGAGCTGAGGCCAAATTGCGAATGCTGCGACAGGGATCTGCCGCCGGAAAGCCAAGAGGCTATGATCTGCACCTTCGAGTGCACCTTCTGTGTTGAGTGCGTCGATACCGTATTAGGCGGCATCTGCCCGAACTGCGGCGGTGACTTCGCGCAGCGTCCAATCCGCCCGGCGGCCTTGCTCGCCAAATATCCCGCTTCGACAAAACGTGTTCTGAAAGCTGAGGGATGTGCGCCCGTCCAGGCCGCATGAGGAGAGAACCATGATTCCAGGTGAAATTATTGCCGCAAGCGGCGACATCGAACTCAACGTCGGAGCGCCGACCACAACGCTTGAGGTTTCCAATACGGGCGATCGGCCGGTTCAGGTCGGCAGCCACTATCATTTCGCCGAGACCAATGCCGGGCTGTCTTTCGACCGCGACAAGGCAAGGGGCATGCGGCTCGATATTCCCGCCGGTACCGCCGTGCGCTTCGAGCCGGGGCAGACACGTTCGGTCACCCTGATCCCGCTGTCGGGCAAACGCGAAGTCTATGGCTTCCGTCAGCAGGTCATGGGCAAGCTCTAGCTTCTGGGGGTGTCGATGAAATTGCTTGCGCCCGCTGCCGTCGCTCTTGCTGCAGCCCTGATCTGCGGCCCTACCTTTGCGCAGAACAATCCGGATGAGCCGAAGATCGATTGCGCCAAAGCCGAGGCGCAGACGGACCTCAACATTTGCGCCGCTCTTGAGTTCGACACGGCCGACAAGGCGTTGAACGCGCAATATAAGAAAACGCGCGCTGCGATGGTCGCCATCGATGCGGATCTCGATAACGACATGAAGGGCGCTGAAAAGGCGCTGGTTAAAGCCCAGCGCGCCTGGGTGGATTATCGCGACGGCGAGTGTGAGGCACAAGGGTTTGAGGCCCGCGGCGGCTCGATGGAGCCCATGCTCGTCTCCGGCTGCAAGGCGGAGCTGACCAAGATGCGGACCAAGGAATTGAAGGATCTCGCTGATGGGCCGGAGGGCGGTCAGTGAATTCCAGACACCAGGTGGTGATCGTCGGCAATGGTGAGGTTGCAGCCGGTGCAGCCGCTGTCATCGATGCCGCCGATCTCGTGATCCGTTTCAACGATTGCCGATCGATGGGAGGCGGTGGCAGGCGAACCGATGTCGTCGCTGTCTGCAACACAGGCCGGCCGGCCCGCGCCATGCTCGGCTCGGCGGAGTGGCGCAAGAGCCCTGCTGTCGCTGCCGCATCGGAAATCTGGAGCGTACGTGATCCAGACAAATTCTCTGAGCTGCGCGTATCTTTGGCGATCTCGCATCCCGAGCTAGACGATTTCTGCGACGATTATACCGATCAGTTCACCGCGTTCTGCCAGGCCACAGGTAAGCGGCATGTGGTGATCGATCGAGCCATTCACGAAGGCGTCGATACGGCGTTGGCGGATTACGATCCCGGCTCCTACATCGTGCCCAGCAGCGGCATGATCGTGATCGCCGATGTGATGTCACGCCATCCTGACGACGATATTGCCATTACCGGTTTCAGCCACACAGGCTGGGAGGAACATCCGTTTGCCGCCGAGAAACAGCTGGTGGATGCCTATGTTTCCCTCGGTCGCCTCAGGCGCCTTGCCGCCACGAACCTTATCTCTGCCTCCGAAGGAGACTGAATCATGCCCTACAAGATTTCTCGTGCCGCCTATGCCAATATGTTCGGACCGACTGTTGGCGACAAGGTTCGTCTGGCAGACACCGAACTGTTCATCGAAGTGGAGAAGGATTTCACCACCTATGGCGAGGAGGTGAAGTTCGGCGGCGGCAAGGTCATCCGTGACGGCATGGGACAGAGCCAGGTGACGCGCGCCGGCGGAGCCGTCGATACAGTCATTACGAATGCGCTCATCCTTGATCATTGGGGAATCGTCAAGGCGGATATCGGTCTGAAGGACGGCCGCATTGTTGCAATCGGCAAGGCCGGAAATCCGGATATGCAGCCCAATGTCAATATCATCGTCGGACCCGGCACGGAGGCGATTGCCGGTGAGGGGAAGATCGTCACCGCCGGCGGCATGGACAGCCATATTCATTTCATCTGCCCGCAGCAGATCGAGGAAGCCCTGATGTCGGGCGTCACCACCATGCTCGGTGGAGGCACGGGGCCGGCGCATGGAACGCTGGCAACGACCTGCACGCCGGGACCGTGGCATCTAGCGCGGATGATCGAGTCCTTCGATGCCTTTCCGATGAATATCGGTCTCTCCGCCAAGGGCAATGCCTCCGTTCCCGCCGCACTGGAGGAAATGGTGCTTGGCGGAGCCTGTGCGCTCAAGCTGCATGAGGATTGGGGCACGACGCCGGCGGCGATCGACTGCTGCCTCAGCGTTGCGGACGAATATGATGTGCAGGTGATGATCCACACGGATACATTGAATGAAAGCGGCTTCGTGGAGGATACGATCGGTGCCATCAAGGGTCGCACCATTCACGCCTTCCACACGGAAGGCGCGGGCGGCGGCCATGCGCCTGATATCATCAAGATCTGCGGGCAGTCGAACGTCATCCCGTCCTCGACCAACCCGACGCGGCCCTATACGGTTAATACGATCGCCGAGCATCTGGACATGCTGATGGTCTGCCATCACCTGTCGCCGTCGATCCCGGAGGATATCGCCTTTGCCGAAAGCCGCATCCGCAAGGAGACCATCGCCGCTGAGGATATTCTGCACGACATCGGCGTCTTTTCGATCATCTCCTCCGACAGCCAGGCCATGGGCCGCGTCGGCGAGGTGGCGATCCGTACCTGGCAGACCGCCGACAAAATGAAGCGCCAGCGCGGCCGCCTGGCACAGGAGGTAGGCGACAACGATAATTTCCGCGCGAAGCGCTACATCGCCAAATATACGATCAACCCGGCGATCGCGCATGGCGTCAGCCATGAGGTCGGTTCGATCGAAGTCGGCAAGCGTGCCGATCTGGTGCTCTGGAACCCGGCTTTCTTCGGCGTGAAGCCGGAGATGGTGTTGATCGGCGGCTCGATCGCCGCAGCACCCATGGGCGACCCGAATGCCTCCATTCCGACGCCGCAGCCGATGCACTACCGGCCGATGTTCGGCGCTTATGGCAAGAATCGCACGAATTCGTCGGTGACCTTTGTTTCCCAAGCAGCGTTCGATGCCGGGCTTGCCGGCAAGCTCGGTGTCGCCAAGACGCTGCTGCCGGTCCGGAACACGCGCGGTGGCATTTCCAAGGCATCGATGATCCACAACAGCCTGACGCCGCATATCGAGGTGGATCCGGAAACTTATGAAGTGCGCGTCGATGGCGAACTTCTGACCTGCGAGCCGGCGACGGTGCTGCCGATGGCGCAGCGCTATTTCCTTTTCTGAGGATATTTCGGACGCCGATCTTTGGCGGATATGAAAGCCCCGGTTTCCCGGGGTTTTCATATGCTGCGTACTGGGCGCAGCAATATCAATGACATGACGTGGTGGCGCGGCTATTGCGCATTTCTATCGGCAGGCTGGATTTTCTGGATGTAGCTTCCCGGCTGTTCACAACTTGGGAAATACACCGCTTTTTAATCATTCCATTAAAGACCTGGAAGCGTCTTCACCCCTATCTCACATGATTGAAATAGTGGGCTGAGGAAGGTGAATCGCATGAAGCAATGGATTTCGCTGCAGGCCGAACTCGGTAACTTTCAGCAGCGACGTGCGATTTTTATTTTCGCGCTTAAGATGAGTTTTGTCGCGGTCATCATGTCGCTTGCCATCATCCTGGTGCTGATTTTTGTGATGCAATGGCTTGATCTTTTGCCATTGCCGATCTTCGAGGCGATGCGCTTTGGCGTTTTGTTGGCATGGATCATCGGCGGCACCGTGTCCGGCGCGCTTGCGGTGCTGGTAGGCTTTTCCATTCACAGGCTCGCGGTCTCCCGTGCCGAATTCGAGCGGTTGAGCCGCACCGACACGCTGTCCGGCCTGCTCAATCGCCGTGCCTTTACCGAGGTGTTGAATACGGCCAAGGACGGCGCGTCATTGGTGATCTTCGATCTCGATCGGTTCAAGACGATCAATGATCGCTTTGGGCACGCATCCGGTGATGCGGTGATCGTTGCGGTGTCGCGGCTATTTTCTGATGCCTTCACTGGAGAAAACGTGATTGCGCGACTTGGCGGTGAGGAGTTCGGCGTCATCATCCATGGCGGCGATACGGCCGAGCGTATCGCGCGCGTTGAGGAGATCAAGGAGCAGATCGCCGAACAGTCGATCGCCATTGAAGGCGGGTCGGTGAAGATCACCATTTCCGCTGGGATTGCCGACATCGGCGGCGATCGTAAGACGGAGGCCGTCTACGCTGCCGCCGATAAGGCGCTTTATCTTGCCAAGACGCTTGGCCGCAACCGTGTCATGCACGAGCGCGAGCGTCTGTCGCAGGTCTGGAATCGTTGCGCCTCCGAGCAGGAGCAGGAGGCAACGACGGATGTCAGGGAACTGCAACGCTATGTGCAGCAGATGTGAGGCTTCCACACGTCATTGATGCTTGCGCGGGCGGCGACAATTTTGCATGGTCTGCCAAAGTATAAATTGGAACAGCCATGCTACGCGTCACTTCCTATCTGCCGGCCGGCACCCCTTCCTCCAATCCGATCGATCGTGTCGTCCTGCCGCATGATCTCAGGCATCTGCGCCGCAAGCTCCTGCATCTTGAAAATGGCGAGATGGTCATGCTCGACCTCAAGGAGCCGGTGCTGTTTGCGAGCGGCGATCTGCTGGTGCGCGAGGATGGCGAGTTGATCGAGATCGTCGCCGCGGACGAAAAGCTTTTCGAAATCCGCCCACGCGACCGCCTGCATCTGATCGAACTTGCCTGGCATCTCGGCAACCGGCATCTTTCCGCTCAGATCGAGGAAGAGCGTATCCTGATCCTGCGCGATCATGTGATCCGCGCTATGCTCGAAGGGTTGGGTGCGACTGTGACGGAAGTCAGCGAGCCTTTCCAGCCGGCACGCGGCGCCTACCACTCCCACGGCAACCATTCGCATGGCCACGACCACCATCATCCTGGCCAGGATCATCACCACCATTCGCACGATTGAACCGTGATGACCAACAATGCGATTTCGGACGACGGCGACCTGCGGGCGCTGTTGCGGCTGATGGCGTGGCTGTCGCCGGCGTTTCCCGTAGGATCGTTCGCCTATTCCGGCGGCCTGGAGCGTGCGGTACATGACGGCCTGGTGCGCGACAGCTCCGGCCTCAGCCATTGGATTTCTGCACTCATTGAGCATGGTTCCGCGTGGAACGATGCGGTGCTGCTGGTCGAGGCGCATCGGGCTGACGCGGATGGGCCGCGGCTTGCGGCCGTTGCGGAGCTTGCCGAGGCACTGGCCGGTTCGAAGGAGCGCCATAACGAGACCATGCTGCTGGGAGATGCCTTTCTTTCGGCCGCCGCTGCCTGGCCGCATGCGATCTTTTCCATGCTCCCGGCAAAGACGGCCTATCCGGTTGCTGTTGGCGCCGTCGCAGGTGCGCATGGCATCGTCGCCGAGAAGGCGTCTGCCGCCTTCCTGCATGCGCTGGCCTCGCAGATGGTATCCGCCGGCATTCGCCTCGGCGTCAGCGGCCAGAAAGACGGCGTTGCCATTCTGGCGCGACTTGAAGGTCTCTTTGCGGATGTCGCGCGACGGGCCGCCCAATCCAGCCTTGACGATCTCGGAGCTGCGACCGTGCAAGGGGATATTGCGAGCCTACGGCACGAAACCCAGAGCACGCGGCTCTTCCGGTCATGAGGGGCGTCTTCAGGAAAATATTGAGATCGAAACATCGCCTACGTCATTCGCCGCTGTGCGACGGCGGCACGCTTGGCTATGCTAGCGCCATTCCGCCCTTCTTCAAAGGGCGAAAACGCGCTATCCCTTTGTTTTCACGCAATTCCAAACGGAAAACCGCTACGCACTTTTCCTGGAATTGCTCTCTTGCTTTATCGGAGTTGCGAGCATGAAATCGAGACATGGACCCTTGCGCGTTGGGATCGGCGGCCCCGTCGGTTCCGGCAAGACGGCGTTGACGGAGAAGCTGTGCAAGGCGATGCGCGACGACTATTCCGTCGCCGTCGTCACCAATGACATCTACACGACCGAAGATGCGGAAGCACTGGTGCGCATGCAGGCGCTGCCTTCGGATCGCATCGTCGGCGTCGAAACGGGCGGCTGCCCGCACACCGCGATCCGCGAGGATGCGACGATTAATCTGCAAGCTATCGCCAGCCTCAACGAGCGTCTCCCCGACCTTGACGTCGTCTTCATCGAATCCGGCGGCGACAATCTGGCTGCAACCTTTTCACCTGATCTTGCCGATATAACCATCTACGTAATCTCGGTGTGTCAGGGAGAGGAGATTCCGCGCAAGGGCGGCCCCGGCATCACCAAATCCGACCTTCTGGTCATCAACAAGAAGGATCTGGCGCCCTTCGTCGATGTCGACCTCGAGGTGATGGATCGCGATGCCACCCGCATGCGCCAGGCACGCCCCTTCGTCTTTTCCGACATGAAGCGGGGCGAGGGCGTCAGCAGGATCGTCGATTTCCTAAAGGAACAGGGCGGCCTTTGAGCCGCCCCGCGCTTATCTCCATATCCGCCGAGGCTGTTTCATTCTGCCGCGAAGGGCGGCAGCTTTAGGACATTCGTACCCACGGATCTGCTTCTGCCGTCTTTGTTCTCTATGGTTTCAAGCCGCTCTTCCAGATTGGCAAGCGACTGGCGGTTTTCATTGACGGCGACGGCTAAGCCTTCCTTGGTGATGACCTCGTCATCCACATCTTTCCTGCCGACAAGTCTGCCGAAGAGATAGCCTAGCAGACGGGACAAGTCGTCCATGATGAGGAAGAAGGACGGCACGACCACCAGGCTGAGCACCGTGGAAACGATGATGCCGCCGATGACGGCAATCGCCATCGGCGCGCGGAAGGAGCCGCCTTCGCCCACTCCGAGAGCCGAAGGCAGCATGCCGGCTGACATGGCGATCGAGGTCATGATAATCGGACGGGCGCGCTTGCGGCCGGCTTCGATCACCGCTTCCAGCCGCGGCATGCCCTGATGCATCATCTCTATGGCGAAATCGACGAGCAGGATGGCGTTCTTCGTCACGATACCCATCAGCATCAGAATGCCGATCATGACGGGCATGGACAGCGCGTTGCCGGTCATGATCAAGGCCAGCGCCACGCCGCCGATTGCTAGTGGCAGCGAGAGCAGAATAGTGAAGGGCTGGATCACATCCTTGAACAGCAGGATCAGCACGGTCAGAACAAGCATGAGGCCGAGCAGCATGGCGTTGCCGAAGCTCTGCTGCATTTCCTTCTGGACCTTGGTATCGCCGCTTTCCGCCAGATGCACGGTTGCGGGAATCTTGGCGTTGTTGACGATTTCGAGGAAATGCTCGGATGCCGTATCCAATGCCACACCTTGCGGCAGGTCGGCGCCGATGGCGACCACGCGGAAGCGATTGTTGCGCTTGATGGACGACAGGCCTTCGGAATAGTCGATGTCGGCCACGCTCGACAGAGGTACGGTGTTGCCAGTGGCAGTCTTGATACGCAAGGCGCGGATCGCCGCCAGGTCTCGGCGCATCCCGAGCGAGGCCTGAACGCGGATCGGAATCTGGCGGTCGTCGAGCGAGATCTTCGCGAGCGAAGCGTCGATGTCGCCGATGGTGGCAACGCGGATCGTGTCGGAAATCATCTGCGGCGTGATGCCGAGGCGCGCGGCCTCGTCTTTGCGCGGATAGATCTGCAGTTCCGGCCGCGGCAGGGCGCCGTCGGCGCTGACATTGGCGAGCGCCGGATCGGTACGCAGCTTGGCTTCCAGGATGCCGACGGCCTGGTTGAGATCCTTCTCGCTGCGCGAGAGGAAGTTATAGGTCAGGTCGCGATCGCCGCGGTCGTTCAGCTTGGTGATGCGGACGTCGGGAATGGAGCTCAGCTTTGCAAAGACTTCCTTCTCGATGTCCCATTGCGGGCGTACGCGCCCGTGGACGGTGACCTTCGGCAGGTGAGGGCCGATGACAGGGAGCGAGCCGAGGACGTCGTTCACCAGCTTCTTCGCCAGCGACTGATCGAGCTTGCCGAGCGTCAGCGTTACGGTGGCGCGGCGCAGTTCCAGATCGCCCTTCGGCGAGGCGCCGCCGAGCACGAAGACGCTTTCGACACCATCTATGCTTTTCACGCGCCGATAGATTTCGTTGGTTGCCTGTTCGGTATCATCGAGCCGGGCGTTCGGCGGCAGTTCCGCTGACAGAACGATACGCGAGGCGTCTTCCGGCGGGATGAAGCTGCCGGGAACGAACATGATGAGAGCGAAGACCGATGCGATCGAGAACGCGAAGGCGGCGAGCAGCGTCGGATAACGCGTGTACCACTTCTTCGTCGTCAGTCGCACCAGCCAGCTATAGCCACGCATGAAGCGGCCGTCATTGTCGTGATGATCGTCGACGCCATCTTCGGCGCGCATCAGATAGGCGGCCATCATCGGCGTGATCAGACGCGCCACCAGCAGCGAGAAGAACACCGAGAAGGCGACCGTCAGACCGAACTGAATGAAATACTGGCCCGGAATGCCCGGCATGAAGGAGACCGGCACAAAGACCGCGATGATGGTGAAGGTCGTCGCGATAACGGCAAGACCGATTTCGTCTGCAGCATCGATGGCAGCGCGATAGGGCGTCTTGCCCATCTTGATGTGGCGGGCGATGTTCTCGATTTCGACGATGGCGTCATCGACGAGAATACCGGTCGCCAGCGTCAATGCCAGAAAGCTGACGAGGTTCAGCGAGAAGCCGATCTGGTTCATGATCCAGAATGTCGGGATCGCGGAGAGCGGCAGGGCAACCGCCGATATCAGCGTTGCGCGCCAGTTCCGCAGGAACAGGAAGACGACGATGACGGCCAGTATGGCGCCTTCGATCAGCGTGTGCATCGCCGATTCGTAGTTGCCATAGGTGTAGTAGACGGAGTCGTCGATCATCTCGATCGAGACGTTCGGGTTCTCGGCACGCACCTTGTCGAGCGTGTCGGCTACTGTCTTTGCGACCGTCACCTCGCTGGCGCCCTTGGCGCGGAATACGCCGAAGGTGACAACGGGGGCGCTGTTGAAGCGCGAAAAGGACTTCGGTTCCTGATAGGTGTCCTTAATGGCGCCGAGATCGGAGAGCTTGACGAAGCGGCCGTTAGTCAGAGCGATCGTCGTATCGGCGAGCTGGGCGACGTTGCGGGCGTCGCCGAGCACGCGGATTGCCTGTTCGCTGCCGGCAACCTGGCCGCGGCCGGAGCCGAGATCGATATTGGTGCTGCGAAGCTGCTGGCTCACCGAAAGCGCTGTTATGCCATAGGCGTTCAGCTTGTTCGGATCGAGCTCGATGCGCACTTCACGATCGGCGCCGCCATAGCGGTCGACGCGGCCGATGCCTGCTTTGCCCTGCAGCGCGCGCTTGACCGTATCGTCCACGTACCAGGACAGCTCCTCGAGCGTCATGTTCGGCGAGGACACGGCAAAGCTCTGGATCGCCTGGCCGACGACATCGACCTTGGAGACGATCGGCTCGTCGATGGTCGACGGCAGATTGCCGCGGATGCGGTCGATCGCATCCTTGGTATCCTGAACGGCCTGCTCGGTCGGCACTTCCAGGCGGAAGACGACGACGGTCTGCGATTGGCCATCCGTGACGGTGGATTGGATTTCGTCGATGCCGTTGATGCTGGCGACGGCGTCTTCGATCTCCTTCGTCACCTGCATTTCGAGCTCGGCCGGCGAGGCGCCGCTCTGCGTCACGGTGACATTGACGATCGGCACGTCGATGTTCGGGAAGCGGGTGATGGGCAGATTGAAGAAGGCGTGCGCGCCCACCACCATCAGCAGGAAGAAGCCGAGGAGCGGGGCGACCGGATTTCGAATGGACCAGGCGGAGAAGTTCATCTTGCCGTTCTCGCTCAGTTGGAGGCTTGCGACGCGTCGCGCACAGGCGTGATATGGTCGCCGTCGCGAACATAGGCACCGGCCTTGGCGACGACGTCATCGCCCGCTTTCAGGCCTTTGAGGATCTCGACATAGCCAGCGTCCTGAATGCCTGTCTCGACAGTCAGGAATTTGACCACGCCATTCTCGACCTTGCGGACGGACGAGCCGTTTTCCTCGCTATTGACGGCCGTCAGTGGCAGGGCGACGCCATCTTCCTGGCGAATGATGATCTCGGCGCTGCCATACATGCCGGCGCGCGCCTTCTCGCCATCGTCGATCGTGATATGCACCGCGCCGAGGCGGGTGACGGGGTCAACGATCGGAGCGACGAGACGGACAGTCCCGGCAAGCTTCTCGCGGCTGCCGGAGAGCGCGATGGACGCTTTCTGACCGATCGTGATCTTGGTGATATCAGTCTCGGAGACATCGACCACCAGCTCGAGTTGGCTGTCGCGGATGATGGTGAAGAGCGGATCGCCGTTACCGTTCGCGATAGCCCCGACACGGGCATCGCGCGATGCGACGGTGCCTGCCACCGGGGTTTTGATGCCGGTGCGGGCAAGTTTCAGATCCGTATCGGCGATCTGGCTATCCGTGACCTTGAGATCGGCCTCCGCAACGGCGATTGCCTGTTCGGCGGAAACCACGCGGGCCTTGTTGGCGGCAGCCGAAGCATTGGCCTGCTCCACCGAGGAGGTCGACATGGTGCCCTTGGCACCCATGGCAACGGCGCGCACGCGCTGCAATTCGGCTTCTTCGGCATTGGCGCGGGCTTCGGCGAGCTGTGCGTGCAATTGCGCCAGGCTTGCCTCGCCCTTGGCCCGCGTCGCCTGCATCTGGCTCTTCTGCAGGATCAGCGCGTCGTCGTTCAGCGTGGCAAGCGTGCTGTTCGCGCTGACCTTGTCACCGACATCTGCATTGAGCGAACGGATGGAGAGACCGTCCACCTGCGGCTGGATGTAGACCTCTTCGACGGCCTTCACCGTGCCGTTCGCGACGACCTTGTCGGTCAGGTGGCGCATTGCGGCTGTGGTGATGACGATTGCGGGCAGATTTTGCTTCGGCGTGGTGACGGCAGCCTGCTCTGCCATGGCAGCGGGAGCGGCCAGCAGGGAAAGCAGAATGGCAGTCGTGCTCAGAAGTCTAAACGGCGTGAAGGCCATGCGTCCGGTTCCAGTTCGGCATTGGTCAAAGGGATTTCGCGGTTTTCCGTCGCGAGCACGGGAGATCACTGCATGCGAGCCGGCTTCCCCGGCGGATGACTGCATAATTCCTTAAATCGAATCGATTCAAGGGTAAAATTATGCAGCAGATTTAAAGTGTTACAGCGACCTTTGCGCGTCATATTTGACGCGCGGCGCTGTAATATCCGTCTGTCATGCCTTGCAGGTCCTCATCCTAAAATCGCCCTTGTAGATGGGAGCGGTTTTCAATTCTCGCAAGATCACGAGAAAATGATTTCGCGGGCATTTCTATCGTCTACAACCATGCGAAGCAATCACGGCATTGTGATGTCAGCATTCGAATAATTGATAGGCGAAGGCTTTTCAGGCAATTCCTGCAAGAAAGCCAGCCTTTTGTGGCTGCTGTTACAAAATGAAAAAAACGCGCGAGGCCGCAAACCTCGCGCGTTTTAGTCTCTGTGATTGCTTCAGCCTACTTCAGAGCAGCGTCCGTGATCTCATGCGTGTAGGCGCCGGATGGCTTCTTGTTGATGATCTTCTGGTCGAGCAAGGCTTCGGCCGTACGGTCATAGGTCTTCATGTCGAGCTTGCCGTTGCCGATAAGTTTGGCGACTTCGCCGGCCATGCGCTTCTGGTGGTTTTCATCCTGGCCGCCATTGTCCATGACGATTTCGGCGGCTTCGTCCGGATGCTCGACGGCATACTTCCAGCCCTTCATCGACGCACGGACGAATTTCACCATATCAGCCTTGAACTTCGCATCCTTCAGCTTGTCTTCCTTGACGTAGAGGCCATCTTCCAGAAGGTCGTTGCCGAGCTTGGTATAGTTGAAGACGGTCAGGTCCTCGGCCTTGAAGCCGGCATCGATCGCCTGCCAGTACTCGTTATAGGTCATGACGGAGATGCAGTCGGCCTGCTTCTGGACGAGCGGCTGCACATCGAAGCTCTGCTTCAGAACGTTGACGCCATCCTTGCCGCCGTCGGTCTTCAGGCCGAGCTTGTGCATCCAGGCGAAGAAGGGATATTCGTTGCCATAGAACCAGACGCCGAGGGTGTGACCCTTGAAATCCTTCTCCGTCTTGACCGGGCCATCCTTCGGGCAGATCAGCTCCAGACCGGATTTTTCGAAGGGCTGCGCGATGTTGATGAGCGGCACGCCTTTTTCGCGGGCAACCAGCGCACCGCCCATCCAGTCGACGATGACATCGGCGCCGCCACCGGCGATCACCTGTTCCGGAGCGATATCAGGGCCGCCCGCCTTGATATCCACATCGAGACCTTCTTCCTTGTAGAAGCCCTTGTCCTTGGCGACGAAATAGCCGCCGAACTGAGCCTGGGCTACCCATTTCAGCTGCAGCGTCAATTTATCCGCCGCCATCGCGCCCTGGGTGGCGGCAAGCGTCATGGCACTTGCCATCAATGCAAACATTATTTTTTTCATGTCTTCACCCTTTCCCTCTGAAGTTATGCCTCGATCCCTTTGAAGAGATCCTGGATTACGCCTGCCCACCACGGATAGACGGATGCCAGAACGTCACCATTCGTTCGATGATGGCGACGATACCGTAAAAGACCGAGCCGGCGATCGCGGCAACCGCGATCTCGGCCCAGACCATATCGAGGTTCAACCGGCCATTTTCGGTTGAAATGCGAAAGCCCATGCCCGACATGGGTGTGCCGAAGAACTCCGCCACGATGGCACCAATCAGAGCCAGGGTCGAGTTGATCTTCAGCGCGTTGAAAATAAAGGGCGCAGCAGCCGGAAGCCGCAGCTTGAAGAGTGTCTGCCAGTAGCCTGATGCGTAGGTGCGCATCAGGTCGCGTTCCATGTTGCCGGCGGCAGCAAGGCCAGTCACCGTATTCACCAGCATCGGGAAGAAGGTCATGATGACGACGACGGCTGCCTTGGACTGCCAGTCGAAGCCGAACCACATGACCATAATCGGTGCGACGCCGATAATTGGCAGGGCAGAGACCAGGTTGCCGATCGGCAGCAGACCGCGGCGCAGGAAGGCAAAGCGGTCCGCCAGAATGGCGACGACGAAGCCGCTGGCGCAGCCGATGATGTAGCCGATCAGGACAGCGGTGAGGATCGTCTGGCGGACATCGATCCATAATGTTGGAATCGAATTGACGATCCTGGCGCCGATGGCACTCGGCGGCGGCAAAAGGACCAGAGAAACGCCGGCGCCGCGAGTGACGGCTTCCCAGATGATCAGTATCCATATGCCGAAGATCGCCGGGATCAGCAGCCGCAGCGTATAATTGCCGGCGGTCGAATGCGATCGCATCGACGATAGGACGGAAACGCAGCGCCAGGCCAGCAACCAGGCGGCGGCAATCAGAATGAAGAAGGACGCTTGCGCCTTGCCTTCATTGCCGGAAATTCCGGCAAGGAGCAGCCATCCCGCCGCATGCGCGCCGAAGAAGAGTGTCGCCGCGCTCAGATCTGCGGATAGGCGCATGAAGGAGAGGGCGGCCGCTGCGGCAATCAGAATGAAGATGACGAAGGTCGTTCCGCTGCTGACGGGTGCCGCGGCATCCGTCGCAAGCATCGGCAACGCGGGGATCGCCAACAGACAGAGAAGAATGGCAAGCATGCCTTGCCAGGAGAAATGAAAGGATCTCATGCCGTTCTGCCTCCCATCGAACGGTCGACAATGCGGGCAGCGATGCTGACGATACCGACGAGGACCGCCGCGAGGACGGAGCCTGCGACGAGAGCTGCCCATATATCGATCGTCTGGCTGTAATAGGAGCCGGCGAGCAGCTTTGCGCCGATGCCGGCGACCGCGCCCGTCGGCAGCTCGCCGACGATCGTTCCAACCAGGCTTGCGGCAATCGCAACCTTCATGGAGGTGAAGAGGAAGGGGACCGAAGCCGGCACGCGCAACTTCCAGAAGGTCTGCCAGCTGCTGGCATTATAGGTGCGCATCAGGTCGAGATGCATGATTTCCGGCGAACGAAGACCCTTTGTCATGCCGACGGTGACCGGGAAGAACGATAGATAGGTGGAAATCAGCGCTTTCGGGATCAATCCGTCTATGCCAAGGGCACTGAAGACGACGATGATCGTCGGCGCAATGGCGAGGATCGGGATGGTCTGCGACGCGATGATCCAGGGCATGAGACTGCGGTCGAGTGCGACGAGGTGAACGATGCCAACTGCAAAGAGGACGCCGAGGATTGTGCCAAATGCGAAGCCGACCGCTGTCGGCGCCAGCGTTATCCATGCATTGTAGACGAGGCTGCGATTGCTCGTAGGAACCCGCAGGAAAGTGTTTTCGAAGACATTCTGCGCTACCTGATGCGGCGCAGGCAGAGTCGGTTTCGGCTGTGCCAGCGTCTTGCCGATGAATTCCACCGTCGTCGGGGTGACACCAGCGCGCCGGTCGAGATCGCGCTGGAACGGTGCGTTGAGGATGACGGCGAAGACATACCAGAGCAGGATGATCGCCAGGACGATCGTCGTGACCGGCAGGAACTTGTGCTTGAAGAACTGTTCCTTTTCCATGCTCATGCCGTCCCCGTGCGCGGGGGGAGAGCTAGGGCGAAGGGCTGTCGCGCGACGGAGCTATCCATCGTCCTATTCCTCATAGCTGTGCCCCGCTCTCAGTCCTTCCCGGACGCGGTGAGCGATTTCCAGGAATTCCGGCGTTTCGCGAATGTCGAGCGGTCGCTCTGCCGGAAGCGTCGATTCGATGACGTCGGTGACGCGGCCCGGCCGCGGGGACATGACCACGATCTTGGTGGAGAGATAGACAGCTTCCGGGATGGAGTGGGTGACGAAGCAGATGGTCTTGTTCGTCTGCTTCCATAGCTTCAGAAGTTGTTCGTTCAGGTGGTCGCGGACGATTTCGTCCAGCGCGCCGAAGGGCTCGTCCATCAGCAGCAGATCGGCATCGAAGGCCAGCGCGCGGGCGATCGAGGCTCGCTGTTGCATGCCGCCTGAAAGCTGCCAGGGGAACTTGTGCTCGAAGCCGTTGAGATTGACGAGGTCGAGGGTCCGTGCGATGCGCTTGGCCTGTTCTTGCCTGTCGTAGCCCATGATTTCGAGCGGCAAAGCGATGTTCTTTTCGATCGTTCGCCAGGGATAGAGGGCTGCGGCCTGAAAGACGTAGCCGTAGGCGCGGGCCTTGCGGGCATCTTCCGGCGACATGCCGTTGACGGAGATGTCGCCTGATGTCTTTCGCTCAAGATCTGCAATCACCCGCAGAAAGGTGGTCTTGCCGCAGCCGGAGGGGCCGATGAAGGAGACGAAATCGCCCTTGCGAACATCGAGATCCACATTGCTCAGCGCATTCACCGGCCCGTCGTTCGTATCGTAGGTGAGACAGAGATTCCGCGCGGAGACGACGGAGGAAGCGGATGACGTCATTAACACCTACCAGTCCTGTTTTCGCCGCATGGTTGGGGCGGATTGCATGTTATCTTGTTTGGCATTGCCGCAGTCAGGAGAGGCGAGGGCGCCTTGTGGCTGCTGGACCGAGGGGAGCAACGCCATGAATGTCTCATCGAAGCCCACCTGCCGTGTTGTGCGGCCCGGCAGCGCCTATGCCGGAAAACAGGGCCTCAGCTATTTCGAAGGGATTGCCGCCGAGACAGTGGGCTCGACGGGGATCTGCATGCATCTTTTGACGATCCCGCCCGGCGCCCGCGCCAAGGCGCATCTCCACGCCTCGCATGAGACGGCGATCTACGCGATTTCCGGCGAGACGCATTGCTGGTTCGGCGACGGGCTGGAAGAACACGTCATCGTCCGCGAAGGCGAGATGTTCTATATTCCGGCCGGCGTCCCGCATCTTCCAGCCAATCTCAGCGACCGGCCGGCGACAGCGGTCATCGCCCGAACCGACCCGAACGAGCAGGAAAGCGTCGTACTGCTGCCGGATCTGGAGCGGTATGTGCCGCGCTAGAGCTGTTTCGCTTTTCTTCGAATCGCGAAAATGCTCTATCTCTTTGTTTTTACGCAATTTCGGACGGAAAACCGCTATGCACTTTTCCTGGAATTGCTCTAGGCGGCCGATGAGCCGAAGCGCCGTGCCCAAGCGTCACACCCCGCTGGCGGGGATGCCGCTGCGCTGAACCTTGCGCGGCGCTGTGACTTCTTTCCAGGTCGAAAGCGCGCGGTTGACGGCGGTGAAGGGATCGCGCCTGACGAACTCGCCATGGCCCTCCTTCGTCTTCACCGTGCCTTCCTCGATGGCGACCACGCCCCGCGTCAGCGTATAGCGTGGCAGGCCGGTGACTTCCTTGCCCTCGAAGACATTGTAGTCGATCGCCGACTGCTGCGTCTTGGCGGCGATGGTCTTAGAGCGCTTCGGATCCCATACGACGATATCGGCATCGGCGCCGACAAGGATCGCGCCCTTCTTCGGATAGACGTTGAGGATCTTGGCGATGTTGGTCGATGTGACGGCGACGAATTCGTTCATCGTCAGGCGGCCGGTGTTGACGCCGTAGGTCCAGAGCATCGGCAGGCGATCCTCAAGGCCGCCGGTGCCGTTCGGGATCTTGGTAAAGTCGTTGAGACCGAAGCGCTTCTGCTCGGTGGTAAACGCACAATGGTCCGTCGCGACCACCTGCAGCGAGCCGGAGGCAAGACCGGCCCAGAGGCTGTCCTGATGCTGCTTGTTACGGAAGGGCGGCGACATGACGCGGCGGGCGGCATGGTCCCAATCCGCGTTGGCATACTCGCTTTCGTCGAGCGTCAGGTGCTGGATCAGCGGCTCGCCGTAAACGCGCATGCCTTTCTGACGGGCGCGGCGGATGGCTTCGTGCGCCTGTTCGCAAGAGGTATGGACGATGTAGACGGGCGAACCGGCCATGTCGGCGATCATGATAGCCCGGTTCGTTGCCTCGCCTTCGACCTCGGCCGGGCGGGAGTAGGCATGCGCCTCCGGACCGTTATTGCCTTCCGCCAGCAGCTTTGCCTGCATCTGTGCGACCACATCGCCGTTTTCGGCGTGGACGAGCGGCAACGCGCCAAGCTCGGCGCAGCGCTGGAAGGAAGAGAACATCTCGTCGTCATCCACCATCAGTGCGCCCTTATAGGCCATGAAATGCTTGAAGGTGTTGATGCCCTTGTCGCGGACGATGGCTTCCATCTCGTTGAAGACCTGCTCGCCCCACCAGGTGATCGCCATGTGAAAGGAATAGTCGCAGGTGGCGCGAGTGGACTTGTTGTCCCACATGGTCAGCGCCTCGAGCAGCGACTGGCCGGGTGAGGGAAGTGCAAAATCCACCACCATGGTCGTGCCACCGGCAAGGGCAGCGCGGGTGCCGCTCTCGAAATCGTCGGAGGAATAGGTTCCCATGAACGGCATTTCGAGATGCGTGTGCGGATCGATGCCGCCGGGCATGACGTAACAGCCGGAGGCATCGAGCACTTCGTTGCCTGAGAGATTCTGCCCGATTTCGACGATCTTGCCGCCTTCGATCTTCACGTCCGCCTTATAGGTCAGGTCGGCCGTGACGATGGTTCCACCCTTGATAACTGTGCTCATGGCGCATGCTCCAGATGTGTGAAATTTTCGAAATTGGGAAACGCGACGCATTTCCCCTTCTCCCCTCGGGGAGAAGGCGCCCGAAGGGCGGATGAGGGGGTGTGGTTCGGACGCTTCATTTGCTTATTTCCGCTTGCGGTTGGCTCGCAGGATAGAAGCGTAGCACGTCGTCTCGCTGGAATATTTGTCCCTCAAGAGCCGCTAGAACCGTCTCCAAAACTGCTCGACGCTCTTTCAGCACCTCATGATTCCAGAACCGCAACACTGAATAACCCTGTGTATTGAGCCAATGCGTGCGGATGATATCGGCAGGAGATGCTGCATGCTGAAAACCGTCGATCTCAACGATCAGCAATTTGTCACGGCAAAGAAAGTCAACGACGTAAGGACCGAGAGGAATCTGCCTGGTGAATTTGTGTCCGTTCAAGCGACGACCGCGCAGATCGCTCCAGAGGCGGTATTCTTCTTCCGTGTCGTTCTTGCGAAGGTGGCGTGCTTGCGTCGTCTTGCCGGGGCGGCGTTTGGTGATGTCGTTGTTGTCCGCCATCCGCGGTGCCCCCTCATCCGACCCTTCGGGCCACCTTCTCCCCGCGGGGGAGAAGGGGATCTCCGCCGCACCTTTGATGCCGAACAATACCTTTTCAGCCAAGGTTGCGCATGTGACGTCGACAATCGCAGCAAACCCTCTCTTCTCCCCTCGGGGAGAAAGTGCCCGCAGGGAGGATAAGTGGGTCTGCTGCGCGCGAGCCATCGTCAAGCCACGATCTCCGCCGTCTCGACGACTGCGTGGAACAGCACATCCGCGCCGGCGGTCGCCCATTCCTTGGAGATTTCTTCCGCCTCATTGTGGGAGAGGCCGCCGACGCAGGGGCACATGACCATGGTGGCGGGGGCGACCTTGGCAGCCCAGCAGGCATCGTGGCCGGCACCGGAGATGATGTTCATGTGGCTGTAGCCGAGTTTCTCGGCCGCGTTGCGCACGGAAGTGACGAGCTTCGGATCGAAAGTCACCGGCTCGAAATGGCCGATGGCTTCGACCGTGCAGCCGACGCCGAGGGCATCGGCGATCTTCTTGCCTTCGGCTTCGATTTTGGCACGCATGCGATCGAGCTTTTCCTTGTCGGGCGTGCGGATGTCGACAGTGAAGACCACCTTGCCCGGCAACACGTTGCGCGAATTCGGCGAGAAGAAAACCTGGCCGACGCCGCCGACGGCCCCCGGCTGGTTTTCCATCGCGACGCTCTGCACCATCTCGATGATACGCGACATGGCAAGGCCGGCGTTGACGCGGAGATTCATTGGCGTCGAACCGGTATGGGCCTCCTTGCCGGTCAGCGTGAATTCCAGCCACCAAAGACCCTGACAGTGCGTGACGACGCCGATGGTCTTGTCCTCGGCTTCGAGGATCGGGCCCTGCTCGATGTGATATTCGAAATAGGCATGCATCTTGCGAGCGCCGACCTCCTCGTCGCCAAGCCAGCCGATGCGCTTCAGCTCTTCGCCGTAGGTCTTGCCGTCCGGATCCTTGCGGCCATAGGCATAGTCCAGTGTGTGCACGCCGGCAAAGACGCCGGAAGCAAGCATCGCGGGTGCGAAGCGCGCGCCTTCCTCGTTGGCCCAGTTGGTGACGACAATCGGGTGCTTGGTCTTGATGCCGAGGTCGTTCATCGTGCGGACGACTTCGAGCGCTGCGAGCACGCCGAGCACGCCGTCATACTTGCCGCCGGTCGGCTGGGTATCGAGATGCGAACCGACATAGACGGGGAGCGCAGCCGGGTCGGTGCCGGCGCGGGTGGCAAACATGGTGCCCATCTTGTCGACGCCGACAGTCAGGCCGGCCTTGTCGCACCAGGTCTTGAAAAGGCTGCGTCCTTCGGCATCGGCATCGGTCAGCGTTTGGCGATTGTTGCCGCCGGCAATGCCGGGGCCGACCTTCGCCATGTCCATCAGCGTATCCCAAAGGCGATCGCCATTGATACGCATGTTTTCTCCTGGCGCTGCCACCATGATGCAATCCTCACCTGTTTGTCCGGGGGCACGCAAGGCGCATGCCCGAAATTGTTCCCGTTGGTCTTATTTCAAATTCCGGAGCGTCGTCTTGTTTTTCTTGTCCGGAAATCGCCAGTTGCCTTTAGGAGACATCTGACGGATAATTTGACCGATTGGTAAACATTACAACTTCCGTGGCGCGGCTCAAGACGAAAAGCACGAAAAATTCCGATAAAATTTCAGGCGATTGCCGAAATCCGATGCATCGACAGGGTGAATGAGGGAACGGCCGAAAGGCTTGGATTTCAAGGAGAAACAGAGCAGATATGGCCATCCCCAGAGCCGCCAGGACGCAGCGCCGCACCCGAATTCAGGAAGAGAAAGAGGAAATCATACTGGAAGCCGCGCTGGACGTGTTTTCTGTCAGCGGCTTTCGTGGCTCGACCATCGACCAGATCGCCGAAGTCGCCGGCATGTCGAAGCCCAATCTGCTTTACTATTTCCGCACCAAGGAGGCGATGCATCGGGCCTTGATCGACAGGGTGCTGTTTACCTGGTTGGAACCGCTACGCGCCTTCGATGCCAACGGTGATCCGGAAAGCGAGATCCGGTCCTATATCCGCCGCAAGCTCGAAATGGCCCGCGATTTTCCACGCGAAAGCCGTCTGTTTGCCAATGAGATGCTGCAGGGTGCGCCGCATGTGGAGGATGAGCTGCGCGGGCCGTTGAAAGCCCTTGTCGATGAGAAGGCGGAAGTCATCCGCACCTGGGCTCGGAACGGTAAGATCGCCAAATGCGACCCCTATCACCTGATCTTTTCGATCTGGTCGACCACGCAGCATTACGCGGATTTCGACGTACAGGTGCGCGCCGTGCTCGGCGACGAGCATTCGGGTGAGGGGCGCTTCGAGGATGCCGCCCGCTATCTGGAACAGCTTTTCGTTGACGGGCTTCGGATTCGCCATAGCTGAGCGGCGGTGCGATCCCGGAAGCATAGCGCTGCATATCGCAGGTGAACGAGTTAAAGTTTCCTAATTCGATCGTGCGGATCTCGGTTACGAAGAAGGCGGCCGCAGCAGGCTGCGACCGCCTTTTGAATGCTTGCCGATATTGCCGCAGTTATTCTGCCGCCTGCCGAGCCATCGGATTGTTCGGATGGGTCGTCCAGTTGGCGTAGTTCGGGTCGACGACCTTGCCGGTGCGCTTGTCGAGGGCGCCGGCCGGCAGTTCTTCCATGGTGATGCAGTTCTCGACGGGGCAGACGTTGACGCAGAGATTGCAGCCGACGCATTCCTCTTCCATCACCTCGAAGCGCCTGACGCCATCAACGAAGTTGGTGATCGCCTGGTGCGAGGTGTCCTCGCAGGCGATGTGACAGCGGCCGCACTTGATGCAGGCGTCCTGATCGATCTTCGCCTTGGCGATGTAGTTGAGGTTCAGATATTGCCAGTCGGAGACATTCGGCACGGCGCGGGCGATGACGTCGTCCAGGCTGCGGTGACCCTTTTCGTCCATCCAGTCGGAAAGGCCCGTGATCATCTCCTCGACGATCTTGAAGCCATAGGTCATGGCCGCCGTGCACACCTGCACGTTGCCGGCACCGAGCACCAGGAATTCCGCCGCATCGCGCCAGGTGGTGATGCCGCCGATTCCCGATATCGGCAGGCCGTAGGTTTCCGGATCGCGGGCGATTTCTGCCACCATGTTGAGCGCGATCGGCTTGACGGCCGGGCCGCAATAGCCGCCATGGCTGCCCTTGCCGCCGACAGTCGGGTTCGGAGCGAAATTATCGAGGTCGACCGAGACGATCGAGTTGATCGTGTTGATCAGCGAGACCGCATCCGTGCCGCCGGCCTTGGCGGCGCGAGCGGGCTTGCGGATATCGGTGATATTCGGCGTCAGCTTGGTGATGACCGGCATGCGCGTGTATTGCTTGCACCAGCGCACGACCATTTCGATATATTCCGGCACCTGTCCGACCGCGGAGCCCATGCCGCGTTCGGACATGCCGTGGGGACAGCCGAAGTTGAGCTCGATGCCGTCGGCTTCCGTTTCCTCAACCAACGGCAGGATCGCCTTCCAAGCCTGCTCCTCGCAAGGCACCATGATCGAGGCAATCAGCGCGCGATCCGGCCAGTTCTTCTTCACCTGCTTCATTTCCCGCAGGTTGGTGTAGAGATCGCGGTCCGTGATCAGCTCGATGTTATTGAGGCCGAGCAGACGGCGGTCGGCGCCCCAGATCGCGCCGTAGCGTGGGCCGTTGACGTTGACAACAGGCGGGCCTTCTTCGCCGAGCGTCTTCCAGACTACACCGCCCCAGCCTGCCTTGAAAGCGCGCTCGACGTTGTAGGCCTTGTCGGTCGGCGGCGCGGAGGCGAGCCAGAACGGGTTCGGAGACTTGATGCCAACGAAATTATTGCGGAGATCAGCCATGTCGGTTCCCCTTTCAGGCGACTGCAGCGGCCGCCTTGGCGGCAGCGAGCGCACGGTTGATGGATTCGGCCGCGTCGCGACCCTGTGCCACGGCCGAGACCGTCAGGTCATCGCCGCCAAGCACGCAGTCGCCGCCTGCCCATACGCCTTCGATCGAGGTTCGGCCTTCGCCATCGATGGCGATGCGGCCGGATTCCATGCGCAGCGCGCCGAGGCCCGATGCCTCGAACGTCTGGCCGATCGCCTTGAAGATCTGGTCGGCGGCGATGACGCCGACATCGCCGGTACCAACGAGCTTGCCGTCACGCAGCTCGGTATATTCGACCTCGATACCGGCGACTTTGCCGTCCTTGTCGAGGATGCGCTTTGGGGCGAGCCAATGACGGATGATGACGCCCTTGGAGGTGGCCAGATCCTGCTCGAATTCCGAGGCGTTCATGTGCTCCTTGCCGCGGCGATAGCAGATCGTCACTTCTTCGGCGCCAAGCAGTTTTGCCTGCACAGCCGCATCGATCGCGGTCATGCCACCGCCGAGAACGACGACGCGGCGGCCGATGGCGATATCGGCTTTGTTGCCGGCCTGGCGAAGGCCGGCGATATAGGCGACGGCATCGGCGACACCATCGAGATCCTCGCCTTCGGCGCGCAGCGCGTTGACGCCGGCAAGGCCGAGGCCGAGGAAGACGGCGTCATATTGCTGGGAGAGGTCGGAAAGGCTGAAATCGCGGCCGAGCGCCTGGCCGTTCTTGACCTCGATGCCGCCGATCGCAAGCACGTAATCGACTTCCTTCTGAGCGAAGTCGTCGACTGCCTTGTAGGTGGCGATGCCGTATTCGTTCAGGCCGCCGGCCTTCTCGCGGGCGTCGAAGATGGTGACGTCATGGCCGTTGACCGCGAGGCGATGGGCGCAGGCGAGGCCTGCTGGGCCGGCGCCGATGACGGCGATCTTCTTGCCGGTTGACGCGGCGCGCGAATAGAACTGCTTGTTCTCAGCCATCGCCGCGTCGGTCGCGTAGCGCTGCAGCCGGCCGATCTCGACGGGGCGCTCTTCGGCAGTGTTGCGTACGCAAGCCTGCTCGCAGAGCTGTTCGGTGGGACAGACGCGGGCGCACATGCCGCCGAGGATGTTCTGATCGAAGATCGTCTTGGCCGAGCCGATCGGATTACCCGTCGAGATCTGGCGGATGAACATCGGAATGTCGATGGAGGTGGGACAGGCCGTCATGCACGGCGCGTCGTAGCAGAAATAACAGCGGTCGGATGCGACCAGCGCCTCATGCTTGGTGAGGCGCGGGTGAAGATCGGAAAAGTTTGCATCATATTCGGCGGGCGTGAGCCTGCCTTTATGAATCCCAGTTTCCAGTCGTCCCATTGAAGTTCCCTCTTATAGTAAACGGCTAGTGCCGGAACGGTAACTCAGCTTAAAAAATTTATCAAACGGTAAAATTTTGGAGGCAAAGCGTGCCGCTGGGCGTTCTTCAACCATGGAAGAACTAATTCAGGAGGGTGCCCGATCATTGCTTTAAGCATATGATTTAAATAGATTTTTACTTTCTTGGAGCAAGGCCCCAAAGAGATCGGGGTGCGATGAGGATGACGAGCACCCGCCTATGGGCCGATAAGCATCATCTCTGCGGTCGCGCTGAAATGTGAAAAACTGATGAATTTTTTGGGGTCTGCATGGAACCAAGGCCGTGCAGCATCGTTATGTCGATGTCCTGACGATGATCGCATCTCCCGATGCACGCCCAATACGTCTCAGGACTTTTACTCACGGTCCCCTCCCGATGAGTGCAAAGCAGCCAGTGCGCCGCCCTCGCACTGGCTGTTTTATTTTGTCGCCGTTATCAGCCTCAGCGGCGTCTCAGGATTTCATATTCAGTTTCGGGAATGGTGATCCGATAGCCGATGCTTCCGTCGTCAATGGCGAAGTCGGCGCGGCCGTTCATGGATGTCGGTACGACGCGCTCAAGCACCGTTCGGCTGAAGCTGTTGTCTTCGAACTCGTGATCGGAGGATGTGTAGAATCGTTCCGACCATGCCACTTCGATCGCCTTCTTGCCGTCGAGTTCGGCTTCCCTGCAGTTCAGCGTGATGCTGGTTGCGCCGGTCGAGATGGCGCCATGAGATGCGGAATTGACGATGAGTTCATGCAGAGCAAGGCCCAGATGCACAGCCGCATTGGGCGTCAGATGGGCGTTGATGCCATAGATCGGCATGGGCACGCCGGCATCGGGCCAATAGGGTGCGAACTGCTTTTCCGCCAGTTCGAAGAGATAGGCGCCCCGCCAGCTGGAATCGGTGATGAGATCCTGCGAATTCGACAGGGATTGCAGGCGACCGCGGAACTTGATGAGGAAATTGTCGACGGAAAGCGTGTGGCGGGCCGTCTGCGTGGCGATGCCCTGAATGATGGCGAGCAGGTTCTTGGAGCGGTGCGACAATTCGCGCAGCAGCGACTTCAGCACTTTTTCGCGGTGGCGGCTTTCGGTGATTTCCGAGATGACCGACAGCACGCCTTGCGGCTTGCGCCCGCCGACTCGCTCTATTTTTAGTTCATAGATGCGTATGCCGTCGCCGCTGGCGATTTCGACCTCGGCGGTTGCCGGCCTGCCGCTGTCGAGCACGCCGCGCTTCAATCGGGAAAGATGCTCGCCGTCCTTTTCGCCGAAGAGATGTGAATCATTCCCGCCTATGACGACATACGGCTGCAGATGATCCGGCAGATTGTCGGCATAACGGATCGAGAGATTTACATCCTGAAACAGAACGGACACACTGGCGCTCGCGAGCGCCCGCTCCATCAGAGCGGCCTTGCCTTCCAAACTCAAAGGCGCGCCGGGTAATGGTTCAGACGTATTCACCGGCTTGCCTTTCACACGCATTTTGGGAACCCCGCCGATAGGGCGTTCCCATTCGTAACAACTTGAACCGACCTATAGAATCGTCCCGGATAACAGTCGGTAAACCGGCCGTTTCGCACACAAACGCCCGGTCATGGTCTTTGTTCCGCCGCAGGGTTTTCACTTGAATCAGGCAGCCACCTTTGTGGTTTCGTTAAAGAAGAGTGCCTGGCTGATGAGGGCCTTCACCATGTCTGGATTGAAAGGCTTGGTCACAAGGAAGGTCGGCTCTGGCCGTTCGCCCGTCAGCAGCCGCTCCGGGAAGGCAGTGATGAAAATCACCGGGATGCTGGCAGTCTTGAGGATGTCGTTGACGGCATCGATGCCGGAGCTGCCGTCGGCAAGCTGGATATCGGCAAGCACCATGCTCGGTTTCGTCGCATTGTAGAGCGCGACCGCTTCCGCGTGTGTACGGGCAATGCCGGTAACGCGATGGCCGAGGCTTTCCACCATCTGCTCGATATCCATCGCGATCAGCGGTTCGTCCTCGATGATCATGATATCAGTCGCCACCTGGCGGGAGATTTCCTGGGAGGCAGTGTCAAGCAGGTGCATCGCGTCGCTTTCCGAAACGTCAAGGATATCGGCGATCTCGCCGAGGCGGAAACTTTCAACGGAGGCAAGCAGGAATGCCTGTCGAGCAAGCGGCGAAACCTTGGAAAGGTTCACGGTGGCGCGCTGTTCCCAGGCAAAGGGAGATGCCGGTTCAGTAATCTGAAGTGTTACGGAACCGAACAGCTTGGTGAACAGTTTATAGAGCGCGACACGGTCGCTGTCCGTGTCCGGAAAGATGGATATGTCGGCGATGATGGCTTCCAAAACCGCAGCAACATAGGCGTCCCCCGATGTTTGCGTTCCGGTCAAGGCACGTGAATAGCGCCGCAAGTAAGGAAGATACGGCGCAATGCGTGTGGAAAGTGTCATCAATGGCTCCCGCCTTTTATAACATTCTAATTAAATACAGCCCAAAGGCCGCAACAACTAAGAAAACGTCAGTTGAGTAAAAAAGTTCCTCTTTGTCGGAACTTTTTTTAGGCAGTCGCATTACAATGCTTACAATCAGTGGACCTCAACCTTTACGATTCGTTAGGCATTGTTTTGAATGGGGTCGATCGGTCTTCCGGACGGGAGATTAGGGCGTCTTATCCATGAACGCGAGAAAAGTGAAAAGCGAGCAGGTTAAATGACTATCCAGAATCACGAGGACGCAGACAAGAAGACATCGGACCTGCGCGCGGTGGATATCCTCGATCCCAATAATCAGATCGGCAACCGATTGCGCTCGTTTTATGCCGCCGTGCAGGATGAGGCTATTCCCGATCGCTTTCTCGACCTCTTAGAGAAGCTTGATCGGGCGGAAAGCATGGCCTCGGCAAAGGTCTCCGAATAGGAGGGCGCGCCATGGAAACGCAAACGAGCTTCAAGCGCGAACTTCTCGCAGCCCTTCCGAGCCTCCGGGCCTTCGCCATTTCGCTGACCGGCCGTCACGACCGGGCGGATGATCTCGTCCAGGATACGATCATGAAGGCGTGGGCCAAGCAGGATCATTTCGAAATGGGCACCAACATGAAGGCCTGGCTCTTCACCATCCTGCGCAACGAGCTTTACAGCCAAATGCGCAAGAGCGGCCGTGAGGTGCAGGACAGCGACGGCGTGTTCACGGAATCGATGGCGACGCACCCGCCGCAATATGGCGCTGTCGACCTGCAGGACTTCCGCAAGGCCCTGGATCAGCTGCCGCCGGATCAGCGCGAAGCCATCATCCTTGTGGGGGCGTCGGGATTTTCCTATGAGGAAGCTGCCGAGATCTGCGGCTGCGCGGTCGGCACCATCAAGAGCCGCGTCAATCGCGCGCGCCAGCGCCTGCAGGAATTGCTGGATATTTCCGGCGAGGCAGATTTTGGTCCGGACGCCACCTCGGCACCGCTGACATCAAAGGCATTCGCTTTCTAGAGCAGTTCCAGCAAAAGTGCGAAGCGGTTTTGCGTCCGGAACGGCGTAAAAACAAGAAAATGCTCTAAGAAAAGGCCCGGCGCTATCGACCGGGCCTTCTATCGTTACAACTTATTTATGGCTTCACGAGCTTCGCGCCAAGTTGTCGGCAAGGCGACGATTTTGCTTTGCGGGCGTTTGTCGATTTGGAAATGCCGGATCAATCGTCTTCGTCGCGCGCGCCGAACAGATTTCCGAAGAGAAGAGCGGCGGCGATGGCCGCAGTCATTAGCGGTTGCTTGCGCACGAGGCCGAGCGCTGCTGCTGCCATCGATTCCATCGCCAGCAAACGTTCTCGGGCCTGCCGTTTCTCCTGCTGATTGATGATGGCCATAATGACGAGGACGATCAGCCCTAGCAACAGGGCACCTGCGGCAATCAGCAGGGCAGAAACCGCCCCGCCATAGATCGTTGCCAGCCAGATGGCTGCCGCTATAAGCGCGAAGGCATAGGCCGTCAGCAGGAGGAGAGCCGCGATCGCGATGAAAATACCGTTGCGCTTGGTTCGCGCAACGGTACGGTTGAATGTGCCTGACAGGAGCAGGCCGAGAATCGGGGCGATCATCCCGCCACCCTAGCGGCGAGACAGAAGCAGAGCGACGGCAAGGCCGAATGCAGCCGCCGCGCCGATCGTGGCGACGGGATGCTGGCGCACGGTCCTGCGCACTTCGCGCGAACCTCTCGTATAGCCGCGCTGCAGATCGCGCAGCAGCTCCTCACCGCGAACCGTCAGATCGTCCAAATTGGATTCGGCGGTCGCACGCAATTTCTTACCATGCCTCGCGCCGCTCTCACCGATCAGCTTGGCAAAGGCTGCAACTTCTTCGCGCAGCGACTCGATTTGATCTTCGATGCTTGCCTCGACATCGTGCAGGCTGCTGCCGTTACGCTTGCCGCGCGCCGAATGAAGGATGGATGTAGCCATGTTCAGCTCCCTTTCGCTTTGCTTCGGCGCCCGAAGGCACCTCTTATTCGCGATAATCGGAGGTCTTTTGACACACCGATAATGTTCGGAACATCGTTTCCGACCACTCGCTCTCAACGCGCGGATGCAACAAAAGGTTCCAGAAGCCGCCGGATCGGGAGTTCTCAGCCGTCGAGGGCGCTATGTGCGAGGACGAATGGAGCACCATCGGCGGGAACGCGATTGACCTGCAAGTTGCAGCCGAATACGTCCTGAAGATGCTGATCGGTCAGCACCTCCTTGACTGAACCCTTCGCCTGCAGCCGGCCGTTCTTCAGCAGAACCATCCGGTCGGCAAAAAGTGCAGTGAGATTGAGGTCATGCATGACGGCAACGACCCCGCCGCCACGCCGGCAGAATTGCCGGGCAAGCGTCATAATGGTGAGCTGATGGCTGATGTCGAGGCTGGAGACCGGCTCATCGAGAAGCAGCCAGCACGGCCTGCCGTCTATGATGGGCTCGGAAATCTGACAGAGCACCCGGGCGAGCTGCACGCGTTGCTGTTCGCCGCCGGAAAGCTCTTGATAGAAGCGCCCTTCGAAGCCGTCGAGATCGACGGCGGCGAGAGCCTCTGTCGCGGTGCGGTCAGCCTGCTCCGGATGACGGTTGCGCCCGCTTGTCAGGCCCATGCGGACAATCTCGCGGACCGTAAAGGGGAAGGAGATCGAGCTTGCCTGCGGCAGCACGCCCCGCATTTCGGCAAGTTGCCAGGCCTTGAGGCCGGCAATCTCAGTGCCGTTCATTCGGGCGCTGCCGCGATAGGCGAGTTCGCCGGAAATGGCTTTCATGGTCGTGGTCTTGCCGGAACCGTTCGGCCCGCAGATTGCCGTCAGCGTTCCGGCCTCGGCCGTGAAGGATATGTCCTCAACGACCGGTTTGCCGGCAAGCCGGACGCTCAGATTGGAAACGTCGATCATCGCAGGCTCATAGGCTGAGGCGCGAGCGCTGCCTGAGCAGCATCCACAGGAAGAACGGACCGCCGACGCCGGCCGTCAGAATGCCGATCGGCAGCTCGGCCGGAGAAACGAGGATGCGGGCAACCACATCGGCAACGACCAGCAACGAGCCGCCGAGCAGTGCCGAGGCAGGTAGCAGGAAACGATGGTCGGGGCCGATCACCATGCGCAGAATGTGCGGCACTACAATGCCGACAAAACCGATGCCGCCGCTGACGGCGACCGATGCACCGACCGCCGCGGCCACGCTGACGACCGCTATATTCTTCAGCCGTTGCACCGATATACCCATGTGGAAGGCAGTGGCTTCGCCGAGCGTCAGCGCGTTCAGTCCGCGTGCCATGAAGGGAAGGGGCAGAAGCGAAAGGACGATGATCGGGCCGGCACCTGCGACCTTGCTCCAGGTCGAGCCCGCCAGTGATCCCATGCTCCAGAAGGTCAAGTCGCGCAACTGCCGGTCGTCGGCCATGTAAACGAGGATTCCGGTTGCCGCCAGCGCGAGTGAACCGAGCGCGATGCCGGCCAGCAGCATGGTTGCGATCGATGTCTGTCCGTACTGGGTCGCAACCTTATAAAGCAATATCGTCGTTGCCAGACCGCCGATGAAGGCGGCGATCGGCAGGGAAAAGATCCCGAAGAGATGTGCGAGAGGGGCGAGCACGCCGCCACCGAGGACGATCATGGCGACCGCACCGAGGCTGGAGCCAGCAGATACGCCGATCAGGCCGGGATCGGCGAGCGGATTGCGGAAGAGGCCCTGCATGACCGCACCCGAAACCGCCAGCCCGCCGCCGATCAGGAAGCCGAGGACGGCGCGGGGCAGGCGGATATCGAAAATGACGATGCGGTCGCGGATGCTGAGGGTGCTTTCCGCGCTGCCGCTCAGCATGCCCATTATCACGTCGATGACCGAAGCATTCGACGCGCCTGTCGTGATCGAAAAGAGAAAGGCAACGGCCGAAACCATGACCAAGCCGGCGATGACGAGGATCGCAAGTGCGGTGCGATCCCCTTGGCGGCGGTGTGCCGTGGCTTGCGACATCTGCTTCAGCCCTGCCATGGCATCGTTGAATGCCACGTCAGCCTCCGTAGATCGCCGCGTTCAGCTCGCGGATGGCGCTGGCCGTGCGTGGTCCGAAACCGAGCAAATGCAGGCCGTCCATGCGCACGACTGCCTTGTGGCTCGCGGCCGGCGTCAGCGAAATGGCCGGCTGCTTCAGCAGGTCTTCGTTCGACATCGACAGAGGTCCCTCGCGATCCATGATCAGGATGACATCGGGCTTGGCTTCGATGATCGCTTCGTCCGTCACCGACTTGTAGCCGGAGAAGCCGCTGATCGCATTGGTCGCGCCGGTCAGCTTGATGATGCCGTCGGCGGCCGTATTGGTGCCCGAAGCCAGGATCTTGCCGTTCTGGTTGCTGAGTACGAAAAGTACGCGCTTGCGCTCGGCCTCCGGGCGCTTGGTGGAATCAGTTATGGCCGCGTCGAGATCGGCGGCGACCTTGCCTTCCAGGGTCTTGGCCTTGTCCGGCACGCCAAGCAGCGCGCCGACGACTTCGATCTTTTTCAGAATGCCGTCGCGATCGTAGGTCTGGGGCACGGTCTCGAAAGGGAGGCTGGCATTGCGCAGCACGGCCAAGGCTTCCGGCGGGCCGGAACCTTCCACCGCGATGATGGCTGTGGGATTGACGGCCAGGATACCTTCCGGCGATAGCGCGCGCATATAGCCGATATCGGGAAGCTTGGTCGCTTCCTTCGGATAAAGGCTGGTGGAATCGCGGGCGATGAGCCGCTTCTCTTCGCCGAGCGCATAGACGATTTCGGTGACATCGCCGCCGATGGAGACGAGGCGAGAGGTATCCGGCGTCTTGGCCGTTTCGGCGGCGTGCGCGTGACGCACGAAGCTCCCGAGCCCGGCGATCGGATTGGCCGGCACGAGCGGCAGGACCATCACCACCATGGTGAGCGCGATTTCCCATGGCCGAATGTGCTTGAGGTTCTTAAACATCATCATGCACCATCTCTTATGCGGCGACACTGGCGCCTGATCTCGTCAGGTTTTCCAGGATAGCGCGCCAATCACGGCGCTCATCGAAGCCTTCCTTCCGCTTGCCGAAGAACTGGATGATCATCTCGCCCTTGGCATTATAGGCCTCGAGCGAGGTGACGTGGCCGTCCTTGGTCGGCTTGCGCACGACCCATGCCTCGGCGATGTGGTCCTGACGCAGATGCAGATGGAAGGTCGGGTCCATGACGTTGATCCAGGGACCCATGGTCTGCACGTTGTGGATCGGGCCGGAATGAATCTGCACGGTGCCTTCGTTGGCGACGAAGCACATGATCGGCAGGCCCTCGCGCACGCAGGCATGCATCATTTCAGCGACGGCACCGGCATCCAGTTTCCATGCGTAATCATCGCCAACGGTGCGGATCGCGTTCTGGCGGCCGATCTTCAGTTTTTTCAGCATGCCGAAGAATTCGTGCGTATCGGTCATGCGGCTCCAATGGTCGCGCAGCTCGTCGCGGCTGACGTCGCCGTCCGTCGCACCATTGTCGTAACCGGAGCGATCCTCCGCGAATTCCTGCGACTGGTCTTCGACGCGCAGTTCGGCGACCATGGCGTGATAGGCTTCGACATTCGAATCGCGGCGCAGATGCACCTTGTGGACGGCATCGCCGGCCTTGTCGAAGAACTGCAGGCTGAGCCTCTTCTGATCGCCGTCGGTCTTGGTGACGGCAAAGCCATGCACCCAGCGCTTCGGAAAGATGCGCAGGTCGATATTCTCGCCAAGCACGATCGCCGCCTGCGCGCCGAATTTCATGTTCTCATAGACGCCAATTTTCTCATGCATGGCGCTTTCGTTGCGCGATAGCGCCATGATCTCGCCGAGCGAGGCGATCCGCTCCAGGAAGCGATCGACGCTGGCATCGATGCGGGTGGCCGAAATGCCAACTTCGGCTGCGACGAGGGCCGCTTCGGAAATCTCGAGGCGGGTAGCGATGTCGCGCTCGCGCATCTTCGGGTTCTCGGCGCGGAAAGCGCGAATTTCGGCGGGGGTCGGGCGGGTCGTCTCAGTCATCTGTCATGCCTATTTGTTGAGTATGAGTTTGCCTTGGCGCGTAATCTTCATGCGGTAGATGACGCCCTCGTGCTTGATCATGATTTCGGTCTGGCCTCGGAAAATATCCGTGCTCTCGACAATTCTTACCTGCGGTGCGGCCGTGCATTGCACCGGCGGCGTAGGGGTCTTCTCAGCAATCATCCTGTTTAGTTTTGCCTGAAATTCATCTGGGGCCGAACCGTTGTGCGGCCAAATTTATCTTGACTCTCTTACTCATGGTTTCATAAACACACAATAGGATACCTATAGAGTCAAGTTTAAAATTTCGCCGATACACGCCAAGGCCGCGCTGGTCGGGCGAGCGGTGTCAAGCACATACAGGAGACATGCCGATGCTGACGAAAACGATCTTGGCGCTCGCCGCCTCGGGGCTGTTTGCAGCGGCGTCTTCTGTTTCTGCTTTCGCTCAGGATGCGAATTCCGCGGCACCCGCATCGGCTGCGCACAAGCTCACCGTCGAGCTCAATGCATTGGCTCCCTCGCAGAAGGGATGCATGATGACCTTCGTTGCCGAAAACGATATGGCGACACCGATCAACAAGATCTCTTTCGAGCTTGCCTTCTTCAACGACAAGAATGCCGTCGACCGCGTTACCGTGCTTGATTTCCGCGACCTGCCGCTCGGCAAGAAGCGGGTGCGGCAATTCGACATGCCAGGCGTCAAATGCGAAACGGTCTCCCGCATCATCATCAATGATACGCCGGTCTGCGATGGTCCGGCCGCAGGTGAGTGCAAGGCCGCATTAACGACCCGCTCGCAGACCTCAGTTCTTTTCGAGGGCTGAAGCCATGGCAATGCGCTCGGCGAAAGTTTCCATCGCGCGCCGCGCGGATGGCGGCATGAATGACAACTATCCGAGCGTGCTGCCCGGCCATGAGTTGGCGGGTCTCGAGGGCGTGCCGCGACCGCCGGCCGGCGAGGCTGTGGTGCATTACAGCCGCTTTACGCAGATCAGCTCCTATCCGGATCATCCGAGCGAGGCTGCACCGATTGAGGTAGCGGAGCATCTACCGATGGACGCGCTGCCTGAAAGGGCGCGAGAAACGGTTGCCGGGCGCAGGACGTCGCTGCTTTTCTCCGGCGTGGGATCCTGCCTGTTTCATGCCGCTATCGTTATTGCGCTGCTGTTTACCTTCGTCGCCACGCCTGAGGAAGCGCAGGAAGAGGCGGGCGATACCGTCAGCGTCATCATGATCGGCAATTCCGATGCCGATCAGATGGCTACGGGCGAGGAAAACCCGCAGACGGAGCCGGAGCAAGTGACCGCCGAGGCCGTGCAGCCGCAGCCGACCGAAGTCACGCCCGAACAGGCACAATCGCCCCAACCGGATGTCGTTCAACCGCAGACGGTAGAGACGCAGCAGCTTCAAACGGTTGAGCCCGTGGAGCAGACCCAGCCCACCGCAGTCGCGCCTGAGCAGCCGCAGATTTTGGCGACGCAGGTGCCGGCCGAGACGACGGTCATCCAGTCCGCCGAACCGGTGCAGCCTGTCGATAGTCAGGTTGCCGAAGTTCAGCCGACAGAGCCTCCGCCTGAGGTTGTGACGCCGGTGGAGAAGCCGAAGCCGGTTGAACGGCCGAAGGAAGTGAAGAAGCCTGTTGCAAAGGTCGCTAAGGCAAAGTCAGGTTCACGCGGTGAGAGCGAGCAGGATTCCAAGCGGGGGTCCGCCGATGGCACCGAGGCAGCGCAATCCGATCAAAATTCTCAGTTGAATGCGCGTAAGGCAGGCTCTGGCGATGCGGCAATTGCGAATTATACCGGCAAAGTGCAGGCCCGCATTAAACGCTACGTGCAACGCGTACCGTCGAAGTATGAAAAGGGCCTGACACTCGTCGTGCGTTTGACGATTGGTTCGAACGGCGAACTTCGGTCTCTTTCCGTGGCGCGCAGTTCCGGAGATTCCGGCTTGGATCAGGCTGTGATCGAGCAAGTGCGGAAGGCCGCCCCATTTCCCTCGCTGCCTTCCGAATGGGGTAAGCCGACTTGGCCGTTCACGCAGGCGGTTCAGGTCGGAGGGCGATAATAGCCGCTTCTCTCGCCTAAAATATGATGAAAACTCTCAACTTTATTCTTTACTACAAAACTCATGTTTATTAAGGTCGCCTCTCGCTCGATGGAATCGAGCGTGGAAGAGCAACCAGCAAACGGGTGATGTATGGCGCGTAAGGGGAAGAGGGGTTCTGGTCGCGAGAGCCGCGAAGTGCAGACAACGGCGCAGGCTTCCGGGAAATCCACTCTCGATGGACGCAGCTTCCTCTATGTCGGCGGCCGCGATTGCCAGGTGGCGCATCTGCGCCAGATCGCCAGCAATTTTGGTGCCGAACTGATCCATCACGATGGCGGCCTGCGCGAGGCGGTTTCGCGCATCGACACCGTGCTGCCATCGGTCGACTGTGTGTTCTGCCCGATCGATTGCATCAGCCATGATGCCTGCCTGCGGGTCAAGACAGGCTGCAAGAAATTCGGCAAGGCCTTCATCCCCTTGCGCAATGGCAGCAAGTCCAGCCTCGAGCGGGCGCTGCAGACCATGAACGAACGAGACGCTTGAAGATGATCGATAATGGCCCTGACGGGTTTGCGCTGATCGGCCTGCACAAGCTGGCCGCACAGAATGGTGATGGGCTTGTGCCCGAACTCTATGAATTGCTGATGCGCCGCGCCAATGACCAACGGCGGGCAGCAAATGTCGCGACATTTCCCGCCTGGAAGACGCGGCAGCCGGGAGAGGTGCCGGAGCAACCGCTCGATGCAGCGAGCCGCAATGGCGCAAATGTCGTTGCCTTTGCGCCCGAGGCGGATAAGACTGTCGCCCGTCGCAAGAAGGTCTGATCGTCGAACGAGGTTGCCATGTACGTCGCCATGAACCGCTTCAAGGTCGTCATCGGTTTGGAGGGCGAATTCGAAGAGGTCTGGAGAGGCCGCGATTCCCGGCTATCGGAAGTGCCCGGTTTTCTCGAGTTCCGTCTCCTGCGCGGAAAATCAAGCGTGGAGGAGGGCTATACGCTGTTTTCCTCGCACACGACCTGGCACAGCGAAGATGATTTCATCAACTGGACGAAATCCGAGCATTTTCGCATGGCGCATCGCAATGCGGCCGATAACAAACGGCTCTATTGGGGGCCGCCGCAATTCGAAGGTTTTGCTGTCGTTCCGGGGATTTGAAGCAGCGTCACCTACCTCGGCAAGATAGCTTCGTCTCAGGCCTTGGCCACACCGGTTCTGAAAAAGGCGCCGAGCGCTATCGCCACCCAGCCGGCAATCATGCCCATTCCACCCGTCGGAGCAGCCATTGGAAAGAGCGAGCCGCCGCCGAAATGCCTGTTGATGAGATCGCCGGCGAAGATCAGCGTTCCCAATCCGAGCAAGATTGCAGCAATAGGCGCTGTGCGGATACGGTCATAGCCGGCATAAAGCGCCAGTAGGGCAGGGGCGTGGGCGAGGCTCATAGTGGAGGCTGCGCCGAGGAAATGCGTGTCGCCGCCATGAGTTGCGGCTGCGGCCAGCGCGACACCGCCGCCCCCGAGAATGCCGGCGATAAACAGGGTGACCGGACGGATTATGGCGCCGATGCTCATGTTTTCCTCATTCCCTGTTCTGCATGTGGAAAGCCAGACGCTCGACCGGCTCCCAGATGACGGCCCGCAGCTTTTCGTTTTCGATGGTCTCGTCCATGGCGCGGCGGAAGCAGAGCAGCCATTCGTCGCGCTCCTTTGGACCAATGGCGGCGACGAAATGCCGGCTGCGCAGGCGCGGGTGGCCGCGCTTTTCGATGTAGAGCTGCGGCCCGCCGAGATAACCGGTCAGATATTCGTGGAATTTCTCCTGCGAGCCTTCGAGACTCGGCGGGTGCACGGCGCGGCAATTTGCGGCCTCCGGCAGCGTATCCATCAATTCGTAAAAGCGTGATGTCAGCGCCCGCACAGTTCGGTCGCCGCCGATCGCTTCGTAGAGTGTGATGGTTTCTTCGCTCAAGCCCAGGCCCCTGTTTGCGATGTCCTAGATGGCAACTCAGGAGCGCTGTCGCAACTGTCCAAGCGGCCGGTGCGGCGTTTCGGCGCTACTATTTTTTGACAGTCAGCTGGAAAGCATCGCTTTCCCCAGGGATGAGCTCGAGCGGCCAAACGGTCTGGCGCGCCTTTCTTGGATACTCGTGGCTGTAGGCGGGCATGCTGGAAAGCAGGATTTCCGCCAACTCGACACCAAGATCGTGCACGGACGTGCGAAAGCAGGTCAGCGCCGGCTGCAGGAATTTGGCGCGCGGCGCCTCGCGGAAGCTGACGACCGCTATATCGCGCCCAGGGATGATGCCGGCTTCCATCACGCGCCGATAGAAGCCGATCGCCATCAATTCATAGATCAGGATCACAGCCGTCGGCCCGTTTTCGAGGCGCAGCAACTCGTCGGCAACCTGATAGCCGCCTTGTTCGCTCGATTTGGCACGAATGACGAGCGCGGGATCATAGTCGATGCCATGCCGCTCCAGCGCCCGGCGATAGCCATCGACGAAGATGAAGCCGAGATTGATGTCGCTTGAGGGTGCGCTGACCGCGATGCGGCGATGTCCATGCGCGACGAGCCGGTCTACGGCGGCATTGGCGACGCCGTCAAAATCGAGGTCGGCCCAGGGGTGCTGCGTGCCTGACAGGCTGCGACCAAGCGCTGCGAAGGGGATTTTCGCCTTGGCAAGCAGGTCGAAGCGCTTGTCGACGCGCTGCGTCTCCGAGATGATCAGCGCATCCACGATCCGTCTCGCCACCATGCGCTTCAGATATTCATAAGGGTCCTCGTCATGCGGGCAGGGGAGCATGATGAGATCGAGCTTGTGCCGTGAAAACACGCTCTGCAGGCCGCCCGTCACGGTCAGAAAGAAATTGTCGCTGTTTTCAACCGTTTCCCGGCTGGACTGGATCATCAGGCCGATGACATTGGTCGTGCCCTGCCGCAGGCTGCGCCCGGACTGGTTGGCGACATAGCCGAGCTGCTCGGCAGCGGCGAGAACGCGCTTGCGGGTCTCCTCGTTGACATCAGGCTTGCCGTTCAATGCGCGTGATACTGTGCCGATCGAGATATCGAGATGCTCGGCAAGCTGACGAATTCCCTTCATCGGCCGCGGTTTTCCTCCATGCGCCATTTTCCGTAGTCCTCCTCTATTGACACAGGAAAATCTTTTCGCATAGTATCGTAAACGTTTACGGAGCGCGTGTCATGAGGGGTAATGCACGGCCCGCAGGAGGATATCGTGAAATTTAATGCCATTTTGTGCGGGTGCGGAGCTATGTCAAAAGGCTGGCTCAGGGCTGTCGCCTCGACGCCGGCGCTTGCCGAATCCATTCAGATTGTCGGCCTGGTCGATCTCAATCGGGCGACCGCTGAAAGCCTTGCGAAAGAATTCTCTCTCGACGGTGCCGTCATCGGCTCCGACCTCGCCGAGGTCATTGCTGCGACCAAGGCGGATCTGGTCTTCGATATCGTCATTCCGGCTGCGCGCTTCGGCGTGGTGTCGACGGCACTGAAGGCCGGCTGCCATGTGCTGAGCGAAAAGCCGATGGCGACGTCGTTGGCCGAAGGTACCGCTCTGATCAAGCTTGCGGCAGAGACGGGTAAAGTTCATGCCATCATCCAGAATCGCCGCTTCATCTCCGGCATCCGTCGTCTGCGACGTTTCGTGGAGGAGGGGGCGATTGGCGAGCTGACGGGCGTCCATTGTGATTTCTTCCTCGGTCCGCATTTCGGCGGCTTCCGCGAGGAGATGGACAATGTGCTGTTGCTCGACATGGCGATCCACACCTTCGATGCCGCTCGCTTCGTGTCCGGCAAGGTGCCGCTCTCGGTCTATTGCCTTGAAAAGAACCCGGTAGGCTCCTGGTACAAGCATGGCGCATCGGCGCATGCGCTCTTCGACTTTTCCGATGATGTCGTCTTCAGCTATCGCGGTTCCTGGTGCGCCGAGGGTCGTCGCACGAGCTGGGAAAGTGAGTGGCGGCTCACCGGCAGCGAGGGCATGCTGACCTGGGACGGCGAAGAGAATTTCGAGGCTGCCGTTGCCGGCAACGAGCCCGGCCTGCTGCACGGCTTTACGCCGATCGAGGTCCCCGGGCCGAAACATGAAGAGGAGACGCACGGCCACGCCAGCGTCATCGCATCCTTCATCGAAGCAATCAAGACGGGCAAGTCGCCGGAAACCGCGAGCTCTGACAACATTCGCAGCCTTGCCATGGTTCTAGGCGCCATTGAGAGCGCCAAGACCGGCCGGCGTGTCGACATTTCAGCACAAGGACAATGACATCATGACAAATCCGGCAAAGGCCATCCGCATCGGCACGATGATCAGGGCGACGAACGAGGATGCTGCCCAGAACATCGCCAAGATCGCCGATCTTGGCTTCGAGAGCTTCGAGCCCTTCTTCTGGCAGAGCACCAACGGTCAGAATCTTGCGGAACTCGGCAAGCGCTGCCGCGAGGCCATCGGCGACCGCGACATCACGATCTCGACGCTCGGCATGTTCGGCAATCCGCTCGAAGAGCGTGAGATGGACCTGCAGACGTTGCAGGGCTGGAAGGATTGCATCGACAACGCCCATCATTTCGGCGCGACCTGCGTTGCCGGCTTCACCGGCCGTATCCGCAACCAGCCGCTCACAGACAGCCTGCCGCGTTACAAGCAGATCTGGAGCGAGCTTGCCAAGCGTGCGGCCGACAAGGGCATCAAGATCGCCTTCGAAAATTGTGCCATGGACGGCAACTGGGCGACCGGCGATTGGAACATCGCGCATAACCCGGATGCGTGGGAGCTGATGTTCAACGAGACCCCGGACGACAATCTCGGCCTGGAATGGGAGCCGTGCCATCAGATGGTTTATCTGATCGAGCCGCTGCCGCAGATTCGCAAATGGGCGAAAAAGATTTTCCACGTCCACGGCAAGGATGCGACGATCCGCTGGGATGTCATCAAGGAGCACGGCATCTTCGGCAAGGAGAAGTTCGTCTTCATGCGCACGCCGGGCTTCGGCGACAGCAACTGGACCGACATCATCTCCGAACTGCGCTTGGCCGGCTGGTCCGGCTCCATCGACATCGAAGGCTGGCATGACCCGGTCTATCGCGATGCACTCGAAATGACTGGCCAGGTTCACGGCCTGAACTATCTCAAGGCAAGCCGGGGCGGGGACTTCGTCGAGTAAAGCATGCATTTGCAGAACTGCATCGATTTAGAAGGCAAGTTGTGCGTTAATGAAATGCCCTGAGTGATCGACACTTAGGGCATGACGGAAACCCGAACGGAGGAACCCGAGCGTCCGCACCTTGCCCCATGGGACAGGCGGGCGCTTGGCGCAGGTAAGAGGAAAACGCCGATGGCAGCGCGGGCCATGTCATCGGACAGATACCGTCACGGTTCGCATGGTGGAGGAGAATGTATGAATATTTTTTCGAAGCTGGCGATCTCCGCCGGCATGTCGCTTCTGCTTGCCGCCGGTGTGGCGCAAGCGCAGGGCAAGACATTTAACGTCTGGTGGTTCGAACTGCCGGATACTTCGCAGGCCAAGGCATGGACCAAGGCGCTCGAAGAGCTGAAAGCCAAGCATCCTGACGTTACCATCAATTTCGAGCAGAAGACCTTCGAGCAATTGCAGAAGGCAGGCAGTCTCATCCTCAATTCGGATCAGGCCCCGGATGTTCTGGAGTACAACAAGGGCAATGCCACGGCTGGCCTCGTTGCCTCGCAGGGTCTGCTGACACCGCTCGACGATCAATTCAAATCGCGCGGCTGGGATAAAATCCTAAACGAAACCAACAGCCAGCTCAGCAAATACGATGGCAACGGCATCTACGGTTCCGGTCCGATTATCGGTATTCCCGTCTATGGCGAATTCGTTTCGGTTTTCTACAATATCGACATGTTCCAGGCCAATGGCGTGAAAGTGCCGACTACGCTCGACGAGTTCGAAGCTGCGCTCGACACTTTCAAGAAGAAGGGCATTACGCCGCTCGCCTATGGTACGGTGGATTCCAACGCACAGCACCTGGTCTATACGCTTGCACTGACGCAGGCTGACGATACCTGGGTCAAGAACTATCAGGGGCTGAAGGCACCGCTTGATACCAAGCCCTTCCTGTTTGCCGCCCAGAAGATCGCCGACTGGGTGAGCAAGGGTTATATTTCGAAGGATTCGACCGGCCTGAAGGGTACCGGCGGCGCCGACAATCTCTTCTCGTCGGGCACAGCTCCGATGTTTGTCAGCGGCACCTGGAACAACGGCAACTTCGCGAGCTCGATCAAGACCTTCAAGTGGAGCCAGTTCATCTTCCCGACCACGAAATACAGCGTGGGTTCGACCGGCAACCTGTTCATGGTGCCGAAGAGCGCGAAGAATAAGGATCTCTCCTACGAGTTCATCGATCTTGTTCTGAGCAAGGAAAACCAGAACCAGCAGGCCAATCTTGGTGGTGTTGCCATCGCCGCCGATCCGGCTTCAGTCACTGACGAAGTCGGCAAGCGCAACGTCGAGCTCTTCAACCAGATCTCCAGCAAGGGCGGCCTCGGCTTCTACCCGGACTGGCCGGTGCCTGGTTACTACGAACTGCTGATCCAGGCGACCACGGGTCTTGTCAACGGCTCGACCACGCCTGATCAGTTCGCGGCGCGCCTGAAGAAGGCCTACGACGACGTGCAGGCAGCGCAGTAACACCATCGGCGACAATCACAACGGCAAGACGGCTTTGATGCCGCCTTGCCGTATCGGACTGGAGGATTTCGATGGATAAGTCGAAGAGCGCCGGCAGGGCGGGGTACTATTTCTACATGATCCCCGGCGTGCTCGGGTTTGTTCTCGTCGTGCTCGTTCCGCTGATTGCCAATTTCGTCATCAGCTTCACGACATGGAAGGGCGGCGTCATTCCGCCGCGATATGTTGGCTTTGAGAATTATCAGCGGCTGCTTCACGATGCGGCTTTCTGGGGTTCCATCCAGCATACGCTGCTGTTCATCATCTCGATGACGATCGTGCCCATCATATTGGGGCTGGTGCTGGCGGCGGTGCTATTCGACTATATCAGTGCGCAATTCAGCCAGACGTGGTCGAGCTTTTTTCGCGCAGGATTCTACTTGCCGCAGATCCTGCCGCTGACAGCCGCCGGCGTGCTGTGGGCGTGGATTCTCAACCCCATCGGCATCATCAATGCAGTGCTGAAGGCGATCGGCCTGGATTTCATGGCGAAGAATTGGCTGGGGGACGCCACCTATGCGCTGTGGGCGGTTTCGGCCGTCATCGTCTGGGTGCAGGTCGGCTATTGTCTGGTCGTGTTCATGTCCGGACTGGCGCGCGTCGATCCTTCGCTTTACGAGGCCGCGGAGCTCGATAATGCAAGCTGGTTCGCGCGTTTCCGCGCCATCACCATTCCGATGCTGATGCCTGAAATTTTCGTCGTCGCGCTGACGACGCTGATTGCGGCGCTCAAGGTCTTCGCGCCGATCTATGTTCTGACGTCGGGCGGACCGGACAATGCAACGACGGTCCCATCCTATCTGTCATACTATCATTTCTTCACGACGAACCGCGTCGGATACGCGGCAGCCATCGCGACGCTGCAGACGGTCATGACCATCATACTCGGCATCCTCTTCCTGCGTATGCAGTCGAAACAGGCCGAAGGAGGGCATTGAGATGGCAACGGCATCCTCGATTTCCACACACATCGTTTCAACGGAACATCACGCAAGAAGGGGGGTCGGCCGCTGGGTCGTTCTGGGCATCCTGCTGGTTTTCCTTGCAGGCACGCTCTTTCCGTTCTTTCTCGCGGCAGTCAACGCTATCAAGACGCCCTCCGACTATGCCGCCAATGGTCCGCTTGGTCTTCCGCACAGCTTTGATCTGACGGCGCTTAAGAACTTCTGGGCCACCGTCGATTTCCCCCGCAAGCTTTTCAACAGTGTCCTCATCAGCGGATGCACCGCCATTCTGGCCGTCGTTCTCAGCCTGCTGAATGCCTATGCCATCGGCATCGGCCGCGTGCGTGGCGGGCAAGGGCTTCTCGTCCTACTGTTGATATCCATCATGGCGCCGCAGGAGGCTTTGGTCTATCCGCTTTACTATATGTCGAAGCAGGTCGGACTGTTCGACTCGATGCTCTCGGTTATCCTCATTATCGGCGTGCTTCATACCGCGTTCGGGACCTATCTTCTATCTTCCGTGCTGGCGACCTTTCCGCGCGAGATCATCGAGGCGGCGCAGATCGACAATGCCAGCCGCTGGCAAATCCTCTGGATGGTGATCGTGCCGGTGCTCAGACCGACGCTTGCAGTGCTTGCGACCTTCTTCTTCATCTGGACCTGGAACGAGTTTCTGATCCCGCTGGTATTCCTCGTTTCCAACAACAATCAGACGGTATCGGTCGCAATGGGCGTGCTATCGGGTGCCAATACCCAGGACCCGACGGCAATTGCCGCGGCCTCTCTGCTTGGCATAACGCCGACGATCATCTTCTTCCTTATTTTCCAACGGACCCTGACGCGCGGTGTCGCGGTCGGTGCCGTCAAATAACCAATGCGGAAGCCCCGTTCGGCGAAAGCCGCCGGGCGGGGCGCGACGAATGGCAAGTTCGATAAATTCGATGTTCCGCAGGAGGCGTAAAGTGGCAGGTATCAACATCAAATCCCTCACCAAGCATTTCGGTGCCGTGCAGGTTCTGAACGACATCGATCTGACGATCGAGCGCGGCGAGTTCGTCGTCTTCCTCGGCGGCTCGGGCTGCGGCAAGTCGACCTTGCTGCGCATGATCGCTGGTCTGGAGACGATCACCAGCGGCGAAATCTGGATCGGCGGAAAGCGGGTCGACCAACTGCCGCCCGGCGAGCGCGGCGTGTCGATGGTCTTTCAGTCTTATGCGCTCTATCCGCACATGACGGTTCGCGACAACATGTCCTTCGGCCTGAAAAATATCAAAACGCCCAAGCACGAGATTGCCAGGCGCATCGAAGAAGCCGCGAAGATCCTGGAAATGCCGCACCTTCTCGATCGCAAACCCTCGGCACTCTCCGGCGGCCAGCGCCAGCGTGTCGCGATCGGCCGCGCCATCGTGCGAGAGCCGGATGTGTTCCTTTTCGACGAGCCGCTTTCCAACCTCGATGCCGGTCTGCGCACACGTACGCGCGTGGAATTGGCGCAGCTGCATGAGCGGCTCGGCGCGACGATGGTGTTCGTGACGCACGACCAGGTGGAGGCGATGACACTCGCCGACCGTATCGTGTTGCTCAACAACAAGAAGATCGAGCAGGTGGCGACCCCCGTCGAGATCTACACGCGCCCGGCGACGCGCTATGTCGCCCAATTCGTCGGCTCACCCGGCATGAACTTTATCAATATAGCCGGCCTGAATGAAGCGGGCGGGCTGGCGACGGCAACGCTGCCGGATGGCTCTGTCATCAAGACAGCGGTTGCGCTCAATGGCCTTGCGAATTCCGGACTGACGCTCGGCATCCGTCCGGAGCATCTGGTCGTTACGGCGGCGGAGAAGGGTGATATCGGTGGTCAGGTCGAGACCATCGAACGCTTGGGCGACCGTTCGCTTGTTCACGTCCGGCTTAAGGATGGCTCGAAGATCATCGGCACGGATCCCGGCATGACGACGATCACGACCGGCTCGCCGATTGCCTTTACCGTTGACGCAGCAAAGGTGAGCATCTTCGATGAGAACGATGCCGCCCATCATTCCGTAAACTAAGGAGGGAGGACACAAAGATCAGCCATTTTCGATAAGCTTCAGAGGCGATCAAGTAGGTCGTTGACGAAACCGTCCAACTGGTATGTTATGCCACCATGTCCACTGCGCACCATAGAAAGAAGCAGCCCTTGTTCGTCCGCCAGCAGTTGCTGGAGGTCGCGGCGCGGCTTGCTTCCGAAAAGGGGATGACGGCGGTGACGCTGGATGCCGTTTCCGGCGCCTCCGGTGTCAGCAAGGGTGGATTGCTGCATCACTTCCCCAGCAAGCACATGTTGCTGGAAGCGCTGTTCGACAGCCTGCTGGAACGGCTGGATGCTGCGATCGAGGAAGCGATGCGCGCCGATCCGCTGCCGCACGGCCGCTTTACCCGCGCTTATCTGCATGCCTGTCTGGCGCTGCGGGACCAGCCGCAGGGCGCCAAGGATTGGGCGCAGGTGACGATGGTGCTGCTCACCGAACCGCAATTGCGGCAGCGGTGGCATGAGTGGGTGCGCGAGCGCAGCGAGGAATATGTCGGTACGGACTCCTCGGTGGATGCGGCAATCGTCAGATTGGCGGCCGACGGGATATGGCTCGCCGACCTGCTCGGCAGCCACGAGTTGGACGAGAGCGCCCGCCAAAGGCTGATCGACCGGTTGATCGAGCTGACGCAGCTTTAACCTTATCGGAGACAATGGAATGGCGAACGCATCGGTCTATGCAATGCTGCTGGTCGCGATCGTGCTGGAAGTGATTGGCACGACGGCGTTGCAAATGTCTCAGCAATTCACCCGCCTCGGCCCGACAGTGGTTTTGGTGATCTGCTATACGGCCGCCTTCTATTGTCTTTCGGTGACGTTGCGGGTCATCCCGGTGGGCATCGCCTATGCTATCTGGAGCGCGCTCGGCATCGTGTTGATTTCGATGGTGGGGGTCGTGCTTTTCCGCCAGAAACTCGACCTTGCTGCCGTCATCGGCCTGGGGCTGATCATTGCCGGCGTGCTCGTCGTCAATCTCTTTTCAAAATCCGTGTCGCACTGAAAACACAGGTGTTGTCTATGGTCGTTTTTGTCTTTGTCAAATTCGCGGGGAGGCTTTATCTCTTGCCCCGAACGGGCTGATGGATGCTTGAAGTACGGCGCTTTCCCAAAGCGCTTTGGATCGCGTAACCCATTCAATTTCAATGGTATAAGAGGAGTGCCGTAATGACTATTCGTGCCGTCGTTTGGGGCGAGAACATTCATGAGCAGACAAACAAGGTCGTCGCCGAGATCTATCCGGAGGGCATGCACAACACCATCGCCAAGGCACTGAATGCCGATGCGGGTATCGAGGCGACCACGGCGACGCTACAGGAGCCGGAGCACGGTCTCAGCGAAGCCCGTCTGAAGGATACCGACGTCCTGTTGTGGTGGGGGCACAAGGACCATGGCGCCGTCAAGGACGAAATCGTCGAGCGCGTGGCAAAGCGCGTGTGGGAAGGCATGGGCCTCATCGTCCTGCATTCCGGCCATTTCTCCAAGGTCTTCAAGCGCCTGATGGGCACGCCCTGCGCGCTGAAGTGGCGCGAAGCCGGCGAGCGCGAGCGCCTCTGGGTCATCAATCCTCGCCATCCGATCGCAGCCGGCCTCGGCGAGCATTTCGAGCTTGAGAATGAGGAAATGTACGGTGAGCAGTTCTCCGTTCCGGAGCCGCTGGAAACCGTGTTCATCTCCTGGTTCCAGGGTGGCGAGGTCTTCCGCTCGGGCATGACCTGGCGCCGTGGCGCCGGCAACATCTTCTATTTCCGTCCAGGCCACGAGACCTATCCGACCTATCACAACGGCACCGTTCAGAAGGTTCTGATCAATTCCGTGAAGTGGGCCCATAACCCGCTCGGCACTCAGGTCAGCATCCATGATGCGCCGAATGTGCCGGTCGAAAAGGCACTGGAGCCGATCGTCGAACGTGGCCCGAAACTGCACCAGGCCGGCGAAGCCGGTTATCGCTGAGGTATCAGATGCGTCTCATAGTAGTTGGCACGGGCGGCATGGCGAAGAACCATGTGGAGCATTTCGCCCGCATTCCTGGCGTCGAAATCGTCGGCGCCGTCGATACGGATGCGACGAGGCTCACCGCCTTCTGCGACACGTTCGATATCAAGAAGCGCTTCTCGTCGCTCGACGAGGCGCTCACCTGGGGCGAGTTCGATGCGGCGACGAATGTCACGCCGGACAAGGCGCACCATCCGACGACCCTGCCGCTGCTTGCCGCCGGCAAGCATGTTCTCTGCGAAAAGCCGCTTGCGGAGAATTATGAAAAGGCGCTCGAGATGACGGAAGCTGCCGAAAGGGCGGGGGTCGTCAACATGGTCAACCTGACCTATCGCAATGTCGCGCAGCTGCAGAAGGCGCGCGAGATGGTGATTTCGGGCGAGATCGGTACCGTCAAGCATGTGGAGGCGTCCTACCTGCAGAGCTGGCTCGTCTCCAAGGCCTGGGGCGACTGGCGCAGCGAGTCCAAATGGCTTTGGCGCCTGTCGACCGGTCATGGCTCGAACGGCGTTCTCGGCGATATCGGCATCCATATCCTCGACTTCGCCGCCTATGGCGCCGCGACCGATATCGATCACGTCTTTGCCCGTCTCAAGACCTTCGCCAAGGCGCCGGGCGAGCGCATCGGCGAATATACGCTCGATGCGAATGACAGCTTCTCGATGTCGGTCGATTTCGCCAACGGCGCGCTTGGCGTCGTGCATGCGAGCCGCTGGGCGACGGGACATTTGAACGAGCTGAAGCTCCGCATCTATGGCGAGCGCGGCGGCCTGGAAGTGAACCATAGCCCGAACGGTTCCGAACTGCGGGGTTGCCTGGGCGATGATACGGAAACGGCGACCTGGCGTGTTCTTGAAGTGCCTCCGGTGCCGACCAACTACCAGCGCTTCGCTGAGGCCGTGATGACCGGCAGCAGCCAGGACCCGAGCTTCCGTCACGCAGCCAACTTGCAGCGCGTGCTGGATCTTGCCATGGTGACGGAAGTTGAACGGCGCGAACTGAAGGTCTGATATCACAGTCAGCCTTCAGGCAGGGCCTTGGGAGTGCACGCATGTCTACCGAGGAAAAAGTGGCCAGCCACTATACGCACGGATCGCTGGAAGCGGCGATCCTGCAAAGCCTTTCGGCCGACGGCAAGGATGTCGACAATCTTCGCATCCGCGATCTGGCTGATATCGATGAATTCCATCTGGGGCGACATGCGGCGACGGTGGATTTCGCGAGAGATCTGGATCTTTCCGCCGGCCTGCGCCTCGCCGATATCGGCTCCGGGCTCGGCGGGCCTGCCCGCCATTTTGCCGACTCGTACGGATGCATCGTATCGGGCATCGATCTCACCGAAGAATTCGTTCAGGTCGCCAATTCGCTGACGGTTCGCTGCGGTCTCGCGGACCAAGTCTCCTTCCGGCAAGGCAGCGCCTTGGCATTGCCCTTCGATAGCGGCAGTTTCGATCGGGCGACGCTCATTCATGTCGGCATGAATATCGAGGACAAGGCGAGACTGTTCTGGGAGATCAGGCGCATTCTCAAGCCGGGCGGCCGTTTCGGTCTCTATGAAATCATGCAGATGCGTGACGGCACACTCCCCTTTCCCATGCCCTGGGCTATGGAGCAGGAGACGAGCTTCGTCCGCAGCCCCGATATCTATCGCCATCTGCTCGCCGAAGCCGGCTTCACGGTTGAGCTTGAGCAGGACCGCAGTGCTCTCGTAATCCGGCTGGCGCATGAAGCGCGCGCCAGGGCCGCTGCGGCTGGCGAGGTGCGAGACCAAAGTGTCCGTACGCTGATGGGTCCACGGGCTGGCGAGCGCATGAGCAACGTCAACGTGTCGGTCGAGGGCGGCCTGCTTGCGCCGATCGAGATGATTGCCCGGGCGGTGTGAAGTCTGCCGCACGTTGACAGCGGCGGGCCTGTTTCTGTATGGAAAATACAACGGTAATGGATTTCTGCCGGGCCATGGTGGCCGAACCGCTGCTCTGATTTTTTCAGAGAAGCTGATGACTCCTACTCAACACGCCTGAAAGGCGAAAGAGTAGAGTCATGCCTGTTATCTTACCGTTATCCCACTGTTTCTTGTTCACTGTCCCCGGAAGACCGTATGCTGGCTTCGCGGGAGGGGCAAACTGATGTCCGCATCCGCCTATTTTCATCATCGTTTTCAGCAATTCCGTAGCCTGTTCAAATGGATCGTTCTCGTGGTGCCGATGGCTGTGGTCGTCGGTTCGCTCTGCGCGCTATTCCTCTGGAGCCTGGACAAGGCGACAGCCGCGCGCTTCGATCATCCCTGGCTGATCTTTCTTATGCCCGTTGCCGGTTTCCTGATGGTGCTGGTTTACCAGCGCTTCGGCCGAGGCTCGGAGGGCGGCAACAATCTGATCGTCGATCAGATCCATGAGCCCGGCGGCGGCGTGCCGCTGCGCATGGCGCCCTTCATCCTGGTTTCGACGGTTCTGACGCATCTGGTCGGTGGTTCTGCGGGACGCGAAGGGACGGCGGTGCAGCTTGGCGGTAGCATTGCCAGCGCCTTTGCGAGAGTTTTCCGGCTCAGTCACGCCGAGATCCGCATCCTCCTCATGGCGGGTATCGCCGCCGGCTTCGGTGCGGTCTTTGGCACACCGATCGCCGGCGCCGTCTTCGCTCTCGAAGTCCTGACGATCGGGCGGATGCAATATGAGGCGCTGATCCCGAGCCTCGCTGCGGCAATCGCGGCCGACTGGACCTGCCATGCCTGGGGCATCGAGCATATCCAGTACCACATCAGCTATCTCACCGGCACTCCGGCCAGCACCTTCCACCTCGATGCGCTGCTGCTCGCCAAGGTCGGACTTGCCGGCGTCATCTTCGGCTTGGCCGCACGTTGCTTCAGCGAGCTCTCTCATGCTGCGTCTGCGGCGTTCAAACGGTTCTGCGCCTACGCGCCGTTACGGCCCATCATCGCCAGTGCGATCTTGATCGGTCTCGTTTACCTGCTCGGCACGCGGCAATATCTTGGGCTTGGCGTCTGGTCGCCCAACCCAGACGATGCGACGATCCTCGGCTTCTTCGATCCGGCTCGCGTCGATTACTGGAGCTGGTTCTGGAAGGCAGTCTTCACCATCGTAACGCTGAGCGCCGGCTTCAAGGGCGGCGAGGTGACGCCCTTGTTCTTCATCGGTGCCGCGCTCGGCAATGCGCTTGCCGCCATTCTCGGTGCGCCGGCCGATCTTTTTGCCGCGTTGGGCTTTGTCGCCGTTTTTGCTGGTGCGACCAATACGCCGCTTGCCTGCATGATCATGGGCATCGAGCTCTTCGGCGCGACGCACACGGTCTACCTCGCGGTCGCGTGCTTCCTTGCCTATATCTGCAGCGGCCATACCAGCATCTATCTGTCCCAGCGTCTCGGCATCGCCAAAAGTGCTTCCGATAATATCCCAGCCGACATGCCGATTCGCCATATTCGCGAACACGGTGTGAAGAAGCGGCGGGGAAATGCCAACAAGACCGAAGAGGTTTGACGCAAGGGCGGTTGGAGGTTGTTGTGCTCTCTGGGAGCGCGGCCAATGGATGCCGGCCATCGCCTATGTCGGCCGTCCGTTTTCCTGTCGAACGAGGCTCTGATGGCAGGACTTGCAATTGTCCGGCTAATAATTCAGGCTCAAACAGCTTAGTGATTGGAGATCGGCAGATTTCGCCGCATTTTTGCCGATTCTGAGGTGAATCCCTCTCGAGAATCGCGGAGATTTATTCCACGACAAACCACCGCTCGTTGCGAACGGACTCTCTTGCGAAATTCGACTAATCAACTCATATAATCGCCTATTAAGATCACAGCATAACACAAGGAGTCGGGCGTCGATCAGGATAAGCACCGGCAAAGCATTCCCAATGACAAGCCTGTTCTCGCTCCGGGATTCGCATGCGGATTCCCCGGACAACTTCCTCCCGGACCGCACCGCCCAAAAGACAGACATGACGGAGAGTCCCTTGAGCGCACCTGCTCCCACTTCCAACCAATCTCCTGCTCCGGAACAGACCTTCGGCACCGCCGGCATTGCGCCGATGGACCGCCCGAGCGCCATGACCCGCTTTTTCATGGGCATCGTTGCCTGGGCCGAAAGCCTCAACCTGAAATATGCCAAGCTCGGCAATCCGCCGGTCTATGACACCGCGACTTTCCCCTGGGCGGCCGAGATCGAGAAGGATTATCCGGCCATCCGCGCCGAGCTCGAAAAGGTTCTGCTACGCCAGAGCGAGCTGCCGACCTTCCAGGACATCTCTACTGACGTGAAGACCATTTCCACCGATACGCGTTGGAAGACGTTCTTCCTTCTCGGTTTCGGCGTGAAATCCGAGCAGAACATCAAGGCGTGCCCGAATACCTGGGCGGCCGTGCAGAAGATTCCGGGGCTGACGACGGCGATGTTCTCGATCTTCGAGCCGGGCAAGCATCTCCCCGCGCATCGCGGCCCCTATAATGGCGTGCTGCGCCTGCATCTCGGCCTCATCGTGCCGGAGCCGAATGACAAGCTCGCCATCCGCGTCGACAAGCAGGTTTGCCACTGGCAGGAAGGCAAGGCGCTGATTTTCGACGACGCCTATGAGCACGAAGCCTGGAACCACACCGACAAGACCCGCGTGGTGCTTTTCGTCGATTTCGTCAAGCCGCTGAAATTCCCGGCCCGTTTCGTCAACTGGGCCTTGATGAACCTGGCGATCTTCACGCCCTTCATCAAGGAAGGTCTCGATAATCACAAGGAATGGGAAAAGAAGTTCTACGCCGAAGCCGAGGCGTTCAGAAACCGTCCGAAGCCCTGATCGCGTCGACTGTTTAGCTTCATAAACCCCGGTCTCTCTGAGGGAGGCCGGGGTTTTGTTTTATTCAGTCACGCGCAGCCGCAGGGAGGCGTTCAGAGAATGAAACCCTGCCTATTTCACCGTTCGCACGATTGCAGCGCCTGCCGTCATGCCGCCACCGAATGCCACGAGCCCAAGGTTCAATGGCTCGGAGCGCTCATTGGCGACATGCAGCATGGCAAGCGGAATGCTTGACGAGCTGGTGTTGCCATAGGTTTCAATGACGCTGAGGGCCGGGCGGCCGCTGCGCTTGGCGATCGTATCGATGATGCGCTGGTTGGCCTGGTGCGGCACCAGAAGATCGAGGTTGGCAAGCTCGATGCCTGCATCGACGCAGGCGTTTTCGATCGAGCGGGTCATCGAATGTACGGCTTCGGTGAAGACCGAGCGGCCGTTCATGGCAATGACGCCGTCGTCCGGCAGCGGAACATAGAGCAGGTCCCCCGGTTCCGGCCGGCCGCTGACGATCGGGCGGCTTGCGGTGAAGAGCGGGTTGCGTGCCATGTCGCGGCTGGTCACGAGGCTGGCGGTCGCGGCGTCGCCGAAGAGGATCGCGGTGGAGAAATCATTCATGTCGAGCAGCGGCGACAGGACTTCCGAAGTGATGATGAGCACCTTGGCGTCGTTCTGCTGGGCAATGAAATCATAGGCTTGCTGCAGGGCGTAGAGATAGCCGGAGCAGGCGGCACCCATGTCATAGGCTGCGAGCGACGGCCGCACACCGTCTTCGGCGACGGCAACCGCGACGCGGCTTGCGAGCGATGGCGTGGCGATGTCAGGCGTGCCGGTGGCGGCGATCACCAGATCGACATCGTGGATCGACATCTGGTTCTGCCTGAGGAGATCGCGCGCCGCCTTGGTGGCAAGGCTCAACGTGCCTTCGTCGGGTCCGATCCAGAAGCGGCTCTTGATGCCCGTCAGCGCGAGGATTTCGTCGGCCCGGCGGTTCGGCCAATTGTGGATGATTTCTTCGTTGGTGACGCGGCGGGCACCGGTCGCGATGCCAATGCCGTTGATGACGACTTCCGAGAAGCTACCGGTATGGCGGCGCAGCGCCGGGATGACATGCGATTTCAGCCGCCGCAGCACGAATTTATTTTGGATTTCAGAGGCGAGCGCGAAATTCTGCTCGCTCAGATCGCGATTGGCATCGACGGTCAGAAGCGGGCTGTCCGTGGCGATCTGGTCGCCGATCTTGGCGAAGACTTCCTGCACGACGCCGCCGATATTGGCGCAGATTTCGACCGAGGCTTTCGTCGCCTCGACGACGGCCACCAGCTGGCCGACTTCGATCTTGTCGCCGGGCTTGACGAGCATATCGGTCACGAGGACGTTCTCGTCGGCGGGGCCGGAGCCGATCGCCTTGATCGCTGCCGTCGGGCCGCTGTCATCCTCTTCGTGCCAGGTGACCTCGCATTCGAGGACCTCTGCCATCAGGTCCACCAGCTTGCGATAGGAGGGCAGGGTCTCGAGCTGATTGCGGAAATTGAAGGGAATGTGAGCGTCCGAGCGGGCAAGCCGGCGCACGACGACCGGGACATCGGTCTTTTCGGTGACGGTCGCGATGATTTCCGCACCCATGCCGACAGTGCGGTTGTCTTCATGCACGACGATCAGGCGGCGGGTGCGCCGCGCGCTCGCCAACACTTCCTTCTCGTCCCAGGGCGAGATCGAGCGCAGATCGATCACCTCGACGGAGAAGCCCTGAGCCTCGAAAGCGCTTGCGGCATTGGCGCAGAGCGAAACGGTGTTGCCGTAGCTGACGAGGGTAATGTCGCGACCGCGGGTAACATGGCGCGACAGGCCGGGATGGACGAAATGCTTGTGCAGATCCTCGGAGGTGCGGCCGTCGGAATTGTTGAGTACGGCCTTCGGATAGAGGAAGACCGTCGGACGTCGCGACTCGAAGGCGGCATTCAGCAGACCGGCAGCATCGCCGGCGCTGGAGGGCATGACGACATCAATGCCGGGCGTATGCGCCAGCATTCCCTCGAAGCTCTGGGCGTGGAAGGGGCCGAGGCCGGGCTTGTAGCCGCCGCAGCTCACCATCAGGATGACGGGTGCTTCCCAGGCGCCATTGCTGCGCCAGAACATGCTGCCCATTTCCGAGACGATCTGGTTATAGGCAAGCGGCAGGAAATCTGCGAACTGCAGGAAGGCGACCGGGCGCTGGCCGGCCAATGCTCGGCCGACGGCAGTGCCGACGATTGTCGATTCGGTGAGGGCGGCGTTGCGCACACGGTCGGGATATTTCGTGCTGAGGCCGCGAGTGACGCCGAAAACGTCGCCCTTCGGATCCTCGATATCCTGGCCGAACAGGACGATGTCGGGATTTGCGGCCAGCTGCTTGTCGAGAACGACATTCAGCGCCTCGCGCATCGTCAGTGTCGATGCGTTCTCGTTGCCGCGATATTCCGCCTTGCCATTGAACGATGCGGGGTAGGGAGCCTTAGCTTCCGGCTCCACCTTTGGAGCGTCTTCCTTGCGGGCAAGGGCGGCTTCCGCCTGCACTTCCGCAATCAGTTCCTGTTCGATCTTCTGTAGCGCATCGGCGTCGACACCGGCTTTGTGCAGCATTGCCCGCAGGTTCGGCAGCGGATCGCGCGAAGAGCCTGCCTCGATTTCGAGCAGGGTGCGATAGGTCTTCTGATCGTCGGCGTTGGTATGATCGGAGAGGCGCTCGACGTTCAAAAGCACGATGCTGGGCGTGCGGTTGTTGCGGCTATGGCGCACGGCCTTGTGGAAGGCGTCGCGCGATGCGGTGAGATCGTCGCCATCCGTGCGGATGATATCGATGCCGTAGAAAGAGGAGGCGGGGCCGGCGGGCAGATCGAAGAAGGTCTGCTTGCCTGTGCGTGTCGAGATGGAGAAGCTGTTGTCCTCGATGATGAAGACGACAGGATATTGGCTGCGCACGGCTTCGGCCACGGCTTCGAGGAATTCGCCCTGCTGCGTGGTGCCGTCGCCAACGCAACAGATGGCGATCGGCATTCCCGGCTTGTGCTTCAGGGATGCTGCGACGCCAACGGCATGCAGAGCATTGTTGCCGACCGGTCCGACGATCGATGTGATATTGAGGGCGCGGGAGGAAAGATGCGCGCTCATCTGCCGGCCGGCGGAATGGGAATTGGCTGTCGCAAGCAGGCTGGAGAAGAACTCACGAATGGGCATGCCGCGTGCCAGCATGAGGGCTTTGTCGCGATAATGCAGATGCAGCCAGTCGTCGTCCTGAAGGAATTCGTTGAGAAGCGCCGTGGACTCGTGTCCGGCGCCGGAAACATGGAAATGTGCTATGCCCTGCTTGATGAATTCTCGCTCAAGACGGTCTATTTCTCTGGAAACGAAAAATATTCTGTGAAGTTGCTTGAGGTATTCTGTTGTAAACCTCCCTTCCATCTCAATGATTTTCCTAATCTTTCGTCTAAAACCGCTGGAGGGACCTAGGTAGACCCCTAGGCTGCCTTTTTCAATACACGTTAAATGACAATATTTTCTCGGTTTGAAACGGAAATAAGTGAATTATCAGGCTGCAAATTTTCGCGATGTTTCTATCCGTGGCCACGCGCCCGTAAACGCACCGTCGGCGCGCCGCGCGATTGGCACGTTTATCGAAAGCGATCCTAGCCTGATTTGCGGATCCTAGCGTTGGCGTTCCGCCTTGCCGCAGCGGCCTTTGCGGCCTGTTCTTCCTGAAGGATCAATTCCTTCGGCTTCTTGCCGATGATCTCCTTGCGGCCTTTCCGGGAGAAGGGTTGCGCGAGTTGAGCGAGGAAGCCCTTGGCGACCTTGCCGGTGATGCCGATATCCGTGGAGGAGGGACGCGGCGGGTTATGGAAGGTGCCGAGAAGCTGATCCCAGATCACGAGGTTTTCCCCATAATTCGTATTGCCTTCAGCAAGCACCTTGGAATGATGCCAGCGATGCAGGCGGGGAGTCGAGAATATGAGATCGAGCGGGCCGGTGCGCATATCGACATTGCAATGCGTCAAGAGGCCGATGAAGGCCGTGACCGCGCCGATCCAGAGGAAGATCGGTAACGGCGCACCGAGCAAATAAAGCGGGATCTGGCCGAGCGCGATCTTGAAGAGCGTATCGATGAAGTGGAAACGGCCGGTGTTGATGACCCAAAGACGCTCGACGCTGTGATGAAGGGCATGGAAGCGCCACAGCGACAGATGCTCATGCGCCAGGCGGTGCGCCATATAGAGACCGAACTCCGCAATTACGAGGCCGAGCACCACCTGGAAGGCCATAGGCCATTGATCCGGCCAGAAATGCGAATGGTAGCTGAGCGCCGGCTGCGCGACCGTCGCGACGGCCATCGGGAAGGAGGTCCCGATCGCAGCGGCGATCTGCACGCCGCCCTTGCTTAGTAGCGTATGGGCGATATCGTTGAAGGTCTCGCCATCGCGCTTCTGCCAAGTCTTCTCGTAAGGCATCAACCGCTCGAAGAGGGCGATGATGGCTACCGTCGAAAGATAGACGACATTGAACCAGAGAAGATGCATATCCGACCGGAAGGCGAAATAGGCTCCCGTTAGTCCACCGCATAGGATGGCTGGCCACAACAGGGAGGAAACAGCAGCGTAAAGACGCGAACTGCTTTGAAATGTCATTCCATCATCCTCAGATTCTGATCGGCGAAATAGCGCGTGAATATGCGCGATATGTAGCGCGATGATTGTGGAGTCGAAAGCGAAATTTTTCCGTTGGCCGGCAACAGGCAGTTGGATAGGAGATCGAGACATGCGCATAGAGCAGGCGGCAGACGAACATCTGGAGGCGTGGGCGCGGTTGCGCTTCGAACTTTGGCCCCATAGTTCGCTCGAACATCATCGGGCGGAACTGGCGCAATTTCGCGCTCATGAAAATGCTTCTGCGTTTGTCACGATCGATTCTGCCGGTCATGTCGTCGGTTTTGCCGAAGCGACATTGCGGCACGATTACGTCAATGGCTGCGAGACTTCGTCGGTCTTGTTCCTGGAGGGCATCTATGTGCGTCCCGAAGATCGGCGCGGAGGGGCGGCGCGGGCGCTTTGCCAGGCTGTCGCCGCATGGGGGCGGGAGGCTGGCTGCACTGAGTTTGCCTCGGATGCACTGATCGGCAATCTTGCGAGCCACGCCTTTCATGCCGCGCTCGGTTTCGTCGAAACCAGGCGCGTGGTCTACTTCCGAAAGCTGCTTTAGGCCGAAGCTGCAGGACTGTGCCTAGCCGAATGTCAATTTCGTCTTCTGCTGGCCAGCCTCGTCGAAATTCTCCGGGCTCAGCCAGCGCTCGTAGCCGGCCTTAAGGCGCGGCCAGTCGGCGTCGATCATGGCGAACCAGGCGGTGTCGCGGTTCTGGCCCTTGGCGACCATGTGCTGTCGGAAAATGCCTTCGTAAACGAAGCCGAAACGCTCGGCTGCCCGCTTCGAAGGTTCATTGAGATTGTTGCATTTCCATTCAAAGCGGCGATAGCCGAGCGTGTCGAAGACGTAGGATGCGAACAGATAGAGCGTTTCGGTCGTCACGCGGCTGCGGGCAATGGCAGGTCCCCACAGGATGCTGCCGATTTCGATGACGCCATGCACGTTGTCGATGCGCATCAATGCCTGCCGGCCCTCGGCGCGTCCGGTCCGCTTGTCGATCGTCGCGAAGAAGAGCGGATCGGCGCTGGATACGGCTTTCTCGAGCCAGGGCGAAAAGGCGGCGCGATCGGCCGGGGCATCCTCGAAAAGATAGCGAAAGCGATCTTCCGCGCCGGGTGCGCGGGCCGAGGCAAGGAGATCGTCGCCATGACGGGCCGCGTCGAGCGGCTCGATCCGGGTGTAGCGGCCTTCAAGGGTGATGCGCTCGGGGCGGGCGACGCCCTTCCAGTTCGTCAGATCCATATCAAAATCCTTTGGTCATCAAATGTAGTTCAGCGAAGCCGGCCGGATTGTATCAGGTCCGCAAGGGATTGTGGCAGTTCCATTCCATCGCGCAAGCCGGGAGCGGGCTGTGGTGATACCAGGCGGCTTTCGATGGGCAGAACGCCAGCCCAGACGGGATGATCCGCTTCGTCCATATCGCCCGGCGGCCCATTGCGGATCTTGGCGGAGGCCTCGTCGATTTTCATCCGCATGACCGAAGTCGCCTTGACCTCCTGCTTGGTCATTGGCCTGAGGCTATCCCAGCGGCCGGGAAACAGGTCTTCGATCAGGCGGCGCAGTGCATCGGTCTTTTCCTCGATATCATCGACGAGACGGGCCGTTCCGAAGACCATGGCTGAGCGATAGTTGACCGAATGGTTGAAGGCCGAGCGGGCGAGCACATAGCCATCGATGATGCTGCAGGTCAGACAGACCGGCATGTCTTCGGCGGCGCGCAGGAAGCGGCTGGCAGACGAGCCGTGCCAATAGACGTGGTCGCCCTCGCGCCAATGCAGGGTCGGCGTTACATAGGGCGCGCCGTTAATGACATAGCCGACGTGACAGAGCGGGGAGGCATCCAGAATGGCGTGGACATCGGCATGGGCGTGGCTGCCGCGCTTCGGGCTGCGCCGCACGCGGGTGCGCTCGGTGGTCGGGTAGTTGCTGGTATCAGGCGGATAGTGATCGGCCATGTCTTCCTCACAGATCGGGCGTTGATCTCTGCCAGCAAAGAGGTAGGCTATAAACAGCCAGTTTTTTGATTTTTAGCAGACCAGTTGAGGTTTCATGACATCGGTGGCGCAGTGGCCAGCACTGGACCGGTCTTCGGGCGATCTGGAGGGGCAAGTCTACCGCCTGATGCGCGATCGTATCCTGCGCGGGCAGATGCCGGCAGGGCAGCGCGTGCCGTCGACGCGGGTAATGGCCGTCTCGTTCGGCGTTGCGCGCTCGACCGTGGTCAACGCCTATGATCGGCTCAAGGCGGAAGGCTATCTTCACTCGACATCTGGCGCGGCGACACGCGTCGCGGCATTCCCGATGACGCCATTGTCGGGGCAGGCCGTACCACCGCCGCCAAATCTGCCGCGCGTTACGGAATTCAAAAGGGGAGGATTGTTCGAGCCGGGAGTGCCCGATGTCTCGACCTTTCCCCATGCCGCCTGGGCGCGCTGTCTTGGTGCTCGGGGTCGATCGCTGCGGGTGCATGATCTCGGCTACAGCGATCATGGCGGCATTCGCGAGTTGCGCGAGGCGATCCTCGAACACATCTCGGCGACGCGTGGCGTGGTCGCCCGGCCTGAGCAGATCGTGATCGTGCCGTCGACGGGGGCTGCAATCGGGCTGCTAGCGAGCGTATTGCTTCAGCCGGATCATCGGGGTGACATCGCCTGGATGGAGGACCCCGGCTATGCCAGCGCGCAGGCGATCCTGCGGATGGCCGGCGCCAGCCTCGTGCCGGTGTCTTGCGACGCCGAGGGTGTCGATATCGCGCAAGGGGCCGGGCCACCGCCGCGCCTGATCTATGTCACGCCCTCGCATCAATATCCGACCGGCGTGACCATGAGCCTGCAGCGTCGTCTCGCCTTGCTGGAATTTGCCCGCGCCAATGGCGCGATCGTGCTGGAAGACGACTATGACAGCGAGTTCCAATATGCGTCGCGCTCGATCGCCGCCCTGCAGGGCATCGATCACGGTGAAGTGGTCGCCTATATCGGCACCTTTTCGAAGACTCTCGCGCCCGGTCTGCGCGTCGCTTACGCCGTCATTCCCTCGCGGCTTCTGGCGGCGACGGAAGCGGCGCAGCGGCTGAGAGGCGCCGTCGTGCCCGTTCATATGCAGGCGGCTTTGGCCGATTTCATGCGTGAGGGGCGGTTTCGTGCTCATCTGAGGCAGATGAACGCCATTTATGCGGAGCGCATGGCAGCAACCGTTGAGGCGCTTCGTCGCCATTGCGGCGATTGGCTGGAGGTTGGAGTGGGTGGCGGCGGGTTGCAGCTGGCCAGCTGGTTCCACGACGGAAAGACCGATGATGTCGCCCTCGCGCGCGCAATTAACTCCAACGGTTTCGCCGTGCGGCCGATATCGGCGCTGTATCTGGGACCTGCTCGACCCGGGCTGCTGCTTGGTATCGCGCGCGTGGAGGCTCAGGCCGCGGATGCTGCAGCGGCAAGTATTGCCAGGCTGCTTGCGACGATGCTCGTCAACGCCTGAGGAACATTGCCCGATATTCGCGCGGTGTCATGCCTTTCAGCACCCTGAATTGCCTGTTGAAATTGGCAAGCGAGAGATAGCCGACGGCATCGCTGATATGATGGATCGCCTGGTCGGTAGAGGAGAGGCGAGCGCAGGCGTCGCCGATACGCATGCGCATGAGATAGTCCGATATCGTTCCGCCGGTATGGCGGCGAAACATGCGGTGCAGACCGGAGACGCTGAGTGCCGCGATATCGGCCAGCTCATCGAGGCTGATCGCACGGGCATAGTGAAGATGCATATGCGTCAGCACGCGGTCGATGCGCTCGCGGCTTTCCTTGAGATCCGGTGCTTGCGCCGGCGCGCTTGCGAGCGGCGTCGCCTGCCGATCCTCCGCGACCCTCACCAGAATGCCGAGCAAAGCCAGAAGGCGCTCGACGGGTGGCTTTTCGAAAATGGTTTCGAACGAGGAGCGGACGGCGGCCGAGGTCGTCTGCGAAAAGCGAAGGCCGTTGTCTCCACGCTGCAGCATCGCTTCGATGGATCGGAATTCGACGGCGCCGCCTGTTATCTGCAACAGCCAGTCGCGATTGAACCAGAGAACCAAGGCAATATGCGGCTTTTCTTCCTCGATCTTGGCGCGCGAAACCCAGCTATGCGGCAGGTTGGGGCCGACGAGAACGAGATCGCCGTCACCATAGTCGCCACTGTGATCGCCGATGAAGCGCTGGCCGATGGAATTCAGCGTCAGCGTCAGCTCGAATTCCGGATGGTGATGCCACTGGAACGGAATGCAGTCGTCAAGCCTGCGGTTGAGCATGCTCCAGGAGGCTTCCGGCGAACGGGGCAGAACTTCGAGATAGGGCCTCATGGGGCGTCCGCAACATCATTGATGCCAGAATAGTAACAGAATTAGCCAAAGGTGGGCAACATGGAAACTCTGGTTAGAGCTACAACTTCCCCCGTCACCCGAAACCAAAGGGGCCAGCGAGATGGAGGAAACTTATGCAGCCTGCCTTGAAACGAGACGCGCACCCGACCGCGTCAGCAGTCACAACGCAATTGAAGGATATCCAGAAGACATTGCCGCTCAGGGTGCTGTCGAAGGAAGATTGGCAGCATTGGATCACGAAAGGCTATGTGATCGTGCGGCAGGCTGTGCCGGCAGCGAATGTCGAGCGGCTTGTCGACCTTTTGTGGCGTTTTGACGAGAAGGACCCGAACGATCCCTCCACCTGGTATGCGCCGCAGCGGCGCGAGCACAAGATGAAGGAGCTCAACAATACCGGCATGCTGGAGATCTACAATCACCAATACCTCTGGGACAACCGGATGGAGAAGCGGATCTATGATGTCTTCGTCGACATCTGGGATCGGGAGGATCTCTGGGTCACGATCGATCGCGCCAATCTCAATCCGCCGAAGAAGGTGAAGGGCAACCCAAATGGCTTCATTCATTGGGATGTCGACACCTCGATCCGTCCGCTGCCGATCGGCGTCCAGGGTGTTTTGAGCCTGAAGAAGCAGGACGGCGACGTCGGCGGATTCCAGTGCGTGCCGGAGCTCTTCGAGCATTTCGAGGAATGGGAAAAGACGCAGCCGGCCGATCGCGATCCCATGCATCCCGACATGACCGGCCTCTCGGTCGTCAATATCGATATGGAGCCGGGTGATCTAATGATCTTCAATTCGCTGCTGGCGCATGGCGTCCGCCCCAACCATTCGGATAACCGCGTTCGCATGGCGCAATATATCTCCATGCATCCCGCCGAATACGACAATGTCGGCGAGCGCGAGGAACGTATCCGCCTATGGCGGGAGCTAGACTCTCCGAAGCGCGACGCCTTTCCTGGCGATCCCCGTGAATGGGAAAAGCACAACGCCACGACGGCCAAACTCACGCCGCTCGGTGAAAAGCTGCTGGGTCTCAAGCGCTGGTGAGCGACCGCAACTAACCTCTCAAAAAATATCGAGCGGCTTGTGGCCGCTCGATTCGGTTATGCCGATGCGAGGATCAGTGCGCGGCCGTCAGATTTCGTTCCAGCGGCGGATGACCGGCTCGGTCAGGTCGTGCTCATAACCAAGCACGCTGATGCTCGTGGTATCGAGAACCAGATGCGCGCCACCTTCCGGCGGCAGGCCGACCCAGCGGGCGGCGAAGACGCGCAGGAAATGGGCGCTGGAGAAGATCAGGACGGAGCCGTCGATGCCGCGAAGTTCGCCGATGATCCGGTCGGCACGCGCGCCGACATCGGCGGCATATTCGCCGTTCGGGCAGCCGTCGCGAAAGACCTGCCAGCCGGGGCGTTCGGCAAGGATCGCCTTCGTGGTGATGCCCTCATAGGCGCCATAATCCCACTCCGCCAAATCGTCCTTGACGACGCGGCGGTCGCCGAAGCCAGCCAGCGCGCAGGTGTTTTGCGCGCGCTGCGAGGGGCTCGACCAGACGGCGGCGAAATCGATGAGGGGTAGGCGGCCCGCGAGTTTGCGGGCGGCTTCCTCGCCTGCAGCGGTCAGGGGAATATCGGTCCGGCCGGTATGCCTGCCGGAGAGGCTCCACTCCGTCTGTCCGTGGCGTACCAGATAGACTTCGGGATAGGCGCTGCTCATGCCGTTTCTCCTTTTCGCTACAGCATCGGCCTGAAAATCGGGATCGCCTTTCGGAAAGCCTGATGCGCAGATTCAAACATTGAGAGCGTCCATTGTGCGTCCGTACGGACGCACGGCGCTCTCGCGTGCGAAATTCTTCGCATCTGCGAAGGGTTCTGTCGAGAGTTAAGGCTGTTCAGTAAGTGTCGCGACAACCCTCTGCAAATCCAAGCTCTTGCAGAGAGTTGTGAATCTCATCGTTTCACGGCGCGGCGGACACTGTAGAGCAGAATGGCGAGGCAGCCGATCAGCAGGAGAAGGCCACCTGCGAGCGGTGGCAAGGCGAGAAACTCCACCGCTCCGGCAATGACGAGAATGAGGATGAGGCAGAGCGTGGCGAGACTGCCATCATCGATGAACATGCCGATAAGCTCGGAGAGGGCGATGCGCAGGACGGTCATTGGGCTGCCTTTGCTGTTGGGTTGCCGCGCATGGCGCGGATGATGGCGTAGGAGGCGAGCGAGACGATCGCGAAGATGGCGATCAGTGCGAGGTCCTCGCCCGGCCAGTGCGCGCCGATGCCTTCACCGGTCCAGAAGATGCCGAAGCTTGTCAGCATCAGGCCGACGACGAATTTGAGTGTGTTTTCGGGCACGGTGGCGAGTGGGCGATGGACCAGCAGCCCGATCAGCATGACCAGCACGAAGGCGGCAAGGGCGCCGAGACCGGCATAGAGCGTCAGGCCATGGGCACCGCCGACGGCAATCACGATGAAGACCACTTCGACACCTTCGAGCAGCACCGCCTTGAAGGCGGCAAGGCCGGCGAGATAATCGGCCCGGCGGTCGGTGGACTGCGCCTGCAAGGCGGCCGTCTCCTTCGAGAAGGCCGCTTCCTCGTCGTGCAGGGCGATGACGCCGAGCGACCGGAGGATGGCTTTGCGCAGCCAGCGCATGCCGAACAGGATGAGGAGAACGCCGACGACGAACTGCAGGATTTCGATCGGTATCAGCGCCAGCAGCGGTCCGAAGATGAGAACGAGGGCCGCCAGCACGGCAAGCGCAAGCGCAGCACCCGTGAGGGCCGGGCGCCAGCTTCGCGTGATGCCGACGGCAAGAACGATGGTGAAGGCTTCCACGACTTCGACAAACGAGCCGAGGAAAGATGCCGTCACGGTGGAAAGAATGGGCGTGAGGCTGTTCATGAATTGATTCCCGAATGACGGTTAGGGCGTTGAATGCGAATGGTATTTTCCGGACGATTATTCTTCATGTCTTGGATGAGCCGAGGCTTGGTCATATGCCGATATTGCGTGCGCGCTGCACTTCGCCGTCGTTCACTTGCGTTTCCTCGTGCCGCGCTTGCTCCATGTCTTGTCGATGGCACCGCGCAGCTGGCTGAGCTGATCGAGGCTATTGATGGCGGAATCCTTGGCCTTCGCGGCAAGCGCGACGATCAAGGATTCGATCAGAACCAGCGTGCCGGCATGCATGGCGAGGTGACCGGCGTTGCCGCGCGGCACGGGCAGGACTTCGGCCACCTTGTCGGTCGTGAGCGGGCCGAGATCGTCGCTGATGAGGATGACCGGAACGCCATGTTTGCCCGCATGGTCGAGAAGCACTTCGACTTCACGATAGAGTGGCGCATAGGCCATAACCAGTACCGCATCACCTTTGCCGATCCAGAGCATGCGATCCGCAAGCGCTATGCCAGATGCCGAGAGCGCGCTGCTCGGCAGGCCGATGCGGTTGAACTGCAGGCTGGCATAATCCGCCATGGCGCCCGAGGGGCCGATGCCGAAGACATGACGTCGGGCTGCCTTGGCAAGAATATCGACACAGCGCTCGAAACTTACGGCAAATTCCTCGCGCCGCAGAACATCCAAAGCCTGCTCGTGCATACCGATGACATGGTGAAGCACATCGCCGGCCTGGCTGCCCGTTTCAGCCAGCGTGCGTTGCATCCGCATTCCGGGTGATGGTGCTCCGGTCAGCTCCTCAAGCAGCGCGGCCCGCAACGTCGACAGGCTTTCGAAGCCGAGGTTGCGCGCCGTGCGGACGACCGTCGCGTCGCTGGTGCCGGCGAGCTGCGCGATCTGAGCGGCCGAATTCAACAGTGCGGCCTGCTTCTGATCGACGAAGAAACGCGCGATGCGTTGCTCGGCCGGTGCCAGCGTTTCGATCACATCGAGAACGCGGTCTTCGAAAGCGCGAGGTTTCTGCGTCGTTTCTGCCATCGGGGATGCCTTTCGTAGTGAATGCTACCAATTTCATTATCTGTAGCATTTGCTGCAAAAGAATGACAGCACAAAACAAAGGGCGCTTCGCTGTATTGCGAAGCGCCCTTTTTGATCACGTTGAAAGGCAAGCGCGAGAGCTTGCTGTGACTATGCCGCCAATGCCGCGCGCACCGCCGGGATCACCTTCTGGCCGTAGAGTTCGATACAACGCAGCATCTTCTCGTGGCCGAGCGCGCCGGCGCTGTATTTCAGCTGGAAGCGGCTGATGCCGAGTGTCTTGACCACTGGAGCAAGCTTGGTCGCGACCGTTTCCGGCGAGCCGACATAGAGCGAACCCTTTTCGATCTCGTTGTCGAATTCCGCGCGCGTCATGGGCGGCCAGCCGCGCTCGCGGCCGATGCGGTCGCGCATTGCCTTGAAGCAGGGCCACAGCTCCTCGCGGGCCTGTTCGTCCGTTTCGGCGATATAGCCCGGTGAGTGGATGCCGATGGGCCGCACGGGCTTGCCGAGCTGTTCGAAGGCGCGGTGATAGAGGTCGACATAGGGCTGGAAGCGATAGGGGCTTCCGCCAATGATCGCCAGCATCAGCGGCAGATCGTAGTGCGCGGCACGCACCACCGATTCCGGGCTGCCGCCGACGCCGATCCAGGTCTTCAGCTGGCCGCTTTCGATGGTCGGGAAGACCTTCTGGTTGCGCAGCGGCGGGCGGATGCTGCCCTCCCAGTTCACAGGCTCGTTTTTAAGGAGAGCCGCGAATAGATCGAGCTTTTCCTCGAAGAGCTGCTCGTATTGCGACAGCTCGAAACCGAACAGTGGAAAGGACTCCGTAAACGAGCCACGGCCGAGAATGACCTCGGCGCGGCCGTTCGAAACCGCGTTCAGGCTGGAGAAGCGCTGAAATACGCGGATCGGATCGTCCGAGCTCAGCACGGTAACGGCGGATCCCAGATGGATTTTTGATGTGCGGCTGGCGATGGCGGCCAGGATCGTCTCGGGCGAGGAGACGGCGAAATCCTCGCGGTGATGCTCGCCTATGCCGAAGAAGTCGATGCCGAGCTGATCGGCAAGGACGCCTTCCTCGACGACATTGCGCAGCACCTGCGCATGCGGCAGCGGCGTGCCCTTGTCGTCAAAGGTCACGTCGCCGAAAGTATCCAGGCCGAATTCGACATTGTTTGTCGTCATGATTTTTCCTGTCATGTGTCGAAATGATAATGTTGAGACAGCATGTAGTGCCGCTCCCGACCATCCACTACCCGGAAAGTTTCGGCTGAAATCTTCGAAGAATTCGATATGCCGATGGCAACCGGCGATATTCGGCAACGCCGCCGTTGCGATCAGTGGCACTCAATCCGATATTACTTCAACGTCAGCACAGTCGGATCAGGAGAGGAAACACATGGTCGCACTGAAAAAGGTCAATCTTACCAAAGCCTTTGCAGCCTTCGATGAGACATGGAGTCCGCGCGTCGGCGGCGATATCAACGATTTCCAGGTGAAGCTCACGAAGCTGGAGGGCGCCTTCCATTGGCACCATCATGAAGAGGAGGACGAGCTCTTCCTGGTCGTCAAAGGCACGCTGCGCATGAAGCTGCGCGAGGAAAACGGCGGTGACGTCGTGCTCGGGCCGGGCGAATACATCATTGTTCCGCATGGGGTAGAACATTGTCCGGTCGCCGAGCCGACCTGCGAAGTCGTGCTGTTCGAGCGCAATACGACGCTCAATACCGGCAATGTCGAAAACGAGCGGACGATCCGCGAGCCCAAGCGTCTTTGAGCGATCCTGATGCTCCGGCGACCCTTAAAAAAGGCCGCCGGACATCATCTAGCCCATCATTTCAGCGCCAGCTTGTTCGACGGCGTGCGGCAGGTGGCGAAAACATCCAGCTTCGGATCATAGACCTTCGTCGAGACATCCATCATGCCAAGAACGCTGTGGAAGATGTTGTCGTGAGAGTAGGTACCCTCGGCGGCCTGCTTGGCGAGGCAGGCCATATCGAAACCGGCGACCTTGGCGAGATCGTCAGCCATCCATACCAGCATCGGCACATGCGTCTGCTGTGAAGGGGCGATGATATAGGGCGTGCCGTGCAGATAGATGCCGTTTTCGCCGAGCGACTCGCCGTGATCGGAGAAATAGAGCACGGAGCCGGATATCGAGTTCGAGCGCTGCTTCAGCTTGTCGATAACCATGGCGACGATGTGATCCGTGTAGAGGATCGTATTGTCATAGGCGTTGGTGATCTCCTCCTGCGAACAGGAGCTGAAGTCGTTGGAGCGGCAATCCGGCTGGAACCGGCGGAATTCTTCCGGGTAGCGCTGATAGTAGGCCGGGCCATGGCTGCCGAGCTGGTGTAGCACCAGCACGCTGTCGCCCTTCACCTTGTCCAGCCAGCCGTCAACCTTATCGACGAGGATCTCGTCCTTGCATTCGCCGTCCTGGCAGAAGCGCGGATCGGCAGAGTGTGGCAGGAAGGTGTATGAAACGCGATTGGTGACGTCATAGCTGCCTGTGTCGTTGTCGAGCCAGGTCACATCGACCTTGGCGTGGGTCAGCACATCGAGCAGATTTTCCGTCTCCAGCCCCTTGCGATGGCTATATTGTTGGCGCGTGTAGACCGAGAACAGGCAAGGTATCGAGGTGGCCGTCGCGGTACCGCAGCTGCTCGTATTCGGGAAATAGACGACGTTGCGCTTTGCCAGCTCCGGATTGGTCATCTTGGCATAGCCGCCAAGCGAGAAGTTCTGGGCGCGGGCCGTCTCTCCGGCAACGATGATCGTCACACGCGGCTTGCCGTTGTCGACGGCGCCGACCCTGCGGGCATCCGTGCCCAGTGGCTCAGCCACGACATTTGCATTCCTTTGCGCATCGATGACGTACCGCACCGCGCTTGTGATCGGCATCACAGGATTGAGGGTATCCATCATGTCTCGGTGAGCGCGGCCGATGCCGGCATAGGTCTTGTAGAACGTCGTTCCGGCGGCGACGAAGATCGCCGAACAGGCAAGGATGACGGCAGTATTGTAGGCAAGCTTCTTGAGGATCGGGCGATGGACGATCCGAATCCACACGATGACCAGAGACGGCAAGATACCCGTCAGCAAAACATAGGTGATGAAGCGCGTCGTGATCAGATGGCTGCTTTCCGCGCCTGTCGAAACAGCCGCGTTGCGGATCATCTCCTTGTCGATAATGACGCCGAACTGGTCGTTGAACCAGGAAGATACCGAAGCCACCAGCACGAAGAAGATAAGAACCGGCTTCGTGACGTATTTGGCGGAGAAGAACGTGAAGAGCGCCATGATCGCCGCGGAGATACCAATGACGAAAGCGGCAAAGGCGGCCGGCTCGGCGATGAAATAGCCGTAAGCCTTGGTCCAGAACATCCGGTTTGTCACAAGGAGTACATAAAGCGTCGCTACAAGGCATAGCGTGATGCTGCCGATTGCTGGCGCGAACTTTTGTCGGCCAGGTGCTATTTTTTCGTTGGTCAATGATTGTCTCCGAGGCATGGGCTGGCGGCTGACGCAGAAAAGCCCATCACTACAGGTGTGCTTTGGCGGTCAAAGCACGCCACCATGGTGATCAATCCTGACATTTACCTGAACGGCGATTTGCCGAGCGGAGCCGGTTTGGCTCGAATTCAAGCTGTCTTTCCTTTTTGTCGATGTTGTGTCGAAAGTTCAGGTTGTCGTCAGAAATACGTCCCATAGGTTCCCGATTGCAACTGGGGATGCAATCGTGCGGCTTCTATTGGTCGAAGACAACACACTGATAGGCAATGCCGTGCAGGATCATCTGAATGCGGACGGCTGGTCGGTGGACTGGTCCGTGGATTTGGAATCCGCCAAGCTTGCCGCTGCAGCCGAAGCCCACGACGTGATGCTTCTCGATCTTCGATTGCCCGATGGCAGCGGCCTCGATCTGCTCAAGCTCATGGAAGCGCGCGGGGATAGAACCCCCATCATTGTCATGTCGGCCTATGATCAGCTGTCGGATCAGATGACGGCCATGAATATCGGTGCCGTCGATTATCTGGTGAAGCCTTTTGCACTGAGCGAAATGGCGGTTCGTGTGCGCAAGGCGGCAAGGCGCGGCCGCTTGATCCGGATGCGCACTGCCAGCTGAACCGAGCCAGCTTCAGGATCAGGCCCGCGTTCCCGACCGCAGGAAATCGACGGTCGCCATCGCCGCGGCAAAGACCACCAGAGACAAAAGCCAGCCAAGTACTGCGTCCGAGAGGTAATGGGCTCCCGTCATCACGCGCATAGTCGGCATCATGATCGAGATGATGGCGAGCGGGATACCAACGGAGAAGCGCAGCCGCGGCGGCAGAAGCAGCACAAGGCAAAGCAGCCAGCCGCCAGACGACGCTTCGCCCGAGACGAAGGAACAGTTTGCAAGACATCGACCGGCGAACGAACCTGCTTGAACGAAATCCAGCGAACCGCCGAAGAGATCCGTGCTGCGCGGTCTTGGCCTGCCGCCATAGGTTTTGAGCAGCGCGTTGACGATGAGGCCGCAGCCGACGCCAAGCGATATCAGTGCGGCGATATACCGATCCGCTTTCAATGTCCGCCAGCCTGCGCCGTATTTATACCGAGATGAAATCAGGGCGGCGAACAGGACAAGAATGGCGATGTATGGCAGGGCGAGCGTCACGTTTCGCACCATGCGAAGGAGAGGATTTTTGGCGAGGGCAAAGGTACCGCAGACGTTGCCGACGGGGGAGGTCGATGCACAAGGCTCCGCCGTGAAGACGCTTTTTGCAACGGCGAGATCGATGCCCGGAAATCGATAGAAGACAAACAGCAGTGTCCACCAAAGCACGAACAGCGCAAGAAACACAAAAAAGTATCTGCTTACCGGAGCGTTCCGTTTTGTGTAGGCAATGGAGTTGTCGTACATCTAAAAGTCGGCCGCTGTCTGAACACGTTCAAAGTGGATGCCCGCCCGCGTTGTGAAGGCGTCAGGAAACCACAATCGAGCGACTATTATGACAGAAGCCTTAAGCCAGGCTGAAAGGCAATGATCGGTAAGGCCTATCAAGGCCGCACAACCGCGCCGGATGCATGCGGCAAAGTGTTTGCGTTCTCTTTTGTCCCGGGCGGCGATCTATTCGCCGGTCTTGAAATAGGCCTCCAGCCGATAGCCGTCGGGATCGATGACGAAGGCGGCATAGTAGAATTGGCTATAGTCCGGCCTGATGCCCGGCTTGCCGTTGTCTTCGCCGCCATTGGCGATGCCTGCTGCATAGAAGGCGTCGACGGCTGCCTGGCTCGGGGCCACGAAACAGAAATGCAGCCCGGAGCCGCGATCGGCCGGCACGGGACGTTCCACCTCGCTCACCCAGAATTGCGCGCGTTCCGCGCCATATCCGACCGTACCGTCGAAGTTGGTGACGCGCTCATAGCCGAGAGGAGAAAGGGCCGCGTCATAAAATTTCTGCGCCCGCGCCAGATCTTTGACGCCGATCGAAATATGGTCGAACATGAAACAAGCTCCTGCCGTGTTGTCTGCGAAGCTTTACGGAAGGCCCGCTCCTGGGGAAGCGTCGGCTTTCGAAACTCCGCGGATCGATTTCGTCTCACCATCTTGCAACGATCATGGGAAGTCAACAAAACGAAGGGAGGGTTTGTCTGGTCGCTTGATCCGGCTGCTTCTTCTATAAAGCGGTCCGGTGCCGCCGCGCCGCCGAGATAAACGGATGGGTGTCGAATTTACGGCTGTGCGGCTGCGATCTGATTTTTTTGCAACGACTGTCGATTTCCAGAGCGCTGCTTCGTCGTCAATATGAGCGGGTTTGTTGAGCGGCAATGGTGCCGGCACCTCGCTTCCGGAGGAATTTTCCTATGCGTTTCATGTCTATCGTCACTGCCAAGGATTTCATGCATCCGACGCCGGAGCTTGCCGAGGCCATTCACAAGATCGCCGATCGGGAAATCAAGGCCGGCCGTATGATCGATACGGCGGGGCTGATGCCGCTTGCGACGGGCGCCCGCGTCACGATCAAGGATGGTAAGTTGAGCGTGGTCGACGGCCCCTTCGTCGAGGCCAAGGAGGTTGTCGGCGGCTATGCCATCTTCGAGCTGCAAAGCAAGGAAGAGGCCGTAGCGCTCGCGGTCGAGTTCATGCAATTGCACAAGGATTTCATGCCAGGCTGGGAAGGCACATGTGAAGTACGCGCCTACTTCGAGCCAAATGCCGAGGGTGTATGCGACCCGCTCGCCGAAGCAAGGGCATAATGCTTTCGATCTGTCATCGGGGCGGGCGGCCTTGAAAGCCGCCGGCGCCCATCAGGCGATCCTGGCCGTCTGGCGGATCGAACAGCCGCGGCTGATCACCAGTCTCGCACGGTTGCTACGCGACGTGCCGCTGGCTGAAGATCTGACGCAGGAAGCGTTGATTGTCGCCTTGGAACGATGGCCGAAGACGGGCATCCCCGAGCGACCTGGTGCGTGGCTTATGACCACAGCTAAGCGCCGGGCGCTCGACCATTTGCGGCGGCGTCGGATGCTGGACCAGAAACACGAAATGATCGTTCGGGAGATGGAGGAGGACGAGCAGATCATGCCCGATCTAGATACTCCTCTCGACGACGATATCGGTGATGAAATGCTGCGCTTGATCTTCACGGCATGCCATCCGCTGATCTCGCGCGAGGCACGGGTGGCGCTTGCCCTGCGAATGATCTGCGGCTTGACGACCGAGGAAATCGCCCGGGCGTTTCTGGTGTCTGAGGCAACGATTGCCCAGCGCATCGTCCGCGCCAAGAAGACCTTGTCGGAATCCGGACTTTCCTACGAGACGCCGCACGGCGAGGAGCTCTCGCAGCGCCTCGCCTCGGTGTTGGAGGTCGTCTATCTGATCTTCAACGAGGGATATACGGCTGCGCGCGGCGAGAATTGGATGCGGCTGCAATTGTGCGGCGAGGCGCTGCGGCTCGGGCGAATATTGACGTCTGTGGCACCGCAGGAGCCGGAGGCACATGCTTTGCTGGCGCTGATGGAGATGAATGCGTCCCGAGCGGCGGCTAGGACGGACGCCGACGGTAATCCGATTTTGCTGCTCGATCAAAATCGTGACCGCTGGGATCGGCTGCAGATCCAGCGCGGCCTGAAAGCGCTGATGCGGGTGCATGAACTCGGCGGTGCCGGTGGAGTTTACGCGTTGCAAGCCGCGATCATCGCATGTCACGCAAAAGCGGGAACGGCCGATGAAACCGACTGGAGGCGGATTGCCGATCTCTATGCGAAGCTTGCCTTGCTTGTTCCTTCCCCGATCGTCGAACTCAATCGCGCTGTCGCGGTCGGCATGGCCGACGGTCCTGAGATGGCATTGGAGATCATCGATGATCTCCGCGATGAGCCTGCATTGAAGGATTATCATCTTCTGCCGAGCGTTCGCGGCGATCTTCTTTACAAGCTCGGCCGATATGATGAAGCGCGGCAAGCCTTCGAGACGGCAGCCGCGCTTGCTGAAAATCAGAGGGAGCGTGATCTCCTCCTGCGCCGCGTCGCCGAAGCCGCTGGCGCCGAGAAGAATTGACCCGCCGGAGAGGCGGGTCATCTTGCTTCGAGCTATTCCGCAGCCTGATAATTTGCGGCCTTGGCGGCCGACGAACGCGGGCCGACCGCTGCGAGCAGCGTGATGGCGGTAGCAAGGATCGTCACGAAACCGATGCCAGCGACATAGGGATTCCAGCCGAAGTTCGGAGCTGCACTGAAGACGGCTGATGCAGCCGCCAGGATGATGCCGCCGCCGATCTGGAAGGAGGCAAACAGCATGCCCGAAGCCAGGCCGGATTCGTCGTCGCCGACGTCAGAAAGGGCCGCGACCTGGATCGACGGATAGGTCATGGCATAACCGACGCCGAGCAGGAGCTGCGAGATGGCGACGAGCACTATCGTATCAATATGCCCAGCCGACAGCACCCAGAAGAGATAGCTGATAGCCTGCAGTCCAACGCCGAAGGTCATGAGAAGTGTCGTGCCGCGGTTCTGGCCTATCGTCGCAAAGCGTGGTGCCAGGAACATGACGCAGGTGCCACCGATGGCGAAAGCGAAGCCGGTGGCGAAGGCCGACCAGCCGACGACGGTCTGGTAGTAGAGCGTCGCAATGAACTGGAAGCCGACATAGGCTCCCTGATACAGCGCAGCGATGGCATTGGCATGGCTCAGCTTGGTGCGGCGGAACATGGCAAGCGGCACCATCGGATCATGATGGCGCGATTCCACGATCAGGAACAGCACGATCAGGATCAATGCGGCGAGGAGCGAACCCCAGGTCGCGAAGGCCTGCCAGCCATCGGCGGCGGCATTGGTGACGCCGAAGACGAAGAGCAGCAGGCCGGGCGTGATCGTCAGGGCGCCGGCCCAATCGAAGCGGCCTCGAGGGCCGGTACGCTTATGGTCCGCAGGCAGGACGAAGGGGGCGATGATCAGCGCCAGGATAGCGACGGGAGCCCCCATGACGAGCGTCGCGCGCCAGCTGATGAGCGTTGCCGCTCCGCCCAGCACCATGCCGAGCACGAAGCCGGCAGCACCGGTGGAGGAGAAGACGCCTAGGGCCTTCGCGCGAGCATTGCCTTCTCCAAAGACGGAGAGAAGGAGGGCCAGCGCCGCCGGCGCGGTGAAGGCCGCGGCAATGCCCTTGATCAGACGAGCGGCGATCAGGGTCGGGGCGCTGTCGACGAAACCGCCGGCAATACTGGCGGCGGCGAAGACGCCGAGCGACCAGAGGAAGACGCGGCGGTGGCCGAAGAGATCGGCAACACGGCCGCCGAGCAGCAGGAAGCCGCCATAGCCGAGCACATAGGCGCTGACGGCCCACTGCAGCGAGGTCGCCTGCATACCTAGCTCTTTCTGGATTGCGGGCAGGGCCACGCCAATGGTGGAGACGTCCATGGCGTCGAGGAAATTGGCGGCGCATAGCAGCAGCAACGCCAATCCCGCCCCGCTTCGGGTTTGGGAAGAAGTCATCGGGATCGTTCCTTTCTAGGCTGCCACCTCTTGGGAGGGTGAAAGCGGCAGGGAACGAGAAAATGTACATCTTCAAACCCTATTGCAAATTGATAGTAACCATGTCAGGTATTACTCATAATGATGAATGATGCCACGCTTCGAAAAATCGATCTCAATCTGCTGCTCGCCTTCTCCGTGCTGATGCAGGAGCGGAATGTGAGCCGTGCGGCCGAGCGGCTGCTGCTCGGTCAGCCTGGTCTTTCCGCCGCACTTAAGCGCCTACGCGAGACACTGGATGATGAATTGTTCGTGCGCGTCGGACGCGGCTTGCAGCCTACGCCGCGGGCGCTATCCATCGCGCCGGCGATCGAGGATGCGCTCTCCGGCATCGAGCGCGCCATTCGCCCGCCGGCAGCCTTCGATCCTGAAAACTGGCACGGCGAGTTCCGCATCGGGCTCTGCGACAATCTCGAATCGTCCTTCTTCGGACCGCTGGTGGCGCGGTTGCGTCAGCTTGCGCCGAATGCGCGGCTGACCAGTGTGGCGTTCGACCGGCGCGACGCCGTGCGTCTGTTGGACGAGGGCGTCTTCGACTTCAGCATCTCGGTGCATGACGAACCGGCCTCCTGGCATGTTCGCGCGCCGCTGTTCCAACAGGCGTCGCTCTGCATCTACGACGGCCGGCATCTGAAATGCGCTGCGCCGCTGAGCCTGAAGCATTTCGCCAACGCGCCGCATGTCACCGTTTCGCTTGAGGGTGCCATATCCACCAGTGTCGATGTCGCTCTCTCGCGGCTCGGCCATCGCCGGCAAGTCGTGGCGACTGTTCCTCGTTTTTCCGCACTGCCGTCGACGTTGCGAGCGATCCCTGCCATTGCGACGGTTCCCGAAGCCATTGCCCGCTGCATGGCGCAACTGCACGACTTGACGATTTCGGAGCCGCCGTTCGAACTGCCGGCCGACCCGGTGACGATGCTCTATCGCCGCGTCGATCAGGCCGACAGCCGCTCGGTATGGTTCCGCCGGCTTTTCGTTGAGGTTGTCAAGGAAGCGCTCGAGGCCAGCGGGTGCCGCATAGGCGTTTCCACGGATGCTTGCTGCTACGATCCGCCTGAACTCGCAGAAGCTGTGTGACCCTTCGAGCGGAGGCGCCATGATCCGTCGTACCTCACGCCTTTCCTTGCGGAAGCCGGAAGAGGGGGACATCGGCTTCCTCACAGCCTTGTTCTTACGGCCGGAACTGGTCGCCCATAGGCCTGATCCCAAACCGGATTCTCCCGAAGAGAGTGCTCGGCGTCTGGCTCGTGACCGGACGCATTGGCGCCTGCATGGATTCGGGCGCTGGGCGATCGAAGCGGAGGGGCAGCTGATCGGTTTCGGAGGCGTTACCGTTTCAACGGAATTTGAGGGGCTCAATCTCTCCTATCATTTGCATCCTGATTATTGGGGAAAGGGCTATGCGACAGAACTGGTAACCGAGGCGCTGGCTTTCGCCCGCGGCGATCTGCAGGCAAAGCGCGTCATCGGACTTGTCCGGCCCGTCAATATCGCCTCCCGGCGCGTGCTGGAAAAGTGCGGTTTCGGTTTCGAGCGGGAAGTCATGCTCCATGGAGCGCCGACTCATCTGCTTTCCTATCGGATGGCAGCGGCTGACATCGACCGGCCGGCTTAGCCGTCCGGATAGGGCATGCCATCCTTGTGCACGAAACGCCCATCCGTGCTGGAGCTCATCATATCGACATCGGAACAGGTGATGAGGTCGGTCGGAGAGCGCGTTCCGACCTCGAGATAAACAGCCGTCCTAGTGGATTTGTTGATCATATGATGCCCGTTACCCGAGCTTTTCGGGAAGGCGGCGCAATCGCCTGCGCGCAGCACGGTTTCGCCGTCGTCTTCTATCAGCGTCAGTTCGCCCTCCAGCACATAGACGAACTCATCCTCCTCCGAATGCCAGTGCCGTTGGCTCGACCAATTGCCCGGCGGCAGCCGCATGAGGTTGATACCGAAATCCCTGAGGCCTCCCGCATCACCCAGCCGCTGGCGTATGCGTTCAGCGCAAGGGTCGCTGAAGGGAGCCGGATAACGTGTACCCTTGATTTCGGGTATGGCTGCAATATCGATCTTCGGCATGACGATCCTGCCTGCGATTTGCTAGGGAAGGATGAGCTGCTTATCGTTGGAAGTCTAGCAAGACTCATCGCTATCAGTCCAGCAATGTATCTCGGCAGAGCATGGCAAACGGGGCTTAGCTGCCTGTTTTTGTCATCTAGTTGTCACTCGGTTGTCATCGTTCATGCGCATGTGCGTCGTTTGCGCAACACGCCATATGAAGCTGCTGTCATATATGTTTGCGGCCTCTCTAAACCCTTGTCAGAACAAAATAGTAAATGCAGCTTACTAATCGAAGTGAAGCTTATGCTTCGAATTAGGCACTGGAACTTGATGTCGAGCGACCCCCAGGTTCGTCCATCGCGCAAGTTCATTTGACGGATGGAGTTACCATGAACATCAAGAGCTTGCTTATCGGTTCTGCTGCTGCGCTATGCGTCGTATCCGGCGCGCATGCTGCCGATGCTATCGTTGCCGCAGAACCGGAGCCGCTGGAATATGTGCGCATCTGCGATGCGTTCGGCGCCGGCTACTTCTTCATTCCCGGTACGGAGACCTGCTTGCGCGTCGGCGGCAAGGTCCGCACGGAGGGCCAGTGGAAGGATCCCTACAATCGCGACAGCAACTTCGGGACCAAGTGGCACACCCGCGCCGAGCTCAACCTTAATACGGCGACCGACACCGAATATGGTCCGCTGAAGACCGAAACCATCGTTCGTTGGGACTGGAACGACGGTGGCTCCACCGGCACGAACCTGCTGTGGGCCTACATCACCCTCGGCGGCTTCAGTGTGGGTAAGACGGACTCGCAGTACAACCAGTTCATCGGCTATGCCGGCGACGTGATCCAGGACGACGTCATCTATGACGGTCCGTATGAACTGAACCAGCTCACCTATAACTACGACAGTGGAACAGGCTTTACTGGTGTCATCTCGCTCGAAGACAGCAACTCCGGAACCACCACCAGCGCGTATGGCGGAAGCTGGCAGCTTTCCAAGAGCGATCATTACGCTCCGAACGTTGTTGCCGGTCTCGGCTACAAGGCCGGCGCCTGGCAGTTCCGCGTGGTCGGCGGTTATGACTCCATCGTCGAAGAGGGTGCCATCAAGGCGCGTATCGACGCCGATTTCGGCGTCTTCTCCGCCTTCCTGATGGGTGGCTGGAACACCGACGGCGACAAGCTCAACCAGTATGCCGGCTCGAACCAGAACGTCTCGGCCTGCACGACTTCCGACGGCGTCGTTCACGGCGCGGATTGCGGCTGGGGCGACTGGGCAGTCTGGGGCGGCGTCGGCGTTCCGATCAACGACAAGCTGAAGTGGAACCTGCAGCTCGCCTATACCGACTCGAAGATCTTCGAAGCGACCACGAACGTCAAATTCAATCCGGTCAAGAATCTGCTGGTCGAGCCGGAATTCACCTACGTTCACTACGATCTGCCGAGCGACGATACCTTCTCGGGTATCCTGCGCTTCGAGCGGACCTTCTGAGGCTTCTGGTCTCGGCTGATCTTCACAGAAATGAGGCCCGGTCTTCATATCGGGCCCTATCTGGCGTGACGGACGATTTCTAAATCTCCGTTCGCACCGCATCCTGCCGACAGGCACCATGCGGTGCTTAATGACCTCCAGCGCAATCGTACCCAAACGGGCGCCAGGTCACCCTTGGCAGTGGTCAAACAGCCGATAAAGGGAAGTCGGTTCACTGTCACAAATCCAATGCTAATCAACGACTATCTCATTTTCGATAGCGCCCTTCGGCGCGACCAAAGGAAGCCCCATGAAGACGATCATCATACTTGCCGCAATCGGAATGTTCTCCACGAACGCGATGGCCATGTCGGCCTATAATTCCAAGTCGATGACCTGCGCGGCCGTGCATGAAAAGATGGCTCAGGAAGGGTCGATCGTGCTGCGATATCCCTCACACCATCCGGGTCTGATGATGTACCATCGGACCGTTTCGAATTCGATGGCTTGCCTGGGTCAGGGCTCGATGGCCAGCGCCAGCGTGCCTACGAGCGACGATCCTAGCTGCAAGATCAAGACCTGCAGCTTTGCGACCGGCAAGGGGCCGAACAAGAACCATTAGGTTGAGGAAAAGCCGCCTCCCTTTCGAGACCAAATACCGGTTTGGCGGAAGGTTTTCTGCTGGCCGGCGTGGCGCCGGTGGTGACAAGCGTGCGCATGGTGGTCCACATAGTCTTGATCCGATCACGACCTCTCGGGTGCTCGGGAAGGTCAGTCAAAGATTGCATGTGCGTCGCGAAAGGTATTTAATCCGCTTAAGAGTGGACCACTGCAATGGCCCACTCCCTCGCGCGGTTGCAGTAGCCTGCATACCCGTACCAAGGCCGAGGTGCGACGTCGCAGTGTTCGTGAGACACGGTCGTTGCCTCGGCCTTTTACTATCAGAACCGAAAATTCAACAAAATCAACGATGAATTTTACACAAAATTAAGAGGCGTCCATTGACTCGGGACAACGTTTTTGACTCTTACAAGCGCTCCAAAAAAGAATTGCTGTTAGATCAAAGATCTGTAGGCGCAACCGTTTTGTGACTGCTTTCAGAATAAAATAAATAAAAAATCCCTAGCGAATGCTGAAAAGCCAAAATCAGCGATTCGCTGCACCCAATCTCAACGGTATGTGTAAAGTCTTTGTCTGTACATTTAACGGATCTGCAACCGATTACGCCGACATTGTTTCTTTTAGCAATGTACCAACGCATCTTCCGCCACCTGGGATAGCGGATTAGAGCAGCGCAGGCCATTTGAGAGACCTGTAGCGACCCGGTAGCATCTGCTCCATCTTTTAAGCAAAAAGGGATAGGCGCCCGAAGTGGACGCCTATCAAAGCTCACTTAATTGAAATCTGCATGGTCAAACGCCCGCGCCTCGCCTATCGCGAAGCGGAAATTCTGCGTATTTCCACGTTGAGAGTTTTGGAAAATGCTTCCGACGCCTTCTCCGCGACTTCCTTAGCAGCCTCTTCTATCTGGCGCTTTTGAACGACGAGGGGCAAACGTGAATCTGATGGTTCCCTGCGTCCAGTAATAACTTCCCTTTGATCAAGCGTTGCCATTGCTGTCTCCATGTGGCTGGTTTTTCCCATACTCAGAAAAATATCCACTTACAAATCGTATGTTACGATCCGCCGAAAAATAATGCTTCCGCTTTACCCATATGAACCCATCTCCCTTGGATATGACGGCCACATCAATCGCTCCACCAACAGTCTCAATTTGACGCGACACGCGCCTCTGTAACGAAGTAAGACTCACAAGGGCCTCTGCAAGATGGGCAAGTTCATCTTTCGGCAGGCTCATAGTCATATCAATGATTGGTTGTGCGAAACGTTCCCACTGAATGCCCTTATCCGCTTGCCAGAACGCTTTCATCGACTCTTCCACAGCGGCCGCAAATGCAGGCCCGAGCGCTGTTATTTCTTGGTCAGAATGGCCTAGAGCCTTAGCCGTATCAACTATGGTTCGGTTTAACATCACCGTGATGTTTTCTGCCAATTGAACCGCGTAATCGGGATCAACGCCTGACATAAACCTATGAACCATGTCGCTTTGGGCAAAGGGCTGTATTAGGCCATGATTTTGGCGAGTCGCGTCAAACTTGCTATTCTCGATGCATTTCAGATTTCCTGCAAGAACCCCGTCGATCTCGAAAGCTATCAGAGACGGGAGCAGCTCGTCTTCCCCAAAACCGGCGACAACCAGCCCAGAATGGGATGGCGAAGAAACATTTTTGCGAACGGATAGTTCGACAAGCCTTTCTAAACGCTCCGAAAGTCCGGCAATGTCGTCCAAGTAACCGTTCTTTGCTATCGACTGTACTATCCCATCAAACTGCTGAATCATGGTGGCCCAATTGTCAGCACTAAGGAAATCTTCTGCAGTTTCAAGGTTCGCGAGGTGAAGGTCAACTTCCTCGATCAAGCCAGCGAAAATCTCCTCGCTATTCAGGCCCCTCTGCAAAAATGCGAAGTAGCGACGGGTGATCTGCTCGACTGCCGTGCCGCCTACGCGCCGTATCATGCGCTCATCATCTTCGGGGTTAAAGGGGAAAAAAGAGATGAGGAAGGTTTTTAAGTCGGCAGCCCAATCGAATATCGTTGAAAAGACCTTCGTTGGATTGCGACGCCGATATTCCTTAAGAATAGTTTCCCAGGGGAAACCCATGAAATCAGCGCTGCCATAGATCATTGCGCCGACGGGTTCAGTCTTTGAAAGAGAGAAAATTTTATCGACGGTATCGTACGTCTTTTGCTGGCCGCCATTGGATAGCGTAACCTTACTATCCGCAGCAAGTGCTATGGCTGTTTTGTTCGCTATGGCAATTTCAGCTGTCATAGAATCACGCCCTCCACCACGTCTCTCATGATAAACTTAAGATTTAGTTTGTCAGGAGTTTTTCAAACTCGTTTGGGAGTTTCTGGCGAATTTAAGAGTACTGTGGAGAGGCCATGTTCGAACGCCTGCTTCCCATGCGCTTCCCACGCAAAAAAGCTCCAAGTCAATGAGGCTAGGTGATTGAAATTATTGGCGCACCCGACAGGATTCGAACCTGTGACCTTTGGAATCGGAATCCAACACTCTATCCAGCTGAGCTACGGGTGCATGCCGTGGCGATATGAATCGCCTGTCCGATGGCTGGTTCTTAGCCCAGGAAAGGCTTGGCTTCAATGCGGAAAATTCAGGAAAGCGTGAGATCGGACGTTTTGTTTGGATAAGGCCGCGGGCTTTGAGCGCGCGGCCTTGGTGTCATCGGCCGTTCCGGCTCATTCCTTCATCGCGCCAGGGCCGGGGATGGCTTTGGGCGGCACCTTGCCGAGGATGATCATGCCAAGCACTTCGTCCTTGGTGACGTCTTCGGTGCGGGCGTGGCCGACGACCTGGCCGTTCTTCATGACCGAGACGCGGTCGGCGAGGTCGAAGACGTCATGGATGTCGTGGCTGATGAGGAAGATGCCGATGCCTTCCTTCTTCAACTGTTTAATGAGTTCGCCGACCTGCGCGGTCTCCTGGGGCCCGAGAGCTGCGGTCGGCTCGTCCATGATCAGGATGCGGGCGTCGAAGAGAATGGCGCGGGCGATCGCCACCGACTGGCGCTGGCCGCCGGAAAGCGCCTTCACCGGCTCCTTGAAGCGCTTGAAGTTGGGGTTGAGGCGTCCCATCACTTCTCGTGCCTTGGCCTCCATCGCGACGTCGTCGAGCGTACCCCAGCGGGTCTGCAGTTCGCGGCCAAGATAGAGGTTGGCGGCGGCGTCGACATTGTCGGCGACGGCGAGCGTCTGGTAGATCGTCTCGATGCCGTATTTCTTGGCGTCGCGCGGGGTGCGGATATCGGCGGGCTCGCCGTTGATCAGGATATCGCCGCTGTCGCGCTTGTAGGCGCCGGAGAGAATCTTGATCAGCGTCGATTTGCCGGCGCCGTTATGGCCGAGAAGGGCGACAACTTCGCCGGGGTAGAGGTCCACCGAGGCGTTGTCGACCGCGTGGATGCCGCCGAAGGAGATGGAAATGTTCTTCATTTCCACAAGCGGAGTAGTTTGATCCGTCATGGTTCAGAATTCCTTTTACTTGGCGCGCGAGCGGTAGACGATGTCGAGCCAGACGGCGACCACCAAGACCACCCCGACGACGACGTTTTGAATCGGTGTGTCGACATTGGCGAGCCCCATGCCCGATTGCAGCGACTGCATGACCAGCGCGCCAAGCATGGCGCCGGCGACCGTGCCGCTGCCGCCGGCGAGCGACGTGCCGCCGATAACCGCAGCAGCGATGGTGAAGAGTTCGTAGGTGGTTCCCTGTGAGTTCACAGCCGAATTGAGGCGAGCGGTCGAAATCGCGGCTGCGACGGCGGCGAGCAGGCCCATCAGCGCGAAGATCTTCACGATGACCCAGCGGGTCTTGATGCCGGCAAGCTCTGCCGCTTCCGGGTTGCCGCCGATCGCGAAGACATAACGGCCGAAGCGCAGGCGGGTCGCGATGAAAGTCATCGCGATGCCGATGAGAACGGCGATGAGGACCGGCACCGCGATCCCGTAAGGGATATCGAGGCCGTTCTCGGGCCACGTGATATTGTGTTCGGTGGCGTAGCGCTTGGCGATGCCGACCGGCCAGTCATAACTGTTGAAGAGATAGACGGTACCGAGGACGAGCAGGGAGCCGAGGCCGGCAAGGAAGTATTCCGCCCAGAGCGGGCGGCGCGGAAAGTGGAAGCGCTTTCTTTGCTGGCGTGAGCCGACGATGCCGACAATGATCAGCAGGCAGGAAATCACGCCGACCACCCAGCTCCAGGTGGCGCCGATCGAGCCGGTGGCGCCGCTGCCGCCCATGATGACGAAGGTGGAATCCATCGGCGCCACGGTCTGACCGCTGGTGACGTACCACGCAAGGCCGCGCCAGACGAGAAGGCCGCCAAGCGTCACGATGAAGGAGGGAACGTTCATGAAGGCGATGATCGCGCCCTGGAAGGTGCCGATGGCCGTGCCAATCGCCAGGCCGCAGAGGAGGGTGATGATCCACGTCCAGGAGCTGTCGAAGCCGAGATATTGCGGCAGCCATTTTGCCTGCATGACGCCCATGATCATGGCGACGAAACCGAGCACGGAGCCTACCGACAGGTCGATGTTGCGCGTGACGATGACCAGTACCATGCCCGTGGCGAGAACCGCGATTTCGCAGGTCTGCACCGAAAGGTTCCAAAGGTTTCTCGCCGTCAGAAATTCCCGGCCGTCGAAGACCCTGAGATAGAGATCGAAGCCGATCCAGATGATCAGTAGCGCTCCTATCATGCCGAGCAGGCGGGTATCGATTTCCGTGGCGCGCAGAAACCGGGTGATCGCGCCGGCATCCGCGTTCCTAGGCCCGCTCGATGTGGTGGACTGTGTCATGTCGGCCATCGCTTTGCCGTTCTCCCTCTGTCGGGCGCGGCCGGCGACGCATTCTGGCAATCGCTGGCAATCGCGCCAATCTCAAAAATGTCTGCCATCGCCTGCAACCCGGCCTTTATCCGGTCCCGATGACCGCCGTCCGACGGACCATGGGATGCGGCGGCATACCACACTGCGGGGAAGCTCGGCCTCCAGCTGCAAGGGAGGGTTGTCTGCTTCCAATCCGCATTCGACGCCGCAACGGTGTGCCGCTGCGGCGTCGCTCTTTCGATGAGTAAGCTCGTTCTAAAGTCGGTTTATTTGCAGGCCGCGACAGCGCCTGCCTTGACACCCTGGCAGGCTTCAGCCTTGGAAATCCAGCCGGCGTCGATGACGACGTTCAGATTGTCCTTGGTGATAGCAACCGGGGTCAGGAAGACCGACTTCATGGCGACGTGCTTCGGGCCGCCGTTGAAGGTCTGAACGCCGGAGATCTCGTCGAGCTTCTTGCCCTTGGCGAGGTCGATGGCGATTTCAGCGGCGCGCTTGCCGAGTTCACGCGAGTCCTTCCAGATGGAAACGGTCTGCGTGCCAAGCGCGATGCGGTTCAAGGCTGCCTTGTCGGCATCCTGGCCTGAAACCGGAACGGAACCGGCAAGGCCCTGGGCGTCGAGAGCGGCAACAGCGCCGCCGGCGGTGCCGTCGTTGGAGGCGACGACCGCGTCAACCTTGTTGTTGTTGGCGGTCAGGAACTGCTCCATGTTGCGCTGCGCATTCTGCGGCAGCCAGCCGTCCGTATAGGCTTCGCCGACGTTCTTGATCTTGCCGGCGTCGATGGAAGGCTTCAGCACTTCCATCTGGCCGGAGAAGAGAAAGTCGGCGTTCGGATCGGACGACGAGCCCTTGATGAAGACGTAGTTGCCAGCCGGCTTTGCCTTCAGGACTTCGCGAGCCTGCATGCGGCCCACTTCCTTGTTATCGAAGGTGATGTAGAAGGCTGCCGGATTTTCGATCAGGCGGTCATAGCCGACCACCGGAATGCCTTCGTCGGCAGCCTTTTCAACGGCCGGGCCGATGGCATCGGAATCCTGGGCGAGAATGATGAGGGCGTTGGCACCCTGCGAAATCAGCGACTCGACGTCGGTCAGCTGCTTGGAAGCGGACGACTGGGCGTCGGCGGAAATGTATTTGGCCCCGACGGCTGCCAGAGCCTTCTTGATGGCTGCCTCATCGGTCTTCCAACGTTCTTCCTGGAAATTCGACCAGGAAACGCCGACGACGAGATCCTTGGCGAAGGCGGCCGTCTGCATGGTCAAAACGATGGCCGCGCCCGCAGCCAGCTTGATGAAAGCTTTCATGTGATCCTCCCGAGTGAATGCGACCGCACGTATCCTGAACTCCCGTCGGCCGCGGCGAAATGCTGACAAGAAAAGTCTTGGACTTTTTTCTCGACAGTCGAGAAATTTAGTGTCAGAGATTTTTTCAGCTGTCAACACCCGCGCCGCTAGGTTTCATCGGTCGTCCGAAAAAGCTATCAGGGGCTGCGCAGGAGGAGGGTTGAATGAGCAGGGAGTTTGCCAATGCTGGCCAAATCGAGCACCGAATTGGTCCGTCAGAAGAACAGCGCCTTGGTCTTGTCGGCGCTGCGCCGGCACGGCCCGCTCGCCCATACCGAGCTCTCTGATTTCACTAGGCTCTCTTCCGCGACCGTATCGGTCATCACTGCCGATCTTGAGCGGGCGCAGATCATCGAAAAGGCGGAGCAGCAGCCGGCCAGCGGCCGTGGGCGGCCGCGTGTTTTGTTTTCGCAGCGGCGCGATTGCGGCTATCTCATCGTCGTCGTCATCTCGTCGGATGCCGTGCAATATTCTCTCGTCGATTATACCGGCCGCCTGATCGACCGCTTTACCGAGGACAGGCAGCAGAACGTTGCGGGCGTCGAGCGCTTCGTGGCAGCCTTGCGCGATGCCTTGAACCGCATTGTCATCCGATCGCGATTGCCGCGCGACAAGGTGCTGATGATCTCGATCAGCAGCAAGGGGCTCGTCGATATTTCAGCGCCGGTGCTGCGCTGGTCTCCGATCTTCGGGCGCGACGAGATCGATTTCGCTGACGTGCTGCGCGATGAATGGCCCGCGCAAGTCATTCTCGGCAACGAAACCCTGCTTGTGGCTGCAGCGCTTGGGCGGCAGGAGGAAATCAACACCCGCGGCGACTTCCGCTCGCTGGCGGCGCTGTCGCTCGGCCATAGTATCGGGCTTGGCATCGTGCGCCGGGAACATGAAGGCGGCCATCATATATCGGCGCCCAATTTCGGGCATATGATGCATGTGCCCGGCGGCGGTCTTTGCCGCTGCGGCGCGCGGGGATGTATCGAGGCCTATGCCGGTTTCTACGCGATGCTGCGGACGGCCTTCGACGTGCCGCTGGACACGATTCCGGCGAAGTTCGTGCCGATTGCCGAGCTCGACAAGATCGCTACGAGTGCGCGCCAGGGCGGGCGCCGCAACGTACTGGCCTTCCGCCAGGCGGGCCTGGCGCTCGGCAATGGCCTTTCGCGTGTCTTGAGTCTGCACGAGCGGATGCCGATCGTCATCACCGGTCCTGGCGTGAGGTACTACGATCTGCTGATCGAGGGCATAACCGAGGGCCTGGCGGAATCGCATGTCGTGCGCATGGAGGGCATGCCGGAGCTGCGCGTCATCGCCGACGAGCCGACGCTCGTTTTCGAAGGGCATCTGAACCGCGCATTTTCGATCATCGACAATGACATCGTGAAGAGGGGAGCCTCGGTCGTCGAGCTGCGCGACCAGGCGGGTTGAGAGGCGAGGGCGCCGCAAGCTGTGGCCCTGCGCTTGGCCGCAGGATTGTCATCTCAATCAATCCGCCAAGCCCAAAGGCTGTTCGTCTTCGCGGACCTGAAGAATACGGTCGATCAGCCCCCATTCCAGAGCCTCTTCCGCCGTCATGAAGTGATCGCGGTCCATGGCGCGTTCGAACTCCTCATAGGAGCGTCCGCAATGCTCGGCATAAAGCCGCGTCATGCGATGCTTCGTTCGTCTCATTTCTTCGGCGTGGATAAAGATGTCCGATGCCTGTCCCTGGAAACCGCCCAATGGCTGGTGAATATGGATGCTGGCATTTGGAAGCGCAGTGCGCTCACCCGGCTGACCAGACATCAAGAGGAAGGAGCCCATCGAACGGGCCGTTCCCATGCAAAGCGTATGCACCGGCGCACGAACGTAACGCATGGTGTCATACATCGCGAGACCGCTGGTTACGACGCCACCGGGCGAATTGATATAAAGGTGGATCGGTCTCTTTGGATTTTCGGCCTCGAGAAACAGCAGTTGCGCGCAGACGAGGGCCGAGACGTCGTCGTTCACCTCACCATTCAGGAAGATGATTCTCTCGCGCAGCAGGCGGGAGTAGATGTCGAAAGATCGTTCCCCTCTGCTAGACTGCTCAACGACCATAGGGACGAGCTGCATCGCTTCGCGCATCGGCGAACTCCCATATTCTTGAGATTTGATGTGTAGCCGATGCCGTCAGGCGGCGCGCATGACGGTCAGGCGGTTATTGTTTGCTGCAGTTCTTTCCGTTTCGCGAAGCCGAACGTCATCGAGCTCGTGGATGATCCGCAGGCTGGTGCCGCCGTTTGCATTCGAAGATATTTTGAAAGTCACGGTGCTTTCGAGGAAGGGCGCTGCATCGTCCCGCAGCCTGTAGGTGACTTCCTTGCCCGGCGTGACCGATATAGCCTCGGGATTGGCCAAGGCCTCCTGCGGCAGCCAGTTTTGGCGAAGCTCAGGGGTGCTGATTGCACGCCAAACTTTTTGCGGCGGTTCGTCGAGCTGGTATTCCAGCTCGATGCCGTTCTTTCGCTCGGGGATCTTGGGATTGTTCATTGATCCATATCCTTCAGCAACACCTTGAGAGCTTCGATACGAGCAGGCCAATATGCGCGGTATTTCGCCAGCCATTGGGCGATGAGGGCAAGCCCTTCCGGATCGACTTCGTAGTTCACGAAACGCCCCTGTCGTTCTTCCCTGACCAGCCCGGCGCTCCGCAGAACTGCGAGATGCTGGGACATGGCCGGCTGGCTGATGTCGATACCGTCTCGCAGGGCGCTGGCATTCATGCCGCCTGTCGCCAGCTTCTCGAAGATGGCGCGGCGGGTCGGATCGGCCAAAGCCCGGAATATCTCATTCTCTACCATGACGACAGATAAGCATGTACTTATGTGATTCGCAAGAGGTTTTTATCGAAGCCTCTTCGTGAGCTCTGGATCGCGCCAAAGAAATCGCGCCAAAGAAAAAGTCCGCCGCGAATGGAGATCGCGGCGGACTTTTGGGAGGATCGCATTCCTGGAGGAATGGAGACGGCTCAGTTAATCTTGACGAGGCGGCCTTCCTTGACCGACTGCAAGGCGGCATCCGCCAGCTTCAGTGCAGCAAGACCATCGGCGCCCGATGGTGTGATGGCGGCGCCCTTTTCGATCGCGGCGATGAAGCTTGCGATCTCGTTGGCATAGGCTTCGGTGTAGCGCGTCATGAAGAAATCATGCAGCGGCGGGCGGGTGTAGCCATCGCCGTTGGCGACTTCGATGGAGAAGGGGCGTTGGTTTTCAGCCGAAACCAGACCCTTCGAGCCATGGATTTCGATCCGCTGATCGTAGCCGTAAGTGGCGCGGCGCGAATTGGAGATGATCGCCTGCTTGCCCGATGCCGTCTGGAGGATGACCGAAACGCTGTCGTAATCGCCGGCTTCGCCGATCGCCTTGTCAACGAGAACAGCAGCAGTCGCGGTGACGGCAACCGGTTCTTCGCCGAGCAGGAAGCGCGCCATGTCGAAGTCGTGGATCGTCATGTCGCGGAAGATGCCGCCGGAGCGCTTGATGTAATCGACCGGCGGGGCGCCCGGATCGCGCGAGGTGATCGTCACCATTTCGACCGTGCCGATGCGGCCTTCGTCGATGGCTTTCTTGACAGCCATGAAATGTGGGTCGAAGCGGCGGTTGAAGCCGACCATCAGCTTGCCCTTGGTCTCATTGACAACCTTGATGCAGGCCTGAACGCGCGCGACGTCGAGATCGACAGGCTTTTCGCAGAAGATGGCCTTGCCGGCGCGGGAGAAGCGCTCGATCAGATCGGCATGGGTATCCGTCGGCGTGCAGATGACGACGGCATCGATATCCTTAGCGGCTTCGATCGCTTCGATGGTGCGGACTTCGCAGCCATAGGCGGCCGAGATTGCTTCCGCAGCCGCCGGAAAGGCATCCGCGACGGCGACGAGCTTGGCGTTGGCATCGCCGCTGACGGCTTTCGCATGCACCTTGCCGATGCGTCCGGCGCCGAGCAGACCAAATCTGACAGTCATTATTACCTCCCTGAATTCGGAATAAATGGACCGAATATCAATTGCTATGGAATTTTCATTCCATTTTCCGGCGGCGGCGTCAAGCCGCCTGGACTTCACAATTCTGAAAAATTCCGGCTCTCGGCTTAGCCGAAATCCGGACGTGAAACCTTATTTTATGCGGACGACTTCACAATTTTCCTGAGGATGCGCTAAAGACATGTCTTCTTAAACAGGCAAAAGTGACCCATGCAACTGATCGATCCCAGCCATCCCATCTACAAGCCGCTTTGGGTGCGCATTCTCATCGTGGCTGTCTGCTTTGGCTGGGCAGCCGTCGAAACGCTGGGCTCGCAGCCGTTCTGGGCAATGCTGTCTGGCGCGCTCGGCGCCTATTCGGCGTGGATGCTGCTCTTGAATTTCAAGCCGCAACCGCCCGCGGCGACTAGCGATGCGCCAGTGCAGGACGATGCTGCCGAGGATGATGAGCCGCCCTCCGAAGACAAGAAATAATCATCGTCTGAGGCGGCGTATGGCTTCGTCGATCAGCTGATTGGCGAGCGTCATGCGGATTGTCGCCTGTTCGCGAAAGAGGGCTGCGACGCTGTCGGGGTGATTGGCCTTGGCAAAACTGCGGCGTTTTTCCTGCAGGGCTTCGCGCGTGAGGTCAGAGGTGATTGCGAGCTCAGTGGCGACTTCTTCCCGCGATGTTCGTGCCAGATGCTCGGGCATGACCGGCAGTACCGGTTCTTGCGGGGCGGGTTCGGGTTCCGGCAGAATGTTAGGGTCGCCGAGATTGTCGCGGTAGGCTTCGTCCGGCCGATGGGCGTCCGGCGTCTCGCCGCCCAGCACCGTTGCGGCAAAGCTGACGTTCAGGCCGCGGATGCGGTGCGCGGCTTCTTCCTGTTCCGCAGGCTCCTCTTCGCTATCGAGGCGATCGAGCACGGATTGAAACAATGATTGCTTGAACAGCATGCGTGGTCTCCACGCCAAGCTTCATAGGAGCGCAAGTTGGCGTGGAGCTTATGGCGGCAACGGTTCTCCGCTCATGTCGGCGAGAGATGCCGGCTCTCTTCCAGGATCATGTCATGCAGCAGCCGCGCGCTCGGCGGCATGGCGCGTTCGCGGGCGGTGATGAGGCTATAGGGCCTGACGTCGATATCGAAATCGATCGGCAGGATGGAGGATTCGCCTGCCTGGGACGTCTGCCCGCAGATGAATTGCGCCATGTCGAGCGCAATCGGCGCGATCGCGTCCGTCTTGCAGACCACCGCCAGCGTCAGCAGCAAGGATGAGGTGTTGACGACATTTTCCGGCAGGGGCACGCCAGCAGCGAGGAAAATGTCTTCCACCTTGCGGCGAAGCAATGTGCCCGGCGGTTGGAATACCCAGTCGTAACCGGCCAGATCGTGCAGGCCGGCTACACCTCTTTCAAGCAGCGGATGGCCGTTGCGAACCACCAGGCAGGCCTTTTCGACACCGATCTCATGGGCCGTGAACAGACGCGGATCGAGATCGTCCGGGATGCGGCTGATGATGAAGTCATGGCGGGCCGCCAGCAGCTCGCGCGCGAGCACATTGCTGTTCTCGACTTCGATATTGATCTCTATACCGGGATAGGTGCGCGTCACGCGCTGGATCGCCGGGACGACAAGGCTGATTGCCGGCGCGGTCACCGCCCCCAGAAAGACCGAGCCACCCCTGCCGGTTCGCAAGGCGCCAAGCTCCCGGCCTGCCTCGCGCAGCTCCAGCAGGATCTTGCGTGCTCGCTTGGCCAAAGCGAGCCCGAAAGGGGTCAAAACGACGCCCCTGGCGACGCGCTCGTAAAGCGGGCTTTTGACAATCGACTCCATTTCTGAGAGCATGCGTGAAGCCGCAGGTTGTGACATGTTCATGGACTCAGCGGCCGCGGAAATTTGCCCGTGATCCTCGATCGTGACGATCATCCGCAGGTGATTGAGCTTCAAACCGGCTTTCAACAACGCATCGTCGCGAAAATTATCGGAATGAATCTCGATGCCTTCGCTCAAATAATCGTTATATATTTTCTCCATAACGGCCATTTTTCCCCTTCGCCGGCAAAAAAGTACTATTTTTTAACATTATACCAAAGTTGGTATATGTTTAGCCAGTTATTCTATTTGACAGTTATACGAAATCGTACGAGTTTGCCGATTGTGGGCTGGGTACAGCTCATAAACCGTGAGAGCGTGGAGGAGACCTACTTCGTTTCTCACAATTAGAAGTAAATCATTCCTTCTACGGAACCTGCCGCAGTTTCGGGCGGGCATTTTTTGTCCGCCGCATTTAACAACAAGGGAGAGAGTAATGAAATCCATTATCTCATTGATGGCCGGCGCTGCGTTCGGCGTCGCTACGCTGGTGGTACCTGCCTTCGCGGCGGATAAGGGCACGGTAGGCATCGCCATGCCGACCAAGGCTTCGGCGCGCTGGATCGACGACGGCAACAACATCGTCAAGCAGCTCCAGGCTGCTGGTTACGGCACCGACCTTCAGTATGGCGACGACGATATCCCGAACCAGCTCTCGCAGATCGAGAACATGGTCACCAAGGGCGATAAGGTCCTCGTCATCGCTTCGATCGACGGCACCACGCTGTCCGACGTCCTGCAGAAGGCTCACGATGCCGGCATCAAGGTCATCGCCTATGACCGTCTGATCCGCAACAGCGGCAACGTCGACTATTATGCGACGTTCGACAACTTCAAGGTCGGCGTTCTGCAGGCAAACTCGATCGTCGACGCCCTCGGCCTCAAGGACGGCAAGGGCCCGTTCAACATCGAGCTGTTCGGCGGTTCTCCGGACGACAACAACGCCTTCTTCTTCTATGACGGCGCAATGTCGGTCCTGAAGCCCTACATCGACAGCGGCAAGCTGGTCGTAAAGTCCGGCCAGATGGGCATGGACAAGGTCGGTACGCTGCGTTGGGATCCGGCAACGGCCCAAGCCCGCATGGACAACCTGCTGTCGGCCTACTACACCGACAGCCACGTCGACGCCGTTCTGTCTCCGTATGACGGCCTGTCGATCGGCATCCTCTCGGCGCTCAAGGGCGTCGGCTATGGTTCCGGCGGCGTAAAGCTCCCGATCGTTACCGGTCAGGACTCCGAAATCCCGTCCGTGAAGTCGATCATCGCTGGCGAGCAGCACTCGACGATCTTCAAGGACACCCGTGACCTCGCAAAGGTCACAGTCGGCATGGTCAACGCGCTGATGGAAGGCAAGACGCCCGAAGTCAACGACACGAAGACCTACGACAACGGTGTGAAGGTTGTTCCGTCCTACCTGCTGACCCCGGTCGCAGTCGACAAGACCAACTACGAGAAGGTCCTCGTCGAGGGCGGTTACTACAAGGCTGATCAGCTGAAGTAATCTTCCGACATAGCGGTCAGGGCTCGCTCAATGCGAGCCCTGGCTTTGATATTTAAGACGATCGCGTGGTCTGCTATGTTTGATCGCGGCGTTGGATACGGACAATGGACAATACCATTCTCGAAATGCGGAACATAACCAAGTCGTTCCCCGGTGTGAACGCCTTGGAAAATGTGAATTTGAAAGTCCGTCAGGGCGAGATTCATGCTTTGGTCGGTGAAAACGGAGCCGGCAAATCCACCCTCATGAAGGTGCTGTCGGGTGTCTATCCGGCCGGCACGTACGACGGCGATATCTACTACGATGGCGCGGTTCGTCAGTTCAAGACCATCAGGGATTCCGAAGATATCGGCATCATCATCATTCACCAGGAGCTGGCGCTCGTTCCGCTTCTGTCGATCGCTGAAAATATCTTCCTCGGCAATGAAGTTGTCGCCAATGGCATGATCAATTGGCAGGAAACCTTCAGCCGAACCAAACAGCTTCTTTCCAAAGTGGGCCTCAAGGAATCTCCGAACACGCTCGTGACCGACATCGGTGTCGGCAAGCAGCAGCTCGTCGAGATCGCCAAGGCTCTGTCGAAGAGCGTCAAGCTGCTTATTCTCGACGAGCCGACGGCTTCGCTGAATGAAAACGACTCCGACGCTCTGCTCAATCTCCTCATGGAGTTCCGCAACCAAGGCATCACCTCGATCATCATCACGCACAAGCTCAACGAAGTGCGGAAGGTGGCCGACCAGATCACTGTGTTGCGCGACGGCATGACGGTGAAGGCGCTGGACTGTCATGAGGAAGAGATCAGCGAAGACATCATCATTCGCAACATGGTCGGCCGTGAGCTGGCGGATCGCTATCCGCCGCGCTCGGTGCCGATCGGCGAGACGATCTTCCAAGTGAAGAACTGGAATGCCTTCCACCAGCAGCATCGCGATCGTCAGGTGCTGCACGATATCAACATCAATGTGCGCAAAGGCGAGGTGGTCGGCATTGCCGGCCTGATGGGCGCAGGCCGTACCGAGTTCGCTATGAGCGTCTTCGGCAAGTCCTATGGCCACAAGATCAGCGGCGAAGTCTTCCTTGACGGCAAGCTGGTCGATACCAGCACGGTGCGCAAGGCGATCGATGCCGGTCTTGCTTATGTGACCGAAGACCGCAAGCAGCTTGGCCTGGTTCTGACCAACAGCATCCTGCACAACACGACGCTTGCCAATCTGCTTGGCGTTTCCAAGGCGACCGTCATTGATGACGTGCGGGAACTGCAGGTGGCGACGAACTATCGTTCCAAGCTGCGTATCCGTTCGGCCGGCGTCTTCCAGGAAGCGGGCAATCTTTCCGGCGGCAACCAGCAGAAGGTAGTGCTGTCGAAATGGCTGTTCTCGGATCCGGAAGTGCTGATCCTCGATGAGCCGACGCGCGGTATCGACGTCGGCGCCAAATACGAAATCTATTCCATCATCAACCAGCTTGCCGCCGACGGAAAGGGCGTTCTGATGATTTCATCGGAAATGCCCGAGCTTCTCGGCACCTGCGACCGCATCTACGTCATGAACGAAGGTCGCATCGTCGCCGAACTGCCGAAGGCAGAGGCAAGCCAGGAGAGCATCATGCGCGCTATCATGCGCTCAGGGGAGAAACAACAATGAGTTCGGCCAACCCAGCCACAGAAAGCAGCCACGTGGTTTCCATCGGCGACCACATCCGCAACAACATCCGCGAATATGGCATGTTGATCGCGCTCGTGGTCATCATGTTGCTGTTCCAGTACCTGACGAACGGCGTTCTGTTCAGGCCGCAGAACCTGACCAACATCGTGCTGCAGAACTCGTTCATCGTCATCATGGCGCTCGGCATGCTGCTTGTTATTGTGGCCGGCCATATCGATCTTTCCGTCGGCTCCGTCGTCGGTTTCGTCGGCGCGGTCGCCGGCGTTCTTGTCGTGCAAATGCATATGAATCTCGCACTCGCGACGGTCATTTGTCTGCTGATGGGTGCCGCGGTCGGCGCCTGGCATGGATATTTCATCGCCTATCACCGCATTCCGTCATTCATCGTGACATTGTCGGGCATGCTGGTTTTCCGCGGCCTGACCTATACCATCATCAATACGACCGGCAACGGCAGCAGCATCGGTCCGTTCCCGCCGGCGTTCCAGATCGTCGCAACGGGCTTCATTCCGGATTTCGTCGATATGGGCGGTATCCATTCGACATCGATGTTGCTGACGGTCGCCATCCCGATCATCATGTTCTTCCTGTCATGGCGTCGCCGCAGTGTGAACGAGAAGCACGGTATCGATGTCGAGCCGTTCAGCTTCTTCGTCGCCCAGAATCTGGTGGTTGCTGCCGCCGCCATCTTCATCGGCTATCAGATCTCCTCCTACAGGGGCTTGCCGAACGTTCTGGTTCTTATGCTGCTTTTGATCGCGCTCTACAGCTTCGCCACACAGCGCACGACGATCGGCCGCCGCATCTATGCCATGGGCGGCAATGAGAAGGCGACGAAGCTTTCGGGTATCGATACCCGCCGCCTGACCTTCTACACCTTCATCAACATGGGTATCCTGGCGAGCATCGCCGGCATCATCATCGCGACGCGCCTGAATTCGGCAACCGCAAAGGGCGGTGACGGCCTCGAACTCGACGTCATCGCGGCCTGCTTCATCGGCGGCGCTTCGGCCTCCGGCGGCGTCGGCAAGGTAACGGGTGCCGTCATCGGCGCCTTGATCATGGGTGTCTTGAACCAGGGCATGTCGATCCTCGGCTACCAGACGGACTCCCAGAAGATGATCAAGGGTGCGGTGCTGCTCGCTGCCGTGTTCATCGACGTCTACAACAAGAACAAGGGTTGATCGTCTAGCGATCAACCCAGCTTTTAAAACCAAATCCATGACAGAGTCCGGCTTTCGCTGAGAGCCGGAACGGTAGAACGCATCCGATCTCTGTCTGTTAGGAAAGGATGAAAGACATGCTCATCTCGCAGATCAAGGGTTCGAACGGCGAGATCGTCGTTGCGGTCCGCAATGGACCCGGCGAAGCTGCCAAGGCCGTCGTCAATGGCGGCAGCGTCTACAAGCTTGCGATCGAAGCCGCCGATAGCGGCAAGTCGCTGGCATCGGTCATCGAGGCCCATGGTCTCGGCGAGTCAATCGATCTCGAAAAAGCCTATGCCCAAGGCCACTTCCTGCCGCCGATCACGCATCCCGACGCAGCTCACCTGCACCTGACAGGCACCGGCCTGACGCATCTTGGCTCCGCTGCCACGCGCGATTCCATGCACAAGAAGACGACGGAAGCCGCCGAGGAGACGCTGACCGACTCCATGAAGATGTTCAAGATGGGCATCGAGGGCGGCAAGCCGAAGGCGGGCGAGAAGGGCGTGCAGCCAGAGTGGTTCTACAAGGGCAATGGCTACGGCGCTGCGGCCCCGGGTGCGGCACTCGTGTCTCCATCCTTCGCGCTCGACGGTGGCGAAGAGCCCGAAATGGCCGGCATCTATGTCATCGCCAAGGACGGCACGCCGTTCCGTATCGGCTTTGCACTCTCGAACGAATTTTCCGATCACGTCACCGAGCGGATCAACTATCTTTATCTCGCCCATTCCAAGCTCCGTCCGGCAAGCTTCGGCCCGGAAATCCGCGTTGGTGTGGCGCCGGAAGATATTCGCGGCACGTCGCGCATCAAGCGCGGCGACAAGGTAATCTTCGAAAAGCCGTTCCTATCGGGCGAAGCGAACATGTCGCACACCTTTGCGAACCTTGAATATCACCACTTCAAGTACGGCATCTTCCGTGTTCCCGGCGATGTGCACGTGCACATGTTCGGCACGGCGACGCTTTCCTTCGCGGAAGGCATCAAGCCCGAAGTCGGCGACGTCTTTGAAATCGAAGTTGGCGAATTCGGCCTGCCGCTGCGCAATCCGCTGGCGATCGATGCCGAGGAAGAAGTGGCTGTTCGCCAGCTGTAATGCATCGAGCCCGGCCGCAAGGGATCGGCCGGGATTTCCAATACGATCCAGGAAGGCATGACGCCATGACCATTCATCAGAACTTGATCGCCGGGGAGTGGACGGGGACGAACGGCACCGAGAACATCAACCCGTCGGATACGAACGAGGTCGTCGGCCTCTATGCGAGCGCAAGCGCGCAGGATGTCACGGACGCGATCGCTGCCGCCAAGGCCGCTTTTCCAGCCTGGTCGCGTTCTGGTATTCTGGAGCGCCACACGATCCTGAAGAAGGCCGGCGACGAGATCCTGGCACGCAAGGATGAACTCGGCGCGCTGCTCGCCCGCGAAGAGGGCAAGACGCTGCCGGAAGCGATCGGCGAGACCATCCGCGCCGCGCAGATCTTCGAATTCTTCGCCGGCGAGGCGTTGCGCCTGGCAGGCGAGGTACTTCCTTCCGTGCGCCCGAACATCGGTGTCGAGATCACCCGCGAGCCGCTTGGCGTTATCGGCGTCATCACCCCCTGGAACTTCCCGATCGCCATTCCTGCCTGGAAGATCGCGCCGGCGCTCTGCTACGGCAACACCATCGTCTTCAAGCCGGCCGATCTCGTGCCCGGCTGCTCGTGGGCAATCGTCGATATTCTGAATCGCGCCGGTCTGCCGAAGGGTGTGTTGAACCTCGTCATGGGCAAGGGCTCGGTCGTCGGTCAGGCGATGCTCGACAGCCCGGTTCTTTCGGGTATCACCTTCACCGGCTCGGTCGGCACCGGCAAGCGCGTAGCGCTTTCCTCCGTCGAGCACGGTCGTAAGTACCAGCTCGAAATGGGCGGCAAGAACCCGATGGTCGTGCTTGACGATGCCGATCTGACGGTCGCCGTCGAAGCGGCTGCCAATTCCGCCTTCTTCTCGACCGGCCAGCGCTGTACAGCCTCGTCGCGCCTGATCGTCACCGAAGGCATTCACGACAGGTTCGTGGCGGCGCTGACGGAAAAGCTGAAGACGCTCAACGTCGATAACGCCATGAAGTCCGGCACGCATATCGGCCCCGTCGTCGATGCCAAGCAGCTGAAGACGGATACGGACTATATCGAGATCGGCCGCCAAGAAGGCGCCAAGCTTGCCTTCGGTGGCGAACTCGTCAGCCGCGACACGCCCGGCTTCTACCTGCAGCCGACGCTGTTCACGGAAGCGACGAACCAGATGCGCATCAGCCGCGAAGAGATCTTCGGCCCGGTTGCTTCCGTCATCCGCGTCAAGGATTACGAAGAAGCCTTGGCAACAGCCAATGACACGCCGTTCGGCCTGTCCTCGGGCATTGCCACGACGAGCCTGAAGCATGCGACGCATTTCAAGCGCAATGCGGAAGCGGGTATGGTGATGGTCAACCTACCGACGGCCGGCGTCGACTTCCATGTGCCGTTCGGCGGCCGCAAGGGTTCGTCCTTCGGTCCGCGCGAGCAGGGCAAATATGCCGCCGAATTCTTCACCACCGTCAAGACGGCTTACACGCTCGCCTGATCATCGATTTTAAAGTCCAGGCGCGAACGAGGCGGCCTGGGCGACGCAAAGGGTACTGAGACATGAAAAAGAAAGCTGAATGGCCGCGCAAGCTGCGCTCCTACGATTGGTTCGGCGGCACCGGCAAGAATGCGATCATGCATCGCTCCTGGATGAAGAACCAGGGCCTGCCGGCCGATACGTTCGACGGCCGTCCGATCATCGGCATCTGTAACACCTGGTCGGAACTGACGCCCTGCAACGCGCATCTGCGCGATCTTGCAGAGCGTGTGAAGCGCGGTGTCTACGAGGCGGGCGGTTTCCCCGTGGAGTTCCCGGTCTTCTCCGTCGGCGAAAGCACGCTGCGCCCGACGGCCATGATGTTCCGCAACCTCGCTGCCATGGACGTGGAAGAAGCGATCCGCGGCAATCCGGTCGATGGCGTCGTGCTGCTCGGCGGCTGCGACAAGACCACGCCGAGCCTGCTGATGGGCGCGGCTTCCGTCGACATTCCGGTCATCCTCGTCTCCGGCGGCCCGATGCTGAACGGCAAGTGGCGGGGCAAGGATGTCGGCTCCGGCACGGCGATCTGGCAGTTCTCGGAAATGGTGAAGTCCGGCGAGATGTCGCTGGATGAATTCATGGATGCGGAGCAGGGCATGGCCCGCTCGGCCGGTAGTTGCATGACGATGGGTACGGCCTCCACCATGGCGTCGATGGCCGAAGCGCTCGGCATGACCTTGCCCGGTAATGCCGCCATTCCGGCTGTCGATGCGCGCCGTCGTGTTATCTCGCAACTGTCAGGCCGCCGCATCGTCGACATGGTCAAGGAAGACCTGAAACCATCGGACATTCTGACCAAGGAAGCCTTCGAAAACGCTATCCGCGTCAACGGCGCCGTCGGCGGCTCGACCAACGCCGTTCTGCACCTGCTGGCGCTCGCGGGCCGCATCGGCGTCGACCTGTCGCTTGACGATTGGGATCGTCTGGGCCGCGAAGTGCCGACCATCGTCAACCTGCAGCCTTCGGGCAAGCACCTGATGGAAGAGTTCTACTATGCCGGCGGTCTGCCCGTTGTCATCAAGGCAGTCGGCGAAATGGGCCTGCTCCACAAGGACGCCATCACGGTCACGGGCGACACGATCTGGGCAGGCGTCAAGGACGTCGTCAACTACAATGACGACGTTATCGTCCCGCGCGAAAAGGCACTGACGCAGTCGGGCGGCATCGCTGTTCTGCGCGGCAATCTCGCGCCGAAGGGTGCCGTCTTGAAGCCATCGGCCGCTTCGCCGCATCTGATGCAGCACAAGGGCCGCGCCGTTGTCTTCGAAAGCATCGAGGACTACCACGCCCGCATCAACCGCGACGATCTTGATATCGACGAGAACTGCATCATGGTGCTGAAGTATTGCGGTCCGAAGGGTTATCCGGGCATGGCCGAAGTCGGCAACATGGGCCTTCCGCCGAAGGTACTGAAGAAGGGCATCACCGACATGATCCGCATTTCCGATGCGCGCATGTCCGGCACCGCTTACGGCACCGTTATCCTGCACACGGCTCCGGAAGCAGCCGATGGCGGCCCGCTGGCGCTGGTTCAGAACGGCGACATCATTGCCGTCGACGTTCCCGCCCGCACCATCCAGCTCGAAGTTTCGGATGAGGAGCTGGCAAAGCGCCGCGCTGCCTGGGTTTCCCCGGTCAAGCCGCTCACCGGCGGTTACGGCGGTCTCTATGTGAAGTCGGTCATGCAGGCCGACACCGGCGCCGACCTGGACTTCCTTGTCGGCCCGCGCGGCTCGGAAATCCCGAACAATCGCGACAGCCACTAAGATTTGTGTTTTGAATTAAGAATGGGGGCGGGGCGAAAGCTCCGCCCTTTTTCTTCTGTGAGCCGCTAACTCTGGCTCTGGCTTTGACTCTGCCCTTGGGTCGCGACTGTTACCTTGACCATAAGGGTTTCGCCCGGCGTGCCGATCCGCATGCCGGACACGGGAGCGGCGTCGCGATAGCAGAGGCCGGTCGCGATGCGGACGTAGCGGGCGTCGGGGCAGACGTCGTTGGCCGGATCGAAGCCGACCCAGCCAAGGCCGGCAATATGCGCCTCTGCCCAGGCATGGGTAGCAGCCTGCTCGTTCTTGCCTTCCATCATCAGGTAGCCGGAGACGTAACGGGCAGGGATCTGCAATGCACGGGCGCCGGCTAGAAAGATGTGCGCATGGTCCTGGCAGACGCCGCTCTTTGCCTCCAGTGCCTGTTCCGCCGTTGTCTCCGTATTGCTTGTGCCTGGCTTGTATTCCACGGTCTCGTGGATCGCTTTCATCAGCGCATGCATCTTGCCGAGTTCGTTGTCGCCTGAAACGCTGCGTAGCAGTTCCTTCGTCAGCTTACCCGCCTTGGTGCGCGGCGATTCCCGCAGGAAGAGCCAGAGCGGGCTGAAGCCCTGATGCGGCCCGACAACGCCGTTGAGGTCCTGCGTCTCGACTTCGCCTGAGGCAATGATCTTCGTTGCGTCCTGCTGCCCGTCGAGGGAAACCAGCGTGGCGCGATTGCCGAACTGGTCGTCATATTCCACTTCCGGCTTGGCGCCTTCGACCGAAAGCTTCCAGTCGATAACCGTCTGTCCGACGCCCGTCAGCGGCGTCAGGTGAAGCCGTTGCAGGGAAAACTGCGCCGGCTCGTCGTAGCGATATTCCGTGATATGGCTGATCGTCAGTCTCATGATATCGCCCGCCTATTCGTAGAACCGGTAGCCGTCGGAGATCTCGGCGCCCAGCTTGTTGTTGTGGGCGACGAAATCCTCGAGGAACTCATGCAGGCCCTGGTCCATGATGCGCTTGATCGTCAGCTTCTGCAGCGACTGGCGGATGGCCTCCGCGGTATCGTGCGCCGGCAGCCGTTTTTCATGTTCGGCGCTGAGATAGCCGATATTGCTGACGATCTTCTCATAGCAATAGGCAAGCGAGCGCGGCATTTGCCCGTTGAGGATCAGGAAGTCGGCAATGTTGGCCGGCTTATATTCGGGATCGTAAGCCCATTTATAGGCCCGGTGCGCGGAGACCGATCGTAGGATCGACTCCCATTGCGCATTGTCGAGCGAGGAGCCGACATGCGAGACGGATGGCAGCAGCACGTAATATTTGACATCGAGGATGCGGGCCGTGTTATCGGCGCGCTCGATGAAGGTGCCGATGCGGGCGAAATTATAGAGTTCGTTGCGCAGCATCGAGCCGTGGAAGGCGCCGCGGATCAAGCCGGCGCGCCGCTTGATGACGTCGATCGTCTCCGGTAGCTCTGCCGTCTTCAGCTTCTTGCCGAGCAGCGATTTCAGCTCGATCCAGCATTCGTTGGTCGCTTCCCAGGTGTCGCGGGTCAGCGCCGTACGCACCATGCGGGCATTGTTGCGGCCATATTCGATGCAGGACATGACGCTCGATGGATTGGAGCGGTCGCGCATCAGATAATCGATCGCGTCGGTCCCGGTCAGCTTGTCGTGCACCTCATCGTAGGCTTCGCGCACTCCGGCGCTTTGCAGGACGCCGTCCCAGTCATCATCGACGGCGTCGCTGCGGGTCAGCGACATGCGCTGGCCGGCGTCGACCAGGCGGGCTATGTTTTCGGCGCGCTCGATGTAACGGAACATCCAGTAGAGGCCATTCGCGGTTCTTCCCAGCATGTCCGATCAGTCCTCCAGAACCCAGGTGTCTTTGGTGCCGCCGCCCTGGCTGGAGTTGACCACCAGCGAGCCTTCCTTCAGCGCCACGCGGGTCAACCCGCCGGGGATGATCCGCACCTTGTCGGAGACGAGGACATAGGGCCGCAGATCGACATGCCTCGGCGCAATGCCCTTGTTGACCAGGATCGGCACGGTCGAGAGCGAAAGGGTCGGCTGCGCGATGTAGTTGTTCGGCTTGCTCTTGAGCTTTTCGGCAAAGGCCGTCCGCTCCTTCTTGCTGGCGGTCGGTCCCACAAGCATGCCGTAGCCGCCGGAGCCGTGGACTTCCTTGACGACGAGATCGGCAAGGTTATCGAGCACATATTGCAGGCTGTCGGGCTCGGAACAGCGCCATGTCGGCACGTTCTCGAGGATCGGCTTGCGGCCGGTGTAGAATTCGACGATTTCAGGCATGTAGGAGTAGATCGCCTTGTCGTCGGAAATGCCGGTGCCGGGCGCATTGGCGATGGTGATGTTGCCCGCGCGGTAGACGTCCATGATGCCGGGAATACCGAGCGCGGACTCCGGACGGAAGGTGAGGGGATCGAGGAAATCGTCGTCGACGCGGCGGTAGAGCACGTCGATCGCCTCATAGCCACGTGTCGTGCGCATCTTCACCTTGCCGTCGATGACGCGCAGATCGGAGCCTTCCACCAGCTCCACGCCCATCATGTCGGCGAGGAAGGAATGCTCGTAATAGGCGGAGTTATAGATGCCCGGCGTCAGCACGGCGACACGCGGCTTGCCCTTGCATCCGGGAGGGGCGAGCGATGCCAGGCTCTGGCGTAGCAGTAGCGGATAGTCCTCGACGCGCTGCACCTTGTTCTGGTGAAACAGTTCGGGGAACATCTGCATCATCGTTTCGCGGTTTTCCAGCATGTAGCTGACGCCGGAAGGCGTGCGGGCATTGTCCTCGAGCACATAGAATTGGTCTTCGCCGGTGCGCACGATGTCGGTGCCGACGATATGGGTGTAGACACCGCCCGGCGGACGAAAGCCGATCATTTCAGGCAGGAAGGCGTCGTTCTTTTCGATCAGCTCGCGCGGGATGCGGCCGGCGCGGATGATTTCCTGCTTGTGGTAGATGTCGTCGAGGAAGGCGTTGAGGGCGACGACCCGCTGTTCGATGCCCTGGGCGAGCTTGCGCCATTCGCGGCCTGATATGATGCGGGGGATGATGTCGAAGGGAATGAGCTTTTCGGAGGAGTCTGCGTGTCCGTAGACCGCGAAGGTAATGCCCGTTTTTCGGAAGATGGTTTCCGCATCGCGGGATTTGGCAATGAGGTGGCCCCTGTCCTGGCCTGAGTACCACTCGAAGTATTTCTCGTAAGGCGCGCGCGGACTTTCATCCGCAGTAATCATTTCATCAAATGCCAAAGGTGCGGTCCCCGTGTTTTTACCCATTTGAATACAACGGTTTTTACAATGCAAGAACTATGCGCAATTGCCATCGCGAATTTCTGAATATCGAAAAATGCCGGATTTACAGGCATTTAAGAGTAATGGCGCTGTTGCCTGCCGGCTCTTGTCGCAATGTTCGGATCAAAATTTAAGCATCTGCTTCTTTTGCGGACTGAGCGCCTGCGTGGTGGCTGAGGCTTCTGAAACCAGGGCGGTAGCTCGCCGGACGTGAAGAAAAATTGATTGCTGTGTTCAGCAGATCGATTTTGACCGCTCCACCGCCATCGGCTATCAGCCTTCAACCCCTCCGCGCGACACCCCGAGTTCGACCAGGATTCCGGCTCCGAAGCGCCAAATATATCGGTCCGATTTTCATGTCCCTCGATAAACTCGCGCCGGCGATTTTTGTCCTTCTCTGGTCCACTGGCTGGATCGTCGCCAAATATGCCTCGCAGCATGCGGGCCCCTTCACCTTCCTGATGATCCGCTACAGCCTTTCGGTTCTCGCCTTCGTGTTGCTCTGTTCGATCGTCGGCGCGAAATGGCCGCGCGATTGGTCGAGCGTGTTCCGGGCCGTCTATTCCGGAATTTTTCTGCATGGCATCTATCTGGCGGGCCTTTGGTGGGCGATTGCCGAGGGCGTGCCGGCCGGCATTGCCGGCGTCATTGCGGCGCTGCAGCCGCTGATGACCGCCATGGCCGCACCGCTTCTCGTCGGTGAGCGGCTGGGGCCGATCCAGAAGGTCGGCCTGCTGCTCGGCTTCTTGGGCATTGCCATCGCGATCTCGCCGAAACTTCTAGCGACGGATACGGCCAATCTCTGGCAATCGGCGGCGCCACTCGTCGTCAATCTGTTGGCTATGGTTTCTGTGACTTACGGTACGCTCTACCAGAAGCGGCACCTGCAGACCGGCGACCTCAGAACCATTGCGACCTTGCAATATGTCGGCGCGCTGATCGTCACCGTGCCGCTCGCCTTCATTTTCGAAGGCCTGCGCTTCGACGGCACACAGACGGCGATCCTGTCGCTGCTCTGGTCGGTTTTCGGCCTGTCCATGGGCGCCGTCGGTCTGCTTCTCTATCTCATCCGCCGCGGGCAGGTGTCGCGCGCCGCGTCGCTCATCTACCTGATGCCGCCCGCTGTCGCCATCGAGGCGGCACTCGCCTTCGGCGAGCCGCTGACACTGCCGATTGTTGTCGGCACGGTGATTGTGGTGATCGGTGTTTACCTCACCAACCGGCGTCAGGTGGAAATCGTGCCGGAATAGATCTGCATCATTCTGAAAAAAGGGGGCCGGTAGGCCCCCTTAACTCTATCAGGCACGTTCGCGGCGCTGGCCGCCATTGCCTGGGCCACGACGCTTCATGCGGCCATTGCCGCCATTGCGCTGTTCGCCCTGGGCGCCGCGCTCTTCGTTGTGGCGGCCTGCGGGACGGCCATGGGAGTGGCGTTGGCCGCGATGGGCTCCGCCCTCATGCGCGGCACCGTTGCCGTTGGACTGGCCGTTGTGCTGCTTGCGAGCGGGACGGAAGTCCGAGGTCGAGGCGAGGTCGTTGTCGGGTTCCGGACGCGGCGTCGGTTCGTTGCGACGCTGGCCACGAAAATCGGCATTGCGATTGTTTTCACGCTGCGGGCGATCGTTGCGCGGGCGGCGTTCCTGGCGTTCGCCAGCCTCAGCACGAGCCTCGCCGTTTTCCTTGTCGAAGAACGGACGGCGGGCCGGACGAGCCGGGCGACCTTCGGCGCGACCCTGGCCTGCGCCACGGCCTTGGCCCTGACCCTGACCACCGCGACCCTTACCGCGAACGGGGCGACCGCGATCGGCGGGCGCTTCGCCACTGGCAACTGCGATTTCGATGCCCATCAGGCGCTCGATGTCGCGCAGCAGGCGGATTTCATCGGGCGCGCAGAAGGCGATGGCGATGCCGTCGCGGCCGGCGCGGGCGGTACGGCCGATGCGGTGAACGTAGGCGTCGGGCACTTCGGGCAGATCGAAGTTGTAGACATGGGAAACGCCAGGAATGTCGATGCCGCGGGCGGCGACGTCGGTTGCGACGAGAACGCGGACGTCACCATCACGGAAGCCCTTGAGCGCTCGCTCGCGCTGGCCCTGGCTCTTGTTGCCGTGAATGGAGGCAGCGGCGAAGCCGACGTGATCGAGGTGCTTCATCAGCTTCTCGGCGCCATGCTTGGTGCGCAGGAAGACGATGGCGCGGCCATCCGGATTGGCCGAGATCGTTTCCTTGAGGATTTCGGTCTTGTGGTTCTGGCCGGCAACGAAGTGGACATATTGCTCTACCTTGTCGGCCGCCTTGCCCGGAGGCGAGACTTCGACCTTGACCGGATTGGTCAGGTAGTCGGATGCGAGGTCAGCGATCGCCTTCGGCATGGTGGCCGAGAAAAGCAGGGTCTGGCGCTTGGCCGGAACCATCTTGGCGATCTTGCGCAGGTCGTGGATGAAGCCGAGATCGAGCATCTGGTCGGCTTCGTCGAGGACGAGGTGGGTGACATGGCCGAGCGAGAGGGCGCGGCGGTTGATGAGATCGAGGAGGCGGCCGGGCGTTGCGACTAGAATATCGGTGCCGCGCTCGAGTTGAAGCTGCTGTTTGTTGATCGACGCGCCGCCTACCACGAGGTTGATCCGCAGCTGCGTCTTGCGCATGAAGAGACGGAGGTTATCAGCGATCTGGTTTACCAGTTCGCGGGTCGGAGCGAGGATCAGCGTGCGGACGGTGCGATTGTCGGGACGCTTGGCTTCCTTCAGCAGCATCTCGATGATCGGCAGGCCGAAAGCGGCCGTCTTGCCGGTGCCGGTTTGGGCGAGGCCGATGAGATCACGGCCCTGGAGAACGAGCGGGATGGCCTGAGCCTGGATGGGCGTTGGCGTCGCAAAGTTGTTCTGCGACAGTGTATCGACGATCTGCTTGGAGAGACCAAGCGAGTGAAAATCGGTCAATTCAATACCTTTCGGGGCGCCAAAGCAAATAGGCCGGATCGCACCATGCGGTCCGGTCTGTCTCTGGCGTCAAGAACCCCGCGTGAAGTGGGAACTTGTAAGTTGGAAATAGCTTTCCCAGCGCATCGGCCGCAGCGCTTGGCGCGGCCTCATTCATAAAAGCGCTTTTGTCCTTCTCTTGCGTACAGATTGTCCCGCAGGGCACGCTCACGCGGCGGCCGGAAGGTGAAAGCTGAGGCGCATTTGGTCTTAAACGTGAGGAATGTCAAGAGGTGTAAGCGAAAGCTTTTCATTAGGCGTACAAAAATGCCGCCGAAATCCGGCGGCATCCGAGATCCGATAAGGGCGATGCGCTCAATGCGGAGATTGCTGATCCTAGCGGCAAACCTCGACGCGATAAGGACGGCCCCAGCCATCGTGACGCCATGCCCAGTAGCAGCTGGGATAGGGGCGTATATAGACGCGCTCGTAAACCGGGCCGTCGTAGTAGGCCGGATATGCCGGATAATATGCGGGGTAGGCGGGTCGCGCAGCCCCGGCTATCAAGGCGCCGCCCACAACACCGGCGGCAAGACCACCAAAGAAGGCGCCGCGGCCGGACGCGTTGGCGGAAGTGGCGGTTGCGGTGGCGGCGCTGCCAAGCGTCAGCGCGATCAAACCGGCCGTCGTTAATGTGCGAAGCACAGACATTGACATCCCTTTCCCAAAAATACGGGCTAGGCTCCTAGCCTAAGCCGAGTTTGACGTTGTGCAGGAAAGGGGGCGAAGTCGCGGCCAAAAAGAGGTTCGCGACATTAAATTTCGTCCATGATTTGAGGCGTAAAGCCTTTGTTTTCAATTAGAAATCTGTGGGAACGCCGCCCTCTGCCTTGCGCTTAGCGACAAAGGCATCGAGTTCCTCCTCGATTGCGGGATCGAGCGGGGGCCGTTCATAACGCTCGAGCGTTTCCTTATAGACGCGGTTGGCGTGATCGTAAGTCGTAGGGCTCCCGGCTTCCATCCATGTCTCGTTGTTTCGCCAGTCCGACAGGATCGGCGAATAGAAGGCGGTTTCGTAGCGGGCAAGCGTGTGCGCCGTGCCGAAATAGTGGCCGCCGGGGCCGACATCGCGCACGGCATCCAGCGCCAGGGCGTCGGCGCTGACATCGAGCGGCTTAAGGAATTCCGCGACCATCTGCAGCATGTCGACATCGAGGATGAATTTCTCGAAGGAGGCGGTCAGCCCGCCCTCGCTCCAGCCGGCCGCATGCAGCACGAAATTGCCGCCGCCCTGGGTCAATGCCCACAATGACAGCGCTGATTCGTAGGCGGCCTGCGCATCGAGCGTGTTCGAGGCGTTGGTGTTCGAAGTGCGGTAGGGGATGCCGTAGCGGCGGGCGAGCTGGCCGCCCGCGATGACCGCCTTCATATATTCCGGCGTGCCGAAGGCGGGTGCGCCCGTCTTCATGTCGACGTTCGAGGTGAAGCCGCCATACATGACCGGTGCGCCCTTGCGCACCATCTGCGTGAAGGCGAGGCCGCAGAGCGCCTCGGCATTCTGCTGCACCAGCGCACCGGCGATCGTCACCGGCGCCATGGCGCCTGCCAGCGTGAACGGGGTGACTACCACGACTTGGCCGCGCGAGGACATTTCGATGATGCCCTGCAGCATCGGCCCGTCGAGACGCAGCGGCGAGGAGGAGTTGATGATGGTAAAGAGCGAGGGTTCGCGCTCCATCTGTTCCATGCTGATGCCGCGGCCGATGCGGGCGATCTCGATCGCGTCGAGATTGCGCTGCTGGCCGAGCGAATAGCAATGAAAGGCCTTGTCGGTGAGCTTCACGATGTCGGAAAGGCAATCGAGATGGCGCACCGAGGCATGGATATCGATGGGTTCGACCGGATAGCCGCCGGTCATATGGATGATATCGAAGGACTGTGCGAGCTTGATGAGCTTGCGAAAATCCTCCTGATTGCCGGCTCTCCTGCCGCCGTCGCGGTCGGCGACGAAGGGGGCGGAGGCAACCTGCGCGAAGACGAGATTGCGGCCGCCGATCTCTACGTTTCTCATTGGGTTGCGGGCATGCAACGTGAAGTTCGAGGGGATCGAAGCGATCAGCTCCATGATCATGTTGCGGTCGAAACGAACGCGTTCCCTGCCGGGCGTAACGTCCGCGCCGGCAGCCTTCATGCGCTCGCGCGCTTCCGGCAGAATGATATCCATGCCGATCTCTTCGAGAATGGTCAGCGATGCCTCGTGGATATCGTCGAGCGCTTCGGGCGACAGCAGTTCCGTGCGAGCGAGATTGTTGACGAGGTTGAGGTATTTCGTGCCGCTCGGTTTGCGGCTGCGCTCGGCCCCACGTCCTCCAGCCCGCCGCCGCCGTTCGCCCGTTGCCGTTGCGATCTGCGCTTCGTTCAAGGTCAGGCTTTCTTCGTCGCTCATGGCGCTCGCTCCCAATGATCCGTTGACGGATTCTTGGCAGAGTTTCCCCCGGTATGCCGCCGTCGTTTGCGACCAAGGCGTGACCGTTATAGGACAGTGCATGGTCTGAACGCGACGTCGGCGCGATGGTTTAAACATGGTTAACGCCTTGTTAAAGCCAATTGTGCTAGAGCGTCGTTCCATGAACTATCATGCGCGGTGAAAAGAGAGGCTCCGTTTGACTTTGGACGGTGAACTGCTCGACATAGCGTGCCGCCGGATCGCCAGTCTGGACAGGCCCGCCTACATCAAGAACAGCGAGCTTCGTTACGTTGCCGTCAACGATGCCTATGCGCGGTTCTTCGGGCACGATATCTCTGATTTCATCGGCAATCGCAGTCACGATCTTCTCGATGCCGGGGAGAGCGCCGACAGGGAAGATAGGGAGCGCCGGGCACTGGTCTTCGGTTCGGAAGAGGTGGCACTCTGTTTCGACGCATCTGGCCGTGAGCGATCGCGCATTCAGATCGAGAGTTTTTCTCCATCGGAAGACCGCGTCTATATTTTCGGTGTGTTTCTGGAAGCGCCTGCGAGGAGACTGCATCAGGATCTCGACAATATTCTTCGCTCGATGCCGATCGGTGTTCTGATCCATGACAGCGGCTACGTTGTCGAATACGTGAATGATGCCTTCTATGACATTTTCGAATTTTCGAAGGACGAGCGCTTCGAAGGCCGCCCCTATCGGGATCTCATCGCCAAACATTATGAGCTGGCGCGTTTCGATTCCGACGGTCGTAGCATCGACGACATTTATCAGGCGCGCCTGGCGGCACTGCGCAAGGCTGGCGAGCATCTGCAAACGGAAGTGAATTTTACCGACGGCAAATCCGTCATCATCGATGCGCGCCGCATCGCCAATGGGCGGACGCTGATGTCTTATACGGACATCTCCGCCGTCAAGCAGCAATTCCGCGAGATCACCGAAGCCCGGCTGGCGCTGGAGCGCCTCGGCGAGCTGATGGCGGATGCCATGCAGGCCATGTCCCAAGGCCTGCTGATCGTTCAGGACGGTACGATCATGCTGGCCAACGACCGGCTGAAGGATATGCTAAAGCTGCCAGCCGATTTCTTCGAGGTCGGTAAAAACTGGTCTGCGGCGTTCGATTATTGCGCGCAACGCGGAGACTTCGGTGAGGATGCCGAGGTGTTGCGGGCGTCCTGGGGGGAAAGCATTGCTGGCGGCAAGCCGATCTCCTGTGTATTCCAGATCAAAGGCGACCGCTGGATGCAGCTCGATGCCGCCCTCGGCGAGCATCGCCGCTGGACCGTGGCGCTGACTGATGTCACCGAGATGAAGGAGCGCGAGGCGGATTTGCAGCTGCTCCTGGCGCGCAGCAATGCCGCCGATCGCGCGAAATCCGAATTCCTGACCCATATGAGCCATGAAATCCGCACGCCGATGAACGGCGTTCTCGGCATGGCGGAACTGCTTGGCAAGACCGATCTCGATGCGAGGCAGAAGACCTTCGTCGATATCATCGTCAAGTCGGGCAATGCGCTGCTGACCGTCATCAACGACATTCTCGATTTTTCCCGCATCGATACCGGCGAAATGCATCTGCGCAAGATGGCATTCGATCCCGCCGAGGCTGTCGAAGATATCGCGACCCTGTTGGCTGCGGCCGCATCGGAGAAAAATATCGAGCTGATGGTGCGCATCGCTCCCGGTGTGCCGGCGGCGATACTCGGCGATGCCGGTCGTTTTCGGCAGATCGTGACCAATCTCGTCGGCAATGCGATCAAGTTCACAGAGCGCGGTCATGTGCTGGTCGAGCTGGATAGCCAGCCCTCATCGGACGACAACATATTGCTCATGCTGCGTGTCGAAGATACCGGGATCGGCATACCGGAAGAAAAGCTCGATACGATCTTCGACAAATTTTCATTGGCGGATTCGTCTTTTGCGCGGCGGCTTGAGGGCTCGGGTCTTGGTCTCGCCATCACGGACGGTCTCGTCGATCTGTTCGGCGGTTCGCTGTCGGTGGAGAGCGAATGGGGCAAGGGATCGGTTTTTACCGTCCATCTGCCGATGCCGCTGGTTGCCGCGCGCGGCAAAGTCGCGGAGCTGCCGGCCAATGTCAGGGATGCCCGCGTCCTGATCGTGGAAGACGACGCGATCCATCGGCGCATCTTGAGCGAACAGTTGCTGCAATGGGGTTTCGACGGGCATGTCGCCGAGGATGGCAGGACCGCGCTCGCCATTCTGGAAGCTGCCTTCGATATGGGCGTGTCGGTCGATGCGATTATCGTCGACTACAGCATGCCCGGCATGAATGGCTATCAGATCGCGAGCGCATTGCGTGCCGATCCGCGTTTTTGCGCTCTGCCGATCGTGTTCCTGACGTCGATGGGCGTCGCCGGTGGCGATAGGGAATTCGCCGCCGTCAACGGCCAGGCACATCTTATGAAGCCTGTGAGGGCCAATGTGCTGCGCGGCACGATCATCGATGTCGTGCGCGCGTCGCGGCGGAAGAAACTGGGGGAGCGATTGGCCCCGGTTGAACGCCGGCTACCGATAGAGACGGAAGCCGCAGCCGCGATCGAGGCCACCGATCGGATGACGTCGGCCAAGTCAGGTAATGCCATCGACGTCCTCGTCGCCGAGGATAATGAGGTGAACCAGATCGTCTTCACGCAGATCCTGCAGGCGACCGGCCTGCGGTTTCTCGTCGTGGAGAATGGCCAGGCGGCCGTGGACGCATGGCGCCAGCTCCGGCCGTCGCTGATCCTCATGGATGTGTCCATGCCGGTCATGAACGGTCATCAGGCGACCCGCATGATCCGGCAGTTCGAGACGCAGGCCGGGCAGGGATGGCATGTTCCCATCGTCGGGGTGACCGCGCAGGCCCTGGACGTCGATCGCATGATGTGCATGCAGTCGGGCATGGACGATTGCATATCCAAGCCGATCAGCCCCGAACTCCTTGAGACGAAGATCCAGCAATATCTCGGTGATATCGTTTTCCGGGAGGATCGGTCCAAGAACTAGGGTTTCGATCTTTAGACTTGAGCGCATGGCTGGATGCGGCCTTTGTGCAATCGCAACCGTCGCAGCCATCAGCCATCGGTGCAAACGGTAACGGCCTTCCAGGCTTCGATCTCCTGCTTGAGGCGCTCGATCCTGTCCGACACAAGTCCAAGAGCATCGCTGCCCAGCAGGAGTTGCGGTGGGGGCGTGTCGGACTCGATCAAGTCCAGAACGGCAGCCGCAAGCTTGTCGGGATCGCCGAGCTGCTTACCGCTTTTGGATTGCCGCGCCTGCCGGATTGGATCGAACAGCGCGTCATAATCCGCGATTGATCGTTCGGTCCGGACCATCGAGCGCCCGGCCCAGTCGGTCCGGAAGGAGCCGGGGCAGAGGGCGGTCACCCGAACGCCGAATGGTGCCATCTCCGCTCGCATGACCTCCGAGATGCCCTGAAGGGCGAACTTGCTTCCGCAATAATAGGCGATGCCGGGCATGGTCATCATGCCGCCCATGGAGGTGACGTTGACGATGAAGCCGCTGCGCCTTTCGCGGAAGCGCGGCAGGAAGGCCTTGGCGACCGCAACGGCGCCGAAGACGTTCACGTCGAACTGGCGGCGCATTTCCTCGAGAGGCGACTCCTCAAGAATTCCCTCGTGGCCGTAGCCGGCATTGTTGATCAGTACGTCGACCGGTCCATAAGTTTCCTCCGCCTGGCGAACGACATCCGCTATGCGGTCGAACTCCGTCACATCGCATAGGATGGGCCGCACTGCCGGCAAGCGCTCCGCCAGGGCCATCCGCGACTGTTCCGAGCGGATGGTGCCAATAACCTTGTGGCCATTCCGGATCGCGGCGGCTGCGATTGCGAAACCGAAGCCCGAGTTCGCTCCGGTGATGAAAAAAGTCTTCTGTGACATGGTCGAAATCTCGTCTTGATTGCTTGATGCCTATGACAGATAATCTTCGAAATCATCGCCTGCGATTGCAAAAGCTATGGATATCTTGCCAAATCCTATGAAACCGAGCGATGAGGGTTCAAGGCGCCGGGAGTTGGTAGAGCTGGCAGGCCTTCTTGCTCCCAGCCAAGGATACAACCCCACGGCACTTGGCGGTGTCCGCATTCTCAGGACCGAAGCGATCCTTCATGATGTTCCCGTGCTCTACAAACCTGGCGCGGTCTTCGTCCTGCAGGGCCGAAAGCAGGGCGTGCTTGAAGGCGAGGTCTATCTCTACGATGAGGAGCATTATCTGGCCGTGTCGGTGCCCATTCCGTTCCGGATGGAATCGTCAGCCAGCGTAGAATGCCCTTTGCTTGCCGTTTATCTCGAGTTCGACATGCTTCTCGCTGCGGAGATCGCCTCGGACGTAGGCGCGAGACAGTCCGGAGTAGCGACCGGCAAAGTGAGAAGCCTGATATCGAGCAGAATGGAGCCGATGATCGAGGATGTCTTGCTGCGTTTGCTGCGGGCGCTCAGCGATCCTATGGAACTTGCAATTCTGGGAAGAGGCATCCTGCGCGAGCTCCACTACCGGGTTCTGGTCGGCCCGCAAGGCGGAGCGATGATCTCAGCTCTTCAGCAACAGGGCATTTCCGGGAAGATCGTGCGAAGTCTGACCCGATTGCGCGAAGCCTACAATTCCGAGATTTCGGTTGCCGCGCTGGCGCGTGAGGCGGGGATGAGCGTTCCCTCTTACCACGTCCATTTCAAAGCCCTGACGGGCAGCAGTCCGATGCAATATGTGAAGGCGATGCGGCTCCACGAGGCGCGGTTGATGATCGCGCGTCACGACAAAACGATTGCGGAGGTGGCTGCATCGGTCGGCTATGCCAGTCCTGCTCAGTTCAGCCGAGACTTCAAACGGCACTTCCGGCGGACGGCCTCGGAAGAGGCCAAGTGGGTTCGCCAGCATCTTGGCGAGCTCATCTGAATCTCACGAAATGGTTGCCGCCTGGCCTGTACATCGGCCTCAGGCCGGCTTGATGCCGCAGAGCATTTCGCGCTTGCCGGCGAAGCCTTGGCGTCGTTCCACCACAAATCCTGCCGCCCGCAGGTTTCGTCGCACGAAGCCAGCCGCCGCATAGGTGGCGAAGGTGCCGTTCGGAACCGTCTTATCGTGGAGCGTCCGCATCAGTTCCGGCGACCACATGTCGGCATTGCGGGAGGGCGCGAAACCGTCGAGATACCAGGCGTCAAAGCCCTGTTCGGCGCGGCTGACACCTTCGAGAGCCGGACCGCAGACGACGCTGAGGCGCGTATGCGCATCTAGCCTCAGGGACACGGCACCCTGCGGCTTGTCCGGCCACGCGGCGGCAAGCGCCTGGCGCTCCCTGTTAATCTCGGGCCAGTGCGACAAGGCACGGTCGATTTCCTCGGCCCGCATCGGATAGAGTTCGAAGGACATGAAGTGCAGGTTCGAACCGGGGGCAGCCTTCTGCTGCCACTGGCGCCAGGTTTCGCAGAAATTCAGGCCGGTGCCGAAACCGAGTTCACCGATGAGAAAATCCTGCCGTCCCTGCCAGCGGCCGGGAAGGCCATTGCCGGCCAGGAAGACATGGCCGCATTCCAGCCGGCCGTCGGTCTGGCAATAAAAATGGTCGCCAAATGCAGTCGAATAGGGCATATCGCCGTCGCGCCATTCGAGCTCCGGGCTTGCCACATTGGTTTCGGACGCCTTGGTCCGATCGGAAACTGGATCTGTCATGGAAAGAGCGGATAATCCTCCAAGACCTGCCGGTCAATCGTTCGTCGATCTGCTGATCGTCGGTGGCGGCATCATGGGGTTATGGGCAGCTGTTCATGCCGAGCGTCTTGGTATCCAAGCGCTGCTCGTCGAAGCGGGCCGTCTCGGGCAGGGGGCGAGCGGTGGCCTGCTTGGCGCGCTGATGCCGCACATGCCGGATAAATGGTCGGACAAGAAGCAGTTTCAGTTCGATGCGCTTGTCGCACTTGAGGAAGATATCTCGGCCCTGGAAGCGGAGACCGGGCTTTCGGCTGGTTATCGCCGCGCCGGCCGGTTGATTCCGCTGCCGAAACCGCATCTGAGGCAGATCGCGCTTGGCCATTCCCGGGATGCGGAGGTGCATTGGCACCATGGGGAGCGGCAGTTTCATTGGCACGTGATCGATGCGGCACCTGTTGAAGGCTGGATCGAACCTTCAGCCGGAGAAAGCGGATTTGTCCACGATACACTGGCGGCCCGCGTCGCGCCGCGCGCGTTTCTGGAGGTCCTGCGGAGGTTTCTCGCAGCGGCACGACATGTTCGGCTTTGCGAGGGCGTTACCGTCGAGAATATCGATCCGGAGCGGGGCATTGCGCGTTCAAGCGATGGCGACATTCGCTTCGGCCGTTGCATCCTTTCTGCCGGTTTTCGCTCGTTTCCGATCCTTGATGAATTAACGGAGGGACGCAAAGCCTCGCTCGGCCAACCGGTCAAAGGGCAAGCGGCGATGCTCAAGGCTGATGTCGACGGCGACATGCCTGTTATCTTCCGCGATGGCCTCTACATCGTTCCGCATGAGAATGGATTGGTCGCGGTCGGCAGCACGAGCGAGAACCGATTTGACGATCCCTTATCGACGGACGGGCAGCTCGATAACTTGCTCAATGCGGCGCGCATCATGGCGCCGCTGCTGGCTGGCGCGGACGTCGTTGAGCGTTGGGCGGGCTTGCGTCCGAAGGCTGCGGATCGTGATCCGATGGTGGGCGCGCATCCCGATCATCCCTCGCTGATTGCCCTGACTGGTGGCTTCAAGGTGAGCTTTGGGCTGGCGCATAGGCTCGCGGAGGCGGCGGTGCGTGAGGCGGTGGGCACACCCGGTTGCTTCAACTTGCCGCCGAGTTTCACTTTAGCGAGTCATATTTCAGTCATATCACATAAAACGTGAATTCAAGCCTCTTTCGGGTCGTCAATCTGTCACGCAAATCACCTATCTCCTTGGCCATCGGTGCCGGTTCGGTCTGCCTGACGTTACGCCCTGGAGGAATTTTATGCGGTATGCCATTTGCTTCACACCGTCTGCGAGCGATCCGCTGACGCTTGTGGCGGCGAATTGGCTCGGCCGCAACGTCTATTCCGGCGAGATGGTCGATCCGCCGGCGGTCCGTGGGCTTGGTATCCATGAGATCGCCTTCTACACCGCGGTTCCGCGCCGCTATGGCTTCATGGGAATTTTAAAGGCGCCGTTCCGGTTGGCCGAGGATATGTCCGAGGCGGGGTTGCTGCGCGATCTGATGCGGTTCTCCGGCACGGTCGCGCCCTTCGAAATCCCGAGGCTTGAGGTCGCGCGGCTCGGCGGCGCGCTGGGCCTCGTTCCCTCCGCTCCAAGCCAGCAGATGCATTTCCTGGCGGCATCGCTGGTGCAGACCTTCGATCAATACAGGGCCCCTTTGAGCGAAGCGGAGATCGAACGCATCGATCCGGATGGCCTGTCGGCGACGCAATTTGCCAATCTGCATCGCTGGGGGCATCCGCACGTCATGGACGAGTTCCGCTTTCAGATGATGCTGACGGGTACGGTAAGCCCCGCCGATATGGCGCGCATCGAGCGTGCGCTGCGCGATTTTTTCGAGCCCGCCTTGGCTGCGCCTATCCCCGTTTCCAACATTGCGCTCATGATGGAAGAAGGCGCCGGCGGTCCCTTCCGGGTACACTCGCTGCATCCTATGGGAAAGGTCAGCGCCCGCAAGATCGCCTAGATTAGCGGATGGCGTTCACGCCAATACCCCGCTTTGAAGCGAAAGTGATTTTCCCACTTTCCGTCTCGACTTTCGCGGCGTGGATGCTACCGTTCCGCGATCAGAGAAGGTGCTTCAATGTCGGAAATCTATCCCCGTAATCTTATCGGCTACGGCCGCCACACGCCGGATCCGAAATGGCCTGGCGATGCCCGCATCGCGGTGCAGTTCGTGATCAATTATGAGGAGGGCGGGGAAAGCTGCATTCTCGACGGTGATCCTGGGTCGGAAAACCTGCTGTCCGAGATCGTTGGCGCGGCCTCCTGGCCGAACCAGCGTAATCTCAATATGGAATCGATCTACGAATATGGCTCGCGTGCCGGCTTCTGGCGGCTGTGGCGCATGTTCACCGAACTCAAGGTTCAGGCGACGGTCTATGGCGTGACGCTGGCCATGGCGCGCAATCCGGAAGCGGTTGCCGCGATGAAGGAAGCCGGCTGGGAAATCGCCAGCCACGGCTATCGCTGGCTGGAATACAAGGATTTCTCCGAGGATCTGGAGCGCAAGCACATTCTCGAAGCCGTTCGGCTGCATACCGAACTCACCGGCGAGCGGCCCTACGGGATGTACCAAGGCAAGCCGTCCGACAATACGCTGCGGCTCGTCATGGAGGAGGGCGGTTTCCTCTATTCCTCCGATTCCTATGCCGACGATCTACCCTTCTGGGTCGATGGTCTCAACGGCAAGCCGTTCCTGATCATCCCCTATACGCTTGAGACCAACGACATGCGCTTTGCGACGCCGCAGGGCTTCAATTCCGGTGACCAGTTCTTCACCTATCTCAAGGATGCCTTCGACACGCTCTATGAAGAGGGCAAGCATGGTAGCCCGAAGATGATGTCCGTCGGCCTGCATTGCCGTCTCGTCGGCCGCCCCGGTCGCGCCGCGGCCCTGCGCCGGTTCATCGAATATGTGCAGAAGCACGACAAGGTCTGGATCCCGAAGCGCATCGAGATCGCCAACCATTGGTATGAGAATCACCTTCCCGGGGGCGCGCGCTGATATGATCTCGCGGGACGATTTTGTCGGCCGCTTCGGCGGTGTCTTCGAACATTCGCCTTTCGTTGCCGAGCGCGCCTATGATGCCGGCGCCATAGTCGGGCCGCTGACCTCCGGCGGCGTGCATGCCGCGCTGGTGCGGGCCTTCCGTGCCGCCAGCGAGGCGGAGCGACTTGGCGTGCTGCGGGCACACCCCGATCTCGCCGGCCGGCTGGCGATTGCCGGCCAGCTGACCGAGGATAGCCGCAAGGAACAGGCCGGTGCCGGGCTCGACCGGCTGAGCCCCGAGGAGCACGCCCGGTTTACCGAACTCAATGCTGCCTATGTGACGAAATTCGGCTTTCCGTTCATCATCGCGGTCAAGGGGCTCGGCAAGGACGATATTCTTGCCGCCTTCGAGACGCGGATCGACAATAGCAGGGATGCGGAGTTTGCGACCGCAGCAGCGCAGGTCGAAAAGATCGCTCTCTTGCGTCTGCAATCCATGCTGCCTGAAGCCTGACGCTTGGTCTCAGGACCGTGATCCTTCCTGATCATGTCCCTGGGCTGATTTCCCGTCGAGATACGCGCTATTTTTCGGTCTACTCATGGCTTAGTATCCGCTTGGCAGGATACTGAGCCATGGGGCCACGGAACGCATTGGACAGAGATAGAAGCGGATGGATGATTGGTGACGCCAAAAGGCGCGTCATCGCACCGGAATCGGGTATTGCTGGCGGAGGAAAGCCAGCATGAGCCTGGATCGACTGATTACCTACCTCGAACGCATGCAGCATGCTGCATCCGAAACTGGCCATTTCCTCAGGGAAACCAATCAAGCGACATTCTCAAAGAATGCCGAGAAACAGCGCGCCGTCGGCATGAATCTTCTGCTTATCGGCGAGGTCGCCGCACGCATTGCCGAGGACTATCCGGAGTTTGTCGTTGACCATCCTGACGTGCCTTGGCATGTGATGAGCGACTTCCGGAATCGGATTGCGCAAGGGTATGTCGACATCGAGTTGGTGGCCCTGTGGGATATCGCTCACAAATCTCTTCCGGAGTTGCTCCTGCAACTGGACTCCATTCGCCACTGGCGAGCGGAAGGCGAATAATCATTCAATGACACAGCATCTCGATATCAATCCTTTGACAAAGGTCGCATTCGCGCCGTTCGGCGATGTCATCGAGGCCGATCCAGCAACCATGCGGTACATTAATGGCGGCACGACAGAGCGTTTCCATGCGTTGTCCAGCGCCGAGGCTATCGGAGAGGGAGCGCGGGTTATCCTGAACCTCTTTCGCGGCCAGCCGCGGGCTTTTCCCTTCTCGATCGACATGATGGAGCGCCATCCGTTCGGCAGCCAATGCTTCGTGCCGCTGAACGGCCGTCCGTTCCTCGTCGTTGTCGCAGAGGATGAGAGCGGCAAGCCGGGCAGGCCGAAGGTTTTCCTGGCGCGTGGCGACCAGGGCGTGAACTATCGGGCCAACGTCTGGCATTATCCGTTAATGGCACTCGACGAGCCGAGCGATTTCCTTATCGTGGATCGCGATGGGCCTGGAAACAACTTGGAAGAGTATTTCTTCGACACGCCCTTCATCATCGGAGCACCGACGCTATGACCGGACTGACCACCCACGTGCTCGATACCGCTCTCGGCAAGCCGGCCGAAGGCCTGGTGATCGATCTCTTTAGGATCGAGGGCAATGTCCGCAGGCATGTGAAGACGGTCACGACCAATTCGGATGGCCGCGTGGATGGTGGTCCAATCCTCATCGGCGAAAGCTTCGTTGCAGGCACCTATGAGCTGCTGTTTCGGGCCGGGGACTATCTGCGTGCCACTGGCGCCAAGCTGCCGGAGCCGGCTTTCCTCGATCTCGTACCAATCCGCTTCGGCATCGCCGATACGACGGCGCATTACCACGTGCCGCTGCTGATCTCGCCCTACGGCTATTCCACCTATCGCGGGAGCTGAGACATGCGCTTTGCAGCCATTGCGGACATCCACGGCAATCATTTAGCGCTCGAGGCAGTGCTTGCCGATATCCGCAGGCAGGGCATCACTGAGATCGTCAATCTCGGCGACTGCTTCAGCGGGCCGCTTACGGCGGGCAAGACGGCGGACATGTTGCTGGAATTGAATGCGCCGACGGTGCGCGGCAATCACGACCGCTATCTGATCGAGCTGGCGCCCGAAGCGATGCATGTTTCAGATCGGGCAGCGCATTCTGAATTGACGGAACGTCACCTTGAATGGCTGCGCGCCTTGCCGGTCAGCACAGTTTATCTGGATGAGGCTTATCTCTGCCACGCGACACCGGCTGATGACAATGTCTATTGGCTCGAATCCGTCTCTACGGACGGTCAGGTCTATCTGAAGCCTCTGGAAGAGATCGAGGCGCTGGCTGCCGGCATCGATTTTCCGGTTATCCTGTGCGGGCATACCCATATTCCGCGTGCCGTCAGGCTTTCCGATGGGCGCCTGATCGTCAATCCCGGCAGCGTCGGCTGCCCGGCCTATGACGATGATCTGCCCAATTTTCATAAGGTGGAAGCCGGCCATCCCTTTGCTTCTTACGCCATTCTGGAAAAGACTGGTGATCATTGGCTGCCGGTCTTCCGGCAGGTCGTCTATGATCACTTGGCGATGGCGAAGCTCGCGGCGCAGAACGGCCGCGAGGAGTGGGCGAGCGGTCTTGCGACGGGCTGGCTGCGTTAGAAATCAGCTAGAATCGACCGATCCACGGCCTTGATGTCCCGCTTGCCGCAGAGGGCCATGGAAATATCCAGCTCCTTGCGGATGATCTCGAGTGCGAGCGTCACCCCTTCCTTGCCCATGGCGCCGAGGCCATAGAGGAAGGGGCGGCCGATGAAGGTGCCCTTGGCGCCGAGTGCTACGGCCTTGAGCACGTCCTGACCTGAGCGTACGCCGCCATCCATATGCACCTCGATCTTGTCGCCGACGGCATCGACGATCCGCGGCAGCATGCTGATGGAGGAATGGGCGCCGTCAAGTTGCCGGCCACCGTGATTGGAGACGATGATGGCATCGGCGCCAGTATCGACGGCTGCTTTTGCGTCCTCGACATCGAGAATGCCCTTGATGATCAGCGGGCCACCCCATTGCTCCTTGATCCAGGCGACGTCGCTCCAGGAGAGCTTGGGGTCGAACTGCGAATGCGTCCAGTGCGACAGCGTCGTCATGTCGGAAATATCCTTGGCATGGCCGATGATATTGCCGAAGGAGCGGCGCTTGGTCTTCAGCATACCCATGCACCAGCCCGGCCGCGTGGCCATCTGCCAGATGTTCCTTGCGGTCATTTTCGGCGGTGCCGACAATCCGTTGCGGATATCGTTATGGCGCTGGCCGAGGATCTGCAGGTCGGCCGTCAGCACAAGCGCCGAGCATTTTGCCGCCTTGGCGCGATGGATGAGATCGAGGACGAAATCGCGATCCTTCATCACGTAGAGCTGAAACCAGAAGGGCTGCTTCGTCACCGAGGCGATGTCCTCGATCGAGCAAATGCTCATGGTTGAAAGCGTAAAAGGAATGCCGAATTCCTCGGCCGCGCGCGCGGCTAGCATTTCGCCGTCGGCGTGCTGCATGCCGGTCATCCCTGTCGGCGCCAGCGCCACCGGCATCGAGGCCTTTTGGCCGACCATCGTGGTCGCCAGCGACCGGTCGGAAATGTCGACGAGCACGCGCTGGCGCAGCTTGATCTTGGCGAAATCCGCCTCGTTCGCCTCATAAGTCGACTCCGTCCACGAACCGGAATCGGCATATTGGAAGAACATTTTCGGCACGCGCCGCTGCGCAAGCGTCTTCAGTTCGGCGATGGTCAGCGGCGCGGTCATGGCTCTTTGCCTTCTGAATAGTTATACGGAGGTGGGTTCGGATTGCCTCATGGCAGGGTCGATTTCATCGGCTTTCCGGCGACATAGGTTTCGAGGATGGCGCGGTCGTCACCCATGGTCTGCAGCAGGAACAGTTCTTCGGTGAGGCTCTTCGTCACCTCCATCTTCAGCGCCATGGCCGGGGTTGCGGCTGCGTTGAGGACGATCAGATCGGCTTCGGTTCCGGCGTCGAGCGTGCCGATCTTATCGACGAGGGAGAGAGACTCGGCATTCCCACGGGTCATGTAATAAAAGCTCTCCAACGGGTTCAGCCGCTCGCCGAGCAGTTGCTGAATTTTGTAGGCCTCGTCCATGGTGCGCAGCATGGAATAGCTGGAGCCGCCGCCGATATCGGTGGCGACACCGATGCGAACGGGTTTCTCGCGGCGGGCCAGCGCCTTCAGCGGGAAGAGGCCGGAGCCGAGGAAGAGGTTCGAGGTCGGGCAATGCACGGCGACGGCACCGGCTTCGCTCATCGCGTCGGCTTCGCGCTCGGAAAGATGGATCGCATGGCCGAACAGGCTCTTGGGACCGAGCAGTCCGTAGCGGGCATAGATGTCGGTATAGTCGATCGCGTCCGGATAGAGTTCGCAGGTGAACTTGATCTCGTCGTGGTTCTCGGAAAGATGTGTCTGGATATGTAGATCCGGGAATTCGCGGGCAAGCGCGGCCGTTGCCTCCATCTGCGCCGGTGTGGAGGTGATGGCGAAGCGCGGAGTGATGGCGACATGGTTGCGGCCCTTGCCGTGCCAGTCAGCGATCACCTGCCGGGTCTCGTCATAGCCCATCTCGGGCGTATCGAGCAGGCCCTGCGGGGCATGGCGATCCATCATCACCTTGCCTCCTACCATGCGCATGTTGCGGCGCATAGCTTCGGCAAAATAGGCGTCGGCGGAGGTTTTATGGACCGAGCAGTAGGCGACGGCCGTCGTTGTGCCGTGGCGGATCATCTCGTCATAGAAATGCGTGGCGATACGCTCCGCATGCGCACTTTCCACGAAGCGACATTCCTCGGGGAATGTATAGGTGTTCAGCCATTCCAGAAGGTTGGCGGCGTAGGAGGCGATCACCTGCATCTGCGGGAAATGCAGGTGCATGTCGATGAGGCCAGGCAGGATCAGATGCGGCCGATGGTCGATTTCGGTTGCACCTTTCGGCGCCTGTGCCTTGATATCGGCATAGCGGCCCGTCGCGACGATCAAGCCGTTTTCGATCAGCAGCCCGCCATCGCTTTCATAAGCGTAGCTGTCGGTATCATCGAGGCTTTGCGGCAGGCGCTTGAAGGAAAGCAGGCGGCCGCGCAGAAGGGTGGTCATTGGCTCTTTTCTCCGATGGAGCTTTCGAACCAGGCGACCAGCAGCTTGCGTTCCTCCGGCGTGACGTCGGTGACGTTGCCGGGCGGCATGGCATGGCTGCGGCCGGCCTGGATATAGATCTCCCGGGCATGCATAGCGATTTCCGCGTCATTTTCCAGCGTTACGCCCTTCGGCGGGCGGACAATCCCCTCATAGACGGGTTCGACCGCATGGCACATTGAACAGCGTGTCGAGACCATCTGCTTGACCGCTGGGAAATGGGCGTCGGAGGCGAATTGCTGGAAGGCGGGAGTGACTGCGTTCGCTTCCTTCTCGCCAGTCAGCACCTTCGGAACGGTGGAGAGCCACATGATGACGATGAAAAGGACTATCGTGACGATCCAGGTCCAGGTCGGGCGGCCTTTGCGCGCATGCGTGGTGTTGAACCAGTGACGGATGGTGACGCCCATCAGGAACACCAGCGCTGCAATAATCCAGTTGAACTGCGTGCCGAAGGCCAGCGGATAGTGGTTCGACAACATGAAGAAGATGACGGGTAGCGTCAGGTAATTGTTGTGGAGTGAGCGCTGCTTGGCGATGCGGCCATATTTCGGGTCCGGCGTGCGGCCGGCGATGAGGTCGGCGACGACGATCTTCTGGTTGGGGATGATGATCATGAAGACGTTGGCAGACATGATCGTCGCGGTAAAAGCACCGAGATGCAGGAAGGCGGCGCGGCCGGTGAAGAGATGCGTATAGCCCCAAGCCATGAAGACCAGGACGGCATAAAGCACGATCATCAGCCCCCAGGTGTTGTTGCCGAGCGGCGACTTACACAGCAGGTCGTAGATGATCCAGCCGATGGCGAGCGACGCCAGCGAAATCAGGATCGCGACGGGAACGCTGACATCGAGCACGTGGCGATCGATGAGGAAGAGGTTGGCGCCGCCGTAATAGACAATGCACAGCATCAGGAAGCCGGATAGCCAGGTGAAATAGCTCTCGTACTTGAACCAGGTCAGGTGTTCCGGCATCTGCGCGGGGGCGACGAGATATTTCTGGATGTGATAGAAACCGCCGCCGTGAACCTGCCATTCCTCGCCATAGGCGCCGGGCGGAAGATGCGGGCGCTTCACCAGTCCGAGATCGAGCGCGATGAAGTAGAAGGACGAACCGATCCAGGCAATGGCGGTTATGACGTGGAACCAGCGGGCGGCAAAGGCCAGCCATTCCCACGCTATGGCGTATTCGTACATTCAGTTCCCCTTTTTCTTCCTCCGACTCGATACCTTGCAGAATGTTGAGTGCGGATGGAAGAGGGGTTTTGATGTGCCGGTAAAAAGCAGCAGTCTTGTCTAGCGTCCGGGGCGCATTAGATCAGATTATGGCAGTTATTTAATAAAATGCCCCTGGCTGCTTGGAGCGGGCCGTGTCCGCGGCAGCCGTCTATTTTTTCGACGGAGAATTGCCCATGCGTGGTATTCTGGCGTTCGTATTTTTTCTTCTCTCAGCAACCTTTGCTCTGGCGCACGAGGCGCCCTCCGGCTGGTCCTACGACCCTTATTGTTGCAATGGCGACAGCAAGACGGGCGATTGCGAGATGATTCCGTCGCGCACCGTCACCATCGTGCCCGGCGGCTATCGAGTGACGCTCAATCCCGGCGACCATCGCTATGTAACGCACGCGCATATCTTCAATCTGCCGCAGGGTAAGACGATGCGCTCCCCGGACGGAGCCTATCATCTCTGTCTGTTTCCGGACGAGAACACCCCGCGTTGCTTTTATGCGCCCGACATGGATTACTGAGCGCTATTCCAGCGGCATGCCGAATTCGCAGAGGAGCCAATCCCTGAAGGCGCGGATTCGCGGCGTATGACGCCTGTTTTCCGGATAGGCGATCCAGTAGTCCGTATTGTCGGACGAAAGAATATCAAAGGGCTGGATCAGCCGGCCGGAAGCTAGATCATCCGCATAGAATTCCGGGGTCAAGATGGCCACGCCCTGACCGGCCAATGCTGCGCTCGCCTCGAAGGACTGGGCGCCGAGCCTGCTGCGCGGCCGGCCCTGAAGGCCAGGGTCGGGAACACCGGCTTCCTGAAACCATTGAGCCCACCATGGGTCGCCTGCGTCGATGATGCGGAGCTTCAGGAGATCGGCCGGTTCGTGGATGCCGCCGATCGACTCCGCAAGCGCCGGGCTCAGCATCGGCGTAAAATAGACCTTCATCAGGAGGTGCGAGCGCAGGCCGGGCCATTGGCCGCGCCCAGTGCGGATGGCGATGTCGGCGGACTCCCGGGCGAAGTCTATGATCGAACCCGAGGTATCCAGCCGGACGGCGATATTGGGATGCTTCAGCTGAAACGAACCGAGATGACGGGCCAGCCATTGCGAGGCGAAGGTAGGGGTCGAATGGATGCATAGCGTCGTTTCGACTTCGCCTCTGATCGAAGTCATGGCCTCCTGCAGCATGGCAAAGGCTTCCGACACTTTCGGTGCAAGCTGTTCTCCGGCCTTGGTCAACAGGATCTGCCGCGGGCGGCGCAGGAATAGCGGCTCGCCCAAAGTCTCTTCCAGCAGCTTGATCTGATAGCTGACCGCCGTCTGTGTCATGCCAAGCTCCTCGCCGGCCCGCGTGAAACTGCCGTGCCGGGCGGCGGCCTCAAAGACGCGGAGCGCATTCAGCGGAAAGCGCATGGACAATTTCATGGATAAGTTCTCTTTATGCATGCAGACGATAGTTCGATTGGAATTTCAGCATTTTTCGCGCCAGACTGCAATTCATATCATTGATCTGACTGAGGTATCGTCATGGATTGCTATGTCGTGGAACAGGTGGAAACCGTAAGGCCAAGCATTCTGGCTCGTCTTCTGGAATCGGTGACGCAGGCCTTTGTCAGCCACGCGGAGCCGTCGCCGCATCTCGATCTCAATGAGATGCCGGACCGCCTGAAGCGGGACCTTGGATTTCTTGATGGGCGGGAGCCGCGTTATGAAGACTGCCGACTGTTGTAGGGGGTAGGGAGTGAAAGCCCAGAGAAGGACAATCACATCCCCTTCAGCCGCTCGACCGCCATGAGCACCCGTTCCGGTGTTGCTGGCGCATCGAGGCGCGGGCAGACGCGATAATCCGCGACGCTGGCAACCGCCATCGATAGTGCCTCCAGCACGGATATGCTGAGCATGAAGGGCGGCTCGCCCACGGCCTTCGAGCGGCCGATGGTGGCCTCGGTATTTTCGGACCATTCCGCCAGCCGCACATTGAAAATCTTCGGACGGTCGGAAGCGAGCGGAATCTTGTAGGTGGACGGCGCGTGCGTGCGCAGCCGGCCCTTCGCATCCCACCAGAGCTCCTCCGTCGTCAGCCAGCCCATGCCCTGCACGAAGGCACCTTCCACCTGGCCGATATCGATCGCTGGGTTGAGGGAGCGACCGACGTCATGAAGGACATCGGCGCGGTCGATCAGGTATTCGCCCGTCAACGTATCGATCGACACTTCCGAGCAGGCAGCGCCATAGGAGAAGTAGTAGAAGGGCGTGCCGCGGCCGGCCTTGCGATCCCAATGGATCTTCGGCGTCTTGTAGAAACCGGCAGCCGAGAGCTGGACGCGGGCGAAATAGGCCTGCTTGACGAAATCGGGGAAGGGGATTTCCGTTTCTCCGATGCGAACGCGATTGGGGAGGAACTGCACTTCGTCAGCGCCGACGCCCCATTTCTCTGTCGCAAAGGCGACGAGCCTTTCCTTGATCTGCCGGGCAGCGTCATAGGCGGCCATGCCGTTCAGGTCCGAGCCGGAGGAGGCAGCGGTTGCCGATGTGTTCGGCACCTTGCCTGTTGTCGTCGCGGTGATCTTTACCCGGTCGATATCGACTTGGAAGCTGTCGGCCAGAACCTGCGCCACCTTCGTATATAGGCCCTGGCCCATCTCGGTGCCGCCGTGGTTCAGATGGATGGAACCATCCTGATAGATATGCACCAGCGCGCCGGCCTGGTTGAAGGCGGTCATGGTGAAGGAGATGCCGAATTTCACCGGCGTCAGCGCGATGCCCTTGCGGATGAAGCGGCTGGAACGGTTGAATTCGATGATGGCCTTGCGCCGCGCCTGATAGTCGGAACTCTGTTCGAGCTCGTCGACGACGCGGTTGATAATGTTGTCCGTGACCTCCTGATGATAGGGGGTCAGCGTCAGGCCCGAGCCCGGCTGGCCGTAGAAATTGGCGCGGCGGATTTCGAGCGGGTCCTTGCCGAGCGCATAGGCGATCTCCTCGATCATGCGCTCGCCGCCGACCATCCCTTGCGGGCCGCCGAAGCCGCGGAAAGCGGTATTGGAGACGGTATGCGTCTTCAGTGGTTTCGAGACCAGATGCACATGCGGGTAGAAATAGCTGGAATCCGCATGGAACAGCGCGCGGTCGGTGACGGGGCCGGAAAGGTCGGAGGAAAAGCCGCAGCGCGCGGCATAGGTGGCGTCGACGGCGTGGATGCGGCCTTCTTCGTCGAAACCGACTTCGTAGTCCACGAGAAAGTCGTGCCGCTTGCCGGTGGCGCTCATGTCCTCGTCGCGATCGGGCCGGAATTTAACGGCACGCCCGAGCTTCTTGGCGGCGACGGCGGCCAGCGCTGCAAACTGGTTGCCCTGCGTTTCCTTGCCGCCGAAGCCGCCGCCCATGCGGCGCACATTGACGGTGACGGCGTTGGACGGGATGTTCAGGACATGGCCGACGATGTGCTGGATTTCGCTCGGATGCTGCGTCGACGACCAGACGGCGACTTCATCGTCCTCGCCGGGGATCGCCATGGCGATATGGCTTTCGAGATAGAAGTGCTCCTGACCGCCGATGCGCATCTGCGCCTTGATCCGATGCTTTGCATTCGCCATCTCGGTTTCGGGCTCGCCGCGCTTCAGGGTCATCGGCTCGTAGACGAGCGGTGCGCCATTGGCGAGCGCGCCATCGATATCGCTCCAATGCGGCAGGTCGCGATAATCGATCTTGGCAAGGCCCGCGGCACGCCGGGCGGCATCGCGGGTCTCGGCGATGACAGCGAAGATCGGCTGTCCGTGGAATTCGACCTTGGTCTCGGCGAGCAGCGGCTCATCATGCATACCGTTGGAGCTGGTGTCGTTGACGCCGGGAATATCGGCCCCCGTGAAGACCCAGACGACGCCCGGATAGGCTTTTACTGCCGAGAGATCGACGCCGGCGATCTCGGCATGAGCACGGTCGGAAAGGCCGAGCGCGCCATGCAGCAGGCCGGCCGGTTCGGGAATGTCATCGATATAATCGGCGGCTCCGGTCACATGCTTATGTGCCGAATCATGCCTCAGCGACCCATGCATCGAGCCGTTGATGACCTTGCGCTCCTCGAAGGTGGATTTGTCCATGGCTCAGACCTCCGCCATCGCGAAACGCTTCAATTCCTGCGGCGCACCCGATGTTTCCAGATAGAAGCGGATGAGGAGGTTCTTGGCGGTCAGCTGGCGATACTCGGCCGAGGCGCGCCAGTCGGTGAGCGGCGTGTAATCGGCGTCGAAGGCGTTGCGTGCGGCCATGACGGTTGCTTCCGTCCACGGCTTACCGATCAATTCCGCCTCGACCGTGCGAGCGCGCTTCGGCGTACCGGCCATGCCGCCGAAGGCGATGCTGATATCTGCGACATTACCGGCTGAATCCAGTGACAGATGGAAGGCGCCGCAGGCGGCCGAAATATCCTCGTCGCGGCGCTTGGAGATCTTGTAGACGGCGAAATGCGCATCCTTGGCCGGATAGGGCACGAAGATGCTCTCGACGAACTCGCCGGGATTGCGGTCCTGCTTGCCGTAATCGATGAAAAAATCTTCGAGCGGCAGGCTGCGCGCCCCCGCCGCCGAGCGCAGCTTGACCGTTGCGCCGAGGGCGATCAGCGGCGGCGGCGTGTCGCCGATCGGCGAGCCGTTGGCGATATTGCCGCCGATCGTGCCCATGTTGCGCACCTGCTCGCCGCCGATACGGTTGATGAGGTTGGCAAAAGCGGGGATCTTTTCGGCGATAACAGCAAAGGCGCGGCTGTAGGTGACGCCGGCGCCGATGGTCAGGCCTGCATCTTCAACGGTAATTTTCTGCAGATCGGTCAGATGGTTGATGAAGACGACCGGGTTCAGCCGGCGCATCTGCTTGGTGACCCAGAGGCCGACATCGGTCGACCCGGCAACGACGGTCGCGGTCGGCTCGTCGGCAAGCACCTGCGCCAGTGCCGATACTGAACCGGGCACGATGAGACGATCCTCGCCCTCGGAAATCTCGATGGTATCGCCACCCTGCATTGCCCAGAGGCGGGCGATGATATCGGCCCTGGTCTTTTCGAGCGGGTCGAAGAGCGCGCTCGGCCGCTTCTGGCTCACCTGTTCGGCGGCCTTGACGATCGGCTCATAGCCCGTGCAACGACAGAGATTGCCCTGCAGCGACTTTTCGATCTGCGCCCGGCTTGGCTTTTCCGTCGTCAGCCAGAGGCCATAGAGCGACATGACGAAGCCCGGCGTGCAGAAACCGCATTGCGAGCCGTGGCAATCGACCAGCGCCTGCTGCACAGGGTGAAGCGTGCCATTTTGAGCTGCAAGATGCTCGACGGTGACGACATGGGTCGCATGCAGCGAGCCGACGAAACGGATGCAGGCATTGACGGATTCATAGTACAGCCCGCCATCGATCAGCCGTCCCACAAGCACCGTGCAGGCGCCGCAATCGCCCTCCGCGCATCCTTCCTTCGTTCCCGTCAGCCGCCGGTTGAGACGCAGGAAGTCGAGCAGCGTCTCGGTGGGGCGCAGGCCGGATAGAGTGATATCCTCGCCGTTGAGGATAAAGCGGATGCTGTCGCTCATGTCGTTCCCGTTTATTGTCCATTTTGCGGGTCCGGAGGCGCTCACGCGAATCCGGCCCTAACCGTCAATGGTTATTCCGCGGTCCAGCCACCGTCAATCGAGACATGCGTGCCGGTCACCTGGCGCGCCTCGTCGCTCGCAAGGTAGAGCGACAGGGCGCCGATCTCTTCAGCCTTGACGAACTCATGCGTGGGCTGGGCCTTGAGGATGACTTCGTTCTTGACCTGCTCCTCGGTCATGCCGCGTGCCTTGGCCGTGTCCGGGATCTGCTTTTCCACAAGCGGGGTCAGGACGTAGCCAGGGCAAATGGCATTCACCGTCACGCCGAATTCGGCAAGCTCGAGCGCCGCCGTTTTGGTCAGGCCTAATATACCATGTTTTGCCGCGACATAGGCGGATTTGAAGGGCGAGGCGACCAAGCCATGCGCCGAGGCGATGTTGATGATGCGCCCGTATTTCTTCGCTTTCATCAGCGGAATGGCGGCGCGGATGGTGTGGAAGGAGCTGGAGAGATTGATCGCGATGATCTGATCCCATTTCTCGATCGGGAAATCCTCGATTTTCTCGACATGCTGGATACCGGCATTGTTGACGAGGACATCGACGCTGCCGAAGGTGGAGTTGGCAGTCGCGATCAGATCGGCGATCTCGGCGGGCTTCGTCATGTCGGCCGGATGATAGATCACCTTGCCGCCGCCGGAGGCTTCGAGCTTCGTCTTGATCGCATCGATTTCCTCGGGCTTTCCGAAGCCGTTGATGACGACGTTATCGCCCTTGGCGGCGAAGGCGGCCGCGATGGCGAGGCCGATACCGCTTGTGGAACCGGTGACGACAACTGTTCTTGCCATGATCTTCTCCTTGGACAGCGCAGCTTCCTGCTGCAGTGCAAAACCGTTTCAGCCTAGTCCCAAACCCGCGGATATGGCAATCGTAATGCTGCCAGCCCTTTGGCCACGATGCCGTGAACAGGAAAGCGCATATTTCAGCGAAAAATTTCGTTTTGCTTTCTTTTCACATTCGTTTTGCTCGCGTATCTGTTGTTTCGGGACGCAACAGGCGGGAGGAATGCATGAGCGGTTATGTCTTGGCGATCGATCAGGGAACGACGTCGACGCGGGCTATCGTTTTCGACGGCAAAATGAAGGTTGCTGGTGTCGGGCAGAAGGAATTCGCCCAGTATTATCCGAAGCCCGGCTGGGTGGAGCACGATCCGGAAGAAATCTGGTCCTCCGTCCTCGTCACCGTCCGCAAGGCGATCGAGGCTGCCGGCATCACCGCCAAGGATATTGCCGCACTCGGCATCACCAATCAGCGCGAGACCGTCGTCGTATGGGAGCGCGAGACCGGCAAGCCAATCCACAACGCCATCGTCTGGCAGGACCGCCGCACGGCGAGCTATTGTGAGAAACTGAAGCGTCAGGACCTGGAAAAGCTCTTTATCCGCCGTACCGGCCTGCTGCTCGATCCCTATTTTTCCGGCACCAAACTGTCCTGGCTGCTCTCCAACGTGAAGGGCGCGCGTGCCCGCGCCGCCAAGGGCGAGCTTTGCTTCGGCACCGTCGATACATTCCTGATCTGGCGTCTGACTGGCGGCAGGAGCTTCGTCACCGACGCCACCAATGCCTCGCGGACGCTGATGTATAATATCGGCGCGAACGAATGGGATGAGGAGCTGCTCGATATCCTGCGCGTTCCTGCTGCCATGCTGCCTGAAGTGAAGGATTGTGCCGCTGATTTCGGCGTCACGGAGGTCACGCATTTCGGCGCTGAAATCCCAATCCTCGGCGTTGCCGGCGATCAGCAGGCGGCGACGATCGGCCAGGCCTGTTTCGAACGCGGCATGATGAAATCCACCTATGGCACCGGCTGCTTCGCGCTGCTCAACACCGGCGCGGACATGGTGCGTTCGAAGAATCGCCTTTTGACCACCATCGCCTATCGGCTGAATGGCGAGACGACCTATGCCCTCGAAGGCTCGATCTTCATTGCTGGCGCCGCCGTACAATGGCTTCGCGATGGGCTGAAGGCCATCCAGCGCGCTTCGGATTCCGGCGAGTTGGCGGCCAAGGCCGATCCGCTGCAGGAGGTCTATCTGGTGCCAGCCTTTACCGGCCTCGGCGCACCGCATTGGGACCCGGATGCGCGCGGCGCGATCTTCGGGCTGACGCGCAATACCGGACCTGAGGAAATCGTCCGAGCGGCGCTGGAGGCCGTCTGCTATCAGTCGCGCGATCTCCTGGATGCCATGCATAGGGATTGGCGCAACGGCAACGGGGAAGGGACAGTATTGCGCGTCGACGGGGGCATGGTGGCTTCCGACTGGACCATGCAGCGGCTTGCCGATCTGCTGGACGCACCGGTCGATCGCCCGACGATCCTCGAGACGACCGCGCTGGGTGCCGCCTGGCTTGCTGGCAGCCGCGCCGGCGTCTGGCCGGATCGTGCCGGTTTTGCCAAAGCCTGGGCACGCGACAAGCGCTTCGAGCCCGGCATGGATAACAAGACCCGAAACGCGAAGCTCAAAGGCTGGAAGAACGCGGTCTCGCGCACCTTGAGTACACGGCAGGGGTGATCGGTACTCATCGACTGCTCACCCTAGGTTATGCCGTGTAAGATTTCTTTATTTTGCTTATATAAGTGCGCGCAGCGATACTCGTCTTGTTCGTGGCTCGGGGAAGATTGCGGGCCACGTTTCGCCGGACCGCGCCCTTTGAGGGCGGACGCCTTCTCAAGAGACGATAAAGCGAATAATGGCTGCTCAATTTTCCGAACTGAAGAAACATTACTATCGGCAGATCAAATATCATCTGACCCGGCCGAAGCCGCCGATGCTGGCCGAGCGGTTCGATGGACCTGTTCTGGTCGTCGGCTCGGCGCCGGTTTCGAACAAGCCGGTGGATTTCGATGAAAGCTTCAAGGTCATCACGATCAACGGTTCGCAGATGGTGACGAAGGCTTGGGGGATCGAGGCGCCCGATGTGACGCTCGTCCAGTTCAACCAGATCGAAGGCACGAACACCAATGCCGTCGAGGTGCGCCGCGTTCTGAACGGCGAACGGACCAAGATGCTCTACGTCCTGCTCTGGCGGAAAGAGCGTGAGCGGCTGGAAGAGGGGTTGCGGAAGTTCAATTACAGCTACGACAAGCTGGAGATCGTCGATCGCTACAAGCGCATGGCGCTGCTTGACCGCGTCGGCGGGGTGAAATGCAGCGAGCTCGGTGCGGACGACAAATGCTCGAACGGTATAAATGCCGTGCTCTTCGCGATCTATAACGGCGCGAGCGAAGTCATCATCACCGGCATCAATCCCGATTCCGGCGGGCACGTCTATAATCAGGAAAATCTGGCGCGGCTGCATGTGCGCAAGGACCGCGAGGTTCTCGAGCGGCTTCTCGAGCGCGGCTATCCGGTGTTTACAAGCGACCCAGCCGTGTCGCAATCGATCGGTCTACCTTTATGGAAGGGTAAGACGGAGGCCGGCCGGACAGTGGAAGCCGATGCCAAGGGTAAGCGGCCGGCACCGCTAACAGCTGCGGCCGTCATCAATTCTTGAGATAAGGGCTCGCCAACGCTCAATCTGCGGCTGACGCTGCGCTTGCCGGGCGATCCGGCGTGGAAACTCCTTACGCCCTCCTCCATATTTTTTTGACGTAGCCTGTCGGTGCAGGTGATATTCCTTCGTCTTTAAAGGGAGAAGGGAATCTCAATGCTTTACGCGATCCTATGCTACAACGACGAAGACACCGTGTTTGCCTGGTCCAAGGAACAGGAAGACGCGACGATGGCACGGTTGATTGCCGTGCAGGAGCCGCTGGCAAAGGCTGGCAAGCTAGGGCCCGTGGCACGGCTGATGCCGACGACGGCAGCAACGACCCTGCGCAAGGGCAAGAACGAGCCGATCGTCATTGACGGTCCCTTCGCTGAAACGAAGGAGCAGTTGCTCGGTTTCTACGTGGTCGATTTCGAAACTCTCGACGAAGCCATCGGTTTTTCGAAGGAGCTTGCCGCGGCCAATCCCGGTGCCGGCTCCTATGAAATCCGTCCGCTTTACGTCTTCCGGCCGGGAGCTGTTGCGACATGACCGACATTGCCTGGATCGACATCGCGCTTACCAATGCCCGGCCACAGGTGATGGGCGCGCTCTTGCGCTATTTCCGCAATCTCGACACCGCCGAGGAGGCCTTTCAGGAGGCCTGCCTCAGGGCCTTGAAGACCTGGCCTGACAAGGGGCCGCCGCGCGATCCCATTGCCTGGCTGATTTTCGTCGGTCGCAACAGCGGCATAGATACCGTGCGAAAGCAGGCCAAATTGCAGAGCCTGCCGGATGAGGAGACGATCTCCGATACGAGCGATGCCGAAAGCGATCTCGCTGAGCGGCTCGATGGCTCCGGATATCGCGATGATATTTTGCGATTGCTCTTCATCTGCTGCCATCCGGATCTGCCTGCGACGCAACAGATTGCGCTGGCGCTGCGCATCGTTTCCGGCCTTTCGGTGCAGCAGATTGCCCGCGCCTTCCTCGTTAGCGAAAGCGCGATGGAGCAGCGCATTACAAGAGCTAAGGCGCGCGTCGCCGCAGCAGGCGTTCCTTTTGAGACGCCGGGCGCGGTGGAGCGGAGCGAAAGGCTGGCGCTCGTCAGCGCCATGATCTACCTCATCTACAACGAAGGCTATTCGGCCGGCGGAACGCATCGCGAGGCGGCCGCCTTCGCCGACGAGGCGATCCGGCTTGGCCGGCTGCTGTTGCGGATCTTTCCCTCCGAGCCGGAGACCATGGCGCTGCTGGCGCTGATGCTCCTGCAGCAATCGCGCAAGGCAGCGCGGTTTGATGCCAATGGACAGATCATCCTTCTGGAAGATCAGGATCGTTCGCTCTGGGATCGCACGTCAATTGATGAGGCGCTGGCCCTCCTCGACAAGGCGATCCGCCATCGCCGGCCCGGCCCCTATCAGGTTCAGGCGGCAATCGCAGCGCTGCATTCCCGGGCAAAGCGGGCTGAGGATACGGACTGGGAAGAGATCGACCTTCTCTACCAGATGCTGGAGCGGCTGACGCCGTCACCCGTCGTCACGCTCAATCGCTCGGTTGCGCTCTCAAAGCTCAAGGGGCCGGAGGCCGCTCTGGCGCTGATTGCAACGCTGGAAGCACAGCTCGACAGCTATTTCTACTTTCATGGCGTCAGGGGCGGCCTGCTTGCACAACTGGGCCGCTCGCAAGAGGCACGCGTCGCCTTCGACAGGGCGATCGCGCTCGCCCGTTCGCCCGCTGAAGCAGCCCATATTCGTTATCAGCTCGATCGTCTGAGCGCGGATGCTCTTGCGGCTGCAAAATAATCAAAAAATTTACGTCAGTGCTGTCGGGAAATGGCAGTCTCGAACGTCATTAAGGTATAGGCCGAACAGGCCGCGTCAAACAGCAGAGAGAAACAAGACATGACTGAGCAGCCCCAGCGCCACGAGCTTTCCCTGACCCGCGTCATCGATGCGCCGCGCGAGAAGATTTTCCGTTGTTGGACCGAAGTGGAGCTTCTGAAGCAATGGTTCGCGCCGCTGCCATGGACAGTGTCGGCCGCCAGCGTCGACGTTCGAGCCGGGGGCTCAAGTTCGATTACCATGCGCAGCCCCGAGGGGGAGGATTATCCGGGCAACGGCGTTTATCTGGAAGTCGTTCCGAATGAGCGGATCGTCTTCACCGATGCCTTCGCCAGCGCCTGGGTGCCGTCGGCCAAGCCTTTCATGGTGGTGACGATCCAACTCGACGATCTCGGTGGCGGCAAGACCCGTTACACCGCGACTGTCCTGCATTGGTCGGCTGAAGATCGCGAAGCGCATGAGAAGATGGGCTTCCATCAGGGATGGGGCCAGTGCGCCGAGCAGCTCGCGGCACTGGCAGCCAGAATCTGAATTTCCGATTCAATTCCGGGGGATACGACAATGTCTTATGCAGTCGGTTCATCTTTGCCTTCGGTTACGCGGGCTCAGCGCGTGGCGGGCGCGATCCTTAGCGGACTGGTCATTGCCTTCCTGCTGTTCGATGGCGTGATCAAGCTCGTTCCGCTGCCGGCGGTGACGGAGACGATGGCGGGGCTTGGTTATTCGGCCGATCCGGCGCTCGCCCGGCTGCTTGGCGTCATCACCCTCGGCTGCGCCATTCTCTATGCGATCCCGAGAACGTCGGTTCTCGGCGCAATTCTGCTGACAGGTCTGCTCGGTGGGGCGATTGCGACGCATCTGAGGGTCGGCAGTCCGATCTTCTCGCATCTGCTGTTCGGCGTTTATCTCGGCATGATCGCCTGGGGCGGACTTTATCTTCGCTATGAAGCGGTTCGGAAAATGATTCCGCTCTTTCAGCGAAGCTTTTGATTTCGGATTCGATTTGCTAAGGCTCGCTCCCGAACAAGGACGGAGCGAGCCATGCCGCAAGTGATCATCGCACCGGTCAGGCAATCGGATGCAGACGAACTGATCGCCGCCAATATCGCCAGCCGTGCCTATCATGCGCCCTGGGCCTATCCGTTCCTCGATCGCGACGGTTTCGACGCATGGTTCGGCCAGACGGTGACAGGCCCGAATATAGGTCTCGTAGCGCGCGATCCGGGCTCCGGCGGGATTGTCGGCGTCGTCAATATCAGCCAGATGGTGTGGGGCGGCTTCCGCAGCGCCTTTCTCGGCTATCATGGCATGGTCGGATTTGCTGGCCAGGGATTCATGACCGAGGCCGTTCGGCTGGCGGTCGCCCACGCCTTCGACGCGGTCGGCCTGCATCGGCTGGAGGCCAATATCCAGCCGGGTAACCACCCCTCGATTGCGCTGGTCAAGCGTCTCGGCTTCCGCAAGGAGGGGTTCTCGCCCAAATATCTGAAGATCGGCGGCGTCTGGTGCGACCACGAGCGCTGGGCATTGCTGTCCGACGACCCGCGCTCCTGAGCTCTTTCGGAATCGGAAAGTCGCGCTATCTGGCAGAAAGCCTGAAAACGCCTCAGAAAAACGTTGACTGCCGGGAGGGAAGGGGCGAAAGCCACCTTGAGCCTCTCGCCGAACCGCTGCTGAGAGAGCGGGAGTGCCGGAAGCCGTAAATGATCGTTTCGACCGAAGAAGAACTGACCAAGCTCAAGGATATCGGCCGCATCTGCGCCAACGCGCTGCAGGCCATGGCCTCGGCCCTGGAGCCGGGCATCACCACGCTGGAGCTGGACGTTATCGGCCGCAAGGTGCTGGAGGATGCCGGCGCGCAATCGGCGCCTGAACTGGTCTACAAGTTCCCCGGCGCGACCTGTATCAGCGTCAACGAAGAGGTGGCGCACGGTATTCCCGGCCCGCGCGTCATCAAGGCGGGGGATCTGGTCAATCTCGATGTATCGGCCGAGAAGGATGGCTTCTTCTCCGATACCGGCGCATCCTTTACCGTGTCGCCGGTCAAGCCGAAGATCGAGCGCCTGTGCCGGGACGGCAAGCGGGCACTCTGGGTCGGCCTCAACCAGGTGAAAAGCGGTGCGCCGCTTGCGAAGATCGGGCAGGCTGTCGGCGCCTTCGCGCAGAAAAACCGCTACACGCTGATCGCCAATCTCGCCAGCCATGGCATCGGTCGCTCGCTGCACGAAGAGCCAGCCGAGGTTTCCACCTGGGCGGACCCTTCCGAGAGCCGGATCATTGAGGATGGGCTTGTCTTTACCGTCGAACCGTTTCTTTCACTCGGCGCGATCTGGGCAGAGGGCGGCGATGATGCTTGGACACTCTACGCCGATCCGCAGGCGCCCACGGTTCAATACGAGCACACGATCATTGCCACCCGCAACGGACCTGTCATTCTGACATTGCCGGACAAGTGAGGTCCCGACTTAGTCGTCGGCCTGTGTCGTGTCTTCGTTTTTCGTTTCGCCGCGGATAATGTCAGCGGCGGCGCGCTCGAGGATTGCCGCGATGCGGGCGCCTTCGGCCTTGCTCCAGGGGAACTTTGAGCGAAGCGCGGAACGCAGCAGGTGGCGAGCGCGATGAACGTCGCCGCTGCCATGGCGATCGAACGGATTGTCGCGACCGTCCTCATCCCCCCCGTCGAAGACCTCGCGAACGCGGGCCATTTTCTCGCCGATGGCGGTGAGCTTGGCGAGGGTCACCTCGACCAGATCACGATTGTCGTCGACACGCTTCTGGCCGCTTTCGGTGATACGGTAAAGCTTCTTCGTGCCGCTGACCTCGACTTCGGCCTGGCCCGTCTCCTCGAGATAGGTTAGCGCCGGATAGATGACGCCGGGGCTCGGAACATAGAAGCCGCCGGAACGCTCCTCGAAGATCTTGATCAGTTCATAACCGTGGCGGGGCTGCTCGGAGAGCAAAGCAAGGATGATGAGCTGCAGGTCGGCCGCATCGAACTTGCGGCCGGTGCGAAACCCGCCGCCGAACATGCCGCCCTTGAAGCCTCTCATGAAGTCTCTCCTATGCTCGCCGCGTGATTCACGGCCTCGGCCATGTCGTAGGATATATGCCTCGACGATGTCAAAGCCATCTCCGAACATGCGATCTCTGAAGCCTCTCATATCGTTTCTCCTTGTGAAGTGTGAGAGTTTATATCGTTAGTCATGTCGTAAGATATATATCGTAAGATAGCATTCCGCAATGGGCGGTTTGCGGATGAGATGGGCTGGAGGAGAAAGTGTGACCGTATGGGGGAAGGAGTTCATCCCATGGGTGAAATTTCGTTGCTGAACAACTGCATCACGATCATGGGATAAGCGATTACATCTACGTAAGAATAGGCTTCTGGCGGTTGCCGCTCCCGGCGAACTGTCCTAGGCTTTGCATCAATAAACGCCACGGCGGTTCGACAATCCAATCAAGAAAGCTGCGCTTCTCGTGTTTCTGTCATTCTTTCCCAAGCCAAAACCCTTCTTCATCTCCGCCGCTCTCTGGTCACTTGCCGCTATACTTCTTTGGTATTTCGGCGGAGAGAAAGCGGGCGCCTATATCGGCCTGCCCCCCTTGGCGGACGGGCAGGATGCGCCGGTGGGCGTTTCGATTTTTTGGTCGGCACCCTTCATCTGGTTTTACATCTATTACATCGCAGCCGTTGCCCTGTTCGCGCTCTTCTGGTTCCGCTTCAGCCCGCATCCGTGGCAATATTGGTCGGTGCTCGGCACGGCGCTGATCATCTTCAACACCTACTTCTCGGTACAAGTCAGCGTCGCCGTCAACGCATGGTACGGACCTTTTTACAATCTGGTTCAAAAGGCACTGACAACCGTCGGCTCCGTATCCAGTTCTGAATTTTACATGAACATGCTCGTTTTTGCGGGCATTGCTTTCGTGGCCATCACTGTCGGCGTGTTTAACCTGTTTTTTGTGAGCCACTGGGTGTTTCGTTGGCGCACGGCAATGAACGATTATTACATGGCAAACTGGCAGAAGCTGCGACATGTAGAGGGTGCTTCACAGCGCGTGCAGGAAGATACGATGCGGTTTTCCCAAACGGTCGAATCCCTTGGCGTGAGCTTCATCGGCTCTATTATGACGTTGATTGCATTTCTGCCGGTGCTCTTCCGTCTCGGCGCCAACATCACGGACCTTCCGCTTATCGGCAACATTCCGCATGCGCTCGTCTGGGCCGCGATCTTCTGGTCGATTTTCGGAACAGTCTTCCTGGCGGCGGTTGGTATCAAGCTGCCTGGCCTACAATTCATCAACCAGCGCGTAGAGGCCTCCTACCGCAAGGAACTCGTTTATGGTGAAGACCATGACGACCGCGCCACTCCGCCGACGGTCGCGGAACTCTTTGCCAATGTGCGACGCAACTATTTCCGCATCTACTTCCACTATACCTATTTCAACGTTGCCCGTATCTTCTATTCGCAGGCCGACAATATCTTCAGCTTCGTCGTCCTGGTTCCTTCGATCGTTGCCGGCAAGCTGACGCTCGGCTTGATGACGCAGATCACCAACGTTTTTGACCAGGTGCGTGGTTCGTTCCAATATCTTGTAACTTCATGGACGACGATCATCGAACTGTTGTCGATCTACAAGCGCTTGCGGGCTTTCGAGGCGGCGATCTACGACGAACCTTTGCCATCGATCGATCAGCGCTACCTGGAGCGCGAGCCGGGGGTCGTTCACGTCGATGGTTGATAAAAGAGGCTCCGGAAATGGGGCCTTTTTCAACGGGAGGAGGCGGGTTTTGGGCTCCAGAGATAAGAGAAGGATCTCCCTTTGCCGCACCGCCGGCCTTTCGCTCCGGCTTCACCCGACCGCTCACCCTTGCTGCGGCTTACCGCGCGCCGCAATCAATGGAATTGCCTCGGAATAGCTGACGCAGGCGACATCCTGCTTGTGGCAGACGTCACTGACGAAGCGGTCGAGGGCGCGCCAGTAGGCGCCGTCGTTCATTTCGACGAAATGGAAGCCGAGCTGCAGCGGAATGCGCTCGCCGTCATATTGCTTGGCGAAGGCAGCTTCGAAGGCATCGAAGGTGCGGTCCTCATAGGTCTTGGCATTGGCCTTGTCCTCGACGCCCTTGGAATGGCGGACATAGAGATTGTAGTCCATGCCGATGACCGGGCGCTGCTGGGGGCCTTCGGGGATCAATGGCAGGCCGAAACGATAGATGCCGTCGATCACCTGCGGCAGGGCAGGGCCTTTGGTGACCAGGCTTGCATCATACTGAAAGCCCATCTCTTTTTCCGCCGGCACGAGACCGTCGCTGGTGGAAAGATAGGGTGCGCGAAATCCCTTGATGTCATTCTTGGCGAAGTCTTCCCAGCCCTGGGGCTCCTTGTCGGCGAGGCCGACATTCTTCCAGGCGTCGCGAAGCGCAATGCTGGCATTCATGAACTCCTGTTTCCAGTCGGAGGCACTCCAGCCCTTGCCGTCAAAATGGCCGCAGGCGTGACTTGAGATGTCGTGACCTTCCTGGTGTGCACCCCAGATGTTGGCGATGCGCGTGCGCACATCGTCCTCGCTCTTGGCAAAGCCGACATTCGATTTACCCGGGCGCTGCTTCGGCCCCTGATAGGCCTTGGCCTGCGCCTTGTTCATCAGGAAGGTGCAGGAGAGGAAATAGGTGAAATGCGCGCCGTTTCGCGAAGCGATCTCGCGACTCCTGGTCCAGAGCGCATTGTCATGAGCGCCATCGAAGGAGATCATGACGAGTTGCTTGGGCTTGCCATCGGCCAGGGCGGCTGCGGGCAACCCTAAGGAAATGGCGAGGGAGAGACAGGTAGCTAAGCGAAACATGGGCACCGAACACTGATTGGATCGAGCACGGCTTACGAGGGATCATCCGGCGATATCGGGTGGCGTGCTCCGGGTCGCTTCCTTCCTTTCGCGCAAATGCGGCGAAGCTGCGGTGATGCTGGCATTTTTTTACGGCAGCCGATAAGGATGTGACTACAAGACCATAAAGGATTTCATCCATGGCATTGCTCATTCTCGGCATTGTTCTTTTTCTCGGCCTCCATCTGATCCGCGTCGTGACACCCGGCTTGCGAACGTCATTGATTGCCAGCCTTGGCGAAGGCGGCTGGAAGGGTGCCTATTCGATCGCGAGCGTCATAGCTCTGGTCGTCCTGATTTACGGCTTCGGTCAGGCGCGTGACACGACGCCGGTCTGGTCGCCGCCGTTCTGGATGAGCCACATCACCATCCTGCTGATGCTGTTCGCTCTCATCTGTCTTGTCGCCTCGCTGCTGCCGGCGGGGCATATCGCGGTCAGGACCAAGCATCCGATGGTGCTTTCGGTGAAGATCTGGGCGCTGGCGCATCTTCTCTCCAATGGCGACGGTGCTGCCATATTGCTCTTTGCCGCCTTCCTCGCCTGGGGCGTGATCCTGCGCATTTCGTTCAAACGGCGCGAGCGGGCCGGCGAAATCACCGTGCGCCCCTTCGTCTCGGCGAAATACGATCTCTATGCTGTTGTCATCGGTGTGGTTGCCTGGGCCTTGATCATTTGGAAGCTTCATGCGTGGATTATCGGGGTTTCGCCGCTCGTTATATGACGATTTCCACCATTCCCCCTTACATAAGCCGCAAAATGGAGTAGAAGGCCCCACTAAACCTAAGCTTTGAACTATTTGGCCTGGGCCGGAGACAAGAATGGCATTCAATGACGATAGCTTCATCCGTGAGGTGAACGAGGAACTGCGCTCGGACCAGTTGCGGTTCATATGGCGCCGTTTCGGCAAGCTCATCATCGGTGCTGCGGTGCTCGTCGTTCTTGGTACCGCAGCCTACAGCGGCTATCGCTATTGGGCCGGCAATCAGGCTGGCAGCGGCGGTGATCAGTTCATTGCCGCGCTGACGCTGGCCGATCAGAACAAGACGGATGAGGCGCTCGCCGCATTCGCCGCCATCGAGAAAAACGGCCCTGGTTCCTATCCGGTGCTGGCGCGGCTGCGCGCCGCGACGCTGCAAGTGCAGAAGGGTAACAAGGCCGCGGCCATCGCCACCTTCTCGGCGATCGGCAAGCAGACGGACCTTCCGGTCGTTATCCGCGATGCGGCGCGCCTGCGGGCTGCCTATCTGCTCGTCGATACCGGCACCTATGACCAGGTCGCCGCCGAAGCGCAGGAGCTTGCCGTCCCGGCTGATGCCTTCCGGCATTCGGCGCGCGACGTTCTTGGCCTTGCCGCCTATAAGGCCGGCGATTTCGCCAAGGCGCGGCAATGGTTCCAGGCAATCGTCGACGATCCGCAGAGCCCGCGCAACGTTGCCAACCGTGCCCAGATGCTGCTCGATCTCATCACTGCATCCGGCAAGGCTCCGGTCGCAAAAGGCTGAAGGATCGCCCAATGAGTTTTACGGTCGCGATCGTCGGTCGCCCGAATGTCGGTAAGTCCACGCTGTTCAACCGTCTGGTTGGCAAGAAACTGGCGCTCGTCGACGATACGCCGGGTGTCACGCGTGACCGCCGCCCGGGTGAAGCCAAGCTGATCGATCTCCGCTTTCGCATCGTCGATACCGCCGGTCTCGAAGAAGCTGGCGAGGAGACGCTGGAGGGCCGCATGCGCGCCCAGACGGAAGCGGCGATCGATGAAGCCGATCTGACGCTCTTCGTTGTCGATGCCAAGATGGGCCTGACGCATGTCGACAAGACCTTGGCCGAAATGCTGCGCAAGCGCGGCCGGCCTGTCGTGCTCGTCGCCAATAAATCTGAAGCGCGCGGCTCGGACAGCGGCTTCTACGATGCCTATACGTTGGGCCTTGGGGAGCCTTGCCCGATCTCGGCCGAACACGGCCAGGGCATGATGGATCTGCGCGACGCCATCGTCGAGGCCATCGGCCCCGAACGCGCCTTCCCGGAGGACGAAGACGAGGCGGAGACGAATGTCAGTATTCCGCGCTCGGAAGTCGGCGAAGATGGCGAGGAGATCGACGAAGAACCGGCCTATGACGACACGCGCCCGCTGCGCGTTGCGATCGTCGGCCGCCCGAATGCCGGCAAGTCGACGCTCATCAACCGCTTTCTCGGCGAAGACCGGCTGCTGACCGGCCCGGAAGCCGGGATTACCCGCGATTCCATCTCCGTCGACTGGAGTTGGCGCGGTCGTACCGTCAAGATGTTCGATACCGCCGGTATGCGCCGCAAGGCGAAGGTCATCGAGAAGCTGGAGAAGCTTTCCGTCGCCGACACGCTGCGCGCGATCCGCTTCGCTGAAACCGTCGTCATCGTCTTCGACGCGACCATTCCCTTCGAGAAGCAGGATCTGCAGATCGTCGATCTCGTGATCCGCGAGGGGCGCGCCGCCGTGCTCGCCTTCAACAAGTGGGACATGATCGAGGATCGTCAGGCCGTGCTTGCCGATCTGCGCGAAAAGACCGACCGGCTGCTGCCGCAGGCACGCGGCATTCGCGCCATTCCGATTGCCGGCCAGACGGGCGAAGGGCTTGACCGCCTCATGCAGGCAATCGTCGATACCGACAAAGTCTGGAACAAGCGCGTCTCGACCGCGCGCCTCAACCGCTGGCTCGAGACGCAGCAGGTTCAGCATCCGCCACCGGCCGTTTCCGGTCGCCGCATCAAGCTGAAATACATGACGCAGGTGAAGGCGCGGCCTCCGGCCTTCATGATCTCGTGTACTCGCTCGGATGCTCTGCCTGAGTCCTATGTGCGTTATCTGATCAACGGTCTGCGCGCAGATTTCGCAATGCCCGGCGTACCGATCCGCATCCATTTCCGCACGTCGGAAAATCCTTACGAAAACAAGAAGAAGCGAACCTGACGCACCTTGCCCGACCGGATGGTCGGGGAGGGGGCATCCGATCAGGCTGCGTTCCTGCTGAGCGCCTGGCGCAAAGCGGTGATTTCACTCTTCAAGCGTGTCAGTTCGTCGGGCGTTTGCTCCGTGGCATCGAGAATGCAAGGGGGAACAGTTGCCGCCTTCTTCTTCAGCGCCTTGCCTTCGCCGGTCAGCTGAATCAACACCTGGCGCTCGTCTTCCTTGCTGCGGATGCGCTTGATAAAGCCAGCTGCCTCCAGACGCTTCAACAGCGGTGTCAGCGTGCTTGATTCCAGGAACAGCTTTTCACCGATACCGCCGACGGTCTGTCCGTCTTCTTCCCATAGCGTCACCATGACGAGATATTGCGGATAGGTGAGATTGAGCGCGTCCAGCATGGGTTTATAGAGCCGGTTCATCGCATGGTTCGCCGAATAGAGCGCGAAGCAGATGAAGTTATCCAGCTTTAACAGGTCGTCAGTCATCTCAAGAACTCCCTGAGAGGTCTTATGTAGGTCGTGCGATAAATAATTGTACACCCAAATTTATGCCTGGGCTATGGATTTCTTCTGCTTTAGGAAGCCAGCTCAGCGGACAATATCCCATTGCTCTCGTGACGATCGCCGATGTCCTAGAAATTTTCTTTTCAAGAATGCGTTCTGCTGTGTGACATGCGGAAAGCAGGAACGGCGAGCGACATCGGTAGGATTATGATCGCTGCCCTTCTCGAGGATCCGGCCACGCTGCTTCGACGATGAGACGGGCGTAACGGTCAGGGACATGATCGAGGACGTATAGCGCCCCGTTTGGACGGAACGCGCCCATCTTTCCACAGGGCAAAATTTATCCTTGTCAAACATAGGCTTAGATATCAATCTCGCGCCGGAACCGAGCTTCCGGCAGAACTTGTTATCTATGAGACGGCCTTTTGTCTCTGTTGCCAAGAAGGAAACCGACTTTGTTCTACTCCGCGATCGGGCAGGTTGAGAAGGTACAAGGAAATGAACGCGTGTCCGTCAAGAAGGGACAGGCGGGATGGGTGCTTTACGGCCCCTACGTCACCCTGTCCCCAGGACGTTATGTTGTCGAATTTCATATCGATGCTGACCCCTCCGCGCCATCGGAAGAGGTCTGTTGTTCTATCGATGTCACTGCGGGTTTTGGCGCCCGCCAATTGATACGAAGGGAGCTAACGGGCGCGGATATAGTGCGGTCTGGTAAGGGTGTGACCTTGCAGTTCGACGCACCGGAAGAGGATGTTTTCGAGTTCCGAATCGATTCAACTGGGGTTGGAGCATTCGCCGCTTATGCCCATCGGCCCCTGAAAAGAATTGATCAAGAGAGCGGGCGCATGTCGGATGTCGCATTGCCTGACATTGCCAATCAATTCTTCAATACACATGTCTATGATTTCAAGTTGCTCGAGAAAAACGGCTTCACTTTTCACGTCGGTGCGGAAGAGGTCATTGCCGAATTTTCAGGAACTCGGCTCTATGTCAACAATGCCGAAGATTTCCAGGTTCTAAGCGAAATTTTCATTCACAACGAATATAATTTCATCACCGGGCGCGACAAAATTATCATCGATATCGGCATGAATGCGGGTCTTGCGTCGCTCTTTTTGGCGAGAGACCCTTCGGTGCGGGAAATACATGCATTCGAGCCTTTCGCTCTACCCCATGCGCGAGCACTGAAGAATATCGCACTAAATCCGAAGGTGGCGGCCAAGATCAAGCCAAACCAATTTGGGCTTGGCGAGAGAGACGAGCAGATGGAGGTCATGGTCCGCTCAGATGCAACGATCGGCATCTCCGTAAGGGGAGCAGATTCTGGCAAGCCGGAAACGATCCATATCAAGGAGGCTGCTGGCGTCATCGCACCGCTTGCGGAGCGTGCGCGGAGAGCGGGCATGGATCTGGTCATCAAAATGGATTGCGAGGGATCCGAGTTCGGGATTTTCGAGACCCTGGCGAGACACGGTCTCTTCGGATCGATCAATGCCATGGTCATCGAATGGCACAAATGGTGGTCCAAGGACAAGAACCAGATGACGCTTATCGCACCGTTACTGAATGCGGGTTTCATCGTGCTGGACAAGACCCAGCTATCCAACCCGCATGCTGGCTTATGCTATGCTGTAAGAGCAGCGCGCTGATCTGCGAAGACACACGATTTGAGACGCGGTAAGCGAATTCCGGGTGGATCATCGGCCCGGAGTTCACTCCTTGTAGGCTTGTAATCGGCCCCGATGATTGGCAATGCGGACATTGCCGATAAATTGCGTTGTTGCCGCTTCCCAGGAGTAATTGAGTGCCAAGGAGCGCGCTGCCTCGCGTGAGCATGAGAGCGCGGCGAGGCAGGCGGTGGCCAGGTCCGCATCCACGACGCCAGCCGCCCTGTTTCCTCCCAGAATGTCCGCGGGGCCGGTAACCGGGTAGGCGGCGACCGGAACGCCGCTCGCCAGTGCTTCCAGAATGGCGTTGCCGAAAGTGTCGGTCTTGGACGGGAAGACGAACACGTCCGCCTGCGAATAGGCATGCGCCAATTCCTCGCCGAATTTCGCTCCCAGAAAATGGACGTCCGGATAGAGTGTCTGTAACTCCGCCCGCGCGGGGCCATCGCCGACCACTACTTTCGATCCAGGCAGGTCGAGGTCGAGGAAAGCGGGCAGGTTCTTTTCCAGCGCCACGCGACCTACAGTCATGAAAATCGGACGAGGCAGGTCGAAGGGTGTGTCGTCCTGGGCCTGCGGTCGAAACAGTGAGGAGTCGATGCCACGGCTCCAGGGCAGTAGGTTGCGGATGCCGCGTATCTTGAGTTCGTTTGCGAGACTTGGTGTCGCCACCATGCAGCCGTAGCCCGCATTGTGAAACCATTTGACGAAGGCGTAGAGCCAGCTTTCCGGTATCGGCAGGCGCGCCGCGACATATTCGGGAAAGCGGGTGTGATAGCTCGTGGAAAAAGGCATGCAATTTCTCAGGCACCAGCGCCTTGCGGTAAGCCCGAGGGGACCTTCAGTGGCAATGTGGATATAAGTCGGCCGGAGCGCCTCTATTCTCGCTGCAATCTTGCGATAGCTGGCAATCGAAAGCCGGATCTCCGGGTAGGTCGGGCAGGGGATGTTGCGAAAGCCGTCCGGCGTGATCATCGAAACCTCGATGCCCATGCGCGTCAGTTCGCGGTTGGTGTTCTCGATGGAGCGAACGACACCGTTGACCTGCGGATGCCAGGCATCGCTGACGATAAGCAGCCGTTCAGGTACTGCGACAGGTGTCGCCGCCTGCGCCCAGGTGGTTTGATCGATGTCTGACAAGCGTTGCAACATGCCCAAAACAGTCCATCCGCACCGCATCCTCATGATGACGGTGCCAGCGATTGCGGTGTTTCAAACATGATTCCCGCGCCCACTCTATTGTGGGGGGTGTCCATGATGGAAATATTACAGCGTTTAGCGGATGGATTTCAGCTTCTCGGGCGAGACGAGCGCACCGTATTCCTGAATGACCCTCGCTGCGATCTTTGCTGCGAAGCCGGCGGCGGTAACTGCATTTTTGTGCTGCAGATAGTGCGCCAGAAATGCACCGTTGAAACTGTCGCCGGCGCTGGTTGTGTCGATAACCTTGACGACCTTGACCGCCGGGACGAGCGTCTCCTGAACGCCGTCGCCAATGGTCGCGCCATCAGGGCCATTCTTGACGATGACCATCACTGCTCCGTATTGCCGATAGCGGCGGATCGTGGCGGCAATCGAATCGTCACTGAAATGCGCGGCTTCATCATCGAAGCTCGGCATGACGAGCGTCGCTGCACGCGCTCCCTCGGCGATCATCGTATGCATCGCGTCGAGGCTGGACCAGAGGCGAGGGCGCAGATTGGGATCGAATGCGACCAGCTTGCCGGCAGCTTTGGCGCGGCGCAGCTCTGCGAGCAAGGTGAAGGCATCTTCGCGCGACAGGATCGCGAGGGTAATGCCCGAAAAATAAAGGACGTCGGAGGCCTCGATTGCGGCACGCAGGGCATCGCCATCGGTCGCAAGCTGGCGGGCGGCAGAGCTGTCGCGCCAATAGCCGAAGGAGCGTTCGCCGTCTTTTAGATTGATCATGTAGAGGCCGGGCGTCTTGCCGCGAAGGCGGCGGATGCTCTGCGTGCCGATGCCGGCGCTGCCCATAAAGGCGATCATCTCGTCGGACATGGCATCGTCGCCGAGCGCGGTGAAGTAATCGATCGCCCAGTCCTTAGGCAGGCAGGCGCGGGCATACCAGGCGGTGTTGAAGGTGTCGCCGGCAAAGCCTTTGCGCAGGTGTCCGTCATCGGCCTGCGACAGTTCCACCATGCATTCGCCGATCGATAGAAAACGCCCGCCCAAGACTGCCTCCTGCATTTGCCTTGGTGCTGCATACGCGGAAGCGGCGGCTGGGGCAAGGTGGACGGCGGCAGCCGCCGTCCACTTTTGCTGGCGCTGCTTTACGGCCGGTCCATGTGATAGCAAGCCGCCGTCTGGCCTGGGCGCACGTGCTCGGTCGGTGGCATCTTCGTGCGGCAGATATCCGTCGCCTTCCAGCAGCGGGGTGAGAAGACGCAGCCCGGCGGCGGATTGAGCGGCGAGGGCGGATCGCCCTGCAGACGGATGCGCTCACGGCCGCGAGCCAGCTTCGGATCGGGGATTGGCGCGGCGGAGAACAGAGCCTGCGTATAAGGGTGGGCTGGATGGTCGAAGACCGTCGCGGCTTCGCCCGCTTCCACCACCTTGCCGAGATAGAGCACCAGCACGTCGTCCGAGATCAGGCGCACGACCGAGAGATCGTGGCTGATGAAGATCAAGGTGAGGCCGAACTCCTTGCGCAGGCGGCGCAGGAGCGTGATGACCTGCCCCTGGATCGAAACGTCGAGCGCCGAAACCGGTTCGTCGCAGATGATAAGCTTCGGCCGGGTGATGACGGCACGGGCAATGCCGATGCGCTGTGCCTGGCCGCCCGAGAATTCGTGCGGGTAGCGGTTGATCATCTCAGGCACTAGGCCGACTGCCGCCATGATCTCGCGAACGCGATCCTGCCGCTGCGCGCGGCTCAGTTTCGGTTCGAAGACCGTCAGCGGCTCGGCGATGATGTCGCCGACGGTCATGCGTGGGTCGAGCGAGGCGATCGGGTCCTGGAAGATGATCTGCATGTCGCGGCGCGCGGCACGCATTTCCTCTTCGGTAAGGTCGAGCAGGTTGCTGCCCTGCCAGAGAATGCGGCCCTTCTGGGCCTTGATCAGCCGCAGGATGGAGCGACCGAGCGTGGACTTGCCGCAGCCGGATTCGCCGACGATGCCGAGTGTGCGTCCGGTCTTCAGCTCGAAGCTGACATCGTTGACCGCGGTCAGGATCAGTGGCGGCTTGAAGAGGGATTTCGACGGCAGTTCGAATTCGGTCGTCAGATGCTCGACCTTCAGAAGCGTTTGCTCAGCCATGGACGAGGCTCCGTTCCTGATTAACCGAAAGGGGGTGGAAGCAGGCTGCGCAACGGCGCGGCGCCAGCGGATCGAGCGGCGGTGCTGCATCCAGACAATCGTCCTGCACATGGGCGCAGCGCGGCGAGAAGGAGCAGCCGCGCGGCAGGTGCATCAGGTTCGGCGGGCGTCCGGGGATGACGGTGAGGTCGTCGACATCCTGATCCGGCCGCGGGATCGCCGAGTGAAGCGCCGCCGTATAGGGATGAGCCGGATTTTCGAACAGCTCTTCGACCGGCGCTTCCTCGACGATACGGCCGGCATACATGACGGCAACGCGGTCGGCGAGGCCGGCGACGACACCGAGGTCATGGGTGATCATGATAAGCGCCGTATGCATTTCCGCCGTCAGCTCATTGAAGAGATCGAGGATCTGTGCCTGGATCGTCACGTCGAGTGCCGTCGTCGGCTCATCGGCGATGAGGAGTTTCGGTTTGGTCAGCAGCGCCATGGCGATGACGATGCGCTGGCGCATGCCGCCCGAAAGCTCATGCGGATAGAGGTTGAAGCGGCGTGTCGGATCAGGGATGCCGACCCGCTTCAGCATATCGAGCGCCGTGGCCGAAGCCGCGCGCGCCGTTAGGCCGCCATGGACTTCCAGCTGCTCCGTCAGCTGCCGTGAGATGCGCAGCGACGGGTTAAGCGCGGTCATCGGGTCCTGGAAGACCATGGCCATGTCCTTGCCGCGCACATGGTCGAGCTCGCGCGGCTTCAGGGTCAGCAGATCCTTGCCGTCGAGTAGCGCCTGGCCGCTGGTGCGGCCGTTTTTGGCGAGCAGGCCCATCAGGCCGAGGAAGGTCTGGCTCTTGCCGGAGCCAGACTCGCCGACGACGGCGATACGTTCGCCGCGGCCGATCTTGAGGTTCATCTTCGACACCGCGGCCACTTCGCCTTCTGGCGTGCGGAAGGTGATCGAATAGTCTTTGAGTTCGAGAAGTGTTTCTGTCATGTCAGCGATCCTTCGGATCGAATGCGTCGCGCAGACCGTCGCCGATGAAGAGCAGGCTCATCAGCAGCGCGACCAGGAAACCGGCCGGGAAGAACAGCAGCCATGGCGTCGTCTCCATACCGGCCGAACCTTCGGCAATTAGGGTGCCGAGCGATGTCAGCGGCTCCTGAACGCCGAAACCGAGATAGGAGAGGAAGCTCTCGGTCGCGATGATTTCCGGGATGGTGAGCGTCGCGTAGATGACGACCGGGCCGACGAGGTTCGGCACGATGTGTTTCAGGATGATCTTGAACGATCGCTGCCCCGATGCACGGGCGGCCTCGATGAATTCCCGCTGCTTGATCGACAGGGTCTGGCCGCGCACGATACGGGCCATGGTGAGCCATTCGAGTGCGCCGATCGCCGCAAACAGCAGATAGACGTTGCGGCCGAAGATCACCATCAGCAGGATGACGAAGAGGACGTAGGGCAGGGCGTACATGATATCGACGAAACGCATCATGATTGCATCGACGCGACCGCCGAAATAACCGGCAACGGCGCCGTAGAGCACACCGATGATGACCGAGACGAGGGTGGCGACAAGTGCGACCGTCAGCGAGACGCGGGTGCCGTAGAGCGTGCGCGCCAGCAGATCGCGGCCGTTGCCGTCGGTGCCGAAATAGTGGCCGGCGGCAAAATCCGGAGCGCCTCGGAAGGACGTCCAGTCCGGATCCTCATAGTTGAAGGGCAGGAAATACGGGCCGAATATGGCGACCAGAACCAGCACAGCCAGTATGACCAGCGAAAGTGCCGCCGCCTTGTTGCGCAGGAGACGACGCATCGCGTCGCCGGTGAGGGATCGCCCCTTGGGTGCGAGCCCCTCTGCCGAAAGCAATTCCGCTTCCAGCAATTCTCTCTTGGCGGAATTGAGGATCATCGCATTCTCACTTTCGGGTCGAGCCAGGCATAGGCGATGTCGACCAGTAGGTTGAGGACCACGATCAGGACCATGTAGAAAACGACCGTGCCGAGGACCATGCCGTAATCGCGGTTGAGCGCTGCGCCGACGAAGTAGCGGCCGACGCCGGGGAGGCCGAAGATGCTTTCGACCACCAGCGAGCCGGTGAGGAGGTAACTTGCCGCGGGTCCGAGATAGGAGACGACGGGCATCATGGCCGGCTTCAGCGCGTGGCGCATGATCGTCAGCCGCGGGCCGATGCCCTTGGCCTTGGCGGTGCGAATGAAGTTCTGGCTCATCACTTCGATCATCGAGCCTCGCATCAGGCGAGAGATGCGAGCCGCGTGCGGCAGGGTCAGGACGATGATGGGCAGGATCAGGAACTTGATCGAGCCGTCGCCCCAGCCGCCGACCGGCAGCCAGCCGAGCGTATTGCCGAAGATGAGCTGAAGGATGGGGGCGATGAGGAAGCTTGGCATGACCAAGCCGATGAGGAGGCCGCCGCCCAGCCAGTAATCCGCTGCGCGGTTCTGATAGAGCGCCCCGAGACAGCCTATGAAGACGCCGACGATAGTCGCGAGCACGAAGGCGGAGCCACCGATGGTCAACGTATAGGGGAAGCCGGACATAATCTGCTGGGTGACGGTGAAGTCCTGATTGGCGAAGGAGGGGCCAAGGTCGCCCTTCATGACATCGCCGACATAGATCAGGTATTGCTCAACCAAGGGCTTGTCGAGGTTGTAGTGAGCCGCGAGGTTGGCTTTGACTTCCGGCGGCAATGGCCTTTCGCCATCGAAGGGGCCGCCGGGAGCGAGGCGCAGAATGAAAAAACACACTGTCACGGCAATCCACAGAACGGGGATTGTCGACAGCAAACGACGGAGAGCGTAGCCAAACATGATCTTAGACGGCTCCCTCCCGGTTGTGTTCGGGAGGGAGCCTGTTCCCAATTATTCTTTAACCGACAGCCAGCGCGTACGGTGGATGTCCTGGATGTTGTCGACGAAGCCCTGGACCTTCGGGGCGACGATGTTCTGGGAAACGTAGTAGTAGATCGGGATTGCGGCGCTGTCGTCGAGGGCCAGCTGCTCGGCCTTCTTGTAGATCTCGGCGCGCTTCTTCAGATCGATCTCTTCATTGCCCTGCTTGATCAGAGCATCGTAGTCCTTGTTGCTCCAGCGGCCGTAGTTCATTTCGACGCCGGTGGACAGCAGGTTCAGGAAGTTGATCGGATCGTTGTAGTCGGCGAGCCAGCCGGCACGGCCGATCTGCACCTCGCCGCGCTGCATTTCATCGTAATGCACCTTGGTTTCGGTGTTGTAGAGCTCGATATCGACGCCGAGCGGCTTCCACATGGCGGCGATCGCAACGGCGATGCGCTTGTGGTTGTCGTTGGTGTTGTAGCGCAGCTGAGCCTTCAGCGGATGATCGGGACCGAAGCCGGCTTCCTTCAAGAGCTTCTTGGCTTCTTCGACCTTCTGCTTGTACGGTTCGTCCTTCCAGCTGACATAGGCCGGTTCACCGTAATTGGCGGTACCTGGCGGTACCCAGGAATAGGATGGCAGTTCGCCGGTGCCGAGAATCTTCGGGCCGATGACCTCGCGGTTGACGGCCATGGAGAGAGCCTGGCGCACGCGCTTGTCGTTGAAGGGCGGCTTGGTAGAGTTCAGGACGTAGTAGTAGGTGCCGAGGAAGGGCACCACATGCGCCTGGCCGGGCAGGTTCTTCTGGATCCAGTCGAACTGGTCGGCCGGGAAGGAGGTCAGGATATCGAATTCGCCGGCGCGATAGCGCTTCAAGGCAGCGGCCTGATCTTCCAGCGTGTAATAGTTGACGTTGTCGATCTTGATGTCCTTGGCGTCGTAATACTGGTCACTCTTGACCATGCTGACGTGCGAACCGGGCACCCATTCGGTGGGCTTGTACGGGCCGTTGGTGACGATGTTGCCGATCTTGACCCACTGGTCGCCCTTGGCTTCCACGACATGCTTCGGCAGCGGATAGGCCGTGTAGTGCATCAGGGCGTTGAGGAAGTAGGGTGTCGGGTTTTCAAGCGTGATTTCGAGCGTCTTGTCGTCGATCGCCTTGACGCCGAGCTGTGTCAGATCCTTGATCTCGCCCTTGTTGATCTTTTCCGCGTTCAGGATCGTGTACTGCAGATAGGCGTATTGCGCGGCGGTCTTCGGGTCCATCAGGCGCTGGAAGGCAAAGACGAAGTCCTGAGCCGTCACAGGTTGGCCATCGGACCACTTGATGCCGTCGCGAAGCTTGAAGGTATAGACCTTCTGGTCGGGCGAAATGGTCCAGCTTGCAGCCTGGCCGGGAATTGGGTTGTCCTTTGGATCCTCGGTCACCAGCCCTTCGAAGATATCGCCGTCGATACGGTTTTCCCAATCGCCGGAAATTTTTTGCGGATCGAGCGAAGTCGGGTCGCCGCCATTGTGGATATTGAGGGTCGCGGCATGCGCGGAAACGCTCAATATCGTGCTGACGAAAGCCGCAGCGATAAATTTTCTGGTGATATGCGCCATATGTTTTCCCACCTTTCTGGAGTTCTTGTCCTTGTTTTACAAGGGTGTTTTTGATCCGCAGGTGACCTGTACGTGCAGGTCAATGCGCGAAGTTATCGAAAGCGACGTCGCTTTCAAGTTAAAAAAAGTCGGGCATGCTTAGCGTGTGAACTTTCATATTGATAATTCGCTTAAATTGATACTGCGAATTTATCCGCCGATGGTTGAGCTTTTCGGATGGCCGATTTGCGGCTTGCCGCCTGCGCACGAGTGTGCAAACTGGAAGGCCTTGTGCGATATCGAGGCGGTTTGATGAAATCGACGAATAAAGCGGCGGGAGCCGACTGGTGGCGCGGGGCCGTGATCTATCAGGTCTATCCGCGGTCGTTTCAGGACACGGATGCCAACGGACTGGGAGATATCAAGGGGATCACCCGGCGCCTGCCTCACATTGCCGCACTCGGGGTCGACGCAATCTGGCTGGCGCCGTTCTTCACCTCGCCGATGGCCGATATGGGCTATGACGTCGCCGATTATTGCGATGTCGATCCGATCTTCGGCACGCTTGCCGATTTCGACGAGATGATGACGGCAGCGCACGACCTCGGGCTTAAGGTCATTATCGACCAGGTTATCTCGCACACCTCGGACCGACATCCCTGGTTCGTGGAAAGCCGCGCAAGCCGCGACAATCCCAAGGCGGACTGGTATGTCTGGGCCGACCCGAAGCCGGATGGCACCGCGCCGAACAACTGGCTGTCGATTTTTGGCGGGCCGGGTTGGGAGTGGGATGGCGTACGCCGGCAATATTACCAGCACAATTTTCTGACCTCGCAGCCGGACCTGAACTTCCACAATCTTGAGGTCCAGGATGCTGTGCTCTCGGCCGTCAAATTCTGGCTTGATCGCGGCGTAGACGGTTTTCGTCTGGATACGGTCAACTACTATTTCTGCGACAAGAAGCTTCGCGACAATCCGCCGGCGCTCGTCGCAACCGGCGGGCTCGATGCCCCCGAGAGCAACCCTTACGGGATGCAGAACCATCTCTACGACAAGACGCAACCGGAGAATATCAGCTTCCTGCGGCGGTTCCGGGCATTGCTCGACCAATATGAGGATCGCGCGACCGTCGGCGAAGTGGGGGATGGTGCGCGCTCGCTGCAGACCGTGGCCGCCTATACCAGCGGCGGCGACAAGCTGCATATGTGCTACACGTTCGACCTTTTGGGGCCTGATTTCACGCCGACGCATTTCCGCCGTTGCGTCAGCGATTTTCAGGACAATGTCGTCGATGGCTGGGTCTGCTGGGCCTTTTCCAACCACGATGTCCAGCGGCATGTCAGCCGCTTCGCCAAAACGGAGGAGGAGCAGCCGCGCGTTGCAAAGCTCGCGATTTCGCTGCTTTCCACATTGCGCGGTTCGATCTGCCTCTATCAGGGCGAAGAACTCGGTCTGCCGGAGGCAGAGTTAGCCTTCGAGGATCTGCGCGATCCCTACGGAATTCGCTTCTGGCCGGCATTCAAGGGGCGTGACGGATGCCGCACGCCGATGCCCTGGGAAGCGGGCCGTGCTCATGCGGGCTTCACGACGGCCGACAAGTCATGGCTGCCGGTTCCCTACCAGCATGCATCCCTTGCGGTGGACAAGCAGGAAGCGGATGAGCACTCCGTGCTGCATCACTACCGGCAGACGCTTGCTTTCCGTGCAGAACATGCGGTCCTGCGCGACGGCGATATGACCTTCCTCGACACGGAGGAAGACGTTCTCGCCTTCACGCGCTCCAAGGGTGACGAGACGCTGCTCTTCATCTTCAATCTCTTCCGCAAGCCTGTGAAAGTTGCTTTGCCCGAGGATATCAAGCTTGGCGTGACGGTCGCCATGCCAGGGTTTGGCACGGCTGATGCCGGGGCTGCGGTGACGCTTTCGGCGCTGGACGTTTATTGCGGCAAGCTTGCCTGATCAGCCGATCAGCATGAACTTGTCGACATCGACCAGGCCCTTGTCCGATATCTTCAGATGCGGGATGACGGGCAGGGGCAGGAAGGCGAGCTGGAGGAAGGGTTCTTCCAGCGTTGCGCCGAGGGCATAGGCCGCCTGGCGCAGATGATGCAGCGTGTCGCGCACGCTTTCATAAGGTTCGAGGCTCATCAGGCCGGCGACGGGCAGGGCGATTTCACCTGTCACGACGCCATCCTCGACGACGACGAAGCCGCCATTGATATCACTGAGGCGGTTGGCGGCGAGCGCCATGTCATCCTCATTGACGCCGACGACGCAGATATTGTGGCTGTCATGGCCGACTGTGGAGGCGATCGCGCCTTTCTTCAAACCAAAACCTTGGACGAAGCCGTTGGCATGGTTGCCGTTCTTGCCATGCCGCTCGATGACGGCGACCTTGATGATATCGTTACCGAGGTCGATAGCGGTCTGGTTGCCCTTAGTCGGCAGGCGATAGCGGCGATGTTGGGTGATGATCTTGCCGGGCGTCACGCCAATGACGGAGCTCTCGCCTTCTGCTACCGGCACACCGAAATCGGCGGCATTGATCGGGCGGGCCTTGACGCTGTCGAGGCCGACCGGCTCGACCGAACCGCGGGTCGCAAAGAGTTCGGCGGTAACGCGGCGGCCTGCGGAAAAGACGATCTCGGCCTTGCAGTTTTTCAGGCTATCGATGACGACCAGATCTGCGCGCCATCCAGGCGCCACGAGACCGCGATCCCGAAGGCCGAAGGCGCGGGCTGCGGAGATCGAGGAGGCGCGGTAGATCGCCAGCGGCTCGACGCCATGGGCAATCGCCGTGCGGATCATGTAATCGAGGTGGCCCTGTTCGGCGATATCGAGCGGATTTCGATCGTCTGTGCAGAGTGCGAGGTGGGGTGACAGGCGCTCGGTGATAATAGGCATCAGCGCGTGCAGATCCTTGGAGACGGAGCCCTCGCGCACGAGGATATGCATGCCTTTGCGGATCTTTTCCAGCGCCTCCTCTGATGTCGTCGATTCATGCTCGGTGCGGATGCCGGCCGCGAGATAGCCGTTGAGGTCATTGCCGCGCAAAAGCGGCGCGTGGCCGTCGATGTGGCCGCCCTGGAAGGCTTCGAGCTTCGCCATGCAGATGGGATCCTTATGGACCACGCCGGGGAAGTTCATGAATTCGGCAAGGCCGATGACCTTGGGATGGTTGCGGAAGGGCAGGAGCTTCTCGATTGGCAAATCGGCACCCGAGGTTTCCAGATGCGTTGCCGGCACGCAGGAGGAGAGCTGGACGCGGATGTCCATGATGGTCTCCTGCGAACAGTCGAGGAAGTAGCGTATGCCTTCCGTGCCGAGCACGTTGGCGATCTCATGCGGATCGCAGATGGCGGTGGTAACGCCATAGGGCAGGACGCAGCGATCGAATTCGAGCGGGGTTACCAGCGAGGATTCGATGTGAAGATGGGTATCGATGAAGCCCGGCACGACGATGCGGCCGGCAATATCGATCTCTTCGCGTCCCCGATAATCGCCGCAGGTGCCGACGATGCGATCGCCGCAGATGGCGATGTCCGAAGCGACCAGCTCTCCCGTCACCAGATCGAAGAAGCGGCCGTTCTTCAGCACGATATCCGCAGGCTCCCGGCCGACGCCCTGGTCGATATAGCGTTCGAGTTTGGTGGTCATGGCTTTCCTACCCGCTGTGATTCCGTATAGCCCCTCACCCTAGCCCTCTCCCCGTTCTACGGGGAGAGGGGATCTGTCCGAATTTGTTGATAGGGCAGTGTTTCTTACGGCCTGGCGAGAACTAAGACTCCCTCTCCCCGTAGAGCGGGGAGAGGGCTGGGGTGAGGGGCTATTTCGAACACGCTGCCGGAAGAAATTTGAAATCACGAGCCGCTACAGCTTCGGTCAACCTGCCTTCGCAGATCGCTACGATGGTTTCGAGAACTGCCGGCATGGCTGTGAGGACATCAATGTTCCAGAAGCGTGCGACAGACCAGCCTTCAGCGGTCATGAATGGTATCGTGCTTGCTGTTGGCATGTTGACCGCCATCGATCTCGATGACCAGGGATCGCTCTCGGCAGGCAAAGTCAGCGAAATAAGGACCGATTGGAAACTGCCGAACGAATTTGACGCTGTTCAGCCGACGGTTGCGAAGTTCCGACCAAAGTTTTGCTTCCGCATCGTTGTCCGATTGCCGAAGCATTCTTGCGCGCTGTGTCGTTTTAGGTTCCGGACCGCGCATCTCATTGTCCTCGTGAACGGCACCTCACCCTAACCCTCTCCCCGCAGGCGGGGAGAGGGGATACCTCGAATGCGCCGATATCACTGTGCCTCATTGGGAAGAGGCAATGAGATATTTCGCCTCAGATATTATTTTGCAAGATCTCTCTCAGCTTGCCGAACAGCTCGTCGATGTGATGTTTCTCGATGATCAGCGGCGGCGACAGTGCGATGATGTCGCCGGTGGTGCGGATCAGGAGCCCCTTTTCATAGGCCTTCAGGAAGGCGGTGAAGGCGCGCTTGGTGGGTTCGCCGGCGATGGGATCGAGCTCGATGGCGCCGATCAGGCCGGTGTTTCTAATGTCGATGACGTTCGGGCAATCCTTCAGGGAGTGCAGAGCGTCGGCCCAGTAGTCGGCGAGTTCGGCTGCGCGCGTGAGCAGGCCTTCTTCCTTGTAGGTGTCCAGCGTCGCCAATGCCGCGGCCGAGGCGATCGGGTTGCCGGAATAGGTGTAGCCATGGAAGAACTCGATCATGTGCTCGGGTCCCTGCATGAAGGCGTCGTGAATCTCCGAGGTGACGAAGACCGCGCCCATCGGAATGACGCCGTTGGTCAGACCCTTGGCTGTCGTGATGATATCCGGCTTCACATCATAATATTGGGCGGCAAAGGGGGTGCCGAGGCGGCCGAAACCGGTGATGACTTCGTCGAAGATCAGCAGGATGCCGTGCTTGGTGCAGATTTCGCGCAGCTTCTGCAGATAGCCCTTCGGCGGGATGAGCACGCCGGTGGAGCCGGCGACCGGCTCGACGATGACGGCCGCGATCGTCGAGGCGTCATGCAGAGTGACGATGCGCTCCAGTTCGCTGGCAATATCGCCGCCATGCTCCGGCTCGCCGCGAGTGAAGGCGTTCTTGCCGGGCACATGGGTGTGCGGCATGTGGTCGACACCAGTCAGCAGCGTGCCGAACATCTTGCGGTTGGTGACGATGCCGCCGACGGAGATGCCGCCGAAATTGACGCCGTGATAGCCGCGCTCGCGGCCGATGAGGCGGAGGCGCGAGCCATTGCCCTTCACGCGATGATAGGCAAGCGCGACCTTGAGCGCGGTCTCGACCGATTCCGAACCGGAGTTGGTGTAAAGAACGTGGTCCATACCCTCAGGGGCAATATCGACCAGCCGGTTCGCCAGTTCGAAAGCTTTGGGGTGGCCGAGCTGGAAGGCGGGTGCGTAGTCGAGTTCGCCTGCCTGCTGGCGGATGGCCTCGGTGATCTTCGGGCGGCAGTGCCCGGCGTTTACGCACCACAGGCCCGCAGTTCCATCCAGCACCTGCCGACCATCATGGGTAGTGTAATACATATCCTTGGCGCTGACGAAGAGGCGCGGTTCCTTCTTGAACTGGCGGTTGGCCGTAAACGGCATCCAGAAGGCGCGCAAATCGTTGGGGGCGGCATTCAAACGGTCCGACATGCTGTTCTCCAATGGCCAATTCGGGGGGCCATTTCCCGGCCACGGCCTACGCCGCGCTATTATATTTACTGCTTGGTCAAATTATCAGCCGCCTTTTTGGCGTCAAGGCAAAGATGGCGGTGAAAGCGACAGGTTGAGCGTCGAAGAATGCGTGTCGACATATCGGGGAGGAAAACGGACCACGAAGCACCGTGAGGTAGTCCCCATACGAAAAAACTGGCAAATCCAAGGATTTGCCAGTTAAAGCAGTAAAACACCTGGTAATGAAAGCAAGTCGATCTTTCGAGATTTAAATTGTCCCAAAAGATCATACGTCGACAGGCCGGGAGCTATCTTAGCTCTAGGCAGCCGATCTACTTTTTTCCGGCTCGCAATAAATGTCTTCCAGCGTTTCGAGAACACGGATCACGGATTCCGATGTGCTGGAGTAGTAAATAGTTTGAGCATCACGACGCGTCTTGACCAGCTTTTGGGCACGAAGCTTCGAAAGATGCTGGGAAAGTGCTGATTGGCTCAGTCCGACCTGATTGGCAAGAACGCCAACTGGAACTTCGCCTTTAACGAGACTGCAAAGGATCAAAAGACGCTTCGGGTTCGCCATTGCTGATAATAACGCTGCCGCAACATTAGAGTGTTCGGCCAAATCTCTTGTCTTCATCTTTTAAACTTCCCAATGCGGAGCGAACATCAGAAATTGTGCTATTTCCAACCCGGTCCTTACCGATATCTAACAATACCAAGAGCGGTCGAAGATTGTATATACCTAAATTTAAGGTATCGAGTATGCTGTTTTAGATATGTACGTATGATGCTCCGGCGATGATGCAGGCGTCCCTAACGTCCCATCTAGGGGCTCGATTAGACCAAAATAGGTCGATTCTTATCGTTTCGGAGCAGCAAATATGCCAAATTTGGTCACCGAAGATTTGCAACCCACCAATATCAGCCGTTTCTACTTCGAGCTGTCCGACTACTAATTCTCGCACTATTGTATGATTTATTGCCGGCGCGCTTTGTTTTCGGTTTAAAGCATCATCAGGTCCTGCGAGGACAAGATATAAGCCCTTCCGAAGCCGCCGTTCAGGCTGGCATCCAGAGGAACGAGGCGGAAGAAGCAGAAGTCCGGAAGGTCGATATAGAGCTTAGATTTCGGATGACGATCGAGAAAAAGCGTTCGGATGCGATTGTGAGCTTGGCTTTGCCGACCGATGCGCTCCGCGCTGCAACGTAGGGTCAGGCGAGGGTGGGCGAGAGGATCGCCCTTGCCAGGCTCGCCGAAGAGCGCCGAAGCGCGGCTGTCCTTCATCAAAGCCTTGGTATGTGAGGAGAGGCCGGAGACCAGGATGACCGGAGCGCCATCGGCATCCATGGCAGTCAGGACGCGGCTGACGGCGGGAAAGCCGGTGTCGGGATCGATGACGGCCAAGGCTGCATGTGCGGCTTTGTGCATGAGGTCGCGCGCCTGAATGCGCGCATCCTCATCCGTTTCCCTTAGCACCGATGGCTTGTCGTTCATTGCCTGCTCCATGAATTGAGGAGCGGTCGCGAACGACTACTCCTTTCGCCGGTGGCTGGTGAGGCCCGACACCACGTCTTGCGCGGAGATCGTTCCGATAATCGTGCCATTGTCAACAACGCCGATATTGCCCGGCTGGCGCGTCAGGGCGTCGAGGATATCGATGAGCGGTGTCGCGGCGGTTGCCGTCGCGGTGACGGAACCTGCATTGGCCGAATGTCCGACGCCCTGCTGCATGACATCCCGCGCCGTTAGCATGCTGATCGGGTTCATGTGCTGCACGAAGTCGGCAACATACTGATCGGCAGGGTTCTTGACGATCTCCTGTGGCGTTCCGCACTGGATGATATGGCCGCTTTCCATGATGGCGATGCGGTTGCCGATGCGGAATGCCTCGTCCAGATCGTGGCTGACGAACAGGATGGTGCGCTTCAGGCGGCGCTGGAATTCCAGGAGTTCGTCCTGCAGGCGGGTGCGGATCAATGGGTCGAGGGCCGAGAACGGTTCGTCCATCAACAGGATCGGCGCGCCTGTCGCAAAGGCACGGGCGAGGCCGACGCGCTGCTGCATGCCGCCCGAAAGTTCATTGACCTTGCGATTGGCCCATTGCGTGAGGTTCACGAGCTGTAGCTGCTCGTCGACGCGCTTCTTGCGCTCGGCATCCGGCACGCCGGCAAGCTCGAGCCCAAAGCCGACATTGTCGGCGACCGTCCGCCAGGGCAGCAGCGCAAACTGCTGGAAGACCATAGAGACGGTGTGCATGCGCAGGTCGCGCAGGGCCTTGGGGGTGCAGGAATAGGGGTTGACGGCGCCGTTCTTGGTGTTGACGGAGACCTCCCCACGCACCACAGGCGCAAGTCCATTGACGGCGCGCAACAATGTTGATTTGCCGGAGCCGGACAGGCCCATGAGCACGAGAATTTCGCCTTCTTCGATTTGCAGCGAGGCATTGGCGACGCCGAGCACCATGCCCGTGGACTTGCCGATCTCGTCGCGCGACTTGCCTTCGTCGACGAGTTTAAGTGCGGCATCGGAACGATCGCCGAAGATGATGCTGACATTTTTGAAATCGACGGCGACAGTCATGAGTGGTCTCCTTCGCCGGGCGCGCGGAACATACGGTCGAGAATGATCGCCAGGATGACGATGCAGGCGCCGGAATCGAAGCTCTTGGCGACATTGACGCTATTCAGTGCGCGCAGCACGGGCACGCCGAGCCCAGGGGCGCCGACGAGTGCCGCGATCGAGACCATCGAGAGTGACAGCATGATGGTCTGCGTCAGGCCAGCCATGATCTGCGGCGTGGCAAAGGGCAGCTCGACCTTGCGCAGAACCTGGCGAGGCGTCGCACCGAAGGATTCAGCTGCCTCCACGAGCGAAGGGGGAGTGGAAATAATGCCGAGGCGGGTCATGCGGATCGGTGCAGGAAGAGCAAAGACGACGGTGGCAACCAGGCCCGGGACCATGCCGAGACCGAGCAGGATCATTGCCGGCACCAGATACACGAAGGTCGGGATGGTCTGCATCAGATCGAGGATTGGTCGCATGATGGCGTAAAGCCAGGGACGGCGGGCTGCCGCGATGCCGAGCGGCACGCCCACCAGCATGCACACGAAGGTGGAGGCCAATACCAGTGCCAGCGTTTCGGTCGTCTCTTTCCAATAGCCCTGGTTGATGGTGATCAGCAGGCCGATCAGCGTGAGGACCGTGATGGTGACGCTCCGGCGCATCCAATAGGCAAGTGCCGTGAAGGCGACGACGACGATCAGCGGATGCGGTGCCTGCAAGAGGAACAGCAGCCCTTTGATTCCGTGCGCGACCAGGAAGGAAAGGCCGTCGAAGAACCACGTGACGTTGCTCGTCAGCCAGTCGACGACGGCTTTGGCCCATGGCCCGATGGGGATGCGGTAATCGGTTAACCAGTTCACATCTTTGCCCACGATTGGGGGCGGCGTTTCCGATTGTTGCGTATGATGCCGGAGATGCCGCCGTAGAATAACGGTCTGTCACGCCAGGCGGACCATTGTCCGAGTGATGGCGGGACGCGAAAGCAAGCAGTCCGTTCAAGGAAGAGAAAGGGGCGGTTTGGCCGCCCCTCCATCCATCCTCGTATTACAGGCCGAGCTTGGCCTTGACCGCCGCCAGGCCGTCACCGCCATCCTTGGTGGTGACGCCGGCAAGCCAGGGCGTGACCGCCGACGGATTGGCCTTCAGCCATTCGGTGGCAGCCGCTTCCGGCTCCTTGCTGTCGTTCAGGATCTTGCCCATGATTTCGTTTTCCATCGGCAGCGAGAAGACGAGATTCTTGACGAAGGCGCCGACGTTCGGGCATTCCTGCAGGTAGCCGGCCCGGACGTTGGTATAGACCGTCGCGCCGCCGAAGTTCGGTCCGAACACATCGTCGCCGCCGGTGAGGTAGGTCATCTTGTAGGTGGTGTTCATCGGATGCGGCGCCCAACCGAGGAAGATGATCGGCTTGCCTTCCTTGTCGGCGCGGGACACCTGCGCCAGCATGCCCTGCTCGGAGGATTCGACCACTTCGAAGCCCTTGAGGCCGAAGGTGTTCTTGTCGACCATGTCGATCACCAGACGGTTGCCGTCGTTGCCCGGCTCGATGCCGTAGATTTTGCCGTCGAGATCGTCCTTATGAGCGGCGATATCCTTGAAGTCCTTGATGCCGAGCGCGGCACCCTTTTCGTTGGTCGCGAGCGTGTACTTGGCGCCTTCCAGGTTGGCGCGCACGGTTTCGACCGACTTGTCCGCGGCGAACGGCTTGATGTTCTCGGCCATGGAGGGCATCCAGTTGCCGAGGAAGACATCGATGTCCTTGTTCTTAAGCGACTGGTAGGTCACCGGGACGGCGAGCACCTTGACGTCGGTGTCGTAGCCGAGTGCCTTCAGAAGAATGGAGGCGGTTGCCGTGGTGGAGGTGATATCGGTCCAGCCCACATCGGCAAAATGTACGGTGCCACAGCTTGCCGGTTCGGCTGCGGAGGCCGTGGTGGCTCCCAATGTCAATGCGGAGAGAGTTGAAGCGAAAGCGAATGCAGTAAGGGTCATTTTTATCATTGCGTGACTCCCAGTCTAACGTTCCCAAGCAACCATCAATAACTGACATTTTCAAGCGACCACAGTGTATTTGCGGCGGTTTGAGGGGGCTGAATGCGACGCCCGTCTTTTTATGTCCGCCGGTGGCCAAGGCTTTTGCGCCCTGGGCCACGCCTGTCTGAATCCTGTGGTTTTCGCCAAGACTATCTTTTCTTATCGTCGCGCAGCTCCCATGAAGCATTCAAGGAGAATGTCATGGCCAAGCTCTACTTCCATTATTCGACGATGAATGCCGGCAAATCGACGATGCTGCTCCAGGCTGCCTATAATTATCAGGAGCGCGGCATGCGCACCGCAGCCTTCATCGCAGCCCTCGACGATCGCGCCGGCCGCGGCACGATCGCCTCGCGCATCGGCCTGACGATGGATGCCTTGCCGTTCGAAACGAGCGACGATCTCTATGCGATGGTCGATGAAATGCATGCAAGCGAACCGCTCGCATGCGTCTTCGTCGACGAGGCGCAATTTCTGACGCGCGAGCAGGTCTGGCAGCTTGCCCATATCGTCGATCGCCTCGATCTTCCGGTCATGACCTACGGGCTGCGCACGGATTTCCATGGACATCTGTTTCCGGGATCGCAGGAGCTGCTGACCATAGCCGACGAGTTGCGCGAGGTGCGCACCATCTGCCATTGCGGACGCAAGGCGACGATGGTGGTGCGCTTGGACGCTGCCGGCAATGTCGTCCGCGAAGGCGCGCAGATCGAGATCGGCGGCAGCGACAAATATGTTTCGCTCTGCCGTCGTCATTGGGAAGAGGCGATTACCTGCGAGTGAAGCAGCCGCTCGTGCAGGCTTTCGATAGCGGTTCTTACTATTTTCGGCACGTAATTGCGTATCGAAGTCGAGGCTGACGGGGAGAGACGATGAGACTGCAATGTCTGGCGGCGGTCATCCTGTTTGCTTCGGTTTCCTCTGTGCTCGCGGATGGCGATGCGGTCGCCGGTGCCGCCGTTTTCAAGAGATGCGGGTCATGTCACACGGCGACCGGCCCCGATAATCGCGTCGGTCCCTCGCTGATGGGGATCGTCGGACGAGCCGTCGCAAGCAAGCCGGATTACGCCTACTCGCCGGCGATGAGGGCATTCGGGGCTGACGGCAAGGTCTGGGATGAGGCGTTGCTGCGGAAATATCTGCCGGCGCCGCAATTCCTCGTCAAAGGCACCCGGATGGCGTTTCCAGGCCTGAAAAGCGACAAGGATCTCGACAATCTCATCGCCTATCTGAAGAACCCGGCCGCTGCTCAGTAGCTTTCGAGCATTTCCTTCGCCTCCGGAAGCAGCTAGTCTTGCGCCAAAGGTAGGGGAGGGAATGTTTTCATGCTCAGGCCTCATTCCTTCGATGGCATGCTCGACAGGGCGCGCACGACGCTCGAAGACGCTATGAACGACGCGAATTCGGCAGTAGCGACGCTCGCCCGCCACGCCAGGGACAGCGAGCACGCCGCAGCCGTTAATTTTCCTGTCGAAGAGGCATTTGTTCGCGAAGCGGTCGAATTGCTCGACCGTTGGAAATCAGTCGCCCTGTCGCTCGTCAAAGAGCTGGATCATGCGACCGACGAGGCTGATCTGCAGCATCGGCGATTGTTCAATGAGAAGCTTGGCCTTGAAAATGCAGGCTTGCTCAGCCGGGTGTTTGCACGCAGACCCATGGGGCCGGATGAGATCATCGTCAATGTCGACGCGGCCCTTGCTGTATCGGCCGAACTCGATCTTCTTTTCAAGCAGGCGAGACCCGTATTCTCCCGGTGCTTTCGTGAATGCGAACTTCAACTCGAAGGCGTGATCGAAAGGCGGAGGAAGCTCGATTTCGAGATAGAGGAGGTGCAGCGCAGGGCTGACGTCCTGGCGGAAAAGCTCATGTATCAGAGGCGCAACCGCCCATCTTCACGCCATGCCGATCTGCAGTCCGAACTCGAAGCGGACTATCGCGCTCTGGTGACCGAGCAGGATGATATTCGGCGGCAAGAACAGGGGCTTCAATCCCGCCGCACCGTGCGGCAGCGCCTCATAGACATTTACGAAGGGCTGGCGGCTGCCCTGAACAATCAGATCGCCGCCATCGGCGCGATGGCAGCCAAACTGAGCGTCGATATCGAACAGCGGATCGCCCTGCTCAAGGCATTGGCGTCAGAAGTGGAGCCGGCATCGATTAGGGTTTCGCGAACGGGAGTGGTCGAGAGCCTGATCCAGGCCTTCGAGGCGAATGTGCTGGCGGGGCATGATCTTGCCGTGCGCAAGGCTCATGTAGATGCTGTCTTCAAACGACGGTTGGAGCCTCATCCGCTGCCTGCATCCTCGGATTCGAGCGAAGTGGCGGAAGAGACGCAACCTGAAGGTTGATTGCTGTCCGTCACGGAAAATTCCGTTCGGACGGTTGTTGTTTTTCCCAAGAACACATATTTGCTGGAACGCGAGTGGCGATAAGGACTTAATGATCCGAGGACCGCGGCGATTTTCGCGGCGTCCATTGTGCAGGTTGGTGTGGTGCGTCCTTCGCGTGTCGGCAGGATGCGCGGTAGGGTTTAGGAGGCGTGTCCATGCTTGACTCGATCACGGCGTTCTTCAAGCGGATCTGGGCCGCTTTCGCGCGCTGGCTGGGATTGGTTTTCGTCGGGCTAAGCTGGCCATTTCTTGCCGCTCATGGCTGGTATCGGCAGCGCAACTGGCTGATCAAGCTGCCGCTTGCTGCCTTCGTGGCGTTGATGGCGCTGCTTTATGTCTATTTCGTTTGGCAAACGCAGGTCTGGACCGGGTTCAATCCGGCCTATCCGGACGTCTACAAATTCTCCGAGCGCAAATATTCCGCCGGACAGGAGCTGCCTGCGACGGATGGTCAGCAGGCGGCTGCCACAGCACCTAAAACCTGCCAAACCTCGGCTGTCGTCGACGTTGCCACCGATCTGACCGATTTCAACGTCAACCAGAATGCCTGGATTTCCTCGATGCTGCTCTACAAGCTCGGTTTCTTCGGCATTTCATGGGATGACACGCCCTTCCTCGACAACAAGGCTTCCTTCCAGCGGGGCATCAATTCGGTCGTTCGCCGCACCTCGGCGGAGTTGGTCGATACGCTCGGCCGCGTGCGCGGAACATCCGGCATCAACAGCGATCTGCAGAAGGCGCGCGGCAACCTGCAGTTCGACGAGTCGAGCTGGTATTTCGGCCTGCATCCCTTCGGACCGAAGACGCCGAGCCCAAGCTATTACCGCGCTGCAATGAGCAATCTGCGCAGCTTCAATAGCGACCTCGGGAATTGCAAGGCGATTTTCGACGGACGTGCCGATAACCTCCTGCAGTTCGTCGACCATATTGCCAACGATCTCGGCAGCACGGCGGATATATTGGCCCGGAGGGCGGGGGATCACAGCTATGGCTGGCTGGATATGCGGGCTGACGATCGTTTCTGGTTTGCCTATGGGCAGCTGTATGCGAGCTACGGTATCCTGATGGCGGCCCGCTCGGATTTCCAGCAGGTGATTGCCGAACGCAATGTCGCCACGCTCTGGGCCGATGTCACGACGCAGCTGCAGACGGCTTTGCGCATTCAACCTTTCATCATTTCCAATGGGCCTGAAGACAGCTCCTTCATGCCGAGCCATCTTGCGACCATGGGCTTCCATATTCTGCGGGTGCGTTCGAGCCTCGTGGAAATCCGCACGGTCCTGGGCGGTCGCTAAACGAAGCCCAGCGGGCGGAGACCCAGTAGGCGGACCCCGACGCTGAGCCCGGCTGCCGAGCTCAGTTTTGCGTCCGGAACTGCGTAAGAACGAGAAGATAAAGCGTTTTCGCGATTCGAAGAAAAGCGGAAAAGCTCTAGCTTATCAGCTTCAGGCGGATGGCTTTTGCGACGAGCTGGGTACGGTTGACGCAATCGAGCTTCTTGATCGCGTTCATCATATACGCGTTGACCGTATGGTCGGAGAGCGAAAGAATCTGGCCGATCTCGACCGAGGTCTTGCCTTGGGCCGTCCAGCGGACCACTTCCAGCTCGCGCGCGGAAAGCGAATGCGGCGCGGCACCACCGTTGCGCTTGAGGCAATTATAGGAATCGAGCGCCTGCAGCATGATCAAGGTGAGTTCGTTGATTTCACTCTGGCCGAGGCTGTTGCGATTGCCCATGAACCAGAAAACGAGGCGCTGGCCATCCGGAGCATTAACCGGGATTATGACGCTCATCGGACAATTGTAGCTAATCAGGAGTGCTCGAAGCTCGCTCGGCACATCGGCGTCAGGTTCGGCATCTTTTTCCAGCAGATGCCATGCGCGCGGCATCACTGAATCACGCGTGCGCAGCAGCATAGGACAGCGGCGAACCAGATGATGCCGATCGAACTCACGCACGAACTGTGCGGGCACCGTCCCCTCGATAAGCAGCGGCGTCATCATCGTATCATCGGGAACCGGGGCGTTCATCAGAGCCACATGACTGAAGCCAAAAGCCGATCCCGTCCGTTCCAGGCCCATTGCAAACGCCGCCTGCGTCCGAGCGGCAGCCAACTCGGCAGAAAGCAGCAATTGTCTCTCGGCGGTAATGATATAGGACATATGAGTTAAGGTGTCCGCGGCGTGGTATCGATATCAAATACTCGATTTATGAGTGAATGCTAGACGCAAAAATACCACACGGCCAGAAATAATTTTCATTTTCATATATTTTAATATTTAAACATACAATTCTCCCAGGCTTCGCCCAAAATGGGCGATAAGCGCCCGCGACCACTCTTTTGTTGGCCGGATCTCGACACGATCATACATTTGCCGTCATCGCCAGGCCGATCGAAGGGGTCTGACGACGCTTCCCCACTATGTCAAAATTAAGCCTAAGACCGACGTTTTGAACTGGGTTCTGCACTTTGGGCGGCGCTTCAGGAATGCCTGTTTTGTACCGTTCGCAGTTTATCGCCCACGGCATAAGCTGGCATGAGATCTCACGCTTTTGAGTTCGCCGGCAGCCAATATTTGGAAACGTACTTCTTTGCACGCGGGACTTTCCGTGAAGGTGGCCGTGAGTTTTAATCAAATGATGCATCGCCGTGTTGGTGCGCCTTGCAGAGGCCCAAAGCGGTTGCTATCGGTCTTGCCAAAGTAATCGCTTGCAGGCGTATAGCTTATGAATTTTCGCTTCTTTCCGCAGCTTGGGGCGCGCTGTTATCAAACGCTGTTGTGGTTCGTCACCGGCGTTTCGCTTTTTCTGGTTTCGCCTGCGCTGGCTGAAGCTGCCGGCGCGGTCGGTGGCGCGCCGATGCAGTTTTTGCTCGTTCACGGTGAGATGGGCCAATGCCGAGCCGATAGCACTTGCCCGGACTGGATCTCCGCCGAAGGGCAGATCATGGCGGATACGCCGCGGAAGCTGCAGAAAATCCTGAAGCAGGTTGGCAACCGTAAACTGCCCGTCGTCGTCAGTTCGCCGGGGGGCGATGTCAAGGCAGCGATGGAGATGGCTCGCATCATTCGCAAGCAAAAGCTTTCGATCGCAGTCGGCCGCACCCGCTCGCGGGCGTGCCCCTATGCCGAGCCAATCTGCTCGGCTGCTTTTGCCAAGGACGGCTCGATCACAGGTCAGCCATTTTCCGACGGCGCAATCTGCTTTTCGGCCTGCCCGCTGTTTTTTGCAGGCGGCGTTCAGCGCGTTTCCAGCCCCTTCGCGCTGCTGGGCGTTCATCAGATCACCACCACCTACAGCGAGGTGCGCGTCCAGTACCGCACCGAATATGAGATGGTGGACGGCAGGCGCAAGATCATCTCCAAGAAGGAAATCGGCCGCAAATTCGTCGGTAAATACGATACGACGAAGCTCGACAAGGCGCAGAGGACGAGGCTGGTGAGCTTCCTCGACAAAATGGGTGTGGACCGGGGACTTGTCGATCTGATGCTTGGAACCGACCCGAACGGCATTCATCTGCTTTCGCAGATGGACGCGTTGAGGCTGAAGCTGACGACAGAGCTTGCCGATGCCGACGCTCTAGTCTCGGCGCGCAACTGCAAGGAAAATCAGTCGATTTCCGATTGTGTCGCGCCGGCACCGTCGACGACCGCCGCGCCGATGACCAGCGCATCGGCAATGGCCGGCAAGTAGCCGCTGACCCGGTCTCAGCTATCCTTGGCTTTTGCTTTCGCCATGATCTTTTCCAGGAAGCCCAACAATAGCGCCGAGACGACGAAGGCCAGGTGGATGATTGTGAACCACATCAGCTTGGCGTTGTCGTATTGAGTGGCGTTCAGGAAGATCTGTAGCAGGTGGATCGAGGAAATGGCGACGATCGAAGAGGCGACCTTGATCTTGAGGCTGCCTGAATCGAGCTTGCCGATGAAGGAAACCTCGCCTCCATTTTCGGCCTCGTCGAAGCGGCTGACGAAATTCTCGTAGCCCGAAATCATTACCATAACGATCAGACTTGCCACCAGGGCGGCGTCGATAAGGCCGAGAATGGCGAGGATCATGTCGGCTTCGTCATAGGCGAAGACGTTGATCGCCACCTTGTAGAACTTATAGGCGAACGAAACGGCGTAGACGGCGAGCGAAGCGGCAAGGCCGAGATAGAAGATCACCAGGAGCCAGCGACTGGAGAGGATGATGCGCTCGACCAGCAATTCCAGGGACTTCATATCTTTATCTTTCCTTCTCGGTTTGCATTGGACGCCGAAAATAGGCACGCCTGCGTCCTTAGACAAGGCGGTGCGTTTCGACGAACGGAGTGCTTTGCCACTATTCACACCCGATAGATATTGGTTTATCCCGACAGGGAAATGACCGTACGTTCGGGGGCGAGACTTATGGCGACGACCGTGGCATCCGATATCGAGATTGCGCGCGCAGCAAAGAAGCTGCCAATTATGGAAATCGGCGCAAAGCTCGGGATTCCGGCGGAAGATCTCGCACCTTACGGCTACGACAAGGCAAAGATCGGTGCCGGGTTCATCGCATCGCAGGCCGGCAAGAAAGATGGCAAGCTGATCCTCGTCACGGCGATCAATCCGACGCCGGCGGGCGAGGGCAAGACCACGACGACGGTCGGCCTCGGCGACGGCCTGAACCGCATCGGCAAGAAGGCGGTAGTCTGCGTGCGTGAGGCCTCGCTTGGTCCGTGTTTCGGCGTGAAGGGCGGGGCCGCCGGCGGCGGTTACGCGCAGGTCATCCCGATGGAGGACATCAACCTCCATTTCACCGGCGATTTCCACGCGATCACGTCGGCCCATAATCTGCTCGCCGCGCTGATCGACAATCACATCTACTGGGGCAACGAGCAGAATATCGACCTCAGGCGCATCACGTGGCGGCGCGCCATGGACATGAACGATCGGGCGCTGCGCGATATCGTATCGTCGCTTGGCGGTGTTGCGAACGGCTTTCCGCGCGAAGGCGGTTTCGACATCACCGTTGCCTCCGAGGTGATGGCGATCCTCTGTCTGGCATCCGACCTCAAGGATCTGGAAAAGCGGCTCGGCAACATTATCATCGGCTATCGCCGCGACCGCACGCCGGTTTATGCCCGCGATCTGAAGGCCGATGGCGCCATGGCCGTGCTCCTGAAGGACGCCATGCAGCCGAACCTCGTGCAGACGCTGGAGAACAATCCGGCGCTGGTGCATGGCGGACCCTTCGCCAATATCGCCCACGGCTGCAATTCGGTAATCGCGACACGTACCGCGCTGAAGCTTGCCGATTACGTCGTGACGGAAGCCGGCTTCGGTGCCGATCTGGGTGCGGAGAAATTCTTCGACATCAAATGCCGCAAGGCAGGGCTGTCGCCGGACGCCGCCGTCATCGTCGCGACCGTGCGGGCCTTGAAGATGAATGGCGGTGTGAAGAAGGACGATCTTGGCAAGGAGAATGTCGAGGCTTTGGTGAAGGGCTGCGCCAATCTCGGTCGGCATGTCGCCAATGTCCGCAAGTTCGGCGTTCCCGTCGTCGTCGCCATCAATCATTTCGTTTCGGACACGGAGGCCGAAATCGAGGCGCTGAAGAATTATGTCGCACGGCTCGGCGCCGAGGCGATCCTTTGCCGGCACTGGGCCGAAGGTTCGGCCGGCATTACCGAGCTCGCACATAAGGTGGTGGAGCTTGCCGAATCCGGGCAGGCGAAATTCCAGCCGCTCTATCCGGACAATCTGCCGCTCCTGGAGAAAATCGAGATCGTCGCCTCGAAGATCTATCATGCCGGCGAGGTGACCGCCGACAAGGCCGTGCGTGATCAACTCAGATCGTGGGAGGATCAAGGTTACGGCCATCTGCCGGTCTGCATGGCGAAAACACAATATTCCTTCTCGACCGATCCGAATGTCCGGGGAGCGCCCGAGGGCCATATCGTGCCTATTCGCGAGGTACGGCTTTCGGCCGGGGCCGGCTTTGTCGTCGTCATCACTGGCGAGATCATGACCATGCCCGGTCTGCCGAAATCGCCGGCGGCCGAGAGGATTTTCCTCAACGATCAAGGCTACATCGAAGGATTGTTTTAAGTTCAGAATCCGATTCAACTTGTCTGTCGGGAAGTGCCGGTTCGGCGGTTGCGCCCAGGACTGTTGTCATCCGATCCCGTTACGATATCTAACGTATTGACCTTGGCGGAGGCCGAAAGAAATCGGCACGGTTCAAGCATCGTCAAGACGGAGACGGATCGTGACTGCTGATAGCCGTGCAAGTTTGGATGAGATACGGGACTTCCATGCGAAGATGATGGCGGCTGCCAGCAATTCTTCGGATGAAAGGCTGGAGCAGGCCTTTCGCCTCGTTCGCCGTGAGGCCTTCATGGGGCCAGGGCCTTGGCGGATCGTGGTCAAGGGACGCCATCTCGAAACGCCAAGCAGTGATCCGGCTTTTCTCTATCAGAATGTTTTGGTCTCCCTGGACAAATCCAAGGGCATCAATAATGGCGAGCCGTTTCTCCATGCTGCTTTCTTAGGTGCCGTCGCGCCGCAGCCCGGTGAGACGGTTATCCAGATCGGCACGGGAACTGGATATTACACGGCCATTCTGTCGACGCTGGTGGCACCGGGCGGCCATGTTCACGCCGTCGAGATTGATGAGGCATTGGCCAGCCGCACTCGCGATAATCTTGCCTCGTTCGAGAACGCCTCCGTCATCTGCGCCGATGCGACCGAGCTGGAGCTTCCGCAAGCGGATCTGATCTACGTGAGTGCGGGGGTGGTGGCGCCGCCGATATCGTGGTTGCAGGCGCTGCGCCTCGGCGGCCGGATCATCGTGCCCTGGCAGGCGAATGATAAGGTCGGGCTTGCCGTCCTGATCATACGCGCAGAGCAGGGGTTCAGCGCCCGCGCCTTGATGCCGGCCTATTTCATTCCCTGCATCGGAGCTTCCGATCCCATGCAAACCACGAAAACGCCAAGTGGAGGCGAGGCTCGCTCCATCCAGTCGGTTTGGCTCACCCAGGATCGAGCGCCGGATGAAACGGCGGTTGCGATCTATAGAGACCTGTGGTTCTCGAATGCAGGTCTCTGAATATGACGGAATTTAAAGATCAACGCCCCGTCGATTCCCCGCGACGCATTTCTAGTGGCAATAGCGAAAGCCGCCATTCCTCTCGATGACGTCGAGATGGAAATGGCTTTCGTGCGCGGCATCGCTCTCCGGATCCAGAACGGTCGTGAAATAAAGGCAGGCCGAGGCGCTGGCTGCGCGCTGGAATGCGCCTGTGAGCGTCGGATCTTCGCGGCGCGGCTCGATCGCGATGGTCTTGCCGTTTTCGAAGGTAAAGCTCGCGACATCTATGGCGTTGCCGCGGGCATGCTCGGAGATCTTGCCGGTGGAAGCATTGTTGCGCAGCCGGCAGACATAGGTCGATGCTTGGTTAATCGTGACGATCTTGCCATAGTCCAATGCCGCGGCTGACGGAATGACACTTTCCTTCATCCATTGAGCCAAGGCGAGAGCGGCTTCGCAGCGCATTTGCCCCTCGGGCTTGAATTCTATGCCCGGCAGCGGGGAGCTAAGCGCGATCGGCTTGTCGATGCCGCAGCCGTTGCCATCATCGATGCGGGCGATCTCCTTGAAGGTTGCTCCGATGGCGGTCAGCGCCTTCAGGCAGGCCTGGTGTTCGTCATCCGGTTCGGAAGCGATGGTCAGGGGTGGACGGGGAGGGCCTTGCATCTGTTGGCCGCTTGTTTGCTCCTCCGGCTGTGAAGCCGGCTTTTCCTCCGGTTGAGCCGTCGGTTTGCCCGCCGGAATGACGGGGCTGTTTGGTGATGTTGCGGGTTTTTCTGTAGGGATCGGCGCTTTGCCATCCGGCTGAACTTGTTCCTGATCCGGTTTTTGCTCAGGTATCGGGCCGGTCTGAGGGAGAGACGTGGCCATGAGAAGGACGGCGGCGGAGACTAATAAGATAATTCTAAACAGCATCAAGTAATTCAGCCAATTCTAATGATGATGCCGATAGAACGCGCGAGGCTGTGATTTCGTTGCAATTCAGCAACGTTCATCTCTTGTCTTAAAAGGTGACAATTTTATTCATGATTATGCACTCCGAATATATTGACAATAATACTCATGTTTTTTATGCGGCAGAAAGAAGGCGGGATATTTCCGCCCGTTAACAAGATAACCTAGCCAGCCCCTTGCCTGCATTCGACGCAGCAACCAGCCAGCCCGGTGAAGCAATTCGAAAGGAATGGTTATGGTTGTCCGGCGATCCCGCTCGGTTCTATTGGCATGCACCGCGTTTCTCGCTCTCGGGCTGGCGACGACATCTCTTGCGCAGACCGCAGCCCCGAATGACGAGGCGACGGGCGAGGCGGCAAAGGGTGACCGCGTCACCAATCTGAAACCGATCGTCGTGAAGGGCAAAGGCAAGGCGAACAAGGACGTGCTTGCGGATTCCCCGACCGCCAGCGAGACGACGGCCAAGGAAATCGACGAGAACCAGATCACGCGTATCGAGGATCTCGGCCGCAGCACCGAGGTCGGCGTCGGCTTCAACCGCGCTACCGGCGGTGTTAATATTCGCGGCCTCGGTGATGACCGTGTGCTAACGACGGTCGACGGCATTCAAATTCCTTTCCTTCTCGATGCTTCACGCGGCAGCGCCAATGGCGCCAATAATGGTGGTAATGGCGGCGTCAACAGCTTTGATTTCAATGCGCTTTCGAGCGTCGATATCGTGCGCGGCGCCGATTCCAGTCGTGCCGGTTCGGGCGCTCTCGGCGGTGCCTTCGTGCTGCGTACGCTGGAGCCGGAAGATCTGATTGCGCCCGGTTCTACCTGGGGCGGTGTTTTCAAGTTCGGCTATAATGGCGACGACCGCAGCATCGGCGGTTCAGCCGCGATTGCCAAGCGCATCGACAATACCGCTGTTCTCTTCCAGGGCGGCTACACGCATGGTCATGAGCTGGAGAACAACGGCGATGTCGGCGGCTATTCGACCAAGCGCACCGAGGCTAATCCGGCTGACTACAATCAGAGAAGCGGCCTGTTCAAGATCCGTCAATATACCGACATCGGCACCTTCGGCATCGCGGCCGAGCACTATAACAAGGACAAAACCACCGATCTCATGACCCTGCAGAGCCCGACCGGAAACTTCCGGCCCGGCAACTATAACGGGACAGACAATGTTGAGCGCAATCGCGTGTCGCTCGATTACAAATATGAAGCCGAGAGTGCCGATTCGCTGCTCGATACCGCCAACGCCGTTTTCTACTGGCAGAATCTTCTGCGCGAAGGCGGTGTGGAAGGCTATCGCTATACATCCGTCATCGGCGACTATTGGCGCCGTAATGAAATGGAAGATCGCAGCATCGGCTTCGCCGGCAATGCATCGAAGTCTTTCGATACCGGCAGCCTGCATCACCAAGTCACTTTTGGTCTCGATGTTGCCTTCGACAAGGTTCACCAGTACTCGGCCGGCGAGGATAGCTGCGCACTTCCTCGCTGGCGTGCTTCCTGCGCCTTCCTGCACACCAACCAGTCCGATATGCCCGATGTCGATGGCAAGCGCGTCGGCGTCTTCATCGACGACAAGATCGAATTGGGCTCCAGCAATTTCTATTTGACGCCGGGTCTTCGCTTCGACTGGTACGATTACTCGCCGAAGAACACGGCTGCCTATCGCGACAGCGCCAACTATAATGGCTTGCCCTCCGGGCAATCCGACAGCCGCTTCTCGCCGAAGCTGCGCGCCTCCTATCAGCCTCAGGACAATGTCGAGCTCTATGCGCAATGGGCGATGGCCTTCCGTGCGCCCAGTGTCAGCGAACTCTACGTCAACTACGGCGTGCCCGGCGGTTATGTCACCTACGGCAACCCCGACCTGAAGCCCGAAACCAGCAACGGCATCGAAATCGGCACCAACCTTGGTGACGACGATTTCGGCGGCCATATCGGTGCGTTCTACAACAAGTACAAGAACTTCATCGACACGCTGAATTATCGCGATCCCACAGGCACCTATCCGCTTGGGATTACCGAATACTTCAATCGCGCCAACGTCCGCATGTTCGGTGTCGAGGTCAATGCGCACAAGAAGTTCGACAACGGCATCCACATAAAGGGCTCCGTCGCCTATGTGAACGGCAAGGACTCCGATACCGGACAATGGATCAATTCCGTCGCCCCGGCCAAGGCTGCCTTCACCGTCGGCTATGCGACCGAAGTCTGGGGAACGGATCTGACCTTCATCACCGCGGCTCGCGAGGCGAAGAAGACAGGCGACACGCTGCAGACCCCCGCCTACGGTATCTTCGACCTCACAGCATGGTGGGAACCGGAGCAGGTGAAGGGCCTCAGCATTCGCGGCGGCGTCTACAACATCTTCAACAAGACCTATTACGACGCGCTCAACGCGCCGTCCTATAGCGGCACGCTAACCCAGCCAGCATCCTACTATTCCGAGCCTGGCCGAACCTTCAAGCTGACGCTGACGCAACGGTTCTAAGCGGTTACATCAATGCAGCAACCTTGGGCGATGCTTCGGCATCGCCTCTTTTTTGCCCTCATGCGTAGCGTCCCGTGGTTTGTGCAATTGAAAATCGCAACGCTTGATGCTATTCGAGCCGCACAGTCTTAAACCCGTCGAGAGAAAAGAGAGGAGGACCATATGAGCAAGATAGTCTGGCATATTCGCCAGTTCGGTCCGACTCGTGCCCTGCAGATGCGTTTGCAGGGCTGATCAGAGGCTGTTTCTCACTCATTCCTCCTGGTCTGCCCCTTGGGCGACGTGAGCCGGCGTATTTGCGCGGCCGCGTCATGACATGTTTTCGAGTATTGGCCTGCTTGGGCCTTTGGCATCGATTTAGCGCGGCAAAAGGAGCCGCCGGCGATGCCTTGAGATGCTCGATCGAGACCGGAAAAGACCATGACTCTGATCAATCTCCGCAATCTGGGCGTCACCATGAGTGCGCCGCTGTTTTCCAATCTCAACTTCACCGTCGATGCCGGTGACCGCGTCGGCATCGTCGCCGCGAATGGACGCGGGAAGACCACGCTGCTCAACTGCATCACGGGCAGGCAGGAGCCGACCATGGGCGAGATCACCCGCGCGCGAGGCTTGCGCATCGGCTACGTCGAACAGAATGTGCCGGCGGATCTTATGGATGTCTCCTTTTATGACGCCGTTCTGCGCGCTTTGCCCAAGGAGCAGGTAGAGAGCGAGAGCTGGCGCGTCGACGTCACCCTTGATTCGCTCGATGTGCCAGAGGCGATGCGGGAGAGGACGTTGGCTCAGCTCAGCGGTGGCTGGCAGCGGCTTGCCATGCTTGCCCGCGTATGGGTGACGGAGCCCGACCTGCTGCTGCTCGACGAGCCGACCAACCATCTCGATCTCGCCAAGATCGCGCTGCTGGAGGATTGGCTGAATGCCCTGCCGCGCGACGTGCCCGTCCTCATCGCCAGCCACGACCGTGCCTTCCTCGATGCCGTCTGCAGCCGAACCCTGTTCCTGCGCCAGGACCAGTCGCAAACCTATGCGCTGCCATATAGCCGGGCGCGTGCGGCACTGGACGAGGTCGATGCTTCGGATGAACGCCGCTATCAGAAAGAGATGAAGACGGCACAGCAGCTGCGTAAGCAGGCGGCCAAGCTCTACAATCTCGGTGTCAACTCCGGCAGCGATCTCTTGACCGTCAAGACGAAGCAATTGAAAGCTCGGGCCGAGAAACTGGAGGACAGCGCGAGACCGGGCTACCGCGAGCGTTCCTCCGGCTCGATCAAGCTCGCCAATCGCGGCATTCAGGCCAAAGTGCTTCTGACGCTGGAGGATGCATCGGTGACGACGCCAGACGGTACGCTGCTGTTCAAGACCGGCCAGCAGTGGATTTGCCAGGGCGATCGCATCGTGCTGCTCGGCCCGAACGGCGCGGGCAAGACGCGGTTCGTCGAGATGATCCGCAGGGCGATTGCCGATCAGGCCGTCGGCGGTACGATCAAGCCGACGCCGTCGCTTGTGCTCGGCTACAGCGATCAGGCGCTCTCCAATCTCGGCCAGAAGGACACGCCGCTCGGCATGATCACGCGCCTATTCGAGCTCGGCGAACAGCGTGCCCGCACGTTGTTGGTCGGTGTCGGCATCGGTATCGATATGCAGGGAAAAGAGATCGGCCGTCTGTCCGGCGGGCAGAAGGCGCGGCTTGCCATGCTGGCGCTGCGGCTGACCAATCCCAACTTCTACCTGCTCGATGAGCCGACAAACCATCTGGATATCGATGGGCAGGAGGCGCTGGAGGGCGAGCTGACGGCAAATGAGGCAAGCTGCCTTCTCGTCTCGCACGACCGCAGCTTCGTGCGATCTATCGGCAATCGCTTCTGGCTGATCGACCGGAAGCGACTGGTCGAGGTGGATGGTCCCGAGGAGTTCTTCGAAGCCGCCAGAGCGCAAGAGTAGACGAGGGCAGAATCTTCAGGCGGCCAACTGACCCGAAAACAGATTGGCCGCCATGAAATCCACGAAGATCCGTATTTTCGGAGAGAGATAGCGGCTTGTGGGCCACAATATGCGGAAGATGCCTGTCTTCGCGATATTGTCTTCGAGCAGTGGCAGAAGCCGGCCGTCGGCGATTTGTGCGCTGACGGCAAAGGGCGGCAGGCATGTGATGCCAAATCCGTTTTCGGCAAGATGGATGAGCGGTTCGATGGTGCTGGCGATCGTCGTCGTCGGCAAGGTGAGCCGCAACTCCTCCCCATTGCGCACCAGAGGCCACGGCTCCAGCTTGCCCGTGCTGGGATAGCGATGATGCAGGCATTTGTGCTGCAGCAGGTCCTCAGGTGCAAGCGGGGTTCCTTCCGCTTTCAGATAGTTGGGTGCGGCGACGATTTGAAAGCGGAATGTGCCGAGCTTGCGGTTCATCAGCCTCGTGTCCCTGACGTCGCCGGTCCGGATGACCGCATCGAATCCCTCCTCGATCACATCGACCAGCCGGTCGGTAAAATCCAGATCCAGCGTGATATCGGGATAGGTGCGCATGAAAGCCGATATCGCCGGCATCAGCAGCATTCCGGCCAGGGGGAGGCTGACGCGAAGATGACCGCGAGGAGCCGCGTGCGATTTCGAAAGCTCTGTCTGAGCCATATCCAGCTCAGAGATAATGCGCCGGCAGGTGTTGAGAAAGAAGCTGCCTTCTTCGGTCAGGGTCATGCTCCGGGTCGAGCGGTGAAAGAGGCGGACCCCCATCTCTTGCTCAAGGCGGGCGATCGCCTTGCCCACGGCGGAACTGGAGAGGCCAAGCCGTCGCGCGCCTGCGACGAAGCTGCCACCTTCCGCCGTCTGCACAAAGATGCCGAGCGTTCCAAGCCTGTCCATCGCCACTCCGATTGCGGAATATAATTCCGGTCTTATGAGAATACCGGATCATTTATCCGCTATCTCAACCTCGATATCCAGTGTCGGCGCGGCAATGACGCCGCTTTTCCAGAAGGAACCGCAATGAATACGAATTCCGCACATTTCATCGCCCAGCCGCAGCCGACCACCTTCATCGTCAATGTCATCCACGTTCATCCCGGCAAGCAGGAAGAAGCCTTCCGGATGATCCAGGATGTCGTTCACTATGTCGCCGAGCGGAAAGAAGGATTCCTCTGGAGCAACCTTGCCAAGAGCACGGACGGTCTGACGGTTGTGAATATCGAAGCCATCAAAGGCGCCGGCAATGTCGACGAATTCTTCTCCGATCCGGTCTTTGTCGAGAAATTCCGCAGGCTCGACGAGGTTTCGACGAGCGAATTCCATACCTACACCGTTGGCGATCTGGTTTTGCCGAAGCTCCGCCATTCCGAAAGTGGTCGCGTCTAACGAACCTTGATCGATCGCGGGCGGAAGCTGCTATCCCATACCGGAAATTTCGTTCCATCTTCCGCTTGCGCATCGCGGCATCTCACGCTAACAATTCCTGCCATGAACATGTCCTTGAACAACATCGCAGTTTGGTGGTGGGCTCGCTGAGGCGGCCTCGACCAATCGTGTTCAAAGACGACGAGTGAGCCGCCCGAGATTTCGAGGCGGCTTTTTTGTTATATTGGCCGCCTGTCATCCGGGCCTGATAACGGAGTGAGGAACAATGGTAACGATCCTTCGGGATGACGGTGCGGAAATCTACGAGACGAAGGGCGGCATCACCGTCACCCGGCAGCGCCGGCCGACGCCCTATGCGGATGCCGTGTCGTCCTATATCGACAAGCTCGACGAGCGCCGCGGTGCGGTCTTCTCATCGAACTACGAATATCCCGGCCGCTATACACGCTGGGACACCGCCATCGTCGACCCGCCGCTCGGTCTTTCCTGCAACGGGCGCGATGTCTGGATCGAAGCCTACAACGAGCGCGGCGAGGTCATCCTCGGCTTCATCGCGGAGAAGCTGAAGACAGTTTCCGAAGTGGTGCTTGGCGCCTCGATGCCCCGCCGGCTCGATCTGACCGTAAAGACGCCGGATCGCGTCTTTACCGAGGAAGAGCGCTCGAAAATGCCGACGGTCTTCACCGTGCTGCGCGCCGTGACCGATCTCTTCTACTCGCAGGCGGATGCCAGCATCGGCTTCTACGGTGCCTTCGGCTATGATCTCGCCTTCCAGTTCGACGCGATCGATCTGAAGCTCAAGCGCCCGGACGACCAGCGCGACATGGTGCTTTACCTGCCGGACGAAATCCTGGTGGTGGACAACTATTCCGCCAAGGCCTGGATCGATCGCTACGATTTCGCCAAAGGCGACGTTTCGACGGAAGGCAAGTCGGGCGAGATCGCGCCCGAGCCGTTCCGGCACACCGATGCCATTCCGCCGAAGAGCGATCATCGCGCCGGCGAATATGCCGAGCTGGTGGTCAAGGCGAAGGAGAGCTTCCGCAAGGGCGATCTTTTCGAAGTCGTGCCCGGCCAGAAGTTCATGGAGCGCTGCGAGAGCAAGCCATCGGATATTTCCAAGCGCCTGAAGGCGATCAATCCGTCTCCCTATTCTTTCTTCATCAATCTCGGCAATCAGGAATATCTCGTCGGCGCTTCGCCTGAGATGTTCGTGCGCGTTTCCGGCCGCCGCATCGAGACTTGCCCGATTTCGGGCACGATCAAGCGCGGCGACGATCCGATCGCCGATAGCGAGCAGATCCTGAAGCTCTTGAACTCCAAGAAGGACGAATCCGAGCTGACCATGTGCTCCGACGTCGACCGCAACGACAAGAGCCGTGTCTGCGAGCCAGGCTCGGTCAAGGTCATCGGCCGCCGGCAGATCGAGATGTATTCGCGCCTCATCCACACGGTTGATCATATCGAGGGCCGCCTGCGCGACGACATGGACGCCTTTGACGGTTTCCTCAGCCACGCCTGGGCCGTCACCGTCACCGGCGCGCCGAAGCTTTGGGCGATGCGCTTCATCGAGAGCCATGAAAAGAGCCCGCGCGCATGGTATGGTGGCGCGATTGGCATGGTCGGTTTCAACGGCGACATGAACACCGGCCTGACGCTGCGCACCGTGCGCATCAAGGACGGCATTGCCGAAGTGCGGGCAGGCGCAACGCTGCTCAACGACTCGATCCCCGAGGAAGAAGAAGCCGAAACCGAATTGAAGGCCTCCGCCATGCTTTCCGCCATTCGTGACGCCAAGGCCGGCAATTCCGGCAAACAGCAACGGGACGTTGCTTCCGTCGGCAAGGGTGTGAAGATCCTGCTCGTCGACCATGAAGACAGCTTCGTCCACACGCTTGCCAATTACTTCCGCCAGACGGGCGCGACGGTTTCGACCGTGCGTACGCCGGTGCCGGAAGACGTCTTCGACCGGCTCGATCCGGATCTCGTCGTGCTGTCGCCGGGTCCCGGCAATCCGAAGGATTTCGATTGCAAGGCGACGATCAAGAAGGCGAGGGCGCGTAACCTGCCGATCTTCGGCGTCTGCTTGGGCTTGCAGGCGCTAGCCGAAGCTTATGGCGGCGAGCTGCGCCATCTGGCGATCCCGATGCATGGGAAGCCCTCGCGCATCCGCGTGCTGGAGCCCGGTCTGGTCTTCTCCGGTCTTGGCCGCGAAGTGACCGTTGGTCGTTATCACTCGATCTTTGCCGATCCGTCGAGCCTGCCGCGCGACTTTATGATCACGGCCGAGAGCGAAGACGGCACGATCATGGGCATCGAGCATGTGAAGGAGCCGATCGCAGCCGTCCAGTTCCACCCGGAATCGATCATGACGCTTGGCGGCGATGCCGGCATGCGGATGATCGAGAATGTCGTGGCGCATCTGGCGCGGCGGGCGAAGACGAAGGCCGCCTGAGGCCAGCGTTTGGAGCGCAGAATTTGCTAGCCCCATGCACTCGGAAAAAGTGCATGGGGCTATTTTTATGCCTTGAAAGAACCAACAAACCGCTGAAAGAATTCAGTATTGCAGGGGCTTTCAGTCGGTGATCTTAAGAATATTCAAGGGCGTTTTCTTCGCCGTTCTTGCCGTCGTGCTCCTTGTGGGTCTAGGCATCGTCGTGCCACGGCCGCTCTGGCATGACGGGCCGGCCGTCCGCACCGAACGCTTCCAGCAAATCCTGGTGCTCAGCAACCCCATCCATACGGACATTGCTATTCCCGTCGATAGCGATCTCCTCATTCGTTTTGCCTTCCTTCGAACGACCGGGCTCGATCTCGACAATCCCAACCTGCGCTATCTCATCTTCGGCTGGGGTGGCCGGAGCTTCTATACGGAGACGCGGACATGGGCCGATTTGAAGGCTGGTCCCGTGTTGAAGAGTTTCGCGCTGGACCGTTCCGTCATTCATGCGGAGCTGGGGGGCGATATCCCGCTGGATGCATCGGCTGTGACGGTCGTCGACATCGATGCCGAAGGGCTGGAGCGACTGAAGCAGTTCATCCTTACCAGCTTTGATCGCTCCGACAATGGCCCGATACCTCTGCCTGGCAGCAATTACGGGCCAAACGATGCGTTCTTCGAAGCGCAGGGTTATTTCAACGCGCTGATGGGATGCAATACTTGGACGGCTGCCGCACTGAGGCAGGCAGGATTGACCTCCGGCCTTTGGACATCCTTGCCCTGGATGCTGCGAATGTCTCTGAGGCTGCATAATGACGATAAACGCTTTGTAGCACGCCATGCCCTGCCTTGAGGCGGTTTGACTTGCTTCAGGTTGTATCCTAGTCTTTGCGTCGTTCCTGTGGGGCACATCGGCATCGGGCCGAAAGGGCTAGGCCTGCCCGCTGATATCATTCAGCAGGAGTCTGCTCATGCCAACCCTCGATACCTACCGCAAGCAAGCTAAGCTCTTGATGCGCTGGCACCGTGAGCGCGACTATTCCATTGGCGGAAGAGTCCGAATGCTCGATCGTTTCAAGGAGCTGACGGATCGCGAGATCCTGGCGATGAAGTTCCCCCTAACGCTAGCGCAGGAGATCGTTGCGGTCGAAGCGGGCCACAGGAGCTGGGCGGAATTGAAGTCCGTCGCAGCGGATGCGCCGAAGATGCCGGCCGCATTGGCAGAACCGCCGATTTTTAAGAGTGTGGTTCCGATCCTTTTCGTGCGGGATGTGACGGCCAGCGCAGTCTTCTTCAGGGAGAAGCTTGGCTTTGCGGAGGAATTTCTGCATGGGTTGCCGCCATTCTACGGTGCCGTGTCGCGTGATGGCATCTGGATTCACTTGCGGCTCGTCTATGAACCCTATTTTGCTGCTGCTGCAGCGAAAGAGGGTGCGCTGATTCTGGCGTCGATCGAGGTCTCGAATGTCCAGGGACTGTTCGAGGAGTTCAAGGCGAAGGACGTGGAGTTTGCGCAGCTACTCACCAAGCAGGCTTGGGGAGGCACCGATTTTCACGTCCGCGACCCGGATGGCAACGTGATCTCGTTTGTTGCGTTCAGGTCGTAACGCTTTGATCTATAGAGGGTTTCTGCAGGGTTGCCACCCTCACATATCCTCGCAGTCCTGCCAGCCTTCCTCGAAGACGAGCTTGTCGAGCGGCAGGCGGTCACGCCATCCTTTCACGGCGAGTTCCGGCATGTCGTAGAGCTCGTCGACATAGCCGACACAGAGCCATGCGACGATCTTCACATGCTCGGGTATGCCGAGGATCGCCTTGATGGCATCCTCATGAAAGATGCTGACCCAGCCGACGCCGACGCCCTCGGCTCTTGCTGCTAGCCAAAGATTCTGGACAGCGCAAACGGTCGAATAGACATCGGTATCCGGATTGTGCGTGCGACCGAGCACGACGGGACCGCCGCGCTTGGTGTCGCAGGTAATACAGATGCTGAGCGGCGCTTTGCGGATGCCTTCGAGCTTCAGCCGCTGATACTGCGCGCGGCGATCGCCCTCGAACATCGCGCAGGCTTCCTCATTGGCCTGATGGAAGGCCTGCCACACGCGTTCGCGCGTCTCTGGCTGACGAATGAGGATGAAGTTCCATGGCTGCATGAAGCCGACCGACGGTGCCGAATGGGCCGCCTCGAGCAAGCGCCGGACGAGATCATCGGGAAGGGGATCGGGTCGGAACTGGTCGCGCACGTCACGCCGGGTCTCGATGGCGCGATAGACGGCGCTGCGTTCCCCCTCCGAAAATGCCCCGGCTGTGACCAGATGGTCCGACACACCCGCGGGAGCGTCGGCGATGGACGGTGTATCATCGGCAGTCTTTTCAGGAGCGGGCATGTTCAACCATGATTTTCATTAGGCGGCGGCTATCGGCCGGTATCGCCGACCCTTGCACACCAGGCTGAAGCACAGCTTAGTGCTGGATGGCAAGCCAAACTACCAGGACGATTTTCCACAGGCGAGCGCATTATCGGCTTCCAATTGTCGTGGAACGGCGGTTTGGGAAACGTCTTCCTCATGTTCCGCGAATGTATTGCCCGGATGGCGCTTCCTTCAATCCGCACATCGGCAACGAATTGTCGTGTGAAAAAGTGACTGCCTTTGACAAACGCGAAGTCCTGGCCCATATGGACCGTCAATAAGCCGCCTGCGCGAAAATCCGCGCGGGCGGTTTTGCATTTCAACGGCGCCTTTTTTGCAATTCATTCGCATAAGCACGGCGCGGGATACTGGAGAAGGGCATGAGTGCTCAAGGAAACGATACGATCAGGCGGCTCGCCCTTTGGGGCATTCCGCTGTCGCTCGGCGTCATGGGGCTGAAGATGCTGGCCTGGTGGCTGACGGGCTCCGTGGCGCTTCTGTCCGATGGACTTGAATCGCTCGTCAATGTCGTTGCCGCCTTCATCGCCTTTTTCGTCATCCGTTACGCGCAGAAGCCGGCCGATCACGATCATCCCTTTGGTCATCACAAGGCGGAATATCTTTCCGCCGTTACCGAAGGCGTGATGATTGTCGTTGCGGCGCTGATGATCGTGCAGGAAGCGGTCGGGCATCTCGGCAATCCGCAGCCGATGCAGGCGCCTTTGCTCGGCCTCGCCATCAACTTCGTCGCCGGCGTCATCAACGGTGCGTGGGCCTTGACGCTGATCCGCGCCGGAAGGACGCATCGCTCACCGGCTTTGACGGCGGACGGCCAGCACATCATGTCGGATGTCTATACCTCAATCGGCGTGCTCATCGGTCTGTTGCTGGCGCTCGGCACCGGCCAGCCGATCTTCGACCCCGTACTTGCCATTCTCGTTGCCATCAACATTCTCTACCAGGGCTGGAAGGTCATCTCCACTTCGATTGACGGATTGATGGACAAGGCCGTCCTGCCGGAAGAGGAGGAGACTATCAAGAATGCGATCGCGGGGAATGCCGAGGGCTCGCTCGGTGTGCACGATCTCAAGACGCGCAGGGCGGGGGCTGTGACCTTTGTCGATTTTCACATGGTCGTGCCCGCCGCCATGCCGGTGCGAGAGGCACATAGAATCTGCGATCGCCTTGAAGATGCCATAAGGGCGATCCATGCGGGCGCCGAAATAACCATTCATGTGGAGCCGGAGGGCGAGAAGGCCCATGGTATCCGCGTCAAAGTGATCAAGGAGACCTGAGATGCCAAAGACCGATGTGTCCGGCCTGTCGATGCTCGGCAACCAGACGGAAACGGCCAGCAATCCGGAAGAGGCCGTTCTGGAGAAGGTACCATCCGGCCATGCCGGCACGGACTACGTCGTGCGCTTCACCGCGCCCGAATTCACCTCGCTCTGCCCGATGACGGGACAGCCGGATTTCGCCCATATCGTCATCGACTACATTCCGAACGAGTGGCTGGTCGAATCGAAGTCGCTAAAGCTCTTCCTGCATTCCTTCCGCAATCATGGTGCTTTCCACGAGGATTGCTCGATCTACATCGCCAAGCGCCTGGTGGATCTGCTGCAGCCGAAGTGGCTGCGCATCGGTGCCTACTGGTATCCGCGCGGCGGCATTCCAATCGACGTCTTCTGGCAGACCGGCAAGCCGCCGGAGAGTGTGTGGCTGCCGGATCAGGGTGTGCAGCCCTATCGCGGCCGAGGCTGAATGAAAAAGCCGCCATCCGGGGATGGCGGCTTTTCTGCTAGATGCGATGAGGTTGCGGCTCAGGCGAACGAGTTGTCGTCGCCATTGTCATAGGACGAGTCATCATAATCGTCGTCCTGAGCGTCTTGAGCAGCGTCCTGTGCGTAATCGGCCGCGCTCTGATCATTCTGGTCGCTATTATCGTCATTGCCGAAATAGTTGTTGTTGATGATCGTTTCCTGCACCGGCTGTTCGGCTGCATTGGCCGCCGTTCCACCGAAAAGGCCGCTGCCGGCATTGCCGCCGAAGAGGCCGCCGCCAGTTCCGCCCAGATGCGGGCTAAAGAGGCTTGAGAGCGATTCCGCCAGCATGACGCCACCGGCGACGCCGGCAGCCGTGCCGAGCGCACCACGCAGAAAACTGCCGCCGGCCGAAGGAGCTGATGCCTGCTGGCTCCATGGGCCGGATGGTTGCGGCTGGCCAGCCCATGGGCCGGGCTGAGGCGCATTGCGGGCATAGTCGTCATAGAGGCGACCCTGCTGCTGCGGGTTGCCACCCTGTGGTGCGGCGGCGCGCTGCTGCTGGCCGCCGCCGAAGAGCGAGCCAATTCCGCCCAGGAAACCGCCGCTCTGGCCTTGCGGATGATTGTCGGCGCCCTGCTGCTCGAGCTCGTGCACGCGGGCTTCGAGCTGCTGGATGCGATCGGCCGCAGCCTTCATGCCCTGTTCCTGCATGATGACGGCCTGCGCCAGGAAATAGGGGGCATAGGGCTGGTCGCGAACCGACTGGTTGATGAAGGCCTCTGCATCGGCGTCGCGGGGCGTGCTGGCGGCACCGCGCACGCGATCGAAGAGAGAAGCAAGCAATTGACGTTCTTCTGGCGACATGATGGCCTCCTTGGCTATCCGTGCTGCAAATTCGGCGCGCGATTTTTAACCGCGCTCACCTGACGTAGGATCAAATCTCGGCTTTTCAAAGCCATTCAAGTTACATTTCGGTAATCCGCAACCATAACACCATGTTGTCAGTCGCTATTCCCGCCTTGTCTTTTTCCGGCATTGTTTTACGCATTGAGTCGCACTATGTGCGGTGAATGACGCATCATGCTGGAGAGTTGAATGAACGACGAAGACGAACAGGAAGACAAGAAGACCGAGCAGCCCTTGGGCAAGGACGCGGAGGCGAATCTTTTCAAGTCGCGTTCGATCTTCATCTATGGCGGCATCACGCAGGAACTGGCGCAGAAGGTCTGCTCGCAGCTCGTGGCGCTTTCCGCCGCCAGCGACGATGACATCCGCATCTATGTGAATTCGCCCGGCGGCCACGTCGAATCAGGCGATTCCATCCATGACATGATCAAGTTCATCAAGCCGAAGGTCTGGATGATCGGTACGGGCTGGGTCGCCTCCGCCGGAGCGCTGATCTATGTCTCCGCTCCCAGGGAGCGTCGCATTTGCCTGCCGAACACGCGCTTCCTGCTGCATCAACCGTCGGGTGGCACGCGCGGCATGGCCTCCGACATCGAGATCCAGGCACGCGAGATCATCAAGATGAACGAGCGCCTGAACAGGATCTTCTCGGAAGCCACCGGCCAGCCAATCGAAAAGATCGCCAAGGACACGGATCGCGACTACTGGCTCTCCGCCGAGGAAGCCAAGGCTTACGGTCTGGTCTCGCGCATCGTGACTTCGCAGGCAGAGATCTGATCTGACGGTTTTCCCGATTGAATTGAGCGCCCTCGCTTGCCGGAAGGCTGGCGGGGGCGTTTTGCGATGAATCAGCTTTGATCGAAAGCCCAAAGCTGGCGGCAGAAATCTCCGCCGCCAGCCTTCGCCACTCTGGAGGTTGCAACGTTTCCGGGGAGCGGCGAACTCGAAAGCTTAAGTTACAAGCGGAGTGCGCCTCCTAGATGGTGATCTCTACCGGTGTTCCCTCGGGCATGGTGATGACAGCCTCATAGAAGCCGTCGCCGGTGGTGCGCGGCGTTGATTTCAAGCAGTTATCCGTCTTGCATCGTTCAGCCAGCGCATCCACGGCAGCTTTGCTGCCGAGCGATATGGCAATGTGGTCCCAGCCGATGCGTTCACTTTGCGGGTCACAGGGAAGCCAGGGACCGGTCATCAGTTCGATCTGGGCGTTGCTTTCCGGCAGGGAAATGAAGCGGGAGACGAAGCCAGGCCGTCGCTGGCTTCGATAGGGTTCACCGACGGTTGCGCCGAAATAGGTCTCCCAGAAACTCGCGGCGGCATCGAGATCATGCGTCCATAGAGCGGTATGAGCGATCCGCATTGGTCTCTCCCTGTTCCTGTTCGTGATTGCGGGTGATGATGCCGGCGCAGAGAGGAGCGATGCAGAGCAACAGAGCGAGCATCCAGAAGGCGCCGGGCAGGCCAAGATGATCCGCCGCAAACCCGACGCCGGCGGGGCCGACGAGCACGCCGGCATATCCCGTCATGGTGATGGCCGCGACGGCTAGGCCCGGCGACATGATCTTTTGCGCGCCGCCCTTGCGGAAGAGCACCGGGACGATGTTGGAGGCGCCAAGGCCGATCAGCAGGAAACCGCCCATTGCGAGGATCGAAATCGGACTGAGAAGGAGGACGGCAAAGCCCGCGACTGCAATCACGCCGCCCCACAGCATGACCGCCCTGTCACCGACCCTTGCTGTAATGGCATCGCCGCTCAACCGTCCGATCGTCATCGCAATGGCAAACAGCATGTAACCGAGGCCGCCATGGCTTGCGTCGACCTGGTCCTGCGTCGTGAGGAGCAAGGCGCTCCAGTCTAGGATCGCGCCTTCGACGAGGAAGGTGATTGCTGCCAGCGCGGCGAGCAGCAGGACGAAGCCGCGTGGCACAACGAAAAGCGGGGCATCTTCCGCGGGGACGGTCCGCAGCAGCCGGGGCCATGCGACGATCATGGCGACGACCATCACGGCCGCGCTTAGAAGCGTGGCGGCGAGAGGGCCGGCCTTGACGGACAGGAGCAGCGTGACGAGCAGGGAACCGATGAAGCCGCCGATGCTGAACAGCGCATGGAAGCCGGACATTAGTGGCCGGTCTGCGCCTTTCTCCACTTCGACGGCGTGAATGTTCATGGCGACATCGAGCGATCCGAGGCAGGCGCCGAAGGTCGCCAGCGCAATGCCGAGGGTGAATGGCGTGCTTGCCACGGCCAATGTCGGCAAAATGAGCGCGAGGCCGAGGCCGCTTGCGATGATGATCGGCTTGCTACCATAGCGGGTGCTGAGCATGCCGGTCGCCAGCATCGCCGCCACCGAGCCCAGGCCGAGGCAAAGCAGCAGCATGCCAAGCACGCCGTCATCGACCCCGAGACGAGCCTTGGCGAAGGGGACGAGTGGAGCCCAGCAGGCGAGGGCGAAGCCCCCGACCAGAAAAGCAAGTCGTGTTGCCAGCCGGGTTTCCGGCCGATCCGTGGATTGCATGGTCATTTCTTGTCTTTCGAAATCAGGAGGATGACGTGACGTCGCTTGCTTTGACGAGCGAGAAGCCGGCGTCTGAGGCCGCCTTTTCGTCTGCGGCAGGCAAGTCATCCTCGACAACGAGCCAGTCGATATCGTCGGCGCCACCGATGCGGTGCGGTGCGCGTTCGTGAAATTTCTCCGAAGTAATCAATGCGATGCGGGCAGCGCTTCTCTTCAGTAGCGTCCGCTTGAAGATCGCATCTGCATGTTCGTACACGCTGATGCCGTTTCTTGCCGAAACGGCGCAGACGCCCAAAAAACAACGGTCGATGTTCATGGCCTCGATGGCCGCAACGGCGGACGCATCGACGCTGCCGCCGACGACGGGATCGACTGCGCCGCCGATCAGGACAAGCGGGATATCGCCGCGCTTCATGATGGCGCTGGCGATATCAATGGAATTCGTCGCGATGGTCGCTTTCAGATCCTTCGGTAGAAGATCGACTATTGCGAGATTGGTGCTGCCGCTGTCGAAAAACAGGAATTCGCCTGCCTCGATCATCGCAACGGCGGCTTTGGCCAAGGCTTTCTTGCGGCCTGATTCCTGTCCGACGCGGGTGGCCATGGGCTGCGATGGTGTCAGCAGGGGGAGCGCGCCGCCATAGACGCGGCGGCATTTACCCTCTGCGGCAAGCGCCCGCAGGTCGCGGCGCACGGCATCTTCGGACACGTTGAATTCGACAGCCAGAGATGCAGCAACGATCTGCCGGCCCTCTGCGAGCCGCGCTTCGATAACGTCCCGGCGGGACAAGGGGAGTGGATTGCTCATAATCATGCATTAACGTGCATAAACGAGAGAGTCAATTTGCATATTTGCACACGATTTGAATCATGCTTGATACAGACGGCGATCGACCGGCCTTCCCGCCGTCAGTTCGTCCAGAACTGCACTTGCACGCCCGATGCTTGTGATGCTCCATGCGGTTTCAATCGATCATCGCCTCTGAGTCTCCGCCGCCATGCTCAAAGATTTTTCCATCCAAAGCCTCTTCATGGGATGCCTTACGGCTTTCGTCGGCTTTGCCAGTTCCTTCGCCGTGGTCTTTCACGGCCTGCAGGTGGTGGGCGCCACGGATGCGCAGGCGGCCTCCGGTCTGACGGCGCTTTCCGTTGCGATGGGCCTCTGCGCGATTGTGCTCAGCATGGCGACGAGGCTTCCGATCAGCATTGCCTGGTCGACGCCGGGCGCGGCGCTGCTGGCGAGTGCAGGGGCGATCGAGGGCGGCTTCCCGGCGGCCGTCGGTGCATTTTTCGTTTGCGGCATATTGATCGTTATTGCCGGGCTTTTTCGGCCTTTCGGCCGGGCGGTCGCATCCATCCCGGCGCCGCTTGCCAATGCCATGCTGGCCGGCGTGCTGCTCGGCCTCTGTTTCGCGCCCGTCAAAGCGATTGCCTTCAATCCTGCCTTCGGCCTGCCGATCATCCTTGCCTGGATCGTCGTTGGGTCTTTCAAGCGGCTATGGGCGGTACCGGCGGCACTTGCCGCTTTCGCGCTGGTGCTGGCCTTCGGCGTGAAGATACCGGATGGTGCCTTTGCCTCGCTCGAACATTCGCTGCTGCCGACGGCCGAATTCGTGAAACCGGTCTTCACGCTTGCCGGCATCGTGTCCATAGCGCTGCCGCTATTCATCGTGACGATGGCGTCGCAGAACATTCCCGGCATCGCGGTGTTGAAGGTGCATGATTACGATCCGAAGCCAGGTCCGCTGTTTGCCGTGACCGGCGTGTTCTCGCTGCTTGCCGTTCCCTTCGGCGGTCATGCCGTCAATCTGGCGGCGATCACCGCCGCCATGTGCGCTGGACAAGATGCACATGCCGATCCCCGGCGACGATATTGGGCGGCGATTGTCGCCGGTATCGGCTATGTGATCCTCGGATTGCTGGCGAGTGCTGTGACGGCTTTCGTGGCACTGGCGCCGCCTGTTCTCATCGAGGCGGTGGCCGGCCTGGCGCTGGTCGGCGCGCTCTCCAACTCCGCCTTGAACGCGTTTCAGCAGCCGGAATCCCGTGAGGCCGCCGCTATCACGTTTCTGGTGACGGCATCGGGCGTTTCGTTCGGCGGCGTTTCCGGCGCCTTCTGGGGGCTGATCGCAGGCGGATTGATGCTGGCGCTGTCGCGCGGCGTGCAGATGCTGAAGAAGTAGGCGAGGGGTTGCTTCTTTTTGATCCGGCGGCTATAAGCGCGGCCATGAAGCTGAATGGCGCAAAGATTTCCGAACAGATTGCACGTGGGCGCGTTGCCTTGCGTGACAATACGCGCGCCCTTACCTCGCTTCTCCTCCTCGGCCTTACGCGCGGTTGCCGGGTCCTTTGAGGAGCGCCCGGCGGCCGAAAAGCCCGCTGGCCATCGCTCCTCGCGACTTACCCTAAAATCGACAGCTTACCCGCAAAGGGTCCGCATTTGTCATCGCCAAGCCGCATCCGATCGGCTAAGACGCGGGACAAAATGACGGGAAAGGAAGAGACGAGACCATGGACGCGAACAGCCATTCCCCCAAAGGCATGCCCGAAGCAGCGGTGAAATACCGCGCCTATCCGCAAATCAACATTCCCGACCGGACCTGGCCGTCCAAGGTCATCACCAAGGCGCCGATCTGGTGCTCGGTCGACCTGCGCGACGGCAATCAGGCGCTTGTCGATCCCATGGGCCATGACCGCAAGGCGCGCATGTTCCAGCTGCTGCTGGATATGGGCTTCAAGGAAATCGAGATCGGCTTCCCGTCGGCTTCGCAGACCGACTTCGACTTTGCCCGTTGGTGCATCGAGCAAGGCAATGTGCCTGCCGACGTATCGCTGCAGGTTCTGGTCCAGTGCCGCCCGGAATTGATCACCCGCACCTTCGAGGCTCTGGAAGGCGCCAATAAGCCGATCGTCCATTTCTACAATTCCACCAGCGAGTTGCAGCGCCGCGTTGTGTTCGCCAAGGATGTGCAGGGCATCAAGCAGATCGCCGTCGATGCGGCCAAGATGATCACCGACATGGCGGCCAAGGCCGGCGGCGGCTATCGCTTCGAATATTCGCCGGAGAGCTTCACCGGCACCGAGCTGGACGTGGCTTTGGAGATCTGCAACGCCGTCATCGACGTCGTGAAACCGACGCCTGATAACAAGTTGATCATCAATCTGCCGTCGACGGTCGAAATGGCGACGCCGAACATCTATGCCGACCAGATCGAGTGGATGTGCCGCAATCTCGACAACCGCGAAAACCTGATCATCTCCCTGCATCCACACAATGACCGCGGCACCGGCATCGCCGCCGCCGAGCTGGCGCTGATGGCGGGCGCCGATCGCGTCGAAGGCACCTTGTTCGGCAATGGTGAGCGCACCGGCAATGTCGACGTCGTCACCATGGCGCTGAACATGTTCACGCAAGGGGTCGATCCGGAGCTGGATTGCTCGAATATCGAGCGCATGAAGGAAGTCTTCGAATATTCAAACCAGATGGCGATTGGCGAGCGTCATCCTTACGTCGGCGAGCTGGTCTATACCGCCTTCTCCGGCTCGCATCAGGATGCGATCAACAAGGGCATGAAGGCTGCCAAGGTCGCCAACGATCCGGTGTGGGAAGTGCCCTATCTGCCGATCGACCCGCAGGATGTCGGCCGCACTTATGAGGCGATCATCCGCATCAACTCGCAGTCCGGCAAGGGCGGCATCGCTTATATCATGCAGCAGGACTACGGCTTGAACCTGCCGCGCAATCTCCAGGTGGAATATCGCGAGGAGATCCAGCGCATCACCGACGAGGAAGGCAAGGAACTGCCGTCGAAGCGCATCTACGAACATTTCATCGAGCGCTATGTGACGCAGCCGGACGCGCGGATCCGCTTCGTCGATCACCACACTTTCGCCGATCCCGAGCATAAGGGACAGCGCATCGTCGCGGCCGAGATCACAGACAATGGCGAGGTGAAGCGCATCGAAGGCAGGGGAAATGGCCCGATCGACGGCTTCATCAATGCGCTCTCGATTTATCTCGGCATTCCGATGTCGGTCGAGGATTATTCCGAGCATTCGCTCCAGCATGGCTCCAACGCTTCGGCGATCTCCTATGTCGAGGTCTCTTATGCGGGCGGCAAGCTTTTCGGCGCCGGCATCAACACCAATATCGTTGCCGCATCCCTCGAGGCGATCGTCTCGGCGGCAAACCGGGTGCTTGCAGTCAAGGCGGCCTAAGGTTCTGGCTGGCTTCCAGTTCTGGTTTGAAAGCCCCCTCGGTTTTCGAGGGGGCTTTTTATTGTGCGTCAGTCGGCCGTCGGCTCGTCGTCTTCGATGAAGCCGCCGGATTGATGCGACCACAGCGTCGCGTAGATGCCGTTCCGGGCGATCAGCTCCGCATGCGTGCCGTCCTCGACGATGCGGCCGTGATCGAGCACGACGATGCGGTCCATGCGCGCGATGGTCGACAGGCGATGCGCGATGGCGATCACGGTCTTGTCTTCCATGATGCCGTAAAGCGTATCCTGGATTTCGGCTTCGACTTCGGAATCGAGGGCGGAGGTTGCTTCATCGAGCACCAGGATCGGGGCATCCTTCAGGATAGCGCGCGCAATTGCAACGCGCTGCTTCTGACCGCCCGAGAGCTGGACGCCGCGTTCGCCGGCGTGAGCGTCGAAGCCCGTACGCCCCTCCTGATCCCGCAGCTTTGCTATGAAATCGCTGGCGGCAGCCTTCTCGGCGGCAGTCAGAATCGCATTTTCCGAAAAGTGCGGATTGCCATGGGCGATGTTATCGCGGATGGAGCGGTGAAGGAGCGATGCCTCCTGGCCGACCACGGCAATCTGCCGGCGCAGGCTATCCTGCGTCACCTGCCGAACATCCTGCCCGTCGATTTCGATAATGCCACCCTCCGGATCGAAGAAACGAAGCAGCAGATTGACCAGCGTCGATTTGCCGGTGCCGGAGCGGCCGACAAGACCGACTTTCTGGCCTGCCGCAATTCGAAGCGAAACGCCGTCGAGCCCGCCATCTCCCTTGCCGTAGTGATGCGTGATTTGCCGGAAGGCGATCTCGCCCTTGGTGACGGCAAGCGGCTCGGCGTTCGGCGCATCGGTAATCGCAAGCGGCTGCGAGACGGTCATCAGTGACTGCCGCATGGCGCCGAGATGGGCAAAGAGCGAGGAAACGGCATCCAGCATCCATTCGGCCATGCCGGTTATGCGGAAGCTCAAGGCGAGTGATGCCGCGATCAGCCCTAGCGGCGCGCCACCGGATTGCCAGAGGACGACCGCATAGCCGACAAGCGCGACGATGAGGAAACTGCCGAGGAACAGCATGCTCGAATTGACAAGCACCTCAAGCTTCTGCACCCGAACGAATGTCTCGCGGGTTTGAGCGAAACGACGACGGGCTTCCTTGTCTTCCGCCTTGGCATCGGCAAAAAGCTTAATGAGGTCGATATTGGCATAGCTGTCCACCAGCATTCCCGTCAGCTCGGCATAGGCTCCCTGATATTGCGCGGAGGCCTTCTGCAGGCGAGGGATGACATAGGCCATCAGTGCGAGATAGCAGAGAAGCCAGACGACGAGGGGCCAGATCAGGCGCGAGTCGATCGAGGCCATCAGCCAGAGCGAGCCGGCCACATAGATCGTGACGAAAGATAGCGTGTGCAGCACGGCATAGGCGGCGCCCGTTGCGGCGGTGCCAATATCTCGCACCTGGCTCGCGATACGCCCGGAAAAATCCTGGCGAAACCAGCCGACTGATTGCCGAAGAACGTGACGATGAGCCCGCCAACGGAACAGGGTCTCGGCATTTGGCCGGAACGCGATGTCATCCAGGCTTTCGCGGAGATAACCGGTAAGCGGCCTTCCGATCAGGACGAGGGCGGCTGCAGCGAGCAAGCCCAACCCTTCGGATACCCAAAAGTCTTCCCGCCGGGCGACGGCCAGATTATCCACCAGCCTGCTGGAATAGCCGATGAGCCAGATCTCGATGAGCGCGCCGATGACAGTCAGGCTGAGGCTCATCGCCATGACTGTGCGAAACGGACGAAGGTTAATTAGGAGATAGCGCCAGGCCTTGAGTGATGGCTGCGGCTCGTCATGATCCTGAAATGGATCGACAAGATCTTCGAAGCGACGAAACATGAGTGCCCTCCAAGGGCGAAGATATCAATCTGATGGTCGGGCCGATAAAGCAGCCCTTCACGGCACTGCTTTTCAGCGGTGGTTTCCTGTGCCGTGATTTTTCATCAGAGTGCTCTCCTCATTGGTCGCTGCAACCTACATAGCTTGTATCGGTGCCGATGTCAGCAGCAATTGTATCGGGGATCGTTCGACATAGATGAGCGAATACCGTCCTTTACACGGCTCGCGTCGAGGCTGTCCGAGGATATATATGTTTCAATGGTGAATTTTGCTCAGGCCTGGCCTTTGGCAAGTTCATCGCGTCGCTTCGTCAGACGCTCGAGCTCTTCTTCCTGTTCGGCTATCCGCTCGGACGCCCGCTCTTCGTCGGCGGCGCCGGAAAAGGCTGCTGCCTGCTCAATCAGTTCGCGAAGATTTTCCCTGATCGCCGCAATACGCCTGTCGATTTCAGGAATGGTCAGCAGAACGTCGGACATGTTGAAACTCCAGCAAGACTATCGGACCCCACACGATTACCGCACCCTATTATCCATCGACCGGCTGGTGGCTGCAAGCGGCAAAACGGATGGGATATCAGTCAGATCTCCGAGGATACCCGATTGGCGATCTGATCGAGCATCGCATTCGAGGAGGGGCCAACGATCGCATAGGTGGTGCCGTTGCGATGCCAGGATACGATGCTGATATCGTCCTTGATGGTTTCGCTGAAATCGTCGTCGGCGATGCCGTCCGTCTTGGTAAAGCAGATGGCGACGACATCGCCATCGAGGTTCTTGTAGATCAGCTGGCCGACAGGCTTACCGGCGGCGATGGACATGCGCGCGCCCTGGAAGACGAGACCATCAGCTGTGAGATCCGGAACGTTGAATTTGACGCCGGCGGTGCTTGCCAGCCACTTGGCGATCTCGTCCAACTGGCTTGCCTGCAACTCAACCATATGCTGCGGCTGGCGCGCATAGATGCGGTGGTAGGCGGCAATATCGTCCAGCCAGTTGCGAGTCATAAGCTGTGACGGGGTCGGCGGAGGGCTCGCCGGGACGTCAGCGGGCTGCATGCCGAAAAGATAGCCGATGCCGCCGCCGACGGCGAACAGGATAAGGGCCGCGGCCAATGATTGCTTGCCCGTCGGCGCCAGTTTCAGCGAATGCCTGGTAATACGCGGAGATGGCTCTCGGGTCTTCGGAGGCTGAGCGCTCTTGATGGAGCGAACAAGCGCCAGCGGTACCGGCTCCTTCAGAACCTCATCGAAAGCCTTGCGGCCGACATCGGAGCCGTGTTTCAGCTCATCGAAAATACGCCGGGCGTCCGCGTCGGAAGCAATGAGCTTTTCCAGCTCTTCTTTTTCTTCGCGGCTCGTCTCGCCATCCATGAAGGCGGACAAGCGGACTTCGAGCGGCGTTTTCTTCATATCTTGCAATGCTTAAAACCTTCGGGACGAGCGGCTATGACCCTGGGAGGCGAGGTAAAGGCGTGCGCTGGAGAGCCTTGATGTCACCGCCGCCAACGGGATGCCGAGAACATCGGCCGCCTGCTTGTAGCTGTGTCCTTCGACATCGACCAGCAGGAAGACACTGGCAAGTCCTTCTGGCAAAGATGTGACCAGGCGATGCGCTTCACCGGCTTCCACCGGATTTAAATGGGTTTGTGATGCCGGATCGCCCTGTTCCAGCGCATTGCCCTTGCCGGCGGGACGCAGCTTGTGACGTCGCGCTTCGTCAACCCATTGGTGCCGGGCCATGGTATAGAGCCAGCTTTCCAGCTTGCCGCCGCTGTTCCAGAGGTGGAACTTGGCTATGCCGCGCTGACAGACGTTTTGGACAAGCTCGTCCGCCTCGGCAAGATCGCCGGTCAGCGTCACAGCAAAGCGGCGAAGCTTCGGAAGAAGACCGACCAGATCGCGTCTGATATCGATGGCTGCTACCGGCGTTGGCATGATGGTTCCAGGAAGGCGTTGGAGGTTGTCAGATCGGCAATTTGCTTCCGCGATCGACGGCCTTCCCCGTAAGAAAGGTGATGTGAGCGGAATAATCGTCCTGTGCTGGTATGAACCATTTTCCTGCCGTTTCGCAAGTCTTCAAAAGCACCCGCGCGTTTGACCGTCATCCTTAATGCGCTATCCCACAATGTCCCAACCCGTACTGCACCAATGTTGGCCCAAGCTCTCCAAGGAGCAGTAAACTGGTCAGATACAGGCTCCGAAAGCTGGCATGCGTCGCTCCTCACAATGCATCCCTTATTTCGGAATTTCAGTGCTTCGATTGTAGCTCCGTATCTTAGAAAACGCTACCGAAACGATGCGCGCGACGACGCAAAAAGCGCGTCAGGTCGCCAGAATATCGAAGCCTTCGGGGTCGACGCCGCTGCCACTGTCGTTGAGGCTATAGCGTTCCGCTTTCAGTTCCCAGGCGCCGGGACGGCCGGCGATGGAGAAGAGATTATAGGCAGCGCGCGGCTTCAATCCGCCGACCCCTTGCGATGCGGAGGCGATCCCAACGACGGGAACCGAACCCATGTGTCCCCGCAGCCAGTGCAGGGTGTTGAGATGTGTATGGCCGTGCAAGACGAGTTCGGCGCCGCCGGTGGAGATGACGGCTGCGAAACGGCGAATGCCGATCATCCGCTTGTAGAAGCTAGTCGCGCCGCGAATCGGCGGGTGATGGATCATGACGACACGAAAGAGCCCGGCATCCCCGACTGCGCGCAGTATATTCACCGTCTCGCGGGCCTGGCGTGAGGAGTAGAAGCCGCTTGCGGCAAAGGGTGGGGTGGCGACGGCTGTGGAGCATCCCACAATAGCGACCTGACCGCGGATACGCAGATAAGGGAAAATGCGCTGGTCTTCCTGCCATTCGGCGGGAGCCTCGTCGCCGCGGACATAGGGATACCAGGAGCGCATGGCCTTTTCGTATGCGCCCGGCACATAGGCATCGTGGTTGCCGGGAACGACGGATGTGTGAAAGGGATCGCCGACAGTCTTCAGCCATGCGGCAGCTGTCTGGATCTCCATGCCGCTCGCTAGGTTGACGAGATCGCCGGTTACGGCCAGATGATCGACCTGTTTCGCCTTGATGTCGTCAAGAAGGAGATCAAGCGTGTCGCCAAAAAGATGCTTGCGCCGGTTCCGGTGCCAGTTCACAAATCCGGTAATGCGTTTGGAGGCGAGTTCTCTGATCGAAAGACGTGGCAGCGGACCAAGGTGAACATCGGAAATATGCGCGAGCTTGAACATGGGATGAGACATAGCCCACTCTATTGTCAAAACAAATACATCCTCGATCCGATTGCAAATCACGATGCCGGGGTTCAGGCATGAGTGAAGACAATCGACGCGACGAAAGGCAGAGTTTGGCTGTGCGTCTGTTCGGCCGCGCGTTGCATGTCTATTTCGTGCTGACCCGCAGCATGACGATCGGCGTGCGCGCCGCCTGCTTCGATGGCGAAGGGCGGATTTTTCTGGTTCGGCACTCCTATATCGCCGGGTGGCATATGCCCGGCGGCGGCGTCGAACGCCATGAGACTGTGGAGCAGGCGCTTGAAAAGGAGCTGCGCGAGGAAGGCAATCTGGTGATCTCAGGCAAGCCGCAGCTCTTTCACGTCTATTTCAACAATCACACCAGCAAACGCGACCACGTCGTCTTCTATCGCGTCGAGGTCACCCAGACCGCGCCGCGCAAACCGGATCGCGAAATCGTCGAAAGCGGCTTCTTTCCGGTCGATGCGCTGCCGCCAGGCACGACAAAGGCAACCTATCGCCGGCTTAAGGAGCTGGAAGGAGCGGAGGCTCCCTCCAGCTATTGGTAGCCTCCGAGGCTTGGGTCAGGCGACTTTTGCAAGCCGCTCGCGCCCGTGCGGGCGATCGAAATCCAGTTCCGGCCCGATCGGGACGATACCTGTCGGATTGATGGTTTTGTGGCTGCGATAATAGTGGTTCTTGATGTGGTCGAGATTGACGGTCTCCGCAACGCCGGCGACCTGATAGAGATCCCGCAGATAAGCCGAGAGGTTGGCATAATCGGCGATGCGGCGGATGTTGCATTTGAAATGCCCGACATAGACGGCATCGAAGCGGACGAGCGTCGTGAACAGTCGCCAGTCGGCCTCCGTCAGGCGATCTCCGAATAGATAGCGCTGCGTTGCCAGTCGTTGGTCCAGCATGTCGAGGGTTTCGAAGAGACGGAGCGCGTTTTCCTGATAAGCTTCCTGCGTCGTCGCAAAGCCGGCCTTATAGACGCCGTTGTTGACGGTATCGTAGACGCGCTCGTTCAATGCATCGATGTCGGCCCGCAAGTCAGTAGGATAGAAATCCGCCGTGGAGCCGGTCAGGCCGCCGAAGGCCGTGTTGAACATGCGGATGATTTCGGCAGATTCGTTGTTGACGATCGTGCCGGTCTGCTTGTCCCATAGAACGGGAACGGTCACGCGGCCGGAATAATGCGGATCGGCTTTGACGTAGACCTCCCAGAGCTTCGTTGCGCCGAAGAGATGGTCGACGGTACCGCCGTCCGTTCCTTTGAATTCCCAGCCGTTTTCAACCATCAGCGGATCGACGATCGAGACGGAGATCAGCTCCTCCAGCTTCTTCAGCTTGCGGAAGATTAGGGTCCGATGCGCCCAGGGGCAGGCAAGTGCCACATAGAGATGATAGCGGCCGGCCTCTGCCTTGAAGCCGCCGGTGCCTGTGGGGCCGGCGCTGCCATCGGCGGTCACCCAGTTTCGAAACTGCGAGGCGGCGCGCTTGAAATGGCCTTTCGTCTCCTTGGTATCGTACCAGACGTCATGCCAAACGCCGTCCACCAACATGCCCATTGCTTCATCCTTTCGGGAAACTGCCGAACTCTATCTCCAGAGATACGGCATGCACGCCGGATTTCGAGACGGCAAATGATGAACACTGCGTCATAGGTGCCGTCAAGGTCGAGAAAAGACACGATGTCGACCGATCTTGCATGAATGAACAACTGGATGCATTTTGCATTGGACGCGCCGAATATTTCCTGCTATCCGGCTTTTCACGGTTTAAGGACCCTTGTCATGAAAGTAACCAGAAGCCTGCGACGACGCCGATGATCTTGAACGCTCCGTGAGCGCTTTCGGGAACAATATCGTCCGTCTACTGGTTGTCTGGGCTAATGTACAAGCACGATCTGGTCTACCTCACTGAGGATGCGTCGCACGACGCTGCAATCGAACTCATCAACGAAGAAGCTTTCGGTCCTGGACGGTTTACCCGTGCCGCTGCTCGCATTCGCGAGCAAGGGCCGCATGACCATTCGCTGTCCTTCATCTGCGCCGATGATGGCGAAACGATCGCCTCCGTGCGGATGACGCCGGTGCTGGCCGGATCGGTCAAGGGACATCTCCTCGGTCCGCTCGCCGTACGTCCGTCGCACAAGAACAAGGGGATCGGCCGCGAGCTTGTGCGGATCGCGGTGGCCGCTGCTCAGCGCAAGGGATCGGAAGCCGTCATCCTGATCGGTGATCCGCCCTATTATTGCCCGCTCGGTTTCGAAAAGGTTGCCTACAACGCACTGACCTTCCCGGGGCCTGTCGATCCCAACCGGGTGCTGGTGGTGCCGATCGCCGCAGACACGCATGCGCGGCTGCAAGGCTCGATCGCATGGCGCGATGATTCCACTGCAGCTGTGGAAGACGATGACGACGATCTGGACGATGTCGTGCAGCTCACGGCGATTGCCGTCTAAGGCGTCATCATCGAAAGATTGCCCCGCTCGAATCTCAGCGGGGCGACAATTTCTTCTGCAGAAAGAACCGGCTGCGACCGGCCGGGAAATCCGGCAATTCGCCGAAGACGGCATAACCCTGCCGCTGATAGGCTTTCAGCGCCTGTGGATTGAAGGTATCGATCCACGCGCCGAAACAGCCACGCGCGCTTGCTTCCGCTTCCGCCGCGTCCAGAAGCTTTCCGGCCATGCCCTGGCCGCGCAGGCTTTCCGGCACGAAAAGCCATTGCGTGAACAGCCACCCCCAGGCGGTATAGCCGGATATGCCGCCGATGGTCTTGCCCGTATCGTCGCGGATCAGAACAGCCAGGGATTGCCGAGCGGATGGCCCGACGTCCGCGGTGTTGAACGCCGTCAATCCTTCGCTGATAGCCGCAAGGTCGCTTTCCGATGGCGTATCGGTCACGTCGATCTTCATGGTCACCGTCCTTCGCGCCACCACGTGGCGGAGAAAGCAAAGAGGAGGGCGGCGAGACCGGCAAAGCCTGCAAACAAGGGCAGGGTATTGATCCCCTTCAGCACGGTTTCGTCGGTCATGCGGATGGTCAGGCGCTGACCGTCGGCGACGCGAACGGCGCCGCGAACCGGCAGAACCTGCGGCACCGTCACGCCGCCATTTGCACCGGCAACGCGGGTAACGAGACCCTTGGTCTTCTGTGCGAGCGGTTTCAGTGTTTCGGTGGTCGAGATCATGGCCTTGAATTCCGGAGCGTCGATGGCGCCGATATGGACCAGCGTCGACAGATTGCCGCTGGCGATCTGGTAGAGGCCGATCTCGCCCATATGCTTCTCCGCCTGATAGAGACCTGGCTGCGTCTGCTTCAGCGGCAGGGTGTCCGTCTTGCCCGATGGCGTTTTGATCGTGGCGGGACCGGGATCGTTGCCGATCGTCTGGCGCGTTACCTGCAGCGTGCGCCCGGCGGCATTGGCGGTCAGGGCTTCTTCTTCCAGCGACGGCTCCTTCAGCAGCCAATGGGCAATGCGACGGTAGAGCGACACATGCGGGCCGCCGCCTTCGAAACCGCGCGCCCACAGCCAGCCTTCGTCGGAGAGCAGCATGGCGACACGACCCTGGCCGACGCGGTTCAGCACCAACAGGGGACTGCTATCGGCGCCGACCATCACCGTCTGGCCTTGCGGCCTCTCCACATCCACGCTGCGGAACCAGCGGCCCCAATGCGGTGGCTCGGTTTCGGAGCCGTCCAGCCCCCGCGTGACGGGGTGTTTCTTGCCCTGGTCCGACAGGCGCGGATAGAAAGCTTTCTCGATCATCTGGCCCGTCGGCTCGGCCGGCAGGACCGAGGCAAGCGGCGTCAGAGCGATCGAGCTGCCGCCGGCATGTTCGGGGCCGGCCGCGACAAGCAAGGCGCCGCCATTTTCGACATATTGAGCCATGTAATCATAATAGATCGTCGGCAGGACGTTCTGACGGTCCTGATAGCGGTCAAAGATGATCAGGTCGAAAGAATTGATCTTATCGACGAAGAGCTCGCGTGTGGGAAAGGCGATCAGCGACAGCTCATTGATCGGCGTGCCGTCCTGCTTGTCCGGCGGACGCAGGATGGTGAAATGCACGAGATCGACCGATGCGTCCGATTTCAAAAGGTTGCGCCAGGCACGTTCGCCGGCATGCGGTTCACCCGAAACGAGGAGAACGCGCATGTTCTGACGGATGCCTTCGATCACTTGGACCGTCTGATTGTTGATGCCGGTGACTTCGCCAGGCACTTCGGCGACTGCAAATTCGAGGACATTGTTGCCGGCGCGCGGCACCTTGAAGCTGAAGGGTGTATCCTGGCCGGGCGTGGCCTGCAGTGTGGCAATCTCGTCGCCATTCATCTTGACTGTGACTGCTGCGGTACCGCCAGGGCTCTTGCCGTCGTCAACGACGCGAAAGACCAGCTGCTGTTCATCATTGACGATGCCGAAGCGCGGGGCGCGCACGATCTCTATGCGGCGATCGAATTCGTCCGGCTTGCCTGTGATCAGCCCGTGGACGGGCGCGTCGAAGCCGAGCTGCTGATTGACACCGGGGATATCATGGATCTGGCCATCGCTCAGAAAGATGGCACCGCCGATACGGGCCGGTGGCACGTCCGCGATCGACGAGGATAACGCAGAGAAAAGCCGTGTCGACGGTGATTCCGATTCCGCCGGATCGCGGAATTCCACAATGCGCGGCTCAATGCGGGGAAATTGGGCCAGCCGATCCTTGAGCATCGCCAGGGCTTCGTCCGTCATTTTGGTACGTTCCGGCGTCTGCTGGCTGAGGCTGCGGTCAACGACGACGGGAACGATCGTCGATAGCTGATCCCTATCTTCCTGCATCAGCACCGGGTTGGCGAGTGCCGCAAGCAGAGCGATGCCCGCCAGAGCGCGAATCCAGCCGCCCCGCAGGCGCCTGTAGATTGCGAGCGCCGCGATGGCGAGCGTCAGCACCGCCAAAGCGGCAAGCACGGGCCAGGGAAGGAAGGGGGCAAAGCCGATATTCATATTATTGCCCCAAGCGCTGCAGGATATCGGGAACGTGGACCTGATCGGACTTATAATTTCCGGTCAGCATGTACATCATGATGTTGACGCCCGTGCGGTAGGCATATTCGCGCTGGGTCTCGTCCGGAGGCACGGTCGGCAGCAGCGGCGAGCCATTGTCGGCCACGGCCCAGGCGCCGGCAAAATCATTGCCGGTGATCATGATCGGAGTCACCCCGTCGGAGGTCGCGACCGCATTCGCATCGCGACGCGAATCCTGGCGTGCCTCCACCCAGAGCGGGCTGTCTGCATAGCGCCCGGGGAAGCTCGACAGCAGATAGAAGGACTTGGTCAGCACATGGCCCGCAGGCACCGGCTCCAGGGGAGGGATGTCGAGATTGGCGAGGATTTGCTGCAGCCGCTGACCGTTCAGGCTTGGCGACGAGGTGTCGCCCATCGTATCGATGGCGTCGCGGGTGTCGAAGAGCACGGTGCCGCCATTGCGCATATAGGCGTCGATGCGATTGATGGCGTCATTAGACGGCATGGGTGCGGTTGCAGAAATCGGCCAATAGATCAGCGGATAAAAGGCGAGTTCATCCTTTGCAAGATCCACACCGACCGGCGGGCCGGGTTCGAGCGTCGTGCGATAGGTGAGATAGTCGGAGAGTCCCGCAAGCCCGCGCTCCGAAATGTGATCGACGTCGGTTTCTCCTGTCACGACGTAGGCAAGGTGTGTCTTGTCCAGCCGCGAGAAGATGGTGTCGTCGCCCGGTTTGGAATCGTCGGCCAGGACGCTTACCGGATGTAAGAAAATGGCGAGCGAGACGGCCAGCAGCAGCATTGCCGCACCACCCGCGATCGTCTTTGCCGATCTGCCCAGGCGCGGAAAGGCGCCGTTCATAAACAGCACGATGATGCTGTCCGCCAGTAGGAGGAGGAAGGCGAGGGTGAAGAGGATCGGCTTTGCCGACCAGGCCTCGCCGCCGATCAGGCCCTCGCGTGCGACCGCACCAGCTGCCGAGGCATCCAGCGGCTTGAGCGCTGTGCCGCTCGGCAGGGTATTGAGCGCGCTGAAGCCCTCTTCGGAACCATAGAGGCCGGGCGGGTTGTCGAAGCTTGCGACTGCGGCTCCCTTGTTGTTTGGTTCCAGCGGGCGGGCACTGCCGATCTCGCTGGTCAACACGCCCTTGGCGGTCAAGAGCCGGTAGGGCGGCATCGCTTCGCTTGCCTTGGCAGCTCCTTGTCCCGACGCGACGCCACCGGCGCGCGAGAGCTGGACGATACGGCGCAGCATCTCGACGAAATCGCCTGATATCGGCAGATCGGACCATTGCGGCTCGGCACTGACGTGGAAGAGCACGATGCGGCCTGCCTGCATCTGCTTTTCCGTGACGAGCGGCGTGCCATCGGCAAGGCTTGCCCAGGTGCGCTCAGCCAGATCCGGTGTCGGCTCGGCCAGGACCTGCCGCTTGATCAGGACATTGTTCGGCTTCGGCATGCCAGCGAAGGGACCGAACGACGGAAAATCGGCAAGCGGCTGCGGTTCGGCCCAGGAAAGGGCGCCGCCGAACGTGCGCTCGCCCTGCCGCAATGTGACCGGGACCAAAGGATCGTCGGCGGGTGCCGCGGCAAGGCGCGGGCCGGCAAAGCGGACAAGCGTACCGCCATTCTCGATCCACTTCTGCAGCGGCGCATAGGTTTCCTGCGGCAGGCGGCCGACATCGGCCATGATGATGACGGAGGGATTGCCCGCGAGCAGTTGCGGGATCGACTTCGCCAGATCGGCGCTGTTGGGCTGAGTCAGATCGGCATAGGGCTGAAGCGCGCGCTGGATATAATAGAGTGGCGACAGGATCGGCTGGAATTCGTCGGCGGCCTGACCCGAGAGGAGCGCCACGCGGCGGCGGCGAAAACCGTCGTCCAATAGGTATACGCTGCCGGCGCTGGCCTGACGGTCGATGCTGATGCGGGCGAAATCATTGCGCATTTCGAAGGGCGCGGCGATAGAGCCGGTCGCAACCGTCTGGCCGCCCGCGAAATCAAGCGAACCGGCGGCGATCGGCCGTCCCTGATTGTCCTGTGCCGTCAGCCCGAGGCGCATCGGGCCGCTACCGTCCAGCCGTGTTGCCGTGACGGTCATGTTGCTGGCGGTATTGGCTGCGCCGGTGAGTGCCATGATATCGTGGCCATCGCCCTCGATGAGCCGCAGCTCGCTTGGCTGCAGCGCAGCAAGGCGGCTGACGATATCGTCCTTGTCCTTGCTCTCGACACCGTCGGAGATGAACGCGATGGTGCCGGCCTTGCTGCCGTTCAGCGCCGCCTTGACGGCATCGGCGGTGCGTTGCCGATCCGGCACCAGCGGTCTTGGGTTCATCGCATGCAGCTTGTCGCGGGCCGATGTCGCCGCGCCCGGCGTCGCGTCGTTGCCCTGTTCGGCGGTGAAGGCGATCGAAACGGGAATGCCCTTGGCGTCGGCATCGTCGATCAGAGCGTCGGCCGTGCGCACGCGGCGTTCCCAGTCGGAGACGCTCGCCCAGCTATTGTCGATCATCAGCACCAGCGGGCCGCCGCTCGAGAGCGTATTGGTGCGCGGATTGAACATGGGATTGGCGATGGCGAGAATGACGAGGGCGGCAAGCAGCATGCGCAGCAGCGTCAGCCACCAAGGGCTGCGGGCCGGCGTCTCCTCGCGCTTGAGGATGCTCGCCAGAATGCGCAGCGGCGGGAACACTTCGGTGCGCGGCTGCGGCGGCGTCAAGCGCAGCAGCCACCAGATCGCGGGAAGCAGAATGAGCGCTGCCAAGATGGCCGGCGAAGCGAATGCAAAGGAGAGGCCGCTCAAGGCTGGCCTCCTGACGCGACCCTCGCGGGCATGCCTGAGAGATACATATGAACGGCGACCAGGGCTTCGGAAGCCAGCCGGTCCGTGCGGTGGCTGACGAAGGTCCAGCCGAGATGACGCAGCGACTGGCCGAGATTTTCGCGCCGCGCGAGGTAGGCGCGCTGATAATCGTCACGCAGGTTTTCCGCGCGGCCGGCGATCAGCTTCGAGCCCGTTTCTGGGTCGCTGAACTCGGTGCGCCCGCTATAGGGGAAGAGTTCTTCGGCGGGGTCGGCAACCTCGATCACATGGCCGCGCAAGCCACGGCGGGCCAAGGGGCCGATCCTGCCCATGACGCTATCGGCATCGTCGAGAAAGTCGCCGATCAGCACGATATCGCTCCAGCCGCGGATCATCGCCGTCTGCGGCAGGCCGCCCTCGAGCGGCGTGTGCATCAGCGCCGCGGCCAGGCGCTCGGCAGCATTGCGGGTCGAAACCGGTTCCATGATGCCGGGGCAGCCGATGCGCTCACCGGAGCGGGACAGAATTTCCGCCAGCGCCAGCATGAGGACGAGCGCGCGACCCTCCTTGGACACATGGCCGTAGGTCGATTTATACATCATGGATGGCGAGAGATCGGCCCAGAGCCAGATCGTGTGGGCGGCTTCCCATTCATGATCGCGGATATAGGTATGATCGTCGCGGGCCGAGCGCCGCCAGTCGATGCGCGACAGGCTTTCACCTTCCGTATAGGGGCGGAACTGCCAGAAATTCTCGCCGATGCCGCGCTTGCGCCGACCGTGCCATCCGGCAATGACCGTGTTGGCGATGCGCTTGGCTTCGACGAGGCAATCCGGCACGAGGGCGGCACGGCTGCGGGCTCGGGAGAGGGCATCATTGCCTGAGGTGGGTCTGACGGTCTGTCCGATGGATGCCACGCGCTATACTCTCCTCGACACCCGGGTTACGACTTGGACTGCTTGACCAGCCCTGAAATGACATCGCGCACGGACATGCCTTCGGCGCGGGCTGCAAAAGTCAGCGCCATGCGATGTTCCAATACTGGCTCGGCAAGTGCATGAATGTCGTCGATCGACGGGGCAAGCCGGCCTTCGTAAAGGGCGCGGGCACGGGCGCAGAGCATCATCGCCTGGCCGGCACGCGGGCCTGGACCCCAGGCGACATGCTTGTCTGTGGAGGCATTGCCCTGGCCCGGGCGGGCAGAGCGCACGAGTGACAGGATCGCATCGACAACGCCATCGCTGACGGGCATCTGGCGGATGAGCTGCTGGATTTCCAGCAAGCGTTCGGCGTCGATGACAGCCTGCGGCGTCACTTCGCTCAAGCCTGTGGTTTCGAGCAGGATGCGGCGCTCGTCGGCAAGTTCGGGATAATCGACATCGACCTGCAGCAGGAAACGGTCGAGCTGGGCTTCCGGCAGCGGATAGGTGCCTTCCTGCTCCAGCGGGTTCTGTGTTGCGAGAACGTGGAAGGGAGCGGGTAGGTCATAACGCTGGCCGGCGATGGTGACGTGATATTCCTGCATGGACTGCAGAAGGGCGGACTGTGTGCGCGGTGAGGCGCGGTTGATTTCGTCGGCCATCAGCAATTGCGCGAAAACCGGACCCTTGACGAACCGGAAAGAGCGGCGGCCGGTTTCATCCTGGTCCATGACTTCGGAGCCAAGAATATCGGAGGGCATCAGGTCCGGCGTGAACTGCACACGGTTGGAGGCAAGGCCGAGGACTGCGCCGAGCGTGGTCACGAGCTTCGTCTTGGCAAGACCCGGCACGCCGACCAGCAGGGCATGACCGCCGGCAAGCACGGCCAGAAGCGTGTTTTCCACGACGCTTTCCTGGCCGAAGATGACCTTCGACACCTCTTCGCGGACGCGGGCGATATCGCCCAGTGCCTTTTCGGCTGAGGCGATGATGGCCTGCTCATCGAGGCTCGTTTCGGTCGATTTGATCATGCCCATTTGCGTCTCCAATGGCAGAAAAACGGTGCGCGTGATTCGCAGACGTTACACATTTGCCTCATAATCAATACAACTTATCGCCAGCAAGATAGCTGACAAGCACGTTTCAAATGACTATCTCGTGAGAACTGTCATATTCCTGACTAACGACCAACCGGGACAGAAGAATGGCAACCGAGGAAATCAGGACAACGGGCGATGCCGCAAGCCTCGCGGCGCTGATTTCGCGCGCGGCAGGCGATAGCGGCGGCTCCAAGAAGGGGCTGCCGCCAGTCGATCGCTGGAATCCGCCATTCTGCGGCGATATCGACATGGAGATCCGCGCTGACGGCACCTGGTTCTATCTTGGCACACCGATCGGCCGCGCGCCGCTGGTGCGGCTGTTTTCCACAGTTCTGCGCAAGGACGAGGATGGAAAGACCTATCTCGTCACGCCTGTGGAAAAGGTGGGCATTCGCGTCGTCGACGCGCCGTTCGTGGCCGTCGAGATGAGCGTGACGGAGCGTGAGGGCAGACGGGTGCTGACCTTCCGCACGAATGTTGGCGATGTCGTCGAGGCTGGCAGAGATCATCCGATCCGCTTCGTCATACGCGGCGAGAACGACGAGCTGAAGCCTTATCTGCATGTCCGCGGGCGGCTCGAGGCTCTGGTGACGCGTGCGGTCATGTACGATCTCATCGAGCTTGGTGAACCCGTCGTGATTGCCGGACGAGAGATCTTCTGCGTGCGTTCCGGCAGCTCCATCTTTCCGGTCATGCCGGTTGCCGAATTGGATGCGCTTACTCGATGAATGAATTCCCTCTTTATTCTGCGGACGAGTTCCGCCGTCGCGCCCTTCATCAGAGTGGTGGGCCGGTGGAGCTTGCCTGGCGCGATCACGGCGATCATCTCCTCAATCCCGAGACCATATCGCAGGTGGCGGACCTGAAGCTCAAGGATGCCGCGGTGCTTGTGCCCGTCGTCGACAGCGGCGACGATGCCAGGGTCATTTTTACGCTCCGGACATCGACGCTCCGCAAGCATTCCGGCCAGATCGCCTTTCCGGGCGGGGCCATCGATCCGGAAGACGCGTCGCCGGAGATGGCGGCGATGCGCGAAGCGGGGGAGGAAATCGGGCTTGCCGACATCTTCATCGAGCCGGTGGCGCGGCTGCCGCATTATCTGGCGGCGACCGGCTTTCGCATCACACCCATTCTTGCCGTGGTAAAACCCGGTTTTCATCTGACCCTCAATCCAACCGAGGTGGAGGATGCCTTCGAGGTGCCGCTCTCCTTCCTGATGGACCCCCACCATCACGTGACCGACACGATGCTCTGGCAGGGGACTGAACGCCATTTCTATCGCATGCCCTATGGGCAGCGCATGATCTGGGGCATTACTGCGGGTATCGTCCGCACACTTTATGAAAGGCTCTATAGATGACGTCCGTTGCCGATGAGGCCTGGTTTCGCGATGAGGCATTGCAGCGGGTGCTAGCGCTGCTCGATGCCGATGGCGGCGAGGGGCGTGTGGTCGGTGGTGCCGTCCGCAACAGCTTGATGGGGCTGCCCGTCGCCGATATCGATATAGCAACGACGCTGTTGCCTGAAACCGTCGTCGAAAGGGCCGAGGGCGCCGGAATCAAGGCGGTGCCGACCGGCATCGCGCATGGCACGGTCACCTTGGTCATCGATGGAAAGCCGTTCGAAATCACCACGTTGCGACGCGACGTTGAAACCGACGGGCGCCGTGCCGTAGTGGCCTTCAGCCGGGATTGGCAGGCTGATGCCGAGCGGCGGGACCTGACGATCAATGCGCTTTATGCATCTGCCGATGGCGAGGTCATGGATCTCGTCGGAGGGCTGGCCGATCTGGAGCGCCGCAATATCCGCTTCATCGGCGATGCCGCGACGCGGATTGCCGAGGATCATTTGCGCATCCTGCGCTTCTTCCGCTTTTTCGCCTATTACGGCACCGGCCGCCCCGATGCGGAGGGCTTGCGCGCCTGTGCTGCTGCAAAATCAAAGATTTCGACGCTCTCAGCCGAGCGTGTCTGGTCGGAAATGAAGAAGCTGCTGGCGGCTCCTGACCCGGGCAGGGCGCTGCTCTGGATGCGCCAGATCGGCATTTTGACCGAAGTGCTGCCGGAAACCGAGAAATGGGGGATCGACGCCATTCCCGGACTGATCGCCGCCGAACAGGCTCTCGGTTGGCCGGCGGAGGCTCTGCTTCGCCTTGCTGCCATCGCACCGCCCGATGCGGCAAGGCTTGCCAAGCTTGCCGAGCGGCTGCGCCTCTCGAAAGCGGAAGGCGCCTATCTGCAGGCTTGGGCGAATGCGCCGATCGTCAAGGACGACATCTCGGAAGTGGCCTTCGATCGCCTGCTTTATCGCCATGATCAAACCGGCGTTGCGGTTCGCCTGAAGCTCGCGCTGGCCGTTGCCCGCAGCAAGGCGGAGGGCGATTTCGAGGAAATGGCGCGCGTGGCGCGGCTTGGGAAATTGCTGGAACGAACGGCAAACTGGAAGAAGCCTGCTTTCCCGCTTAATGGCGCGGATGCGCTTGCCGCGGGCGTCGGTGCCGGGCCGCGCGTGGGCGAGCTTCTCGGCAAACTCGAGCAGGAGTGGCTTGACGCGAATTTTGCGATGAACCGGGCGAGCCTTCTCGCCCGACTCAAGGATTTGGCCAATGCCTGATAATGAGGCCTGATTAGCGGCAGGCCCGCCAATCAGGCCGCGTTGGCCTCGTCGCGAATCCGGGCCTTGATATTGTCGACCATGTTTTCGCGGATGATGGTTTCGCCATGCGCTTCGCGCATGTGCTCGACCGCGCGGCGCACCACCTCGGCGTCATCCTTGGCGCGGGTGTGCCAGGCGCAGCCGGGCACGAGCGTACCACATTCGAACAGTCGCATATCTTCCTCCTCATCTTTCAACGGATTCTCGCCCTACAAAGGACCTGAAGGCCTAAACGCAACGAACGAGAAAAGGTTTCTGCCGTTCGGCAAGCCTTCCGCTTGCCGGTGGCGGCCTTCCGGACATTAATCCGGCATTGCCCAGGATTTGAAGCAATCCGAGGATTGATATCGTGTGATAGGCGCCTGCTTGGCCGAACGATCGGCCGCGAAGCGGGCGATATCGCTTGGAGATTTGCCCGCCAGCTGCATCCTCACCTGCTCCAGGAAGCAGGAGAGCGGTAGATCGGATCCACTGCGGGTCCGCATATCCTCTGCCAGTCGGATGATGAACTCCGGACTATCGACGGTGCGCGATAGTTTCTGTTCCTTCGAAGCTTCCGTGACTTGTTTCTCTGCTGCCATTACAACCTCCTCCGATTGAACGAGCATTAGGTCACTTAGGCACTCCTCCCGCTGATTTCAGGGCGTTGTCCGATCATTTAATGTTGAACATCCAAGCGCATCGCGATCTTTCAATCGTTTGTTGCGCTTGAAGTTTCCCGCATGCCGCGATCGCAAAATTGCCGCCCAGCTTACGCGACACGCCTCAAGGCCAACGCACCACCGGCGGCAGAGACGATAGGATCGACTCGACGTTACCGCCTGTCTTCAACCCGAATATTGTACCCCTATCGTAGAGCAAATTGAACTCCACATAACGTCCGCGGCGAATTAATTGCTCGTCGCGGTCTTCTTCCGTCCATGTTTCGTTGAAATTGGATCGGACGATGCGCGGATAGACCATCGCGAAGGCGCGGCCGACGTCGCGCGTGAAGGCGAAATCCGCGTTCCAGCCACCGGCTTCCTCTGTCGAATGCAGCCAGTCGAAGAAGATGCCGCCGATGCCGCGCGGCTCGTTGCGGTGCTTCAGGAAGAAATATTCGTCGCACCAGCTCTTGTATCGTTGATAGTCGGCGATGGCATGACGATCGCAGACGATCTGCATGGCGCGATGGAAGAGGGCGCTGTCCGGATCTTCCTGGGTGCGGCGGCGATCGAGCACTGGCGTCAGGTCGGCGCCGCCGCCGAACCATTGGCTCGTCGTCACCACCATGCGGGTGTTCATATGCACGGCCGGCACATTCGGATTGACGGGGTGGGCGATCAGCGAGAGCCCCGAGGCCCAAAAGCGAGGATCTTCCTCGGCGCCAGGAATCTGGCTGCGAAAGTCGGGAGAGAATTCGCCATAGACTGTCGAGGTGTGGACGCCGACCTTTTCGAAGACGCGGCCCTCCATCATCGACATGCGGCCACCGCCGCCCTGGCCCTTGTCGCGCTGCCAGTCCTTGGCGATGAAGCGGCCCGGTTCCTGGTCGGAAAGAGGGCCGGTCAGCTCGCTTTCCAGCAGCTCGAACTCCGCGCAGATCGTGTCGCGCAGGCCTTCGAACCAGTGTCGCGCTGCCTCCTTCTTTTCTTCAATATCCTCGGGTAATCCCTTGGGAAGATTGGGTCGTTCCATTCACGCTCTCCGACGATGCGAGCAGCCGGCGGCCCGCGATTCGCACCGTATGTATCGTGATTTGGAATATCAGCAAGATTGCGGCGCAGCCAGTGCAGCAACGCCGCAGGAGAATCGACTCGCAAATTTCACACTGCGGTATTATGTTCCCTCTCTCAAAGGCGAGGTTTTATCATGAAGATACCCGGACCGCCGCCCCTGGATGGGTTGAGAAACAGAATATTCCGTTACCGGCAGGACCATCCCGCCGGTGGAAAGAGCGAATTCGTTCGCGAGACCTTTTGTCTCAGTCGCCCGGAAGCGCGCGAAAAGGCGCGCGAATGGTTCAACGAATTCCCCAAGGCTGCCTATTGGACCGAAGTCGAAAGCTGGCGCCAGGTCGACGGCGATCGCATCGAGTTCACCATGCGGCGTCTGCCATCGGCGGATTGAACTGGACGAAACAGCCGCCTGCCACGACGGGCGAAGAGGCCGAAGCATATTTCAGCATGCTTGCGGCACATCATTGGCTTGCGGCATTGCTCAATGCGGCTTGGCTAACTGCGCATCATCAGGCGCGCCGAATCCAGTCGGCTGGGCTGCTGCCGCGATGCTGACAGGGAAGGCTTTCTTGACCGCTTCTCTTGTTGCCTTTTGCCTTCCATCCGGAACGGCAGGCAAGGGAGCCTCCGTGTTCGGCATTGCTGGTTTGGATATCGCGCCGAGCGTCTCGTCCTGGTGTTCCGCTGTTTTGGGGCTCCCGACGATTGGCGATGCCGCAAGGATTTCCCGGAGTGTGGTTGTTACAGGCAGATGCCCGCCCAAGTCGGTGTTCGTGTGATGCCACGCTTGCGCAACGCGCCGATCGGCATGAATGAATGCTCGGGAGTTGATCTCGCCGAACCAGTCCCATTCCCCCATGACGTCGACGACATCCGTGAAAACAGGCGGCATAGCGATGCGTGCGCCGATCGTCACGATCTTTGCATGCCGCGCCAGCTCGATGATCCGTGCTTCCCCCTGTTTACAGAGGTTATGGAGTGCAGCTGACAGCACGAGGTTTCCCTTGGAGTGGCCGGTCAGCAGACGGAAGGAGAGGCGGGGGTCGGCTAGAAGCGCCTGCGCGGTTCTGGTGTCCAGGCTGGTGCGAGCTGCAGTTCCATCGCACTGCGCTCCAACCTTGGGCCGGCCGGCAAGATCATCCAGGCTTTCAAGCAGCGGCCGCAGCCCCCTCAAATGACCGAAGAAAAGCGACCCGCCGAAGGCTTCGGTGATGGCATCGGCTATGCCGTAGCCTGAGACGACGACCGCGACCGGTGCGTCGATCGCATCGGCCACATTGCGGGCAAAGGCGGCCGCACCGAGCGCGGAACCGCCGATGCCGGCGACTGCGAGCGCCCGGGCATTACCGCCGCCGCGCAAGACGAATTCATCGATGGTTTCGCAGAGGGTGAGCGCCCCAAGACCGCTTGGCGGCACGATCAGGATCGCGCCTTCGGCGGCGAGCGAGTCACTGATGTAGAAAGCTTCTTCGGGTGTAATGACCTTGACGTCGTAGTACAGCGCATCGAGAGCGAGGTTGCGCTGGCGAAGGCCTTCAAGCGCAAGGTTGCGCAAAGGGGAGTGCTGGAGCCGTTCGGGGAGGCTCAATGTACGTGCGAACTGCGTAAGGGAAAGCGTGAATGCCGTCTGGAACATGGGTCACCTCGTCAAGGCTGCCTGAGTTAGAGCATTCCAGAGCGAAGCTTCTCACACTTTATCCGGCGTGCCAACGTCTATTCCGGTGCGACATTCAGGCTCGGTGCTGAGGACGACGGCCATTGTGTTTGCCGCAGTGCTTCACCTGAAATCATGGCGGCGGACATGGCGACATTGATCGAGCGCTGACCCTCGACCATGGGGATCAGGATGCGGCCATCGGCTCTGTCATGCACGTGGTCCGGCACCCCGGCGCTTTCGCGGCCGAACAAGAGGATATCGTCTTCGCGGTAAGCAAAATCCGTATAGCGCCGTGCCGCTTTCGTCGAGGCGAGAACCAGCCGACGTCCGCTTTCCCGTCTCCATGCCTCGAAGCGCTCCCAATTGACGTGTCTAGTCAGGGTGACGGCGGCAAGATAATCCATGCCGGCGCGCTTCAGATTGCGGTCGGATATGTCGAAGCCGGCCGGCTCGATAATGTCGACGCCGAGGCCGAGGCAGGCGGCAAGCCGCAGGATCGTGCCAGTGTTGCCGGGAATATCGGGTTGGTAGAGGGCGATGCGGAGCTTGGTCATATGTTGCAACTAGCGAAATCGCCTGGATTTGTCCCAGATTTTTCGCGTGTCCTTCATTTCTGTGATGTCTCCCATCAGCAGAATTGAAGGATTTAGCCCATTTTTCAGGCATATTTCGCTTTTCAAACAGAAAAAGTCGCGCTAAAAGACGCGTGCTCTACAACTTGCGAAAGAAGGAGGCTCAGATGGATATCTTGTTTATGATGCTGCGCCTCGGTGCCGTGAACCCACGGATTTGAAGAGCGCTACTAGGCGCATATTCGCAAGTATCCCCCTTCTTTAAGTCATTACGCGGCCACTATGGCCTCGTCGTTTTACCGCCCGGCCACCATATGAATCTGCGATCTTTCAGCGCAGTGGGTGGTCGAAGGGTCGAGTCTTTGGAGCATTTCCATGTTTAGCTGGTTCGAACGCCGACTAAATCCATTTCCAAGCGAGGTGCCGGATACGCCGCCGCGTGGCCTCTTCGCCTTCTGCTGGCATTATTCCAAGCCGGCCCTGCCGTGGCTGATCGTCATGAGCATTCTCACCATGTCGATCGCGATCGGCGAGGTCGCGTTGTTCCAGTTCCTCGGCGATATCGTCGATTGGCTGACACATGCGGATAAGGCGACTTTCCTGCAGACGGAATGGCACAAGCTGTTCTGGATGGGGGCGATGGTGCTGATCGGCTTGCCGGCTGCGGCGATCCTCGACAGCTTCATCATGCACCAGGTGCTGCTCGGCAACTATCCGATGATCGCGCGTTGGCAGATGCACCGCTTCCTGCTGCGCCATAGCATGACCTTTTTCGCGAACGAGTTCGCTGGCCGCGTCGCCACCAAGGTGATGCAGACCTCGCTTGCCGTGCGCGAAACGGTCATGAAGATCCTCGATGTCTTCGTCTACGTCGTCACCTATTTCCTGTCTATGATCCTCGTCATCGCGGCGGCCGACTGGCGGCTGATGATTCCGATCCTGGTCTGGCTTGGCGTCTATGTCGCCATCGTCGCCTATTTCGTGCCGGTGCTGCGCAAGATCGCCGCGCGGCAGGCCGACGCGCGCTCGATGATGACGGGCCGCGTGGTCGACAGCTACACCAACATCGCCACGGTGAAGCTGTTCTCGCATGCGGGCCGCGAAGAGACATATGCCAGGGCCGGTATGGAGGAATTCCTCAATACCGTGCACAAGCAGATGCGCAAGGTGACGCTGTTCCACGCCTCGGTCTATTTCAACAACTGCGCGGCGCTGTTCATCGTCTCGGCTCTGTCGATCTGGTTCTGGCTCAGCGGCTCGATCTCGGTCGGCTCCATCGCCATCGCCATCGGCCTTGCGATGCGCGTCAACGGCATGTCGCAATGGGTGATGTGGGAAGTTTCGGCGCTCTTCGAAAACATCGGCACCGTCTATGACGGCATGGAGATGATGACGAAGCCGCACGATATCGTCGACAAGCCCGCGGCATCGCCGATCGTGGCCAAGCAGGGCGCGATCCGCTTCGACCACATTCGCTTCCATTACGGCAAGGCGAAGGGTGTCATGGAGGATCTGACCCTCGATATCCGCGCGGGCGAAAAGGTCGGCCTTGTCGGCCGTTCCGGCGCCGGCAAGACGACGCTGATGAACCTGCTGCTGCGCTTCTACGATCTGGAGGGCGGCCGCATTACCATCGACGGCCACGATATCGCGGGTGTCACGCAGGACAGCCTTCGCTCGATGATCGGTGTGGTGACGCAGGACACCTCGCTGCTGCACCGTTCGATCCGCGACAACATCGCCTACGGCCGTCCGGACGCGACCGATGAGGACATCATCCAGGCGGCCAAGCGCGCCAATGCCTGGGACTTCATCGAAGGTCTGGTGGATATGCATGGCCGCACCGGGCTCGACGCTCAGGTCGGCGAGCGGGGTGTGAAATTGTCAGGCGGCCAGCGGCAGCGTATCGCCATCGCCCGCGTCTTCCTGAAGGACGCGCCGATCCTGGTGCTCGACGAGGCAACATCGGCGCTCGATTCCGAAGTGGAAGCGGCGATCCAGGAAAACCTCTTCGCGCTGATGCATGGCAAGACGGTGATCGCCATCGCCCACCGCCTGTCGACGCTGACCGAGATGGACCGCCTCGTCGTTCTCGACAAGGGCCGGATCATCGAGATGGGCACACATCAGGCGCTGGTCCAGCAGGGCGGCATCTATGCCGAACTCTGGAGCCGCCAGTCCGGCGGTTTCCTCGCCGACCATGAAGAGGTCGAGACGGCGGCACAATAATGAGACGGACCACTGGGGCGCCAAGGTGCCCCAGTTGTGTTTCCTGAGGGACTATTTTTCAGAAATCCAAAACGCAACAAAGAAATCTGGAAGACGATGCTGCGGATTAGCGGCTCGCCAGAGCAAGCTGCGCTGCGAGCAATCCGAATGCGGTCGCGAAGCTTCGGCGCATCCACGACTGAACAGTCGGATTTGAGACGATATGGCGGCGCAGGTAGGCCGCGAACACGCCATAGGCTGCGAAGATGATGAAGGTGAGCGCCATGAAGACTAGGCTGAGCTTCAGCATCAGCATGATCGGGCTTGTCTGATCCGGCGTCACGAATTGAGGCAGGAAGGCGAAGAAAAAGATCGACAATTTGGGATTAAGCAAATTGATCAGGATTGCCGAGCCAATCACCTGTCGCGTGCTCTTGTCGGTCGGTGCGCCGTCAATGCGCAAAATACCCTTTTCCAAAAACATCGACCAAGCCATGTAGAGCAGATAGGCCACCCCGAGCCATTTGAGCGCTTGAAACGCCACGGCGCTGGTGTGCAGGAGTGCGGCGAGGCCGCTTATCGCCGCAAGCAAATGCGGGATGATGCCAAGCGTGCAGCCGAATGCGGCGACCACACTCGCCCTCGTGCCGCCAGACAATCCGGCGGCAAGCGTGTAGATCGTGCCGGTGCCGGGAGAGGCGACGATGATGAGGGTCGTGATCAGAAACTCGATGTTCATGCGACACGATTTCGCGCGGTGAAATATCCGTCTGGTAGGCTTGTCGCGGGCAAGGTGTCGAGCGACCACAGATGCTGTCGATACATGGCGTCGGCTTGTGTAGTGTGCATGACTCTCACTCGATAATCGCTTGCGGCAATATCGAGGCATCGCGTTTTCCGGTCTTGAATGAAATTGCAGTTCAACCGGCATTTCGCGCTCGACGCTCAATGCGTCGCTCACGACCGTTGGCAACTTGACCGGTCGATCCCGCTCCGTTTTACAGTTCTTGTAGGGTTGCAGGGAATATGGCGTTCACTGATGAATCGCGCACGAAATTCGGTCTGCGTTCAGGTGAGAAAGGAGAGGTTGAGATCGGAGTTTCGAGGAATTTTCATTATTTTTGTCGCTGTGCGGTATTGTGCTGATCGCTTATTTTGCGTCGCGCCAGAGAAAAATGCTGCGGAATTCCCTAGTTTTTCATGTGCTTAACTTCTCTCCGCGGAGAAGGGGATGATCGAGCTCCGGCCTTGCGACGCATTAACGCAGTTTTGCCGCGACATTGTGCCCTGACCCCTTGCCAAGACTGGACATAATTTGCGATCAAGCTTAGAACGCAGCGGGTTACGGAGGAATCTATGGCGGAATTATGGTCGCATTGATTCGCCGTTAGTGAGAGGGGTACCGCGGTTTTTGCCGTGGTTTGCGGGAAGAGGATGTGCAGCTTTGAGCGAGCATAGTACGACAGTTGAGTCCACCGGCGAGCCTACTCGCCGCGATTTCCTTTATTTGACGACAGGTATGGCCGGTGCGGTGGGTGCAGTTGCCGTCGCATGGCCGTTTATCGACCAGATGCGGCCCGACGCATCGACACTCGCTCTTGCATCCATCGAAGTCGATGTGTCGAGCCTTGAGCCCGGCATGTCCCTGACGGTGAAATGGCGCGGTAAGCCCGTCTTCATCCGTAACCGCACGCAGAAAGAAATCGAGGATGCCAAGGGCACGCAGCTTTCGGACCTGAAAGATCCGGTCGCTCGCAACGCCAATCTTCCGTCCGATGCACAGGCAACCGACGTTGCCCGTTCGGCCGGCGAGGGCAAGGAAAACTGGCTCGTCATGATCGGCGTCTGCACCCATCTCGGCTGCATCCCGCTCGGTCAGGCAGGGGAATATGGCGGGTGGTTCTGTCCCTGCCATGGTTCGGTCTACGACACCGCCGGCCGCATACGCCACGGGCCTGCGCCGATGAATCTTGCGATTCCGCAATATGCGTTCACGTCGGAAAAGAAGATCAAGGTCGGTTGAGGGGGAGCTGAATCATGAGTGGTCATTCGTCTTACGAGCCATCCACAGGGCTCGAAAAATGGGTCGACGCGCGGCTTCCGCTGCCGCGCATGGTCTATGATAGTTTCATCGCCTATCCGGTCCCGCGCAACCTGAACTACGCTTACACCTTCGGCGCCATGCTTGCCGTGATGCTGGTCCTGCAGATCCTGACCGGCGTTGTGCTGGCCATGCACTATGCGGCCAATACGACGATCGCCTTCAATTCGGTCGAAAAGATCGTCCGCGACGTCAATCACGGCTGGCTATTGCGCTATATGCACGCCAACGGCGCATCTTTCTTCTTCGTGGCCGTCTACCTGCACATTGCCCGCGGCCTCTACTACGGCTCCTACAAGGCGCCGCGCGAAATCCTCTGGATTCTCGGCGTGATCATCTACCTCCTGATGATGGCAACCGCCTTCATGGGCTACGTTCTGCCTTGGGGCCAGATGTCCTTCTGGGGTGCGACCGTCATCACCGGCTTCTTCTCGGCCTTTCCATGGGTCGGCGACTGGATCCAGACCTTCCTGCTCGGCGGCTTCGCCGTCGATGATCCGACGCTCAACCGCTTCTTCTCGCTGCACTATCTGCTGCCATTCATGATTGCAGGTGTCGTCATCCTGCATATCTGGGCGCTGCATGTGACCGGCCAGACGAACCCGACCGGCGTCGAAGTCAAGCTGAAGACCGACACTGTTGCCTTCACGCCCTACGCGACGTTAAAGGATGCGCTTGGCGTCTCCATCTTCCTGCTGGTCTTCGCCTATTTCGTATTCTACCTGCCAAACTTCCTTGGTCATGCCGATAACTACATCCCGGCCAACCCGCTGAAGACGCCGGCTCACATCGTTCCGGAATGGTACTTCCTGCCGTTCTACGCGATGCTGCGCTCGATCACCTTCAACATTGGCCCGATCGACTCCAAGCTCGGCGGCGTTCTGACGATGTTCGGCGCCATCATCGTGCTGTTCTTCCTGCCCTGGCTCGATACGTCGAAGATCCGCTCAGCTGTTTATCGCCCGTGGTACAAGCTGTTCTTCTGGCTGTTCATAGCCGATGCCATCCTGCTCGGCTGGCTGGGCTCGCAGCCCGCGGAAGGCATCTACACCACGGCTGCGCAGTTTGCGACGCTGTTCTACTTCCTCTTCTTCCTTGTCATCATGCCGGTTCTCGGCATTGTCGAGACACCGAGGCGCATTCCAAATTCGATTACGGAAGCGGTTCTTGAGAAACAAGGCGGTAAAGTTGCCGCTTCGGTTCAAGCATAACCGGCGATAGAGGAAGAAAACGATGAAAAAACTTGTTGTCGGTCTTCTATCCCTGACGCTCATCGGAGGCCTTTCGACCGCCGCCGTGATCGCTGCGGAAACGAAGCCTGCTGCAGAAGCAGAGACGCCGCACTATCCGCTGAAGGAGCCGCGCGAGCAGCATTGGACCTTCTCCGGCCCATTCGGCTATTATGACAAGGCTCAGCTTCAGCGCGGCCTCAAGGTCTATACGGAAGTCTGTTCGGCCTGCCATTCGATGAAGCTGGTGGCTTACCGCACGCTGGAAGACCTCGGCTATACGGAAGCACAGGTGAAGGCCTTTGCCGCCAATTACGAAGTGCAGGACGGCCCGAACCCTCAGGGTGAGATGTTCACCCGCAAGGCGCTTCCGTCTGACCATTTCAACTCGCCGTTCCCGAATGACGAGGCTGCCGCTGCCTCCAACAACGGCGCCGTGCCGCCCGACATGTCGCTGCTTGCCAAGGCACGCGAAATCGAGCGCGGCTTCCCGCAATTCATCTTCGATATCTTCACGCAGTATCAGGAAGGTGGACCGGACTATATCTACTCGCTGCTGACCGGCTATGAAGAGCCGCCGGCCGGTTTTAAGGTGCCGCAAAACTCGCACTACAATCCGTATTTCGATGCGGCCGCGACCTTTGCGATGCCGAAGCCGCTTTCGGATGGTCAGGTGACCTACGACGACGGTTCGCCGCAGACGGTGGATCAATACGCTCGCGACGTATCTGCCTTCCTGATGTGGACATCCGAGCCGCATCTGGAAGATCGCAAGCACCTCGGATTCATGGTCATGGTGTTCCTGCTGATCTTCTCAATCTTGATTTATCTCACCAAGCGTTCCGTCTATGCCAAGGCCGGCGCTCACTGAGCATCGCACAATGATCGAGAAAAGGCGGCCCGGCGAGGCCGCCTTTTTTGTTGGTATAGCGCCCTGGTATTGATAGGGTGCAGCCGGCCCTATCACAGCCTGAGAGACTATATTTGATGAACACTATTGCTTCGGAGCTTGCCGCCAGCATCCGCTCCATTCCGGATTACCCCAAGCCCGGCATCATCTTTCGCGACATCACGACGATGCTTGGCGATGCCAGAGCATTCCGCCGTGCCGTCGATGCGCTGGTACAGCCTTACGCCGGCACGAAGATCGACAAGGTTGCCGGTATGGAAGCACGCGGCTTCATTCTCGGGGGCGCGGTGGCGCACCAGCTGTCGTCCGGCTTCGTGCCGATCCGCAAGAAGGGCAAGCTGCCGCACGATATCGTCCGCATCGCTTACAGCCTGGAATATGGTGTCGACGAAATGGAGATGCACCGTGATGCGGTCAATCCGGGTGAGAGGGTCATTCTCGTCGACGATCTGATCGCGACGGGCGGCACCGCCGTCGGCGCGACGAAGCTTCTGCGCCAGATCGGTGCCGAAGTGGTTGCCGCCTGCTTTGTCATCGACCTGCCTGATCTTGGCGGCCGCAGGAAGCTCGAGGAGCTTGACGTGCCGGTACATACGCTGGTGGAATTCGCCGGCCACTAAATGGCCGAAAGGACTGTTGGGGCCGCTCCGAACGGCCCCGCAGCTCGCTATTCAAAAGCCAGAACGCCGCTTTCGAAGCGCAGGGCCGGAGCGCCGTCCTGGTTCACTCCATCGCAGGCGAGCGTATAGAGCGTCCAGCCAGCGCGCGAGGCCAATGGGCGGCTGTCAAGGATCGTGACGCCATAGCTGATCGTATCACCGGCGAAGACGGGCCGCAGCCATTGCAGGTTTTTGAAGCCAGGCGAGGGGCCGAGGATGGGCGGCGTCTTGCCTTCGGCAATCAACCGGGCCTGTTCGGACTTCCAAAAATCGACGAAGCTGCGCATCCACATAGAGCAGCTATGCCAGCCGGAAGCGCAGAGACCGCCGAACAGGGAGTGCTTGGCCGCTTCCGCATCCATATGGAAGATCTGTGGATCGAAGCGCGAGGCAAAGTGCACGATGCCTTCCGGCGTAAACGTATGGCTGCCGATGTCGATGCGTTCGCCGACAGCGTAAAGGTCGCTCATCTTCATGCCGAAACCTCCGCGACGCTGCGCATGCGGATCATGACCGCGTTCTCTCCGAGGCAGACCAGTTCGCCGCGCTGGTTTTCGACCTCATGGCGGAACCTGACGATGCCGATACCCGGACGGGAGCGCATGGGACGGGCCTCGACGACGATCGATCGGCCCGACAGGGTATCATCAGCCAGAACCGGCTTTTTCCACTCCATAAAATCGATGCCCGGCGCGCCTTGCGCATCGGTGGCAAGGAGATAGGAATCGCACATCATGCGCATGAACACCGCCGAGGTGTGCCAGCCGGAAGCGGCAAGGCCGCCGAGAATGCTGGCGCGGCCCGCTTCCTCATCCAGATGCATCGGCTGCGGATCGAATTCCCTGGCGAATTCGATGATCTCCCCCGCCGTTACATGTTTCGGGCCGAGCGGAAATTCTCGCCCCGGCTGGAAGTCTTCGTAGACGAATTTCGTCATGTCTTCTCTCCTCCTCCACGTCTCGTTTATCGGCAAATCGCATGGCCGGCCGTGGTGGCGCAAGCATTTTCACGGTCAATATAAGGAAGGGACGACGATGACTGTCTATTGGCCGCCGACAGCCCTTGATTGTATGCTGGCGATATGTTGAGGCTTGGGTCGTGGCAAGATGGTATGAGAGCTAGAATGAGCGAACTCAAAGTCGCACTGGAAGAAGCAGCAGGCGCGGGGATCATTTCCTCCAGTCAGGCCGAGAGATTGCTGCCCTATCTGGCGGACAAGAACATCGGTGCGTTGCCGACCGGACAGGGTCTCTCGGCACCGCGTTTTCCGGATGATCCCAACCCTCTGGAAGATACGGAAGCGCCGCGTTTCGTGCGAGGCTTTCACGATGTGCTCATCACCATCGGTCTCGTCGTTCTGCTCATCGGGCTATGGGGGCTCGCGAACCGCTATGCGCCCTTGCTGGCAATCGTCGTCCTGGCCGAGATCCTGGTGCGCCGACAGCGGCTGGGGGGG